>Ga0070714_100001286_pt1 | contig 18154 bp, 16 predicted proteins | sample LARL83metaG_FD_65450 | JGI IMG/M metagenome (GOLD analysis project Ga0070714, IMG submission 65450) | Corn, switchgrass and miscanthus rhizosphere microbial communities from Kellogg Biological Station, Michigan, USA - LAR L8-3 metaG | ecosystem: Host-associated > Plants > Roots > Rhizosphere ... | reverse complement strand
CTCCCGGGCCGCCCGCGAGTTGGACATGACCCCGGGCCTACGCCGCGCGAACTCGGCCAGCCCCGCCAGCTGCACCCACGCCGCCCAAGCCGCCATCCGCCCGCCGGCCGCCACCACCCCCAGCACCTCCTGATCCCCGAGCGTCGCCAGCCCCGCCCCGCCGTCGGCGACGGCAGCGGTCACCAGGCGTGCCAGCTTCGCCCCCGGCGCCAGCACGTCGGCCGGCCCGTCCTCGGCGAACCCGCCCGTCCCGGAAGACGAAGACGGCGAGGAGCCTTGCTCCTCGCCGTCCTGCTCTGGCCCGGGTATCTGTCTGCTTCCCATGAACCGCCCCCGTTCTAAGATATTCGTCCTTCGGTCACGGATACGCTATCATGTTCGATAAGTTGGCTCAACCGATAAACGCTAGTGTCGGGCGCCCGGCTAGCCGCGCATCAACTCGTAGGGCCGCGGCTGACGAGTGAGCCACGCCCAGAACGACCGGAACGGCGGGCGCGCCTTGATCTCGCCGCTGCCGACCTTGCCAGACAACTCGACCCGCAGCACCTCGGGGATGTCGGGTCGCCATGGCGACTTGACCCTGATGTGCCCGCTGCGCACCGTCACGTCGTCCGCGTCCACCACGATGCCCGGCTTGGTGATCAGCCGCAGGTGGCCGCTGCGGACTTCGGCGCTGATCTGGAGCATGGGCTGGGTGATGACGGCCTCGGTGAAGTCGAGCACCACCGAGCCGCTGGTCACCTTCACGTCCATGCGCTGCGGGACGATCCAGCGGCCATCCCGCTTGGCGTGGCCGCTGCGGCAGTCGATGCGGATCAGATCCTTCGGCCTGGCGGAGGTCCCGGCGAGTGCCGCCGAGCTGGCCGCCGGCAGGTCCACGACGAGCTTGGCGAGCTCACCATAGGTGCGGGCACGCAGCGCCAGCTCAAGTCGCTGGTCGAGCTCCTCAGCGGTCAGGCGGCCGTCGCCGGCCGCCACACGGAGCTGCTCGACGACCTTGTCCCTGTCGTCGTGTGAGGCGCGCAGCTCGCCCCGGGCGACCTCGGTGCGGTGATCCTCATCCGGCATGTCCAAAACTGTAACGCGGCAGCAGGCTATCCGGTGCGCTGAGTAAGGCTGTGCCAGTTACCCGAATCGTCGCGAAGCACCGCCTCGACGCCGTACGGCCGCGCGGTCGGCGGCTGGGTGAACTGGACGCCGCGTCCGGCGAGCTCATGTAATGCTACGCTAGTACTGAAACGATCGTTTCAGCAACGAGAGGAAGGCGCCGGTGTCCACGGGAGAGACCACCATTCGCCGGCTGGGCCAGCCGGGCGACCTGGGCTGGGTCGTGATGGCTCATGGGGAGCAGTACGACAAGGAGTTCGGCTGGGACGCCAGCTTCGAGGCGCTGGTGTGCCGGATCGTCGCCGATTACGCCGGCGCACACGACGACAGCAGGGAGGCGGCGTGGATCGCCGAGCTCGACGGCCGCCGGGTCGGCTGCGTGTTCTGCGTCGCGGCCGACGACCAGACCGCACAGCTGCGCATCCTGCTGGTCGAGTCCGCCGGGCGCGGCCGGGGCCTCGGCGGCCGGCTGGTCGACGAGTGCCTGGTGTTCGCCCGGCAGGCTGGGTACAAGCGGATGAAGCTGTGGACCAACCACCCGCTGGCCGCCGCGCGCCGGATCTACCTGTCCCGGGGATTCCGGCTGACCGAAGAGGAGCCGCACCGGAGTTTCGGCGCGGACCTGACCGGCCAGGTGTACGAGCTCGACCTGACCCAGTAAGGCCGTGGCGGAATGCTTGCCCAGACGCCGGGCAGAATGTGCTCGTGACCGCGGCGGACGACGACACGCAGACGGGTTCCGCGCGCAAGCGCGAGCTGCTGGAGGCCGCCTACCGCTACGTGCTCAGCAACGGGCTGGCCGAGATGTCGCTGCGGCCGCTGGCCAAGGCGATCGGGTCCAGTCCGCGCGTGCTGCTGTTCCTGTTCGGCTCCAAAGAGGGGCTGACCCGTGCGCTGCTCGCCCGGGCCCGCGAGGAGGAGCTCAGCTACCTCGAGGCCTTGCGCACGGCGCGCCAGGGAGACGACGGCTTCGCCGAGACGGGCCGGGAGGTCTGGTCCTGGCTGGCCGACCCGTCGCATCGCGCGCTGCTCGCGCTGTGGACCGAGGGCTACGCCAGGTCCCTGCAGAACGAACCTGGCCCCTGGGCCGAATTCGGCCGTGACACCGTCAGCGACTGGCTCGACCTGCTGGCCGCGCGCCAGCCCTCCGGCGAGAAGCCACCTTCCGGCAAGGAACCGCTCTCCGGCACGGAACCGCCCTCCGGCAAGGAACCGCCCTCCGGCAAGGCGGGCCAGGACGCGCGGGCCGAGCGCACCCTGCTGCTCGCGGTGCTGCGCGGCGCCCTGCTCGACCTGCTCGCCACCGGCGACCACGACCGCGTCACCGCTGCGGTCGAGCGTCACCTCCGCGCGATGCATCCATGATCATGATCACTAAGGGCTCTGCCCCGGAACGGATCCTGGTTGGCTGGCGCTAGCGTGCAACATGTGGCTGGCGATGCGCCAGCGCATTGGCTGCCCATGCATTAACGTGCCGGATTACCCTATCGTGGTGAGTAGACCCCCGGAAACGACGGTCAGTCCACCGCAAAGGGGCAATCCACCACGTTGTTTCAAGCTCCATCCGCTGCCAGCGGGCGCCGGCGAGCGTAACCCCCCGCCAGGGCCGATCGTGACCCTGAATAAGCCACAGGTATCGGGTGGCCGGAGAGGCGGGTAAATGACATCACTCCTGCCACAGGCACCTTGTCCCGTAAAGCGTCGCGGCTTACTCGATCCTGGTTGCGATCGGCGTGCCGCGCTCGACGGTCACGCCTACGGTGCACAGCCGGTCGTGCGACTTGCGCACGATGTCCGGGAGGACCTCCCTGGCCTTGTCGCCGTCCGCGCCCTCGGGGAACCGGATCCGGAACGTCACCGCGATGTCGGACAGGTAGTTGCCGGTCGCGTCGCGCACCTTCTCCGCGTCGACCGTGACGTTGAACTGCTCCGGTTCGGCGCGCCGCGACGTGACGAGGTCGACGTCGACCGCGGTGCAGCCGGCGATCGCCGCCATCAGCAGTTCCACGGGGGAGAAGTCCGCGCTGTCCCCGGAGGCCATCTTCAGCTGCCCGCCCCTGGCGTTGGTAGCGACGTACTCGCTGCTGGCTACCCGCTCGATGCGCACGCTGCGATGCGACGACTGCCGTGCTGGTGTGGTCATACCCCAAGCCTGACAGAATGGCGTGGTGATCGCGGACGGCGGCCCCTCCATGACCGCCCGGCGGGTGGCCGCGGTACGCGGCGCCGGGAGTGCGGTGGTTCGAGGTGGATCATCCGGCCGGATCCGGTGGCCGGCTGCTCACCGCGGCTCCGCCCGCTCCTGCTGATGGCCGGCATCGCCCCGTACCTGGACGGCCGCTGACCGGTCGTGGGTCAAGATCCTTTGGCGCTTTGGTGTACCCCAGTACACAAAAACGTCAAACGATCACCACAACCACGCGCGCAAATACGTATATGTCCGGATTTGTGCGACGATGGGAATGGTGGCGTGTCCGGAAAGTAATGGACGGGTCAATGCGGAATGGCTCGTAAAAACGGCGAGTTGGCCGTTATGATGAGTGCGCACGCTGCAATCGCGCATTACGCAAATGCACGGACTGTTCCAGGTCTTGGAGGAGAGGCCTGGCGCGGTTCCTGACTTCCGGAGCGCGCCCCATGGCGATCATGCCACCCGACCGGCTCACGCCGGAGACCCTGCAGACGGTCACGTTCCCGTCCGCCCGCCTCGGCAAGCGCGGCGTGGACGAGGATCACGTCCGCATGTTCTGCGAATGGGTCGAGACCGAGCTTATCCGGCTGCTGAACGAGAAAACCGCGCTGGAACAGGAGGTGTGGCGGCTGCGCGAGCAGACACGCACCGGGCTCGAGCCCGAGCCCGAGCCGCCCCCCGATGACCCGGAGCACGATCCGCAGCTGGTCGCGCTGACCGTGATGCTGCGCGCGAAGCAGACGGCGGACCAGTACATCGCGAACGCGCAGGAGTTCAGCCGGGACATCGCCGCCGACGCGCGCAGGCGCCGCGACGACATTCTCACCGAATCGGAGAAGTGCCGCACGCAATTGCGCACCCATCTGGAGTCGCTGACGCGCAGCATCGACGAGTGGGAGCAGGCCGAGCGCCGCTAACTCGCTGAGCACGGCCAGGATCTGCTCTCCGTACCGCGCCAGCTTGGTCTCGCCGACGCCGCTGACCTTGGCCAGCGCGGCCAGGCTGGCCGGCTCCTCCGCCGCGATCTCCCGCAGCGTGGCGTCGTGGAAGATGACGTAGGCCGGCACGCCCTGCTCTTTGGCGGCCGCTGCCCGCCAGGCTCGCAGCTTCTCGAAAAGACCTTGATTTTCGGAACGACCTGAGGTGTCACGCGCGGGCTTGTGCTTCCTGCCGGGGGTCTGCGGACGCGGGTCCTTGCGGAGCATCACGGTCCGGTCGCCGCGCAGCACGTGGCTGCTCGCCGGGGTGAGCGCCAGCGTCCCGTGGTCACCGGTGACCGCCAGCAGCCCCGACGCGAGCAGCTGCCGGACCACACCGCGCCACTCGGCCTCGGACAGCTCGCCGCCGATGCCGAACACCGGCAGCTCGTCGTGCCCGTAGCTGGCCACGCGCGGCGTCTTCTTGCCGAGCAGGATGTCGATCGGCTGCCCGGCGCCGAAGGCGGGGCCGCCGCGGCGGGCCAGCCGCAGCACCGTGGACAGCAGCTTCTGCGCGGCGATCGTGCCGTCCCAGACCTCCGGCGGGGACAGGCACGTGTCGCAGTTGCCGCACGCGCCGGACGGCTCCTCTCCGAAGTACCGCAAAAGCTGGGCGCGCCGGCACTCCGCCGTCTCGCACAGCGCGAGCATGGCGTCGAGCTGCGCGGACAGCCGTCGCCGGTGCGCCAGGTCGCCCTCGGACTCGTCGATCATCCGGCGCTGCTGCACCACGTCCGCGAGCCCGTAGGCAAGCCATGCGGTGGACGGCAGCCCGTCCCGGCCGGCCCGCCCGGTCTCCTGGTAGTAGCCCTCCACCGAACGCGGCAGGTCCAGGTGCGCGACGAACCGCACGTCCGGCTTGTCGATGCCCATGCCGAACGCGATCGTCGCCACCATGACCAGGCCGTCGGCGCGCAGGAACCTGGCCTGGTTCTCACGCCGGGTGCGCGCGTCGAGCCCGGCATGGTACGGGAGCGCGGCGAAGCCCTCCTCGACGAGGAACTGCGCGGTCTTCTCCACCGAGTTCCGCGACAGGCAGTACACGATGCCGGAGTCGCCGTCGTGCTCGCTCCCGATCAACTGCAGGAGCTGGCGCTGCGGCGAGTTCTTCGGCGCGATCCGGTACTGGATGTTGGGCCGGTCGAAGCTGGCCACGAAGTGCTTCGCGTTGCCCATTCCGAGCCGGCTGGTGATCTCGTCGTGGGTGTGCCTGGTCGCCGTGGCGGTGACCGCGATCCGCGGCACGGCCGGCCAGCGCTCGTGCAGCACCGACAGGGCTAGGTAGTCCGGCCGGAAGTCGTGTCCCCACTGCGCGACGCAGTGCGCCTCGTCGATTGCGAACAGCGAAATGCCCTGCCCATTTCCGCTGGCTTTGTCCAGCAGCCGCAGGGTCGACTCGGCCTTGAGCCGTTCCGGTGCCAGGTACAGCAGGTCGAGCCCGCCGTCGAGGAACGCGTACTCGACGCCGCGCCGCTCGTCCTGGTCCTGGGTGGAGTTGAGGAAGCCGGCCCGCACGCCGAGCACGGTGAGCGCCTGCACCTGGTCCTGCATCAGCGCGATAAGCGGCGAGACGACCACGCCGGTGCCGTCCCTGACCAGCGCCGGGATCTGATAGCACAGCGACTTGCCGCTGCCGGTCGGCATCAGCACGACCGCGTCACCGCCGCCGCAGACGTGGTCGATGATGTCCGCCTGCTGCCCGCGGAACGACTCGTACCCGAAGACCCGGTGAAGTACCTCCAGTGCCCCGCTCACGGTCCGATCCTACGAGCAGGGTCGGACAGCAGGTGCCGGAAAAATGACTCGGGCGCGTTGAGGAACTGCCGCCACATGACGACCAGGCTCAGGTCGTTCCAGGTAGCGGGCCGCATTCCCCACGCCCCGAGCTCGACCAGCCGGGCACCGGGGACGGCGGCCACGATAGGGGAGTGGGACGCGACGATCGTCTGCGACCCGGCCGCCGCCAAGTCGTGCAGCAGCGCGGCGAGTCCGAGCGAGGCGGTGAAAACGGGCCTGCTGAACTCGGCCACCTGGCAGCGCGAGGCCCGAGCCGAGCTCGGCCGGGCATGGCCGGCGTCACCGTGTCGATCGGGCTGGCCACCGCCAGCGCCGAGGACGCCGACGTGGACGAACTGCTGCTCAACGCCGATGCCGCGCTCTACCGGGCCAAGGCACGGGCGCGATCAAGTGTGCGCGATCCCTGACAGCGCCGACACGATCGGCTAGCTTGTATTTCCATGCGCCTGAGCGGAAACGCCAGTTTCATCGGGATTGCCGCACTGGCCCTTTCGCTGGCCCTTTCGCTGGGCCTGGCCGGCGGCGCGAACGCGAGCCCGGCACCGGGCGGCAGCGGCGCCAGCGTGTACACGGTGCCGGCCGCGGCGCAGGGCACCGCACGGTCCTTCTGGACCCCGTCGGGCATGCGGTCCGCGACCGCGGCGTCCACCGAACGTCAGGAGCAGCGGCTCGGGCCCGTGTTCCAGACCGCGCCGGCGATGTCGCTGTTCTCCGCCGGGGCACGGCCGGGGCCGCCCCGCGGCACACCGAGCCCGGTCTCGTTCTCCGGCGTCCCGACGGTCGGGGCGCTGTTCTACACCGCCAGCAGCAGCCGGCACTTCTGCACCGCGAGCGTGATCAGGAGCAGCACCGGCAACCTGGTGCTGACCGCCGCGCACTGCGTGTACTCCGGCGGGTACTCGCAGAACCTGGTGTTCGTGCCCGGCTACCACAACGGCGGGGCGCCGTACGGCGCCTGGACGGTGAAGAAGATCATCGTCGCGAACCGATGGCGGCAGCGCCAGGATCCCGATCTGGACTACGCCTACCTGGAGGTCGCGCCGCCGCCGCACTCGGTCGGCCCGATCCAGGCGGTGACCGGCGGGCTCTCCGTCGGCTTCAAGCTGCGCGACGCCCACTCGATCACGGTGGTCGGGTACAACAACACCGACCAGCGCCCGATCCGCTGCGCCACCAAGAGCTTCAAGTTCAGCGACAGCCAGATGGAGTTCTACTGCCGCGGCTTCTGGTACGGCACCAGCGGCGGCCCGTGGATCATCGGCTACGGCGGGTCCGGTACCGGCACCGTGTTCGGCGTGATCGGCGGGTACCAGGCCGGCGGCGCCCAGTCCTGGGCGTCCTACAGCGCGATCTTCTGGCGGACCGCGCCGGCGCTGTTCAGGCAGGCGGAAGCGGCAGCCGCCTGAGTCGCGACACGATCGTCAGCAAGGGCAGCCGGAACTCGCCGCCCGATGTCTCCCGGCGCTCCCGGAGGAAGCCACTGACCTGGGCAAGCAGTGCTTGTCGTTCCGTAATATCCATGATCAGCAGGTTGGAATGAGTCGCGATCGAGGCGACGAGCGAGTCCGCGGTGCGTAGCTGGCTGTTGGGGAATTCCGCCGTCTCGACGGGGCCGAACAGGCCGGCGCTGGCCTGCTGGATCTGCTCGGGCCGCGGGCTTGCCGCGCCGTTGCGCCAGCGCAGCAACGTGTTGCTGCCCTTGCGGCGGCACATCTCGGTGAGCTCGGCCACCCAGCCGATCCGGTCGTCGTCCACGTTCCAGAGCCCGGCGAGCACGCCGCCAGGCCGCAGTACCCGCGCGATCTCGGGCAGCGCGCGGTCCAGGTCGAACCAGTGCATCGCCTGGCCGGCCAGCACCGCGTCGACGCTGGCATCGGGCAGCGGGAGAGCTTCCGCGCAGCCGGCCGCGGCGTGCGCTCCGGCAACCCGGCGGCGCAGTTCGGCGAGCATCTCCGGGTCCGGTTCGACGGCGGTGACGTCCGCGCCGAGGCGGGACAGCGCGGCGGTCAGGATGCCGGTGCCGGCACCGAGGTCGACGACGCGCGGGGCCGCGGCCGGAGGCCCAGGCAAATCCAGCGCAGTGGCGGAGAGCGGTGCCAGGCTCCACCGGATGGCCTCGTCCGCGTAGCTGGGGCGATGGTCGGCGCACGCTGCGGCGACGGCGCCGAACGAGGAGGCGTGCTTCAGGCGTTCCGCGGTCTCAGCAGGGGTCTCCATGCTTGGCATCGTAGGCGGCGCGGGCCGCGTCGATCTCGCACAGGTGGCCATCGGCCCAGGTGACCAGCTGCCCGATCGTGTCGAGCAGGGTGCGCCCCATCGGGGTGAGCTCGTAGTCGACGCGTGGCGGGATGACCGGATGGATGGTCCTGGTCACGATGCCGTCGCGCTCCAGGCCGCGCAGCGTGACGGTGAGCATGCGTGACGTGATTCCGTCGATCTCGCGCTGGAGCTCGGTAAACCGCATGGTGCGATGCCCCAGCAGGTCGATGACGAACACCGACCACTTGTCCCCGACTCGTTGCAGTACTTCGCGCGCCCGGCAGGACCCTTGATGCACGGCCTCGTCGGCAGGTATCTCCGGGATCACTCCTACCCCTCCCTATCCGACCAGGCTACGTCCCCGTGACCCGCGCGTCATCACTTGACGTTTCAATAATATGTTAGTTACTATTAGGAAGTGACACCTAAATAACAACTAGGTTACTAGGAGGAAGTATGAGTGAGACCGCCGTGGAGATTCCCGGCTACGTCGCCGGGACCTGGACCGTCGACCGGGTGCACTCCGAAGTGTCCTTCGTCGTCCGCCACATGATGGTGAGCAAGGTCCGCGGCCGTTTCGACTCGTTCTCCGGCACCGTGACCACGGCGGCGGATCCGCTGGACTCCAGCGTCACCGCCACGGTCGACCTGGCGTCGGTGAACACCGGCGAGCCGAACCGGGACAACCATATCCGCAGCGCGGACTTCTTCCACGTCGAGCAGCACCCCACGATGACGTTCCAGTCCACTGGCATCCGCCAGGACGGCGCGGAGTTCCTGCTCGACGGCGACCTGACCCTGCGCGGCAACACCAGGCCCGTGACGTTCCGCCTGGAGATCAACGGGTTCGGACCGGACGCCTACGGCGGCACCCGGGCCGGCTTCTCCGCCACCGCGGAGATCAACCGGACGGACTGGGGCGTCAGCTTCAACGGCCCGATCCCAGGCGGCGGCATGGTGCTCAGCGAGAAGATCACGGTCAACCTCGAGATCGAAGCCGTGCTCGACAAGCCCGAGTAACGGCCCGCGCTCGTCACGCGTGGTCGTGCTTGAGCAGGTAGTCGATGTAGAGAGGGCGCAGCGCGTCGGAGACGTCCGTCTCGCCGGACGACACCGCGTCCGACAGCAGCGCGGAGACCTTGGTGATGTCCAGGCCGGCTTGGCCGGGGTGGCCTTCGGCCGCCTCCGCCGCGGGCAGGGCGCGCAGCAGTTCCCACAGGAACGCCACGTCGGCGTGACGCACGGCGTGGTGCACGGCCTTGTCGTGCAGCTCACGGGAGGTCAGGGCGTCCAGCTCTTCGCGGGTGGTCACGCGTGGACTCTACCGCCCGCCGTGTCAATTACGCAGTTGAGCCCACTAGAGCGTGTCTGCGCGCGAGCCGGGGTCCCGCGGTCTGGAGACCCGTAGCCCGCCGGGCAGCTGTGGCGTGCGGGGATCCCGCGGTGACACGCTCTAGCGGGCGCAATCGCGCAGTTGACACGCTGGCGCACTGGCACCGGCGTACCGATGGTCACAGTTCGTACTTTTCGTAACGAATCGGTGGACTAAATGACGGTTTTCCTCGGTATTCGCTAAGTTCCCACGCGGAGAGGATGCGTCTCGGACTCGCGGGGCGCCCACACTGGCGTGGCTGTCGGCTGGAGCGGGCTCGACTCGGCGGCACGCGTAAGCGAGAGGGATCGCCATATGCGAAAGCGCTGGGCACTGCTAGCGCCAGCGGTCTGCGTGCTCGTCGCCGGTCAGCTCAGTCTGGCCGGCACGGTGGCCACCGCCGCGCCGGCGGCGAAGGCCGCCGTCGCGTCCGTGAAGCCGAACGCGATAAACGAGCTTGACTGCAACGGCCACAGCCCCAAGTACAAGACCGTACGGAAAATGGCCGGCAGCATCTGCACCGACCCGATCAGCCTCAAGAACGGCAAGGCCGGCCGGTTCTACGACACCGGCTGGAACTACGAAGGGCACGACGAGCCGAGCGTGAAGTTCATCTCGAGCGCGCCGAACTCCGGCAACACGATGAGCTACCTGGTGCGGGTGCCGATCGACCCGGCGAAGTCACCGACCAACAACGGCAGCGTCACCGACTACGGACAGCTCTCCGTGGCGCCCTGGTTCGGGCTGCCGCTGTGCGACCCGAAGTCCTTCCCGCAGAACCCGTGCACCCCGGACAGCGACGCCAACCAGGGCGCGATCAACAACCCGGCCGACGCCGGCTCGGCGTTCATGGAACTCCAGATGTACCCGCCGGGCTACACGCCGTTCATGGACAGCGAGAGCTGCAGCGCCACCAAGTGGTGCATGGCCATGACGATCGACAGCCTCGAAGCGGACGCCGCATTCAACCTGAACCCGAACTGCACCGAGCCGGTGAACTTCGCGTTCCTGCAGACCAACGGCATACCGGCCGGCCCGCCGAGCCCGCAGCTTGCGGACGTCAGCACGGACACGCCGAACGCGCACACGCTGGAGATCAATCCCGGTGACGCGATCCAGGTCTCGATCACGGACCCGGCCGCCGGCTTCACCACCACCGTGCACGACCTGACCACCGGCCAGACCGGCTGGATGACGGCCAGCGCGGCCAACGGCTTCATGAACACCAACATCGCGGACTGCTCCGGTACGCCGTTCTCCTTCCACGCGGAATACAACACGGCCAAGCAGCAGAACCAGGTGCCGTGGGCCGCGCTCGAGGGCGGCGTGCTCCTGCAGCAGGAGATCGGGCACTCAGAGGTGTGCTCCTCGCTCACCAACCAGGACCCGTTCTCCGAGTCGTTCGCGGACGGCCAGAGCTACACCGACAACAACGTCTTCGACACGTGCCGGGGCGGGTCCGATCCCGGCAACACGGGCGAGGACCCGGGGAACTTCGCCACCGCGGAGACCCAGGGGCTGACCGGACCGCAGGCATGTGCGACGCAGGGCGACCTGTGTGAGTACGGCGACGGCTACTGCTTCGCCAAGGGCACCCGCACCGCCCAGGTCAACGGCCAGAACGTGACCGAGACCTCGGCCGCCAACGAGTGCTTCGCGAACCGGTTCCAGAACGGTGACCTCGACTTCGAGGGCTTGGACTACCAGTCGTTCACCTGGCCGGACGGGACGGCGAACCATCCGACATCACAAGAAGTAGTCGGTCCGTTCGACGCCAGCGGGCACATATACCCGACGATCCAGTTCGAGACCGACGTCGCGGGTTCTGAGTTCCTGTGCAACCCCAGCACGGGCCAGGGTTGCACCGCGCTGCCGCTCGGCTCGCGCTTCTACCCGTTCTGGTCGCTGACCAGGACACCGGACGGGCTGGGCACGTCGGACACCAGCTGCGAGTGGACGTTCGGCAACACGATCCCGCGCCTGGTGAGCAACTTCGGCAAGTACTTCGAATACGGCAAGCCGGACGTTGCCCGTTACGGCGGCACGCTGACCAGCAACCCGATGGCGAACCCGGAGTTCGGCAGGGGCTGCGCGTCGCTGTGATCACATTCTGATATTTACCAATCAGGCCCCGCTCACCGTCGGTGAGCGGGGCCTGTCCCATTTCTCCCGATTTGTGATATGTCGCATTTAGTGCGCAGACATAGCATATTTTTGTTTGTTATTGACGTGCTTTCTGGTCATTGTTAGATTCCCCGGGAAGCGTCTCGTATGGCGGGACGGTCACATGGGCGTGATCGTCGGGCTGGGGCAGGGCTGGCTCCGTCGGCGCGCGTGGGTGAGGTACAGGGAGCGCATATGCGAACTCGCTTGTCTCTACGGGGATCCAGCGGTACACAAGGGCGGTGGCGAAGATGGCCGCTGATCCTGGGCAGCGTCATCGCCGTCATCGCGCTGAGCATGTTCGGCGTGTCGGCGAGCGCGGCGCCCGTGGTCAAGGCGGCGGCTGCGTCGACCGCCACGGTGGCGCCGAACCCGGCCAACGAAGTCGACTGCAACGGCTGGACCAAGGCATACAAGACGATCCGCAAGACGGCCGCCACCTGCGCGGATCCGATCCGGATCTATGACGGCAAGGCCGGCCGCTTCTACGACAACGGTCACTACATCGGCCACGACGAGCCGAGCGTGAAGTTCATCTCCGGCGCGGCGGGTTCTGGCAACACGATGACCTACCTGGCCAAGATCCCGGTCGACCCGCACGCGACACCGACCCCGAATGGCAGCGTCACCTCCTACGGTGAGCTTTCCGTGGCGCCGTGGTTCGGCCTGCCGATCTGCGACCCGCATTCGTACCCGCAGAACAACTGCACCCCGGACAGCGACACCAACGGCGGGGCGATCGACGACCCGAACGGCGCCGGCTCGGCGTTGATGGAGCTGCAGTTCTACCCGCCGGGGTACACCCCGTTCATCGACAACATCAGCTGCAGCACTACCAAGTGGTGCGCGGCGATGACCATCGACAGCCTGGAGTGCACCTTCGGGTTCGCCACCTGCAACAACAACTGCGAGGAGCCGGTTAACTTCGCGTTCCTGCAGACCAACGGCGTCCCGGCGGGGCCGCCGAGCCCGCAGCTCACCGACGCGAGCACGTTCCTGCCCAACGCCCACACGCTGATGATCAACCCTGGCGACACCATCGCGGTGTCGATCACCGACCCGGCGGCGGGGTTCACGACAACCGTCAGAGATCTCAGTACCGGGCGAACCGGGACAATGACGGCCAGTGCGGCGAACGGGTTCATGAACACGAACATCGCCGACTGCTCGGGTAACCCGTTCACGTTCCACGCGGAGTACAACACCGCCGCCCAGCAGAACCAGGTTCCGTGGACCGCGCTCGAGGCCGGCGTGCTGATGCAGCAGGAGATCGGCCACGCCGAGTCCTGCAACTCCGTCACCAACCAGGACCCGTTCTCGGTCTCCTACCCGGGCGGCCAGAGCTTCACCGACAACAGCACGTTCGACACCTGCAACGGCGGCGTCGAAGGGCCGAACGCGGTGGGTGAGGGCCCCTGCGACGCCACCACGGGCGTCTGTCAGAACCCCACGACGGAGGGACCGTCCGGGCCGGTCGCCTGCCCGAACAACAACTTCGCCAACGGCTCTGACTGTGAGTACGCCGACGGGTTCTGCTTCGCCCAGGGCACCCGCACCGTCCAGATCAACGGCGTCGACGCGACGGCGTCGTCGAGAAACAACGAATGCATCACCAACCGGTACCAGAACGGTGACCTGGACTTCGACGGCACCAGCTACCTGACCCAGGCCTGGCCGGACGGTACCGCGAACCACCCGACGGCCTGGGACTACGCTGGGCCATTCGACAAGCAGGGCCGACCTTATCCGCAGATTCAGTTCGAGTCCAACGTCGGCGGCTCTGAGGCGCTGTGCAACATCGCCACCGGCGCCGGGTGCACGGAGCCGGCGATCGGTTCCCAGTTTTACCCGTTCTGGTCGCTGAGCCGGAACGCGCACACGCTGGGTGTGTGCGTCTGGAACTTCGGCAACGTGATTCCATCCACGAAGCAGACGTTCGGCAAGGACGCCGAGTACGGCGTGCCGGATGTCGCGAGGTTCGGCGGCACCAGCGCCAGCCCGGTGCTGCCTAACCCAGAGTTCGCTGGATCGTGCAGGTAACGGACCGGATCCCGGCGTGACCGGGCAGGTCCTCGAGTAGCAGCGGGTCCCCCTCGCCGTCGGTGAGGGGGACCCGCCAGTTCGGGTACTCGTCCGTGGTGCCTGGCATGTTCTGCGGGCGACGCTCCCCGGCGGCCTCGGCGAGCGAGACGCCGATCAGCACGGCAGGCGTCCTGGCCAGATATCCGTACAGCGCCGTGGTGAACTCTGCTGCCCGCGGTGTGGCGCCGCCGGGCAGCAGGCCCTCCCGGTGCAGCGCGGCGAGAAACAGGCTCAGGTCGGCCGCGGCCGCCCGCCGCTCCTCGTCCTCGGCGCGGGTGAGCAAGCCGAGTTCCGCCCGTAGCCTGACCTGCTCCCCGGTCAGGAAGGCGGCCGCGGGCGGCATGTCGTGCGTGCCCACGGTCGCCAGGCAGCCGCGCCGCCACGAGCCCGGCGGGCGCGGCGTGCCGTCGTCCGCCCGCTCGAACCACAGCATGCTGGTGCCGAGCACGTGCCGCTTGGCCAGGAACGCTGGCAGCCACGGCTCGACCGTGCCGAGATCCTCGCCGATCGCGACGGAATTGGCCCGCGCGGCGACCGCCGCCAGCACCCCGCCGAGCAGTTCGTGGTCGTAGCGGACGTAGGCGCCGTGATCGGGCGGCATGCCGGCCGGGATCCACCACTGCCGGGACAGGCCCAGCACGTGGTCGACCCGCAGGCCGCCAGCGTGCCGCGTGGTCGCCTCGATCAGCTCGGCAACCGGCCGTCCTCGCTGGGCCGCGAGGCGTTCGGGATGCCATGGCGGGAGAGTCCAGTCCTGGCCCCGCTGGTTGAACTCGTCCGGCGGGGCACCGACGCTCATGGCGGGCACGACGACGTCCCGGTGGGCCCAGGCGTCCGCGCCGCCCGGATGCGCGCCGACCGCCAGGTCGGCGACCACGCCGATCGCCATGCCGGCCTCGGTCGCGGCCCGCTGCGCCGCGTCGGCCTGTGCCGCGGCCAGCCACTGGATCCAGGCGTGGAACGCGACCCGCTCCCGCGGCGGGCTGGCCGGGGAGGCGGGCCAGGTCCGCCAGTCAGGGCCATCGATCTCGGCGATCGCGCACCAGGTGGCCCAGTCCTCCAGCGCGTGCCCCTCGCGATCGCGGAACGCGGCGAACGCGCGCTCCCGGTCGGACGCGAGCGGCACGGTCGCGAGGATGTCCAGCGCGGCACGCTTGGCGGTCCACACGGCGTCCCGGTCGATCAGCGCGGCTGTGTGGCTCGCGGCGCGCAGCGGCGCGCCGAGCGCGTCGACCCGCGCCCGGTCCGCGGCGGTGAGCCGCGCGTACTCGGGGATGTCCTCGATCCGCAAGTACAGCGGGCTCAGGTAGCGGCGGCTCATCGGCAGGTACGGCGACGTGCTCACCGGCGGCAGCGGCTCGGCCGCGTGCAGCGGGTTCACCAGCACGAAGTCCGCGCCGAGGTCGCGGGCGCTCCAGGTGGCCAGGTCGGCGAGGTCGCCGAAGTCGCCGTGCCCCCACGAAGCGCGCGAGCGCACCGAGTAGAGCTGCGTCATGAAGCCCCATGCGCGCCGCGGGGGGAACGGCGCCTGGCTGGTTTGCACCGGGTGCTGCCCGGCTGGGCCGGGCGGGTCGCCGAGGGCTTCGAGTATCGCACTGAGCGTCTCGGAAGGCACCTGGACCTCGTGGTCCTGCCAGTCGCGGTAGGCGACCGCGACGCCTCGTGCGGCCGCGCGGCGGCGGAGCTCTCCGGTACTCGTCACGGGCACCAGTCTGCCGGAAGTCCGTCCCGGCGCTAGTCACGGGCCCGGGGGTGACACGTGATGTCGTTAGGTTAAAAAATGGGTCTCATGGTTAGTGGCGGGTCTTATGACGCGATCGTTGTCGGCGGCGGGCACAACGGCCTGGTCTGTGCCGCGTACCTGGCCCGGGCCGGGCTGCGCACGGTGGTGCTCGAGCGCCGCCACCTGGTCGGCGGTGCGGCGGTCACCGAGCAGCCGTGGCCGGGGTACCGTGTCTCGACCGCCTCGTACGTGGTCAGCCTGCTGCCGGAGCGGATCGTGCGGGAGCTGTCGCTGGCCTCGCATGGATACGAGGTGTACCCGCTGGATCCGGCGTACTTCGCGCCGTTCCTTGACGGCGGCGGGATCCTGGTGTGGGAGGATCCGGAACGCGCGGCGGAGGAGATCGGCAAGATCAGCCGGGCCGACGGGGCCGCGTACCTGCGGTACAGCGCGGACGTCGCCGCGCTGGCCGACCTGATCAAGCCGCTGCTGCACCGGATCCCGCCGGACCCGGCGCTGCGCTCGGCGCACGACCTTCCCGCCGCGGCGGCGATGATGGGCTACCTGCTGCGGCGTCGCGGCGCGACGGCCGGGCTGGTCGACCTGATGACGATGTCCTGCGCCGACTTCCTCGGTCGGTACTTCGCCGACCAGCGGATCCTGGGCGCGCTGGCCCCCGGCGGCGTCATCGGGATGTGGGGCGGGCCGATGAGCCCAGGTTCGGCGTACGTGCTGCTGCACCACCGGATGGGTGAGGTCGACGGGATCGGCGGATGCTGGGCGTTCGCGCGCGGCGGCATGGGCGCGGTATCCGAGGCGATCGCGTCGTCCGCGCGGTCGTCCGGGGTGGTGGTGGAAACGTCGGCGGAGGTCGCGTCGATCGACGTTTCCGGCGGCCGGGTGAGCGGGGTGACGCTCGCGGACGGACGGGTGCTCACCGCGCCAGTCGTCGTGTCGGGGGTGCATCCGACGACGACGTTCCTGTCCTTGGTTGGTGTCAAGCACCTGCCTGAGCAACTCGCCGAGGACGTCCGGCGGTTCCGGACGCGGAGCCCGGCGGCGAAGGTGAACCTGGCGCTGTCCGGGCTGCCGTCGTTCACCGCCCGGCCGGGCTCGGAACTCGGGCCGCAGCACCCGGAGTTCATCATCAGCCCGACACTCGAGTGGCTGGAGCGGGCGTGGGACGCGGCGAAGTACGGGCTGCCTTCGGAGCGGCCGATGATCGACTGCGTGATCCCGTCGACGAAGGATCCCACGCTGGCGCCGGACGGCTCGTACGTGATGAGCTGCTTCGTGCAGTACGTGCCGTATGCCCGTTCCGACGGTCCCTGGACGGATGAGCGGCGGGACGCGCTCGCGTCGTCGGTGATCGACACGATCGGCATGTTCGCGCCCGGGTTCGGCGATCTGGTGACGCACCGCGAGGTGCTGACCCCGTTCGATCTGGAGGAGCGGTTCGGGCTGCTCGGCGGCAACATCTTCCAGGGCGAGATGTCGCTGGACCAGCTGTTCTCGTTCCGGCCGTCGCCACTCGCGTCGGGCTACCGCACGCCGGTGCGCGGGCTGTACCTGTGCGGGTCCGGCACGCATCCGGGCGGGGGAGTGATGGGGATTCCGGGACGGAACGCGTCCCGGGTGATCGTGCGCGATCAGCGGGTCCGCCGGACTTTGCGGCGAGGTGGGTCCAACCGGAGATTACGCATCGGCGTCTTAAAGGGCAGTTGGGTACGCAGTCGGCTACCCTCTGGACTTTTAGGACAAACTATGCGATTTCGTCTTCCGGTTGCCGCCGCGGTCTCGGCGGCCGTTGTCCTCGCGGGGCTCGGGATCGGCTCCGCCGTGGCTTCCGCTTCCCCGGCTGCTGTGTCCGGCTGCACCGCTGGTGACCTCGGTGTATGGCTCGCCGTCGATCAGGGCAACGGTGCCGCGGGCAGCATTTACTTCCCGCTCCAGTTCACCAACCTGAGCGGGCACGCGTGCGCGCTGCACGGCTTCCCCGGGGTTTCCGCGACTGACCGGAACGGGCGGCAGCTCGGCAGCCCGGCCAGCTGGGATCACACGCGAGCGCCGCGCACCGTGGTGCTGGCCGCGGGTGCCACCGCGCACGCGGTACTGCGGTGGAGCGACGTTGAGGTGACCACCGCACCGGGATGCCACCCGACCTTCGCGGCGACGACGCTGCGCGTATACCCGCCGAACCAGCGGTCGGCTACCCACGCCGCGTTCGGCCTGGAGGTGTGCTCGCACGCCGGGCCCATCTTCATGAGCGTCGGGCCGATCATTCCCGGGGTGGGCACGATCCGCGGTTAGGTTGCCGCGCGGCGCCGGGTCGGCGCGCCGACGGCGTGCCTGGAGTGGCGTAAGCGGCTGCCGGGATACGGGCGCACCGGCACGCCCGTCAACGACGTGGAAGATTACCGCCTCGTGGTGGATTGACCCTCGTAAACAAGGGGCCGGCTACCACGAAGCGGGAAACTGCCACG
>Ga0070714_100001280_pt1 | contig 18192 bp, 10 predicted proteins | sample LARL83metaG_FD_65450 | JGI IMG/M metagenome (GOLD analysis project Ga0070714, IMG submission 65450) | Corn, switchgrass and miscanthus rhizosphere microbial communities from Kellogg Biological Station, Michigan, USA - LAR L8-3 metaG | ecosystem: Host-associated > Plants > Roots > Rhizosphere ... | reverse complement strand
AGCGTCGTCGACTGCACATTGGCGGGCTTACGGCGGTCATGAACACCCAATTATCAAGCGCTTCTCCGTCACCGCGAGATACATGAGAAAATGACGAATGATCAGTGCAAATCGGTTCTTACGTCGCCTGCTGCCCGGACTGGTAGCTACCTTGGTTGTCCTCATCACCGCGGCGACCGGCCAACAGCAACCCGCGTCCCCTCCGGTGCCTGATCCGAAGAGCGCCCCGTCGAAAGAAGCCGAGCCTGCTCAAGACCAATCCGCCCCGATAATCGGCAAAAGCAAGTTGGAAAAGGAGACGGGAACTGTAAACGATCGTATCTTCGATGTGTTGCCGAACTATGGAACGGTCGAAAACGCTGGCAAACTTCAGCCACTGCGAACCGGGCAAAAATTCCGGCTGGCGACTGCAAGTGCTTTTGATTGGGCTGCCTATCCTTTCAATGGTGTGCTTGCCGCCATCGGCCAGGCTAAGAATGATCCCGAGTCGTGGGGACAAGGATGGGGCGCCTATGCCAAGCGTTACACCGCATCTTTTGCGGACAACACTATCGGGACATACATGACCGTCGCCGTATTCCCCAGTTTGCTGCATGAGGATCCGCGCTACTATCAGATGGGAAAAGGAAAGTTTACACGCCGATTTTCCTATGCTTTGAGCCGTCTCTTTGTGACGCGCACGGATTCGGGCGATACGCGATTCAATTATTCAGAGTCGATCGGCAATGCAACAGCGGCAGCCATTTCGAATGTTTACCATCCTGCGGAAGATCGTACCGCGGCGCGCAATGCCAAGAGCTTCGCATTCCTGATTCTTTACGATGGCTTGTCCAACGAGTTGAAAGAGTTCTGGCCTGATATCCGCCGCAAAGTGCTTCACAAATCGGCACCCTAAGAATGTAGCCATTTCCCCTTGACAACTTCCCGGCCGAAGAGCAGAATTTTTAAGGCGAATAAAAAGCGAAAGCGCCTCCGGCGGCTCCAGCCCCGGCGTTCCCTGAAATCTTCCGAGGAATCTTATGTCTTCCGCAGTGGTTTCCACTTCGGCGGCCCTGGGCCGCCCTTTTGTCTTTGATGATGAAGCTGTTCCTGACGTGCGCTCGCTTCTAGGCGCCGCCAAAAAGCCTGCCGGTTCCGAGGATTCCCCCCAGGAATCTCTTCTTGCTCGCGTTTTTCAATCAACCATCCATAAAAAATCAATCATGCCTCTCGTGACCCCGGCTTCGCGGCTCGATATTCGTCCCGCACCCGAGATGGTCTCCAGCGGCGTCTCCGCCATCGACGCCCTGACCGGCGGTTTCCCCCGCGGATGTTTAACCGAAATCTGCGGCCCCGCCTCTTCGGGACGCACCACCTTACTCCTGGCCGCTCTGGCAGCCGCCACCCACCGAGGAGAATTTTGCGTTGTGGTAGATGCCAGCGACACGCTCGATCCCCAGTCAGCCTCTGCCGCTGGAGTGGAACTGGAGCGATTGCTGTGGGTGCGCTGCGGCGAAGATGCACCACGGAAGCAGCAAGGCACGGAGAAACAAAACAATTCGCAAGATCGAAATGGATCACGGAACATCAATCAACCAGAGCGTCGCCTCGAGCAAGTCTTGCGCGCCACCGATCTGCTTCTCGAAAGCGGAGGCTTCGGCCTGATCATTCTCGACCTCGGCGACCTGCCCCCACAATCTGCGCGGCGCATTCCACTCACTACATGGTTCCGCTTCCGCCGCGCCGTCGAGCACAAACCGACGGTCCTGCTCGCGATCGAGCAACAACCTATCGCCGGCAGCTGCTCTTCCCTGCTGCTGCAGTTGGGTCTACAAAACAATCCGGAAGAAGCAAACAGATGGGGGACATCCGATTCGAGCCGCGAAGCTAATTTCTCGCACGCGCAATTGCTCACCGAACTAAATATCAACGCGGAACTTATTTGCTCACGCTTGCAACGCAAACCCGCGCACTCGATGACGTTCGCCACCAAAACCGCCTGGGCCGGATGAAGGATGAAACAAATTACTCAATTACCAAATTACAAAATTACTCAATGACTTTACTTCCATGCCGTTCGCCTGCATCTACGTGCCGAATTTTCCCGTCGCCGCGGCCTTCCGCGCCGAACCAGAGCTGAAGCCACACCCCGTCGCTATTCTCGAAGGCAAACCTCCGCTCGAAAAAATAATCGCGATCAATGAAACGGCAAGACACCTGGGCATCGCCCCGGGCATGTCCAAATCCCAAGCCGAATTATGTCCCGAACTCGCATTGCGCACGCGTTCACCGCTGCAAGAATCCGCCGCTCACTCTGCCTTGCTCGATTGTGCCCAATCCTTCTCGCCCTGCGTGGAAGATGCCGCCTGTGACACAACTCTTCTCGATCTCCTCGGCATGGAATCTCTATTTGGATCGCTGTCAGAAATTTCTCGCGCCATCTACGACCGTGCCACCGCACTTGGACTCGACGCCAATGTTGCCACTGCCTTCAATGCAGAGACGGCCATGCTCGCCGCCCGCGGCATTCCAGGCATCACGGTAATTCCCCATGGCAAAGAAGCAGAGCGGTTAGGACCATTGCCAGTAGAAGTTTTGTTTGCCGATCGACTGGAAGGCCAATTGGAAAGCGACGAGAGGAAAGATGCCGAGCGCCTGCTCGAGACCCTCAATCGCTGGGGCATCCGCAACCTGTGCGCCCTGGCAGCGCTGCCAGAGGTCGCGCTCAGTGAACGTCTCGGCCAAGAAGGTCTGCGCCTGCAGCAATTCGCGCGTGGCACAGCTTCCCGCACACTGGTTCCGGTAGAAGTGCCGATGGTATTTGATGAAGCAGTCGAACTCGAGCATCCTATCGTCTTGCTCGAACCGCTGGCCTTCCTGCTGAATCGCCTGCTGGAGCAACTCTGTGCGCGCCTTGCCTTCCGCGCGCTGGCCACGCAGGAGTTGCGCCTCACGCTCGAGCTAGAAAATTTCTCGCCCTTCATTCCACAGGCAAAGATCAATAATCATCAATTTCGTCGCACCCTTCGCCTGCCATTGCCCATGCTCGACGCCAAAGTTTTTCTCAAGTTGCTGCAACTGGATTTGAACGCCAATCCGCCCGGAGCTCCCATCATGAAGATCCATCTTGCCGCAGAACCGGCACGCTCGCGCTCGGCCCAAGGCGGCCTTTTCCAATCTCCATCACCCGAACCCGAAAAACTCGAACTCACCCTCGCCCGCATCGCCGCCATGGTTGGCGAAAACAAAGTCGGGGCGCTGGAACTGCTCGACACGCATCATCCCGAAGGATTTCGTATGCAGCGTTTCGTGGCCCACGCCCCACAAAAAAATCCACGCGAGAAAGTTTCCGATCCACCGGAAGAAAAGTCAGCCGTCACCGCTCTGCGCCGCTTCCGTCCACCATTGCGCGCAAGCGTCACGCTGGAAAACGGCCAGCCCGTGCATTTGGTTTGCCGCAAAAGAGACGTGCAGGGCACTGTGCTCTGGAAAGCTGGCCCGTGGCGCTTCTCCGGCGATTGGTGGGAACGCGAAGCCTGGTCTCGTGACGAATGGGACCTTGCCCTGAAAAACGAAACCGCCATCTCTTTCTTCCGCCTCGTGCACGACCTGCTCGGCGGCGGCTGGTTTGTAGAAGGAATGTATGACTAACGACTTAGCCACGGATTTTCACGGATTAAACGGATTAAAAAATAGGAAAATTTTAAAAATAAAGGAAATAAAAAAGAATTGTTTTTATCCGTGTGAATCCGCGGCTGAGGTTTTTCTGAGTACGGGTACTGGCAACTGACGACAAATGTATGTCGAACTTCACGCCCGTTCCGCTTTCAGCTTTCTCGAGGGCGCATCCCTGCCCGAGGAACTCGCCGGAGTCTGTGCCCATCTCGGCATGCCCGCGATGGCGCTGCTCGACACCGATGGCGTGTACGGTGCGCCGCGCTTTCATTTGGCCACAAAGAAAATTGCCCTCAAAGCGCACATGGGAGCGGAAGTGACATTTGCAAAAGAGATTTCAAATTCTAGAATTCAGATTGCAGATTTACCCACACGAAAAGCATCCTCAATCTGCAATCTAAAATCTGCAATCTGCAATCCTTTCCGTCTTCCCCTCCTCGTCTCCTCTCGCGCCGGATACCAAAACCTCTGCCGCTTGATCACCAAAATGAAGTTGCGCGCAAAAAAAGGCGAAGGCGCAGTCTGCCAAGCGGAACTCGAAGAGCACGCCGACGGCCTGATCTGCCTGACCGGCGGCGCAGAAGGTCCTCTAGCAGCGGCTTTGCAGCATGGAGGCGAAGAAGAAGCCCGACGCCAAGTCGATCAACTCATCGGAATCTTCGGTCCCGGCAACGTCTACATCGAACTGCAGCGCCACTTCCAGCGCGAAGAAGAATCCCGCAACCGTGCCGCGATCAGCATCGCCCGCTCGCTGAACCTTCCTCTGCTTGCCACCAATGGAGTCTGCTACGCCACCGCCAAGGCCCGCGAACTCTGCGACGCCTTTACCGCGATCCGACACCACCGCACGCTATCCACCGCCGGACGTCTGCTCTCCTGCAACTCCGAGCGCTTTCTAAAATCCCCGCGGGAAATGCAGCAACTCTTCGCCGACCTGCCTGAAGCGATCAGCAATACAGTCGAGCTTTCAAACCGCCTCGAATTCACGCTCAACGATCTCGGCTACGAATTCCCGCGCTATCCCGTACCCGAAGGCGAGACCATGAATTCATTTCTGCGTGAGCGCGCCTGGGAAGGTTTTCGCGAGCGTTATGGCCGCAAGCCGCACGACCTGCAAACCCGCGCACGACGCCAAATCGAAAAGGAACTCGCGCTCATCGAAAAACTCAAACTCGCCGGATACTTCCTCATCGTCTGGGATCTGGTCCGCTTCTGCCGCGAGCAGAACATCCTCGTCCAAGGACGAGGATCCGCCGCTAACAGCGCCGTCTGCTACTCGCTCGGCATCACGGCGGTCGACGCTGTCAGCATGGAATTGCTCTTCGAACGTTTTCTCTCCGAAGAGCGCGGCGAATGGCCCGACATCGATCTCGACCTGCCCAGCGGCGACGAGCGCGAAAAAGTTATCCAGTACCTCTACAAGCGATACGGCGAGCGTGGCGCCGCGATGACAGCCAACGTCATCACTTATCGCAACCGCATGGCCGCTCGCGAAATGGGCAAGGCCCTGGGATTCGATCCCGAAACGCTCGCGAAAATTTCCGCCGCCGTCGCCACCTGGGAATTTCGCGACGAAAACGACGCGCTCGACCGCCGCTTCCGCGATGCCGGACTCGACCTCACCCATCCTCGCCTACGAAAATATTACGAACTCTGCCTCGCCGTACAGGACATGCCCCGCCATCTCGGCCAGCACTCCGGCGGCATGGTCATCTGTCAGGGACAACTCGATTCCGTCGTACCGCTCGAACCCGCATCCATGCCCGGCCGCGTCGTCGTGCAGTGGGACAAAGAAGATTGCGCCGACATGGGCATCATCAAAGTCGATTTGCTCGGTCTTGGCATGATGGCCGTGCTGAAAGATTCCATCGAACTCATTCGCGACCACTATCACGAAGAAGTCGACCTCGCGCATCTTCCGCAAGACGATTCGGAAGTCTATTCAGCGCTACAGCAGGCCGACACCGTAGGTCTTTTCCAGGTAGAAAGCCGCGCTCAAATGGCGTCTCTGCCACGCCTGCGCCCACAGCGCTTCTACGATGTAGTCGTGCAGGTCGCGATCATCCGTCCCGGCCCGATCGTCGGCCAGATGGTGAATCCATTTATTCTGCGCCGCCAGGGACGCGAAGAAGTCACCTATCCGCATCCCTCACTCGAGCCCGTGCTGAAGCGCACGCTCGGCGTCCCGCTCTTTCAGGAACAACTGCTACGCCTTGCGATGATCGCCGCCAACTTCACTGGAGGCGAAGCCGAAGAACTCCGCCGCGCCATGGGATTCAAGCGCTCGCAGTCGCGCATGCGCGAAATCGAAGCCAGGCTCCGTTCCGGCATGACACAAAATGGAATCTCCGCAAAAGCGCAGGAAGAAATCATTCTCTCCATCACTTCGTTTGCGCTCTACGGATTCCCCGAATCGCACGCCGCCAGCTTCGCGCTGATCGCCTACGCCAGCGCGTATTTGAAATGCCACTACCTCGCAGCATTCACCGCCGCCCTGCTCAACAATCAGCCCATGGGATTTTATTCACCTGCCACGATCGTCAAAGACGCGCAGCGCCACGGTCTGAAACTACTGCCGGTGGACGTGACGCGCTCAGACTGGAATTGCACGCTGGAGCGAGTCGCGAGTCCTGAGTCCCGAGCCGCGAGCCAGATCGTCGGTCGTCGGTCGTTCAGCGCCAAGAATGACCCGGCCCCCGAGGGGTGGAATGTGATAGCCCAGGACAGTTGTCCTGGGAAAGACTTAAAATCCGCCACTCAAGACTCAGGACTCGGGACGATCGCGCTCCGCATGGGCCTCCGCTACGTCCGCGGCCTGCGAGAAGAAGCTGCACGCTCCCTACTCCGCGAACGCATGCCCGCCCCCTTCAAATCCATTCACGACCTCACCCGCCGCGTCCCTGAACTTCGCAAAGACGAACTCACTACGCTGGCAGAAATTGGCGCGCTCAACACAATCGGATTGCAGATTGAAGATTCTAGATTTCAGATTTCAAAACCAAACCAATCTGCAATCTCAAATCTAAAATGTGAAATTTCTCGCAACCCGAAACCTGAAACTCGAAACCTGAAACTTTCTCTTCATCGCCGCGACGCTCTCTGGCAAGTCGAACGTGCCGTCCGCGGCTCCGGCCCGCTGCTCGAAAACCAGCCAGAGCCCGACTCCCCTTCTCCACTCCAGCCCATGAACCAGGAAGAGCGTCTGGTTGCCGACTTCCACGGCACCGGACTCACCGTCGGCCCGCATCCCATGGCTTATCGCCGAGCCTGGCTCAATGCAATGGGCATTCGCCGCGCCAGCGAATTGCGCGATATTCCCAGTGGCAAGCGGCTCCGCATCGGAGGCTGCGTCATTGTCCGCCAACGTCCCGGCACCGCCAAAGGATTTGTCTTTCTCAGCCTGGAAGATGAAACCGGAGTTGCCAACGCCATCATCACGCCCGACCTGTTTCATCAGAATCGACTGCTATTGGCCAGCGAACGCTTCCTCGCCATCGAAGGGATACTGCAGAATCAAGACAACGTGATCTCAGTGAAAGCCGAACGCGTGCAACCGCTCTTCGTCACCAAAGCGGAGACCATCTCCCACGACTTTCACTGATTCAACGCCGAAACTTACACATCAAACACGCGATAAACGAGCGAAGGATTCTGCGCCTGCAGCAGCGAGATCGCAACATTGTGCACGGGCACTCCGCCCACCGTGTGCCCATCCGGCTTTCCGTTATGCGCGTGACCATGCACCACCAGATCGGCTCCATGCCGGTCGATCACCTCAGCCAACCGCGACGTCCCCATAAATGGATAAATTTCCGGCGCTTCGCCCTGGACCGTCTCCGAAATTGGCGAATAGTGCACCACGATCACACGCTTCTTTGCACGCAACTGCGACATCCCACGCTCCAGCTTCATAGCCTCGTCAACCGACGCACGCACAAAGTCTTTGATCTCACGTTCTCCAAAGGCCGTCAACATCCCGCGCCCAAAGCCCCCGACAAAACCCTTAGTACCCGCAAAGCCCACGCCATCGCGCTCGTAGCCGCTGCCGTCAAGCACTTTCACGCCTCCGGCAACTAGCATCCGGTTCAACTCTTCTTCTTTGCCGCACTCATAATCGTGATTTCCCAGCACTACCACTACCGGCAAACGCAGCCGCACCAGCACATTCAACAACGGCTCCATCTCTTCCGGCTTTCCGAAATTGGTCAGGTCCCCGGCCAGCACCAGCACGTCGGCATCATCACGCACGCGCTCAAACTGATCCTTCAGCTTGGCATAACTCTGCGGAGTGAAATGCAGATCGGCGCTGGCGGCTATTCTCATGCTTCCTTCCTAATCGCCTTCTCCTGGTCCCCAGCCTGGCGTTCATCCATCTGCGACAACCGCACCTTCCGTTGTTCCTCCATCAGGTTCGCCATGTCCCATTCGTTCACGTCGATGGCAAACATGTTGTCATCCACCAGGCTGCCGCGAAATGGAGCCTGCGGATTGTGCTCCCGAATCTCCCGCTCAAACCGCCGCAACAAATCTCGCCATATCTCAGCCGGTACGTGATGACTCTGTGCCGGATACGCATACCGAAACAACACCAGCGCCCAAAGCAGCATCTCCCAATGCTCTCCCACCAACTCCAACTCGCGCTTCCAGTCGAAGCTACCGTAGGTGCTGTAGATGATGTGGGCAATATCGGCGCCATCAAAGCGTTCGCGCCGCGCCACGAAAATCTTAGACGCCACCAATTCCTCCGGCGCAAGAACTCGAGTCCTCACCCCATACACGACAGCCGGGTGCGCTCGCTCAATCCACAAATCCTCGACGGTGATCAGCCCATTGCTCATCCCCGTGATGAGGTCGACGAAGAATCCATCCCGGCTCGCCTTCGCCAGCCACACCGGATCCTTGACCCAAGTCTCCATCCCCGCTTGCCGCAGGCAGCGCAATGCGGCTTCGCAATTCGCGGCCGTCACGAACAGATCCAAATCCTTGGTGAAGCGACAGATTCCGGTATGGTGACGCAGTGCAAACGCACCTGATACAGCGTAGGGCACGCCGCTGTTCTCGAGCGCCTGCAGCACGTCGCGAAACAATTCGGTCTGTTCTTGAGGTTCTTCCTGTGGCTGAGAGGACGTTTTCGGCAGCTCTTCGTCGGGTTGCTCTCCGGGTTTGTGCGATGCGGGCACGGACCTTGGATGAGACAAACCGCACCCACGGTTGTTAGTCTGTTTTCGCAACCCACTGAAACTGGAGCAGTACGACGGGCCTTAGGCAGGGCTACTTCCCCGTATAACTCACTCTCCAGATCGAGTTCGATCCATCGTCGCTAACCAGCAAGGACCCGTCCGGAGCTGTAGTAATACCCACCGGACGTCCCCAGACATGACCGTCCGGCAGCACGAATCCGGTCAAGAAGTCCTGATATTCCCCCGTCGCATGCCCCGTCTGATGCAACGGCACGCGAATTACTTCATATCCCACGCGCATCGCCTTGTTCCACGAGCCATGCTCCGACGCAAAAATGTCCCCCTTGTACTCAGCGGGAAATTTATCCCCCGCATAAAACGTCAACTCCAAAGAAGCATTGTGCGGCTGCAGCAGCACGTCGGGAACAATCGCCTTCGCCTTCAACTCCGGATGCTTCCCCTCTTGCCGCGGATCCTGATGCGCCCCCATATACCACCACGGCCATCCATAGAAGCCGCCTTCCTTAACGTGCGTGATGTAGTCAGGCACCAAGTTGTCGCCCAGCGCGTCGCGCTCGTTTACCGAGCACCACAACTCATCCGTCTGCGGATTCACAGCGATCCCCCCGCCGGCATTGCGAATTCCGTACGCATACACCTTCAATTCGCAATCTGCCGGATCGCACGCCAGAATGTCGGCACGATTTTTCTCTCCCGGATGCGTATCCATGTCATCGTCGTTCGACGCCGAACCTACAGCCACAAACATTTTCTTGCCGTCGGCCGAAAAGTCGATGGCACGCGTCCAGTGCCCCCCGCCGCTCGGTAAATCTGCGATGTGCTGCCATGATCCGCTCGCCTTCAAATCTCCGTTGTGATACGGAAAGCGAAGCACTTCATTCGTGTCTCCGATATAAATCCACTGCGGGTCCGGCCCCGGAGGATAAAACGCGATTCCGTAGGGCTTGGTCAGCCCGTTTGCGAAAATCTGCATCTGTTCCGGCTTGCCGTCGCTGGTCATCCCGCGAAAAACGCGGATGCGCCCCGCGTTACTTTCCGCCAGAAAGATGTCGCCGTTCGGCGCAGTCCGCAGCCACCGCGGATTGTCCAACCCGCCGGCATAGAGTTCGACCTTGAACCCCGTCGGCGCGTGCGGCCACGCGTTCTCTGGACGCGCCACTACCTGCGCTCCGTTCTCCGCCGAATCCGTCGCGTAGGGCTGCGGAAGATCCTTCACCGTAATCTTGCGAGTCGTCCCCGGCGACTCATACCGAAAATCGGTAAACGGCGCGTGTGGCGACTCCCCCTTCAGTTTCCCAGTGCTGGCCGTGGTTGCCGGAGCCGCACCCGTCGCGGCGCTCGCCTTACCCGCGGCCAGAGCACCCACGTACGACACCACCTGCCACCGCTTCGCTTCCGGAAGCGCTGCCCACGAGGGCATTCCATTCTCCTTGCTTCCCTTGGTGACGAACCAGAACATTTCCCCTTCCGTCACGCCCTTCAACTTACCGTCGACCAAAGAAGGCACATTGCCGGTCCCCTGCCCTGCCTTGCCGTGGCAAGCCAGGCAATTTCGCGCGTAAACAGTTTTGCCCGCGTCTGTCGCGGCCTGCTGTCCCGCGTATGGATTCTTCATCGCCTTCGCCGAAGCCGGCGCGTCGTGGAACGGTTGATCAGCTGCTTCTAAAGTCGCAATGGGAAATACAGCCAGGAGAACTGCGGGAAGGATCCTGCGAGCAACCATCCTCATATCTATCCTCACGAGTAAATTTGCCCACTTAGATTAAATAAAAAGCGTAAAGGATGCGAACCGATCATGCCAAATCTGTGCCCAACCAACCACGGCTGCCGAAAAGCTTCCGCCCAACTTGGCCTCAAGCCCTTAGACATGTAAGATTCACGCTGTTCGGAGGACACCCCTGAAAATGTTCACAAGAAAACTGACGCTCTGTTTTGCTTGGATTGTAATCGCAGGCAGCGTAGTTTCGGCAAGTGCACAGCAGCCCGATGCCGACGACGAAGGCCAATTTAAGTTTCGCTTCGTCGGTCCCAGAATCGGCAACCGCATCGCAGCCGTGGCCGGTATACCCGGCGACCCGAGCACCTATTACGCAGGCGCAGCCTCAGGAGGAGTCTGGAAATCTATCGACGGTGGCAATCACTTTAAGCCCATCTTCGACAAGCAGTCCGTCGCAGCGATTGGCGCTCTCGCCGTGGCGCCTTCCGACCCCAGTACTGTGTGGGCGGGAACCGGCGAAGCCTGGGTGATTCGCGACAGCGACGTGATGGGCAACGGCATTTATAAATCCACCGACGCAGGCAAAACCTGGACGAATATGGGCCTCGCCGAGACTGGTCGCATCGGCCGTATCGTCATCAACCCTTCGAATCCCGATATTGTCTTTGCCTGCGCCATCGGCCGCGTGACCGGCCCTCAGCAGGAGCGCGGCGTTTTCCGCACTACCGACGGCGGCCAGCATTGGGATCGCGTGCTCTTCGCCAACGAAAATGTCGGCTGCTCCGGCCTCTCGATGGACGCACACAATCCGCGCACCCTCTTCGCCGGGATGTGGCAGGTCGAGATGCACACCTGGGCCGAACTCAGTGGTGGCCCCGGCAGCGGCATCTACGTTTCCCATGATGGCGGCACGAAGTGGACTCGCATCGAAGAGCATGGTCTGCCTAAATCACCACTCGGAAAAATCGATGTCGCGGTTTCTCCCACCAATTCAAATCGCGTCTTCGCCCTCATTCAGACTAAAGATCAAGGCTCGCTCTGGCGATCCGACGACGGCGGAGAACACTGGAAAGCCGTGAACTATTCGCGTGCCCTGATCGGCCGCGCCGGCTACTACATTCGACTCGCAGTCTCGCCCGCCAGCGACAACGAACTTTACGTCGCGAGCAGTTCCTTCCACCAATCCCTCGATGGTGGTGAAAATTTCAAAGAAGTCCCCTGGGGCGGCGACACGCACGACATCTGGATCGACCCCACCAACTCCGATCGCATCGTCGTCACCGACGACGGCGGCATGAATATCACGACAGTTCACGGCCGCGGCTTCCACCGAGTGCAGTTGCCTATCGGCCAGATGTACCACGTCGACGTCGACAACCAGATTCCCTACTACTTCTACAGCAATATGCAAGACGACGGGAACATGCGCGGCCCCAGCCTGCCTGAGGACTCCCACGAAACCGGATGGGATCACGGCATGGGCGGCTGCGAATCGGGTTTCACTGTTCCCGATCTCGCTGATCCCAACATTGTTTGGGCCACCTGCTATGGCAACAAAGTCACCCGATGGGACGCACGCCATAAGCACCCGCGCTCCGTCAGTCCCTGGATGCACACCCTCGACTCTCCCCCCAACGACATCAAGTACCGCTGCCACTGGACCGCCCCGCTCGCCATCGATCCGTTCGACCACAATACGGTCTACTACGGTTGCCAGGTCATCTTCAAAACCACGACCGCGGGCCAGAACTGGTCGGTCATCAGTCCAGATCTATCGACAAACGATCCATCTCGCATTGTCCCCTCCGGAGGAATTGTCGGCGACAATCTCGGCCAGTTTTACGGAGAAGTCGTCTTCTCAATCGCTCCCTCCAAAATCAAGAAGGGGCTAATCTGGGCCGGAACCAACGACGGCCAGGTCTGGTACACGAGCGAAGCCGCGAACTGGACGAACGTCACGAAGAATATTTCCGGAATGCCCGCGTGGGGCACCATCACCAGCATCGCGCCTTCTGCCTTCGATCCTGGCACCGCTTATATCAGCGTCGACTTCCATCTCATGGATAACCGCGATCCCTTCATCTACAAGACAACGGACATGGGCAAAACATGGAAGCTGATCACCGGCAATCTTCCGAAGCATGCGCTGTCCTATGTCCGTACCATCGCGGAAGACCCCAACTGCGCGGGCCTGCTCTTTGCCGGCACCGGCAACGCTCTCTTCTATTCGCTCGACGACGGCGCTCATTGGACTGCTCTCGATGCGGGCTTACCCCACGCGCCGGTTTCGTGGGCCGTCGTTCAAAAACAATTTCACGACCTCGTGATCTCCACCTACGGCCGCGGACTCTACATCCTCGACGACATCACTCCGCTCGAACAGATGGCCAAGAATCACTCGGATGCTCCGGTCACGTTGTTTGAGCCGCGCCAGACCTACCGTTTCACCCGCGGCGGTCAAGCCATGCTCAACTTCTCCCTCAAGACCGCGACCAAAAAGCCGCTCGAACTTGAGATCCTCGACTCCGATGGAAAGATGATCCGAAAGCTGGAAGCCAAGGGCCGCGTCGGCATCAATCGGACAGCATGGGACCTGCGCTACGAATCCCCACGACTGATTGCCCTGCGAACGAAAGCTCCCGACAATTCCCACATCTGGGACGAGCCCCGTTTCCGCGACGCCGACTCGCGGCCGATAACCCACTGGGGAAGCCGGTCCGCCGAAGTCGGTCCCATCGTTACACCTGGGAAATACACGGTGCGCTTGAAGGTCGAAGACAAAACCTACACGCAGCCTCTGACTATTTTGCGCGATCCCCGCGCGCCCGGCTCCGATGCCGACATTGACCTTTCGGTGAAGACGCAGCTTCGCATCCGCAGCGACATTAGCCACGCTGCCGACACCGCCAACCATATCGAATGGCTCCGCAAGCAACTCGAGGTCGTCGAGACCATGCTCCGTCCGCCGAAAAAGAAGGAAGGGGATAAGCCCGTCTTCGACGAAGATGACGATGACGAAGGCGAGCCCGCGGACGCCCCGCCGCAAGCCCTCGACGAAGCTCGCGCGAAACGCAAGGCCGAACTCCTGAAGGCCACAGAAGAACTCGATAAGAAGCTAAAGGCCATCGAGTACAAGCTGGCCTCACCCTCTCTCCTGAATAGTGACGACAAATATTTCGTCGAGCCCTATAAGGTGTACTTGAACCTGATCTGGCTCAACGCGGAAGTCGGCACTGGAGGCAGCGACGTAGCCGGAGGCGCCGACTTCGTCCCCACCGACACGCAACTAGACCTTCTGAAAACATTTGAAGGGGACCTGTCCGCGGTTGAAGCGGACTACGAGAAATTCATGAAAGAGGATCTCCCTGCCTTCAACCACTCGCTGGGAGAGAACAATGTCCCCCTGGTCACTCCTCCTACCACGGAACCAACGAAGCAGGAGTGAGCGCGGAGAAGTAACTTCGATTTTCAAACAAACTGTTCGGATGGGGGTTAACGTGGGTGAGATCGTATCTTCGCTCAGCGAAAATACGCGTTGAGCACATACTGCTGCAACATTCTTTGCGTGTTGAAGAACGATCCGTTCACGGCAATGGCGTGGCGCATCACTTCAATGAAGCGATCTCGATCTTTATAGAACATGGGGACGATCACGCCTTCGAGCTTTTCGTAGAGCAATCTCGCGTCCTGACCGCCAATCGCGCCTTCGTCGTGACTACGCTTTTCCTCGCCGATGGCCCATCCGGTTACACCTTCCACTAGCCCTTCGATCCACCAGCCGTCGAGTACGCTCAAGCTCGGAATGCCATTCAGCGCCGCCTTCATCCCGCTTGTTCCAGAGGCTTCCAGCGGCGGCTGGGGCGTATTCAGCCACAGATCCACTCCCGCGGTAATCAACCGCGCCAATGCCATGTCATAGTTCGGAAGAAATGCAATGGTAATGCGGTCTTTCAGCCTTTCTTTCAACTCAAAGATTCGCCGGATGATTTGCTTCCCTTCCTGATCCCCAGGGTGCGCCTTGCCCGCATACACGATCTGCAGGCCGCCACTTTCTTTCGCGATCTTCGTGAGCCGCTCCAGGTCGGAGAGAACCAGATCAGCCCGCTTGTAAGCCGTCACGCGCCGCGCGAAGCCGAGCGTGAAAACCTCCGGCTTCATCGGTGTCCCAGAGTGCCGGTTCGCCTCTTCGAGCAGTTCGGCCTTGGCGTGCATGTGCGCTTCCCAAATCTCGCGCTTGGGAATGCTCTCCGCGTGCCGCAAGCTGAAACTATCCTGACGCCAGTCGGGAATATGACAATCGTAGAGCGCCTGAAATGGCGGCGCCGTCCACGTGGCAGCATGAACTCCGTTCGTGATCGCATCAATGTGATAGCCGGCAAACATCAGGCGCGAGACCTGCCCATGTTTCTTCGCGACTCCATTTACGTATCGGCTCATGTTCAGACCGAGATAGGTCATGTTGAGCATGGCCTGACTTCCCGCCGCTGTTTTGGGCTCGCCTCGCCGTTCGTGGCGCCCAAACACCCGCACCGCCATTTCCGAATCCAAAATATCGGAAAGGTCTTCGCGAAATCCCATCGCTCTTCCTAATGTTGACAGTGGGAATTGATCATGCCCGGCCGGAACCGGCGTGTGCGTCGTGAAAATGCATTTCTGCCGCACGGCCGCCAGGTTGGTGGCTTCGATTCGCGGTCTGCCTGCCTTCCGCGCCTCCTCCAGCAGCAATTCCAAGATCAGCAAACTCGCATGGCCCTCATTCATGTGAAAACGATCGAGGCGGTCGTATCCCAGCGCGCGCAACATGCGAATGCCGCCAATGCCCAGCACAATTTCCTGACACAGCCGGTAGTGTGCGTCCCCCCCGTACAAAACAGAGGTCAACTTTCGGTCCCATTCGCTGTTTTCAGGAAGATCTGTGTCGAGCAGATAGACGGGCACGGAGTACCCGCCCGCACCCTGCACCTGATATTTCCAACAGCGCAAACTGATGCTGCGCCCCTCAATTGCGACTCCGGTGCGAACGGGCATCTGGCTTAGAAAGTTTTCGACCATCCACTCGACCGGCTTCTCCGCCTGCCAGCCGGCGCCGTCGAACTGCTGCGAGAAGTGGCCGGCGCGATGCAGCAACGAAATGGCCACAATCGGCACCTGCAGGTCGGCGGCGGAGCGAATCGTGTCTCCCGCCAGCACTCCCAAGCCGCCGCTATAAGTAGGGACCGCTGATTCGAGCGCAATCTCCATCGAGAAGTAAGCAATCTTTCTCTGACCTTGGAGGGCCCGCATGACGGCCGGCCCCAGGCGGTGCAATCGGTCTTTCAGCACGTAATCGCTGGCGCCTTGGCGCATGACGGCTGCGGCAGCCTCATCGCCGATCGTCCCCGAGACTACGATGAACGGGATCCCCGTTCCTTGTTCCTGTAGTAACTCGAGAGCGCGCGGCCCGCTGAACTGCGGCAAGGCATAGTCCGCCAGCACGATCTCGGGAGAATCTTCCAAACGTTCCAGATACTCGGCTTCGGTCTCGACCCGGTGCCATGTCACATCAAAGCCGCTGCGCCGCAATTCCGCGACCACCAATTCCGCATCCGCGGGACTATCCTCCACGATAACAACGTGTAATTTTTGTCGCTCAGCCAGCGGATTTGTCGAGTCACTCATAATCGCGACACCGGGCGCCTTAATCGCCCCGTAAAGACACAATTCGGCCTTCTCCAATTCCGCGCCAGAATGTCGCCTATGACTTCGCTGCGCTCTGGTTCGCCGGCTTTGTCAGTGGGGGCTGGTTGATCACGAGCCAGTAGAGACCGGCGGTCTTCACTGTCTCGCGAAACTGATCGAAATCCACGGGCTTCTGGATATAGCTGTTCGCACCCAGGCCATAGCCTTTCACCAGATCGCGCTCCTCTTTGGAAGAAGTCAGGATGACCACGGGGATCGTGTTGGTACGCGGATCGGCCTTGATGCGCCGGAGCACTTCCATCCCGTCGACTTTGGGAAGCTTCAAGTCGAGCAGCACGAGCCGCGGAGGATGGTCGAAGGAGCGGCCTGAATGAGATCCATTGCAGAAAAGGAACTCCAGCGCCTCTTCGCCATCGCGGGCGATGTGGATGTTGTTGGCCAGTTTCTCTTTGCGCAGAGCATGCAGAGCCAGCTCCACGTCGTCGTTGTTGTCTTCAACCAGTAGAATTTCTACTTGTCGTTCGGTCATGCGTTTTCTCCTGCCGCTACCGCTTTATTTTTGAGTTCGGTCTTCTCGGAGTGCCCGAGCGTGAAAAAGAAGGCTGCTCCTTTATCCAGTTCGGCTTCCGCCCAGATGCGTCCATGATGTTTCTGAACGATGCGCTGCACGGTCGCGAGGCCCACGCCTGTGCCTTCGAAGTCCTCGACGCGATGCAGCCGCTGAAATACTCCAAAGAGCTTGTCGGCGTACTTCATGCTGAAACCGACGCCGTTGTCGCGGACAAAGATGGCGGTGACGCCATCTCTCTCCTCCTGGCCAATTTCAATGACGGCCTTCGGGCGAGGCCGCGTGAACTTGACGGCATTCGAAATCAGGTTCTGAAACACCTGTTTCACGAGGCCGGGATCGCACTCGACGAAGGGCATGGAACCGATCTTCCACTCGATGTCGCGGCCTTCGAGTTCGGACTTGAGTTCGGCGATGACTTCATCGATTACCGCGCGGAGTCCGGCCACCTGCAGGCTCAACTCACGGCGCCCCACGCGCGCCAGATTGAGCAGATCATCGACCAACTGCCCCATGCGCTTGGTGCCCTCTTCGATGCGCTGCACATGGTGTTGCGCCTCGGGAGGCAGACTGGGACCAAAATCTTCCGCCAGGATTTTGGAGAATCCACTGATATGGCGTAGCGGCGCGCGCAGGTCGTGCGAAACCGAATAGGTGAAGGCTTCCAGCTCTTTGAGACTGGCCGCCAGGTCGGCGTTGACGCGGGTGGTTTCCTCCTTCGACCGAGCGAGCTTGATACCGCTATAGCTCAACTGCGAGAGGACCTGCGCGAGCTTCGCGAGGAAGCCCATGCTCACGTTCACGCGTTCCCGGCTCACGCGCGGAACCTTGTCGAGTGCGAGGAGATACTCTTTTTCGTCAAAGCCATATTTCGCGGCCTGGTTTCGAAAGAGCGAAAGATCCGTCGGTTCATCGGTCAGGAAAAACTGGCCAACGAACAGGTTCCCAACGTGCTCTCCGCCCACCGCAAGCGGCGTCGCCACGTCCCATAGATTGTTCTTGCACTTGTAGAGTTTGAATTCACCCGCAGCAACGCCCGTCGAGAGCTGGGTGTCACTCTCGATGCAGTTCTTGCATGCGTCAGGATGCGCGCGGTGAAATTTCGTGCAAACATCCTGCCAGGCGACACCGGCCACTACGTCGCCCTCGGGGCCGATGATGGCGATCGGAAGCTGCACGACCTGATGGAAATCCTCGATCAGAGACTGCAATCCTGGTACGTCCAGGATGTCGGCCAGTTGCAAGGTCCCGAGGTCGCCTTCCGGGGTCAGAATGCTGTCCAATTTCCGTCGAACACTCTGCTCACTTTCGCGCAGTTGAGCGGTGCGTTGCTGGACTCGCTCTTCGAGTTCACGGTTCAATTTGTGGATTTC
>Ga0070714_100001278_pt1 | contig 18196 bp, 17 predicted proteins | sample LARL83metaG_FD_65450 | JGI IMG/M metagenome (GOLD analysis project Ga0070714, IMG submission 65450) | Corn, switchgrass and miscanthus rhizosphere microbial communities from Kellogg Biological Station, Michigan, USA - LAR L8-3 metaG | ecosystem: Host-associated > Plants > Roots > Rhizosphere ... | reverse complement strand
ATCGAAGATGTAAAAGACGCAAGTCCGAATGCTCAGGATTTGTCTCCGCTGGAAGCGCAGCGCGCATGGCAGCAGCAGGCGGAGGACAACGTTATCGACCGTCTGCAGAAAGCGGGATTACTCGCCCCCTCGGGCGATGTCGACAAGGTTCTTCAGACCGTCGTCAACAACATCGAAATCACCAACAACATCGATCTGCCGCGCCCGGTGCGTGCCCGCGTGATGGTCACCAGCCCTCTGGAAACTTTCAGCGTCGGCAACACGATTATCATCAGCCGCGGATTGATCGACACGCTGCCGGATGAGGCTAGCCTCGCCGCAGTCCTGTCCCACGAACTGGCACACATTGTCCTCGGCCATAATCTGGGAAGCAAGTTTGCCTTCACCGATCGCATGTTGTTCTCCGACGAGTCGACCTATCAGAACTTCGGCTTCCGTCACAATCCCGAAGAAGAGAAGGCTGCCGATGACAAAGCGGTCGAGTTGCTGAAGAATTCTCCGTACGCGCAGAAGTTGGGTGCCGCGGGACTGTATCTGAAGCAACTGCAGGCTCGTGCTCCTCAGCTTTCGGCCCTGCTTACTGCTCACCTGGGCAACAACTTCACCGACGATCATGGGCAAATCATTCGGCTTAGCGCGCTAATGACCTCGGCTCCTGCGCTGGACGAGAACAAGCTCGATCAGATCGCCGCGCTGCCGCTCGGCGGCCGCATCAAACTCGATCCCTGGCTCGACAAAGTAGACATGATTAAAGCGGCGCCGGTGTCGTACACCTCTGCTCGCGACAAGCTCCCATTCGAATTGACTCCGTTCTTTCCTCGGCTCTCGCGGCTGGGAGATATGGCGACGGCACAGAACGCGCCGGCGACGGGCGGCAAGAACTAAGGTCAACACTTAAATACCCGGCCAGGGCTTCCGCCCTGGCCTTTTCTTTCTCAAAACTGTCCCGAATATCTCTCATAAAAACTTTCAATTGGACATAACGCCTTCCAGAACTCAAAATCCACTCACGTAGTACTCACGCGCTCTCCCTCGTCGATGAGAGCCAGATGCCGGTACTGAGTAGTGCTGGCCAGCCGTCGGATTCATTTCGCGACAAGCAATTCCATGCTTTGAAGGACGCAGGGTCCGTGTGCCGGTCTCTTCGTCTCTTTAGCACGGGAATTGATCTGGTTCGAATTCGTGGGAGGTTCTGTGATCGACAAGCTGACCGCTCTTGAAGTTCTCATCGCAGGATTTTTTGGCATCGCGTGTTTCTGGGCGCCGACCGTGAATAGCGACGCAAGTAACAGGCTGTTCGCCTGGGTCGCGCATATTTCGTTGCGGCTGGATTCATTACGGCGGGAGCGTTGGCAGTGGCTGACCGTGATCGCAACCATGCTCGGCCTGCGAATTCAGCATCAACTGCCTCCGATCATCGAATTGATGGTAGGGCTGACATTTCTGATCCTGCTCGCATTCCCGCTTCGGCAAATCATTCGCACACGCAGATAGCGAATGCGAGTAGGTCATTGAAGGAGAACTTATTCCCGCGGCATTGACCTACCCGCGCAGCATTCGCCCGAGCGGAATGCCGAACTCGACGTCCGCCATGCCACGCCGCAGCCTGTGGCTACGGTTGCGACCTCTTCTTGCGCTCTATGGCGCCGCCCTCCTCTTCGTGGGAGTGTCATTTCTCCTGACCTTCCTTCTGCAACGCTTCTTCCCCTATCCCTTCCTGTTCTTCTTTTTCGGTGCAGTGATGGCCAGCGCCTGGTTCGGCGGCACCGGTCCCGGGCTGCTGTCAGTCGTGCTGTCAACGGTGCTGGTGGATTACTTCTTCGTCCCGCCTTTCAACTCGTTTTCTGTGAGTCCCTCGGCCGAAGCCTATTTCGGCGCATTTGTGGCGTGCGCCGTAGTTGCCAGTTGGGTCAGTTCGTCGAAGAAGCAGACAGAGCAGGCTCTGGTGCAGGCGCGCAATGACTTGGAACTTCGCGTTTCGGAACGCACCGCCGCTTTGATGCAGACACAGGGAGAACTGGCGCATCTCTCGCGGATGTTGAGCATGGCGGAACTGACTGCTTCGGTGGTGCATGAAATCGGCCAGCCTCTAACGGGCGTGGTGACGAATGCGCAAGCTTGCCTTGAGTGGCTTTCCTCTGGCGCTCCGAATGTGGAGAAAGCGCGCCGGAGTGCGGATGGCATCGTGCGCGATAGCACTCGAGCCGTAATGGTCCTGGAGCGGATTCGTTCGCTTTTCCGCAAGAGCCCTCCTGAAAAAGAGTGGCTGAACATCAACGACATCATCGCCGAGATGATGGTGCTGGTCCGCGATGAGGCCAGGCGCCGCAATGTACAGATCCACATTCTCCTTGAGCAGTCGCTCCCGCCAGTGCGAGTGGATCGCGTGCAGATTCAACAGGTGATTCTGAACCTTGTTGTAAACGCGATGGACGCTGTGAACGAATCGGTTGCGGAAGATAAGCGAATTTTCCTGATGTCTCGCAAAAACCGTCATGACGAACTAGTGATTCGCGTCGAGGACTGCGGCGTCGGCCTCCCAGCCGAGTTGCGCGAAAAAATGTTTGAGCCGTTCTTCACTACTAAACCGCACGGCATCGGCGTCGGGCTTTCTATCACGCGTTCGATCGTCGAGGCGCACAAAGGTCAGATCACCGCGGGGCCGCGTCCGCAGGGAGGCACCATCGTCGAGTTCACCCTTCCCTTCCATGCGGAGGACACGGATGACTGATTCGGACATGGTGTTCGTCATCGATGACGATGAATCGGTGCGCGATGCCGTCACCAATCTGCTGGAAGCGGTCAACCTGCGCGCCCAGGCGTTCGCCTCCACCGAAGAGTTCTTTCGCAGAGGGCGCCCCGAAACCAGTTGCTGCCTCGTGCTCGATCTGCAACTTCCCGGCACTACGGGTTTGCAGTTCCAGCAATCTCTGCGCCGCGCGCAGATCGAGGTTCCCATTGTTTTCATCACTGCGTATGGCGACATTCCAACCGCCATGCGCGCGGTGAAGGCAGGCGCGATCGAATTCCTCACCAAACCTTTCCAAAAGGAAGACTTGCTTTCCGCCGTCTACCGTGGACTTGAAAAAGACAGAGCTTACCTGCAGAACTGCGCCGAAAATGCGACCATGCAATCTCGCTTCGCCGATCTTACGAATCGCGAAATCGAAGTCATGAATCTGGTCACCGAAGGTCTGTCGAACAAAGAGATCGCCTGGAAACTCGACCTGAGCGAGCCCACAGTCAAGATTCACCGCAGCCGCGTTATGCAGAAGATGCAGGCAGGATCGCTGCCCGAGTTAGTCCGCATGGCAGACCGCTTGCGCCAAACCTCGCGCCAATAGCCCACCTTCGTTATCTCTCTTATAAGTTTTTTCAATCGAAACCCTACCTAAGGATGATTGTCCCTTCTTCCTTCACCCGTTAGTTTCCCAATATCGCGGTCAAGAACTCAGCTGCTCAGGCACAAGTAAAACCCATTTCAAGGAGAGAAGGATGATCGCTAAGAGGCCGACGGAGAAGTTATCGCTATCTCAGAAACTATCGCGATTTCGCATGCGACTGAAAGATCCACAGTGGCGCCGCTATGGCGGAACGCTGCTTACAGGCAAGGTGCTCGGCGTAGGACTTGTCTTGCTGCTCATGTTTGTCGTGAGCGGTCTGTTCTTCACGCACGTGTATGCGGACACAGGAACACCCGAGGTGAAAGCCGCCGACATCGTGAACCCCGTAAACACTATGTGGACGCTGGTCGCTGCATTCCTCGTCTTCGGTATGCAGGTCGGTTTCACCATGCTCGAGGCCGGGTTCTGCCGCTCGCGAGAAACGGTGAACGTGCTGGTCGAATGCGTAGTCGACACATGTCTCTGCGGAATCCTGTTCTACGCTATCGGCTTTGCCTTCATGTTCAGCCATGGCAACGGATTCATCGGCTATCACTGGTTCTTCCTGCAAGGAGCACCGGCCACGTATGAGACGACTGGCGTAGCATTCCTGGCGGTGTGGATTTTTCAATTTGCCTTCGCTGACACCTGCTCAACCATTACCTCCGGCGCGATGATCGGACGCACGGGTTTCGTCGGCGACCTGCTGTACAGCGTCTGCGTGACCGGCTTTATCTATCCAATCATCGGCCACTGGGCCTGGGGTCCGGACGGATGGCTCGCGCTGATGGGAAGCGACGGCCACTTCTACGCATCACTTGGCACTGGCTTCCATGATTTCGCAGGATCGACAGTGGTTCACACCATCGGCGGCTTCATCGCCCTCGCCGGGGCCATCGTTCTTGGCCCGCGCCTCGGCCGCAAGTTCAAGCGCGACGGCGGTCAGCCGATGCTGCCTCACGACCTCACCATCGCAGTCAGCGGCGGCCTGATCCTCTGGTTCGGCTGGTACGGCTTCAATCCCGGCAGCACGCTCTCGGCGATGGATCTGGTTGGCATCGGCCGAGTCGCCGCCAACACAACCCTCGCTGCTTGCGCGGCGGGTCTCACGTCAATCCTCTACGGCTACTTCAAATTCAAGAAGTGGGACGCCAGCTACACAACCAACGGCTTCCTTGCCGGCCTCGTGGCCATCACCTGCCCGTGCTACTGGGTGAGCCCAACCGGTGCGGTCCTGCTGGGCGGCATTGCCGGCGTGATTGTCATCGTTGCCGTCGACGCACTCGAATGGCTACGCATTGATGATCCCATCGGCGCTGTCCCGGTGCACGGCGTTTGCGGCATCTGGGGAACCATTTCACTAGGGCTGTTTGCCTGCGGCCAATATGGCGCTACCGGTCCCCTTGGCCCAGATAATTCCGCTCCGCTCAAGGGCTTGTTCTATGGCGGTGGACTGCAGGTCCTGAAAGCGCAAATCATCGGCAGCGCCTGCATCACTTTGGCGACATTCGGCGCCGCGATGGTGGTTATGTTGGTGGTGAATGCGATGGGTCTGTTGCGCCTGCCGGCGGAGATGGAAACCTACGGCATGGACCTGCACGAGCACGGCATCTCGGCTTATCCGGAGTACGTCATCTCCGCGATTGGCGCGCCTGCCGGCATGGAGCAGGAATTGCCTATAGCGCAATCTGCACACGCCCGGTCATCGGTCGGTTCGCTCAGTCGCGCGACCGGCTAACGATGTTGCCCGCAGCGGCAGCTGGATTCCTCGGCTGCCGCCGCCCAACAAATATCCAGGAGACAACATGACAAAGATTGAAGCAATCATTCAGCCGAATCGGTTTGACTTGGTGAAGAAGGCCCTCATCGATATCGGCGTAGAGGGCATGACAGTTTCCGAAGTTCGAGGACACGGCCGGCAAAAGGGCCACAAGGAAAGCTACCGCGGTGGCGAGTACAGCGTGGATCTTCTGCCCAAAGTGAAGTTGGAAACCGTGGTGCAAGACAACGTTGTGGATACTGCCGTGAACGCGATCATTACCAACGCGTCCACCGGCAAGATCGGCGACGGCAAGATCTTCCTCTACAAAGTCGAGGAGGCGATCCGGATTCGCAGCCAGGAGCGAGGTGCCGCTGCCGTTTGATGTCTGTCGTATGCGTCGGCCAAAACGTAGCGACGACCATGGCGAGATGCAGGGACCTCTGCATCTCGCCTTGAAAATTTTGGGCAATAGCAGAAGGGTTGTAGCGTCGTACGCGAGCCCGTTTGCGGCTACTGACGGTACAGTTTTGCCTGAGGCGGCGGGACTCGGCGAACTACAATCTGCACGTCGCTCGCACCGTCTTCCGATTGGGCATTCACCTCAGACGGCGCCGAGACCACTTGGTACACTCCGTTCGTAATGAACTCTTCCGGAGCCAGACTCAACGGGAACGTTCCGCGTTTCGAGAAACGCAGCATGAAATGCCCCGAACTGTCCGTATACGCAACCTGCTTGCCGATATGGAGCGCTGCGCCTTCGACCGGGGCGCCCTGATCGTCGACCACCAAGCCTTGGATGACGTACTTCGAGATCGAAAATGCGTCCGGCGAATTGGCGTTCATCACCAGGCCGCGCGTCCGATACAAGAACGTGCTGGCCCCGATCGAATAGCGCAAATGCCCGTCTGGCGCGACGTTCGACGCTGCCGTGATCTGCAGCGGCCCACTCACCCGGAACGACGCATTCAGCGCCAACGCTTGTTCAAAAGGCTTGGTCGGCCGGAACGGCAAATACACATTCTGATAATTGACACTCAGCATCAGACGATTGCTGATGTAGTCCCCGCCGAAGGCATAGGTCGTCTGCCCAGCCGTACGCGAGATGAGTTGCAGCAGGCTGAAACGCGACGAGAAATTCTCTCGCACTGAACCAGAGAGAATCGTCGTCGTGAACCCATTCGCTGAGTGGCTGCTGAAGTAATTCGTGCTCACGTCGAAGCGGCGCCCAATCCTTCGGCCAACGTAAAGGTTCTCCCCGCGAGAGTTTCCGATCGAAGCCCGCGATGTGAACAGCCCCGTGCCGAAATAGAAGCGTTGTACGTGCACGTCGGTCGAAATCTGGTCGATGGACGCAGCCTCCATTGGCGCACCCACCGTGACTGGCTGCAAAATGTTTTCGTGCCCGGTGGTGATGGTAATGTGCTCACTCGGTCTGTAGAGCATCTGCACGTTGCCCTTGTTCACTTCGGAACTCATGGGGCTGATCACGGTTACGCGGCGAAACATGTCTCCGGTTACGACATAGCTTGTTTTGAAGGCGAGCCTGTCAGTCTCAGCGTCGAAGGCCGCGGCCCCGTATTTCTGGTTGGAACCCACGCCTCCAGTCACCGATGCGTGCGCCCACTTCTCCGGACTCCACTCCAGTCCCTGCAAAAATGTTTGCCGGTTCGACAGGATGTTGCGTGAGAAGAATCGGACATTGTCGCTCAGCTTGCGCTGATAAAAAAAGATTGCCACCGGGCTGTCGCTCGTCGCAGCAGTGAAAAACCCCGTGCCGAGCCACGTGGAAGTGGTTCCAGCGAACACATACATGCTGCGATCATGGTCCGACGTGGTGATGCCTGCACCGCGAGCAGAGAAATAGTGGCTGTGGTCAAAGACGTCGGTGGGAAGATCAAACCGGACCGAGTCATCCCCGGCGAGTACGGTGTAATCGTGGTACTTGTAGCGGGTCTCACCGCCAAACATCACCTGCCCGTTGTAGTAGCCGAGACCGAACGAGCCGTCATAGTTCGGTGCTTTGAATTCAACCGAACCGCCCTGTGCGTCGAGCATGGTCGACGTTCCGCCCTGCACCCGAAAAACCTGCGCACTAGCCCCTGTCGTGATCAGAGCGATCACAAGCAGGAAGGCGCATTGGGTCCGGGCATTCATTACGGCTTGTCGCCACCTCGTGTACCCGCGGGAACCACCGTGGACGTTGCCGCCGCCGAAACCGCGTCCGCCGAATTGTGCCGCTCCAATTTCTGTTCGAGCTTGAACTTCTCGAGTTCTAGAGCAACCTCGACCGGAACGTTTTCGCCCTGCGCTTTTTGCTCCAGCAGAACTTCCAGAATTCTCTTGCTGTGCGGAAATACCGGGAATCCCGGCGCCTCCTGCTTCTTCTTCGAGTACAGCAAGTGAGTCTGTAGAATCCGTCCGAAGTTCGCGCCAGTGTTCTCGACTTCGATCGTCACCTTGTTCTGCGTCGCATCCAGATCAGCGCGGATCACATGCAGTTCCGACTTATCCACCGACTGCTTCGGCAGCAGATACACCGTGTGCGGCAATTGCAACCGCACATTCATTCCCTGCGCAGTGCGGAAAGCAAATCCCGTGAAGTTCGCGTAGATCACAAACCATGCAGGTACTTGCGGCGAAGTCGCCTCATAAAACACGTAATACGTTTGCTGCGGCTGAATGCGGAAACTGGTCGCCGAAAACTTGACGTGAAGGCCCGGATCAAGCGGCCGGTAGCTGATCTCGCCCGACTCCGCCACCGTGAAACTCCTGGCTTCGAGCACCACGTTCAACGGCGTTAGGCTGTCGTTCACATATTCGACGCGGCCTTTCACCGGGTTGCCGACCAGTTCATTGATGACAGGCCGCACCGTCTGCGCAGACGCGGTTGCACCCAGCACCAATACGCATAGCGCGCTGGCCAAAGGCCGGCACGCCGCCCTGAGAAGTCCCGTTTTCATACTCCACCTACCTGCTAAATCAGATCGCTTGCGCCTGGATCGTTAACGTCCCCGTGTAAGTCCCCGCCGGCAAGTTCGGCAACGGAACCAGGTTGATGTTGAAATTCATGTTGTCCGTCCGGCTGCCGGAGCGGTTGTTGCCCAGGATCGGCGTCGAAGAAAGTTGCAGCCCGGCGTTGGCGCCGTTGAACGGCACCGTGCTGGTAAGCGCGTTGAATGCACTCCCGTTGTTGGAAATCTGGAAATCAGCCGACGGAATGTTGTTGCCTGCGCCGTCGGTCAAAGCCGAGGTCGAGCTCGCGAAGAAGGCATACACCTTCAAACTTCCGACATTTGGCCGCAGCAACCAGGTCGTCGTCGCCGTAATAGCTGTACTGCCGGGGTTGCTCGCGCTGCCTTGGGTCAAGGTGAAATTGACTGCATTTGCGGATAGCGAGACCGTGATCGAGTCGTTCAGCACCGCGTTCAAGCTGATGGTGCTGGCGCCGGAGTTGATCACCTGCGCGTGCGCGCCGGCGGCAAGCACGATGACGACTAGCGTCAACGTGGCAAGCCTTGCTCCGTGTTGTGGTCTCAGTTTCATCGCTCAGTCCCGATCTTGCTCTCCTGAACAGCTCAAGGGTGGGAGCCCCCGCACCCACCCTGGCTGCCAATCATCGCGATGAAATTACGGAGTCGCCTGCGCCTGGATGTTCAACGTCCCGGTGAAGGTGTCAGCCGGAAGCTGCGGCAAAGTACCGCCGCTTAGGTCGATGTTGAACGCCATCTGATCGGTACGGCTGGCATTCATGTTCGTGCCGGTGATGCCGACGTTTGCCATCCTCAGGCCGGAATTCGCCACACCGAACGCCACGGTATTGCTCAGTGCGCCCGAGGTGCCTGCGCCACCGCTGCCCGCGCCCGTGTCCGTGATGCTGAAAGCGGAAGAAGGAATGGTCGCGCCGCTGGCAGTTCCAGTTAACGCCGCCGTGGAGCTGGCGAAGTAAGCGTAAACGCCAACTGCGGTGCGCCCCGGCTTCAGCACCCACTTGGTTGTAGCCGTGATGTTCGCGCTTCCGGCATTGGTAGCGCTGCCTGCGCTTAAAGTAAAGTTGACGGAGTTGGCGGAAAGGCTCAATGTGAGCGATTCTGCCAGGTTGGCATTCAACGCAATCGTCTGTGCGCCGGAGTTCAACTGCGCCGATGCCATCGAAGCCGCGAATGTCATCGCCATGGCAACCACGGCGACTCGCACGAAAGTTCCTGTTCTCATCGATCCCCCAGTAGGTGCTTCCGTTTGCTGGCCCCTGTTTCGTCCCGCGAAGGCTCAGTCACTGATTCGGAAGTTCATGACCTGTTGCGATTATTTCGAGGAAGCAGAAAAGGGAAAACGGTACTCAGGTAACTGCCAAATTCCCCGGCTGGGTTTTGTTCCGAAATGGCACCACCAGAACAGAGGTGCTTGTCCCTCTCAGGTGCAGTTATCTTGCTATGAATAAAGTAGTTACGAGTAATTCGGGCTGCGAGTCGCATAGCCAAGAACGTTACCCGGGTGACCCTCGTCGGGAGACTCCGGTTACCCGCCCAGCCAGTAGGAGCGGACGAAGAAATAGACGGTCACACTCGATCCGACTGCAATCACAAACCAGCGCACAACCTTCTGTGGAACGCGCAACGAGTAGTGCGCGCCGAAATAGCCGCCGAGTGCCGCTCCCAGGATCATCACCAGCGCCTGGCGCCAGTACACCGCGCGCGAGGCTACGAAGATCCCCACCGCAACTCCATTGGTCGCAGTGCTGAGCACGATCTTCAGCGCGTTCATCTGGTGAATATTTGCCATTCCGAACGCGGTCAGCATGGCCAGGATCACAATGCCCATTCCGCCGCCGAAATATCCTCCGTAAATGGCGACAAGAAATTGGAATCCAGTTGCCAGCAGCAGAGCTGTGGCTCCTGTGTCGTGGACCATTTCCGTTTCGCGCGGTCGCACCAGGTGCCTTCCAAAAACAAAGAGCAGCGTTGCCGCCAGCATCAGCCAGGGCAGCACGCGCATAAACGTATGAGCCGGGGTATGCAGCAACAGCAGGGCACCTAAGATCCCGCCCGCTAAGCTAGCTGCCGTCAGAACTCCCAAAACCAGCCACGGCACGTTGACATGCCTGCGGAACGCGCCTCCGCTGCATACCAATCCCGTCCACAACGCCACCGTATTGGTAGCATTGGCAGGAATCGGCGGTACACCCGTAAAGAGCAGCGTCGGAAACGCGATAAAACTTCCGCCTCCAGCCACGGCGTTCATCACCCCGGCAATCAAAGCCGCGCCAAATAGCAGGACGGCATTCAGAAGGTTAAAACCGGTACCGTGCAAAGGTGCCCCCCTATTCGGTTTGGGATTCGAAGCGACAATTATTGCAGGATTGGGGCGAATGTCCCTCAGGCTGTCTGGCAACCTGGATGCTTCGCGGGGAATCGCAACAGCCTCATGAGAGCACGTCAAATCGCACGTACTGGGGCCATCGCCTTTCGCAATATGGTGATGGGTGGCAATCTGCGGCTATTAACAGCTCTGCACCAGCCGCGCAGAATCGCCGAACTTGCCACCCAGAATCTGTTCTTATACGACTCCGCATTTGGTATCGGGCTGAAAAAAAAGAACGTGAAGGATGTTTTGCCCCATAACTGTTCTTCCGAAGTGACCTTCTTCCTCGATTCCGAGGAATTCTGGATCAACGAGATGCCCTGCTCTGCGGCGGACATCATTAGCTTATGCCTGATTGCCCGACTGGCTCAGCCAAAGCGAATTTTTGAGATCGGGACGTTCAACGGGTACACGGCTTTGCACTTCGCCATCAACGCGCCTGCGGCCGAGGTTTACACCCTTGATCTCCCCCGAAACAGCACGGTCACCCTGAAGACCACCGTAGGCGACGATGAGTTTGTGGCAGATACCATGAAGCGTGCCAGGCTATTCGAACACCGCCAAGAAGCCGCAAGAATTCATCCCCTCTACGGGGACAGCGCAAACTTTGACTTCTCGCCTTTTCGTGGAAAGATCGATTTCTTTTTCATCGACGGCTCACATTCTTACGAGTACGTGCGGAACGACACTTTAAAGGCGCTGGACTGTTGTCATGCTGGAAGCGTCATCGCTTGGCATGACTACGGACGCCGAGGCATCAACGGCGTCTCTCGCTGGCTGCACGAGTTCTCAAGATCGCACTTCCCGCTATATCGAATTCCTAACGGTAGTTTGGCGTTTGGGGTGGTACCGGCAGCATTCCCGAAGACTCCTATTGATTAGTCCGCAAACCATTGGTCGTTCAGCCCAAACATGGACCTGTGACATAAATCACAGCCACGCCCCCGGGCCGCTGTTAGCGTCGAACCATGGCAACAATGGTTGAACCTCCTCTTGTAAATCGGGCTCCGCGGCCAGCCCCGAAAAAGAGGCTGGTGCGCCGCCAGGACCGCGACTACTCCCAGCAGCTCCGGCACTTATTCCAGGGCGTTTTCCTGGCTCTGAACCTTTATTTAGGCACGCTCTTCTATTTCTGGGTCCGGCAGTTTGAGGGCGGCACGCACATGATCAGGAGCCGTCCCCCCGGGGTCGAAGGATGGCTGCCCATTGCCGGCATGATGAATCTCAAGTACTGGCTTCTGACCGGCAACCTGCCGCCCGTTCATCCCGCCGCAATGTTTCTCCTAATCACGTTTGTGGCTATGGCCTTCCTGCTCCGGAAGGCGTTCTGCAGTTGGCTTTGCCCGATCGGAACGCTCTCAGAAATGTTGGCAGCCGTAGGCCGCAAGATCTTCCGCCGCAATTTCGTGATCACCAAGTGGGTGGACATTCCCCTCCGTGGGATGAAGTACCTGCTGCTCGGATTCTTCGTTTACGCAGTGTCATCGATGTCGGCTCACGCGCTGGGCGCATTCATGCACAGTCCATATGGCCTCATCGCGGATGTCAAGATGCTCAATTTCTTCCGCCATCTCGATCGCACTGGCCTGATCGTGATCGGATTCCTGGTGCTCGGCTCCGTGCTGGTGAAGAACTTCTGGTGTAGATATCTATGTCCTTACGGCGCGCTGCTAGGATTCGCCTCTTTGTTGAGCCCACTGCGGATTCGCCGCAATCCTTCCGCCTGCATTGATTGCGGAAAGTGCAATAAGGCATGTCCAGCAAACCTGCCCGTCGACAAATTGATAATCATCAAGTCCGCCGAGTGTACCGGATGCCTGGAGTGCGTAGCAGTCTGCCCGGCGCAAGGCGCGCTGAACATGCACGCGCCGAAGATCGTCCGCCGCAAACCCTTGCCCGCGTGGGCGATGGCAGCGGGAGTAGCAGTTGTGTTCTGCGGCATCATCGGTTATGCCAAGGCTTCCCATCATTGGAACACCTTTGTTCCCGACCATATTTACCGGGTACTGGTGCCGTCTGCGGACGAGGTCTCTCATCCGATGCCGGGCGACGAGGCTTTGAAATAATTCAGCCCCGGATCAGAAATGAAGATCTAACCACAAAGGACACGAAGTTACGCGAAGGATTTTGATCTCCTTCGTGTACCTTTGTGTCCTTCGTGGTTTGAGGTTCCGCTCGCGTCAGTACGGTGTTCTACGCGCCGTATGTACCTGTCGAGGATTCCTCTTCCGAGGAAAACTTGTCGCGCATACGATCGCTGAATTCGTGAACCTTGTTGGAAAGATTGCTGCGTGTTTCTTCACCGCTGGCCGGAGCCAACAGCATTCCTACACCTACGCCCACTCCTACGCCGATCAGCAGAGCTGCAGCTGTGCTCATGCCGCGGTGATCTTCGCCCCGAATCGCATCGGAAGCGCGGCTTACACGTCGGGAAGCCTCGCTATACGTGTCGCGGGCTGTTCCTCTGAAATCGTCAGCTGCGTCGCTCAGGCGGTCCCGCATAGAATCCAGCAGGTACACTCCCGTCCCGAGCAGCACGTTCCACAAAATGTTTTCTTTACGTAGTCTCATCCTCGGCCTCCGCCATCGAATTTGCAGCTATGGAGATGCGGAAAGTTGCGAGGGTGGTTGGAACGATTGCACCCCTAAAATCTCCGGTTACCTGGCATCCGGGAGAAACGATTCTGTGTGCCGCTGCTTCAGCGCCGGATTTTCCTAGATGGTTCTTCAACAAAGGACTTACAATTACTGCCGCCCGTCTGCAAGCGGCGTGGTTACCGAAAGTTATCTTCGTGCGAACGTCACCTAGGGGGGGCCCTCCCCCTGGGAATACGATAGGCTAGTGGTGCCAAAAAAGGCCCAAATCGAACGCTTTCCCGAAAGGGATGTGCCTAGGCACACCAACGCGGACTTGGTGCGCGCATTTCTGGAGCATATCCCTGCCGGAGTGTACTTCAAAGATCGCGCCAGCCGCTTCGTCGGCATCAGCCGGTCTCTCGCGGAAAGGTTTGGATTGGCGGCTCCGGAGATGGCCATGGGCAAGACCGATTTCGACATTTTTAGCGATGAACACGCCAAGCAGGCCTTTCAGGATGAGCAGGAGATCATCCGGTCTGGCGTCGCCATTCTGAATAAAGAAGAGAAGGAAACCTGGCCCGATGGAAGCGAGACTTGGGTGCTCACCACCAAGCTGCCTTGGACCGACGCTGCCGGAGGCGTCCTCGGGACCATGGGCATTTCGCAGGACATAACCCAGCGCAAGCGCGCCGAGCAGGAGTTGCAGAATTACAAAGAGCGGCTGGAATTGCTGGTCTCGCAGCGCACCGCCGAACTTGTGCGCGTGAATCTGCAACTCGAGCGGGACATCGCCGCTCGAAAAGTCGCGGAGCAGGCTCTGGCGGAAAAAGCCACGGAACTGGCGCGCTCCAACCAGATCCTGGAAAACATCTCGCTCACCGATGATCTTACCGGTCTCTACAACCGCAAAGGATTTCTGGCGCTCGCAGCCCACCGCGTGAAGCTCGCTAACCGCAATCGTGAACCTTTTTCAATCGCTTTTATCGACCTCGACGACTTGAAGGAAATCAACGACAGCTTTGGCCATCTCGAGGGCGATCGGGCTTTGCGGGATACCGCCAGCTTGCTGCGCGAGTGTTTCCGCGAGTCCGATATCATTGCGCGCCTCGGCGGCGACGAATTTGCCATCTTCGTGGCCGAAGCCGACGAGGGCCAGATTGCGCAAAGAATCGACGAACGATTGCGCGATCGCGAACGCAATTCGCCGCCTCGGGGTTATGCCTTGGCGCTCAGCATCGGCATCGTCGTCAGCGATAACTCACAGGAGGAAGAGGTAGAAAGCCTTCTGAAACGCGCCGACGGCCTGATGTACCAGCACAAAAAAGGCAAGAGCAAACCAGTACGAAAACGTTCACTGGCACGCGTTCCGCGCGCAGGAACCGCTCAACGCTGAGAAGGCGCTCTCCTTCCCTCCCTTGAAGACAGCGCAAGCTAAAATCTCAGCCCCGGAGGGGCAACCGATACTAGACCAGCGCTTCAGCGCTGGGAGAGTGAAGAAAAGAAGCAAGTCCCGGAGGGACGACCGAGCTCCGGAAATAGCCCTCCAGAAAGGTGCGACAGCGACAAGGTAATTGGGCGCTGAACGGTGGACGAAAGCTAAGATCCTGACGAGGAACGTCTCCCCGATGCTCTAGTCCAGCTCTTCCGGATGCAACCCGATATTTTTCTCGCCGGCAGCTTTCTTCTCGCGATAGCGCTGCATCCACGCTTCCCAACTTTTGCCGGCAGCGGTGTCTTTGCCGGTAAACGCGAGCGCAGCAATCTCGGAGTAGGGGATTGAAATTTTCTCGTTCCCGCTCTTGGGGTAGAGACGAACCGCCGACTCTGATAATGTCTTCCCCGTGCGGCGATCGAAGATGTAGCCTTCGACCTTCTCACCATTTTTCAAAGTGATGGTGATGTCGCCGCGGTAGTCAAACGCCTTCTCCAGCGCAAGCCGTATTTCTTCATCGCGGGCGAGCTGCGGAATCCAGCCTTCCAGATTTTCGCGCTCCCGTCCAGGAGCGACTTCCAGTTCTTCGGGATTTGAAGTGCCGCGTTGGGGAACACTCATATCGACATTCTAAATTGTGTGGACAGCATTCAGCACTCAGCACTCGAGCATTCAGCCAAACCGACGGAGTACCGCAGCCGTAACCCGAAGCCTAAGGCCTGAAACCTGAAACCTAGAACCTGAAGCCTGACGCCTGAAGCCTATTTCCCCATCACCAGCTTGGCAATCGTCGCCAGCTGCATATTCGACGTGCCCTCGTAGATCTTCCCAATCTTGGAATCGCGCCAGTATTTCTCGACCGGATAATCCTTCGTAAAACCGGCGCCGCCGTAGATTTCAATCGCCAGTGATGTCACCCGTTCCGCCACTTGCGACGCGAACAGCTTCGCCATCGCCGCTTCTTTGACGAACGTCATTCCTGCATCCTTCATCCGCGCCGCGTTGTAGACCATCAGACGCGCCGCTTCGATGTCAGTGGCCATCTGCGCAATCTGGAATTGAATTCCCTGAAATTCGGACAGCGTTTTACCGAACTGCTTACGCTCTTGTGCATATTTCGCGGCGTACCCCCAAGCACCACTGGCAACCCCCAGCATCTGTGCTCCGATCCCAATGCGCCCTTCATTCAACGTTTCGATTGCGATCTTGTAGCCCTTCCCCACTTCCCCGAGCACGTTCTCACGCGGTACGCGGCAATCCTCCAGGATCAGCTCGCACGTAGACGACGCCCGAATCCCCAGCTTGTCTTCCTTCTTGCCAACCGTGAACCCCGCAAACTCCTTCTCGATGATGAACGCGGTAATCCCCTTGTACCCCGCCGCCGGATCGATCGTCGCGAACAGCACAAACAGCCCCGCTTCCTTGCCATTGGTGATCCAAAGCTTGCGCCCATTCAGAACGTACTCGTTTCCCTTCAGTTCCGCCCGTGTTTGCAAAGCAAACGCATCCGATCCCGAGCCCGCCTCGCTCAACGCGTACGCCCCCACGTTATCCGCCACCATGCGAGGTAGGTAGCGCTTCTTCTGCTCTGGATTCCCCCAGCGCAGCAACGCGTTGTTCACCAGCGTGTTCTGCACATCGACCACTACACCCGCCGACGCGTCGGCACGCGAGAGCTCCTCAACGGCCAGAATGGCGTCGAAAAACTTGCCTCCCGCACCACCAAACTGCTCAGGGATTTCGATCCCCATCAGTCCTAGTTGGAAGAACTGCTCGATTAGAGCGTGATCAAACACGCCTTTCTCGTCCATTTCCTTCGCCAAAGGCCGGACCTTCTCCTCGGCAAACTGGCGAACGTTGTCCCGAAAAAGGATTTCGTCTTCAGAAAGGGTTGTGAGCGGAGTCGCGGGCGCCTGCAGAGTGGTTTCCGGCATTTGGGAACTCCTACGAAGCAAACGGAAGATTCTAGCACCGCAGGAAGGATGGCGCAGACTCCAAAAACAAAAAGCGGCTGGCCCATCTGGGACCCTCCGCCTCAATCCCCTGAGCTGGTTGCGTTTAGTGCTCGTGGTGCTCGTTGGCTTCCTCTGCGGCTTCTTTCAGTTCATGATTAACCTGATCGAGCAGGTCTTTCGCTTTCTGTGCATGGCCTTTCATGTCCCACTCGTTCGCCGCTTGCGCCTGCGTTATTTTTTCGAAGGCCTGCGAGCACAGCCTCTGGGCCGCCGCCAGATTCGGATGGCGCCGTCCGATATCTTTCTCCGGCCGCTCTCCAAACAGATAACCGCCGCAAAGCAACGCGATACCGAGAACCGCCGCGGTGACCACGTTCAACCGCACTGTCTTCATACGCTTTCTCCTGATGGAAGAGTTAACTCACGACAACCGCCCCGGGGACGACAACTGAAACACACAAATTCTGCATGAGCCAGCTACTCACGTCGAGGACTTTTACAATTCTGGGTCACTGCGTGGTAATCGTGAAGGTCCGCGACGAAAACCGCCGCCCGTTCGGCGTCGTATCGTCGGTGCAACCGTTCATATAGAAGACATAGCCCGTGGTCGATAGATGGCCTGGCTTGTGATTCAGCGACATGAAGGTGGGATACCATCCGTCGTAATTGCGGAAACATCCGCCGACGGGCCCGCCATTGTGCTGGTTGGCAAACAAACTCCATGAACCGCTAATTTCGAGCGGCTTGCTCCATTGGTCCTCGTGCGATAAGTCGGACTTGATGGCATCCATGGTCGAGTAGAACCACGCCGCTCCCAGTTGTGCGGGATTGGGATTCACCGCGTTGGCTGGATCGCTGGTGGAATAGGGATCACTCGGCGAGGCACACACAAAGGTCAGTAGGTATTGCTGCGTCTCCTGCACATAGCTGATCGATCCCATGGCCCTAGCCTGGTCAGGCGCAAGGCAATTTAAATATCCGTTCGGATCGACAGAGAAGATTGGCGTTTCGGCGCCTCCGCCATCTTCTCCGCGCCCTGCTTGTGTGAATCCTCCCTGGTACCACTTCGTGAAACTCAGCGGTGCGGTCCCGCCATTGAGTTGACCGCGCGCGATCGTCAGATCTGACGTGAGCTCATAGGGTGCAGAAATGGATGGATTGCAGTTCGCGCCGGAATCGCAGGCGAATTGTCCGGGATCGTACCCATGCACAATGTAGACGTACTGGTTGGGGCTGGTGCTCACATCGTCGACGAAAGCTGACGGTTCCGAGTCGCCCACGTGCGTGAGTAGTCCACCCGGACTAAGCGAGTTGGCTTCCTGCGGGTATACGACTGGCGTCAGCACCGAGTAGCGGCCGTAAGTTGCCGGCACCCCGGTGCTGCAGTCGCTTCCCATACAGACATTCGCGCCCATCGCACCTTCCGCTGCATAAGGCCCGATCGTTGCATTCGTACTTGGCGGAGCCACAAAGTTCGCCGCGTATGTCGGCCACGTACGCCCGCCGTCGAGCGAAGTAGCAATACCGATGCTGGAGAAGAAATTGTTAGTTCCGACCTTGGCGCGATTCAATCCAAGGCAGCGGTTCGTCCCTTCATAAGTCATCACCACGCTGCCCGGACCTTTATTGGCACGATTGGTGGGGTCCACGAACACTGTTCCTGGGTCCGCGTAATTCAGATCAAATGTCGCGTCTGGCGGATTCAACGGCGTTGGGCAGAGATCATGGT
>Ga0070714_100001274_pt1 | contig 18218 bp, 12 predicted proteins | sample LARL83metaG_FD_65450 | JGI IMG/M metagenome (GOLD analysis project Ga0070714, IMG submission 65450) | Corn, switchgrass and miscanthus rhizosphere microbial communities from Kellogg Biological Station, Michigan, USA - LAR L8-3 metaG | ecosystem: Host-associated > Plants > Roots > Rhizosphere ... | reverse complement strand
AGGGGAGAACGCGGGGATTATGAAGCTATTCCTAAAATTCAAAACGGTTGGCGCAGCAGCCATGCTGCAAGTAGTTATGATGGCATCGGGAGTTTGTTTCGCTCAACAGGACCGCGAGCAATATTGTCCTTTTTTGCCTGCCACGCCGATGACGCCGGGGCACCCCCACCCACAGCCACGACCAGGCCCGGCCGACGTGCGAGTCACCCAGGAAGATGGGATTCCGCTGGCGCAGATCAATACTGCTCACGGCTGCTTTGCTGAAGAGAATCCTTACGAGCATCCTCCGGGAACCAACTTTTTGCCTACGATTTTTACAAATGCGTTTGACGGAAACGGCGTGGAAATGCCTAACACGTTGCCTTCGACTCCGGATAATCCATATAACCTGCATGATGGTGAGCCCGTAGTCAGCAAGATCAATCCTGCATCGCCGACAGACGATCTTCAGGAAATCTTCGACCATGTAGATTTCTGGGTAGCAAAGGCAAACAAAGGCGCTCTTACGGATGCAGATATCCGCACTATTGCTAACCAGTTCAAAAAAGGAATTGATATCCTGGAAGGAAATGCCATTTCCAACCGCATCTATAGCGGACTACCTTTGCTGCACTATAAGGCGCCGGAAAAAGTAAAGCAGGTGGTCCCTGTAAAAGACTCAAGTGGCAATGTCATTGGCGGAAACGTCAATATTCACCAGGTCTGGTTCGATACACACATTGAATCGGATACCGCTTTCCTTGATCCAAGCACGGTGATGGAAGTGCCATGGACGATTACCTATACCATTGATGTGCTCAGCCGCGGCAACGACGATTTTTCACCGTTCGTCATGTATTTTGACGATCCGAAATTAAGCAAGCCTGGCATGCCACCCATGCCTCACGTGGCCATGGATCAGACCTTCTTCAACATGGAAGAAGGCACGCGCACGGTCTTCAAAATCAAGATGGCCCCCGGAAAATACTACAATCTCACATACTCCTGGGGATGGAGAGCGCATCCACCACGAGTACAAGTGACTGAGAACGGCAATAAAAAGGTCGCGGGCAAAACCTTGGTGCAGTGGGAACAGGGCGTGTTCGGCGGAAAAACCAAGGAAGACGCCATTGCCCAAATAGGGGACCTTTCGCCGGCCAAGCGCATGTGGACTGCCTTCCGCAGGGGATTGGTTGCATTGAACAGCAAGGATTACAAGGGCGTTTCACTGAGAAATGGCGATGCCCGGGCGGCATTCAGGGATTGGAGAGACCGCACGCGGCTGCCGCGCGGCATACAGGTTGATCCCAAGGCTGACCTGACGTTGTTTTATGTGAATAACACCATCTATGGAGAATTCAAAGAAGGCACTCGCATAGACTTTCCCGAGTGGTCCATTCGCGGCGCCAAACTTAAGGTCAGCCTCATCAATGGAGATTATTTTGACCATGGATACCAGAACGTAGATTTTGGAGGCGCAAGAGGCTGGGAAAACCAGTTCCAGTCATCAGTGAAATCCGGTGGATCGGGATGTTGGTTTACCTTTGGACGGGTGCACTGGTGGATGAATATTCCCATGATGCTTCCTGACGGAAATCCCTTCATGGTAATGGTTCCTGCGGCTACCCGTACTCCCGGAGCGGCTGACAAACTGGGACGATATAAAGTTGAGATTACCTACAATTTTGAACCTTCACGGCGGCTGCGGTTCTACCAGTTTGATCCAGTCCACCATGATGAGGCCGTTTTTTCCATTCACTAGAACGGCAAAGCTACTTTGCGTTATCATTCTGGCGGAGCACGATCATGATGAAATGGCGTAAACCGTCAGAGGAGTTGATCAAGCTATTCGAAGAAGTTACCCCGGGCCCGCCTGCAACAGCTAAGAAAATGTTTGGCTTTCCTGCTGCCTTCGTGAACGGCAACATGTTCATGGGACTGCACCAGGAAAGTATGATTTTCCGCCTGCCTGAAAACTTACGCGCGGAACTGATCAAGATGAATGCTCAGATCTTCGAGCCAATGCCCGGTCGTCCCATGCGTGAGTATATAGTTGTGCCTCCCAGTCTGCTGCGTGATCGCAACAAGCTCAGTTCATGGGCGCAAAAAGCGCTGGAATATGGCTCATCACTGCCGCCGAAGGCGGGAAACAAGTCATCCAAAAAAAGCGCGGGCAAGGTAGCCGCAAAGAAAAAAGCCATTCCCAAAAAGGGAAAGAAGTAGAAGCTTTAATTAATCGCTTTATAACCCGCAATTTGAGTAATAATCCTTCAGATGTAGTTCCCCAGCGGCCAGAGGCTTCCATTAGAAAGGATTGAAAAATGAACATTGGCAGAATCATAGTGGGAGGAATAGTGGCGGCAATCATCTACTTTATTGGAGATGGCGTCGTCCACGGTGCTTTGCTTAAGCAACACTGGGCAACCATTCTTGGGGCGATCAATGTTGATGCGGAAAGAGCTCTCAAAGCCCCTGCTATTTTTGGAATGTATGACTTGATTAAGGGATTTGTGGCAGTTTGGATTTACGCCGCAATCCGTCCCCGTTTTGGTCCCGGCGCTGGCACGGCAAGTATTGCCGGGCTGATTGTATGGCTGTTGGCGATTCCTGCGCCATTGATTGGTCTTCTTCCCATGAAATTCTTTCCCGCGGGATTTGTAGGGCTTTGGGCAGCGTACGCCCTGGTTCCAAGCATCATTGGGGCAGTGGTAGGAGCATGGCTGTATAAAGAACAATAAATACTTGCGGCCTCCGTGTCACCCGTTGGTTCCGGAGGCCTGCCGTCTTTTGTGCTACACGTAATCCGCTGTACCATGCGATTTTTCCGTTATGGTGCGGTTAAGCTGCGGCTTCCTTCGTTTTGCAAATTTTCCACGGGTTCATGTCTACCCTTCAGGCTAACCTCTGCGGCATCAGGACAAGAGAACGATAAGCAAGTTGCCACTGGACATTCCTGATCCGGGTTCTCCAGCCGATTTCAGAACTGAGGGCAGGAAGCATGGAACACATACTCTTCACCGTAATCCTGCAGTTGACCTTTATCATCGGCAGCGCCAGGCTCTTTGCCGCACTATTCAAAAAATTAGGCCAGCCCGGAGTTTGCGGAGAGATGTCCGCTGGTCTGATTCTTGGTCCGTCATTATTCGGCAGGCTTTTTCCCGATACGTTCCACCGCATCTTTGATCCTTCTGTCTCGCTGGTCTTCAGCATGTTCGCGCAGGTGGGGCTTGTGCTTCTGCTCTTTCTGCTGGGCATGGATTTTGAGTTCGATTACCTCCGAGTACATGGGCGCAGGGCTCTCGCTGTCGCCATGTCCGCCATGGCTGTGCCATTTGGACTGGGTTTGCTATTGGCCAAGTTCATGTATCCGTTTGTCGGGATGGGGATTTCCGAAACTGGTTTTTGCCTGTTTGCAGCCACCGCAATGTCGATTACAGCATTGCCGATTCTGGCAATCATCCTGGTGGAGTTCAAGCTTAACCGTACGCAGCTCGGAGTGATCGCTATTACAGCAGCCGCGCTCATGGACGTGATTGGCTGGACCCTGCTGGCCACCGTGAATGCCATCGTGCGATCGAATTTTCAGATATGGCTTACTGTCAAAATGCTGATGGAAGTAATCACCTTTGGGGCGTTGATGTTTTTTGTGGTCCGTCCCTTGCTCAAGAAGTTTGTGCGGCGCCGGCTGCAGAATGAAGGTGAACGGCTTTCTATTGCTACCCTGGCCATAATGCTGGTGCTGGTATTTGCTTCTTCCATGATTACCAGCCAGATCGGAATCTTTTCGATCTTTGGTGGATTCATCATGGGAGCTATCCTGTTTGACGAACCCGAGTTTCGGAAAGCCATTCACTCACGCTTGCAGGATTTCGTGCGTGTCTTCTTTGTACCGATCTTCTTTATGTACACAGGACTGCGTACCGATGTGGGGTCCATGGGCGGAGGCATGCTCTGGATGTTGTTCGCGCTCCTGATCGTTGTGGCCGTCGGCGCAAAATTAGTACCTTCAACAATTGCGGCCCGCGCCAGCGGTTTCTCCTGGCCTGATTCACTCTCCATGGGAGTATTGATGAACACACGGGCATTGATGGAGTTGATTGTCCTCAATATCGGCCTGGATCTGGCAGTCATCCCCAAGAGCGTTTTCTTCATGTACACGCTGATGGCTGTAATCACAACCCTGATGACCGCTCCGCTGCTGCGACGCACGCTCGCTCAGGCAGGATTTAATCCCGATCAGGAAGTGGCTGCTGGGCAGCTTGCCATCGCTTCAAGTGGAGACTGACGGAATAATTAATGTCTGACTGCGAATTTTGCGGCTGTAATGGGGACCGCTGCAGCCTGGCTTTCCTGGACTGCCGGCTTTTTCTTGCTCCTGCTGAAGAGCGCGACGAAGGCGGGCGCCACTTTGGCCGGTTTCGGATCTTTCGCCCTGCTGAATCCGTCGCACTCTCTCCGCATTTGCTCCGGATCGAAGCGCAGATCGTCCACCTTGATGGTATCCGCAAGGTCTTTGCTGGTCAGCAAAGATTCGTCCTCCAGAACCTGAGAATAGATATGTATCGCAATAAAATGTCCAAGCCTCTCAACATTGGCCATTCCGGCTTTCAGCACCTTCATGCACTCGGCGCCGGAGAGCCCGACTTGGTAAAAAAGTTCCTCTGATTTCTTGAGAGGATCAAGAAACATGAAATCGAGAAAACCGGGGTCGTGATGTTCCACCGGGCGGTCTTTCTTCCAGTGATAATATGCCGTGATAAACGTCTGTATGCTGTTGTTCAGCATTCCCAGCCTGGCAAACATATCAAGATAGGGAACCACGAATGCGGTATTTGTGAATACGCGGTTGATGAAGGGAAATACATAGAAGGTGAAATAGATGGTCAGCTCCCAGCCGTACTTCATGGCATAGCATTCCTGATCGCCAAGCGCATCGTAGCTGATTGCATAACTTGGGACGTAAGCTTCATAAAACGCCCACATCAGCAGTTCATACAGACGGATCTTGATTGCCAGGGTGCTCTGCTCTTCCGTGCAAATGGCATCCATGATCAAAGTGTTATAAAGCGCGATTAGATCGCCCCCGGGACTATAGAGAGGATCAGTAAATCTTCCGGCTTCCCCTGATAGGGCCCAGCGGTCAGCGCTGATGGTCTGCCGGCAATCATAGGCAAAATCGCGAAACATTCCCTGGTCCACTACCTTGCGGTGGGGCAGATCACGCGCGAAAAGCGGGAACTCACGGCATATCCACTCGATGACTTTGGCCGGCGATGAAATGGAGTCTTCAGGAATTTTGGTCTTGTCGTAAACGAGGCCAAGACTGGTGCGGCCCTGCAGCGGGATCACCCAGAACCAGTAGCCTTCGCCCACAAAATGATTGGTCGCGAGCCAGACCGGAAGATGTCCGGTCATGCGGCGGTTCTTGTGGGTAAGCCGGTCAGTATCGGAGATGTCCGTGAGCTTCTCAATATTCAGCAAACCATCCACCCAGAAGAAAGTCGAACCGTGGCGAATGGGGCTCTGCTTGGTGAGGCCCAGGCGACGGGAGATAAACTTGGCGCGCCCCGTTGTATCCACAACCCAGCCAGCCTGAATCTCCCGCTGCCCTCCATCCATCTGGTAGCGCAAAATGTGAGGTTTATCTGAATCAGAAAGAGTGGCGTCCAGATCGGAAATGCCGCGGTGCAGATCAAATCTGGGGTCCTGCTGGTTGAGCCGCAGCATTTCCGCTTCAATCTTGTTGCGGTTCAATTGATAGCTGGCAATGTTGGAAAGGCTCCTGATGTAGGACTGGCTGTAATCCTCATAACGGTCATTCTTCCGTCCCGGAGTCTTCCAGTAAAAGCGGAGATTGTATTTCATGAGATGTTCGCGAAGCAGATGCTCTTCCAGATCAAGTATCTTGGAGAAGTAATAGCCGCTCACCTGCACAGTAGCTTCTCCGACCTTTTGGCGGTCTACCGGGACCTGAGACAATCTTTCGAGCACCAGAACATTTTTGCTGGAATACATCAAGAGCTGGCGGGCAAGAGACAAGCCTGCCAGGCCCGCGCCCAGAATGACAACGTCATATTTAGAAACAGAAGCAGCTTGTGTCATGGTCTGCACCTATGCACTTAGACATGCAGAGCTATGCCATTTGCGGCCCAGGCGGGGAGATTGTCAGACGCGGAAGTCGTCAGGACGCCAGTTTACGATGGCTTTTTTAATGTCATCTTTAGACATTCTGTCATTGAGCGCGCGCTGTACCAGGGCCGACGCCTCCGCGTCAGAGGCAAAGCGTAAAGCAATGAGCTGGCCTTCTGTCAGTTCCGGAATGCGGGCTCTCAGATTGTCAGGAACAAGAGCAGCAAGGCGCAGGCGCTCTTCGACGCGAATAATGCGGTCCTGCAGCTTTGTCGCATAGGCGCGAAGACGCAGCGCAGCCAGCATGAGCGCAATTGCCAGAAGCAGAAGCTCAACGCTAGACAGGCTGAAATTTTTAATCACAATCCAAAGCGCCAGTAAGATGCAAATCGCAGCTATGGGAAATAAAACCTGGTGGAACATGACATCTGTCCGCACATGATTGGCGTAGTTCTGTTCCTTCTGATTGGCCATGAGTAGCACCTCCGCTAGATTTATGGCAAAGCAGTCTGTTCATCCTGTGGCTTGGTGTTCACATTGGAAACATCGCCTGATGCGACTTGTATTCCTATATAAGGCTTTTGGCGCGAAGTTGAAATCTGGACTGAAACCTGCTGCAAGGTATGAACCCCATCCTTGCTCCAGACACCGAATCCAGTGAAGCTTACAGTATCATATTCCTCTCCGCCATCGGATGTGCCGGAGTTACTAAAATCCACCCAGGCCATGCTGTGCATCACAAACCTGCCTTGCTGGGTGTGATTCTCATATTCAAAGGCAGCTTTGTCTTGCTCCGGATCAGCCGGCACAACATAGTGGTAAGAGAATTCATCCCCGGTCGATGAACGTACGCGGTGGCCACTTCCTTCCTTGAAAATGTCGCGGGCCTCTTCCGCCTGGATGGCGTGGAACCAGAGGAATGGGTCAAGAGCAGAATCAGGCCCGACGGTGAAAGCGCTAGTGAAGTCGGGATGAGGGAATTGAAACCCCGGCGGGTAAGGAATGTGCACAATACCCTGAAAGCGGAAGACGTTCTGATTTCTTGCGTCCTTTGCGAGCATTGCCGGGCCGCGGAAGAAGAAAGAATCCTTGGGAGTACGTGGCTCCACGCGCAACAGGGCAAAGATGAGATCCTGGCTGATGAAGGCGCGATGCAAAAGATCATTGAGGCAGCGGCCTGTCCGCAGATCAATTGCGCCTACGGAGATATCGAAGGGATCATCGAGAATGGAGAGATCATCAAGAGGGTAGCTGCGCAAGGGAAAGCGCAGAGTCTCATTGAACCCCTGAGGCCCGGCATAAAGGCGGCCGGGAAAAACCTGCGTAATTGGCGAGACAGGAAGCGGCGCCATCACTGCTCCTGGCTGCAGGGCGGAAATTGCTATAGGAACGGAAGTTCCAGTCCGGCCACCGAACTGAATCTGCAATCGTCCCAGCAGGTGCGACCTGCCCTTCGCCGGGCCGCCCAAGAGCGGCACGTTGAGGTGGAAAGCATCACCAAAAGCACTGTTATGTGTGTACAGCGTGTATTCCTGAATGGTATTGAAAGGAATATCAGGCGGGGAGGCCGCAATACCTTGCAAAGGCTCTTTGGTGCTGAGACTGAGATGAGGATGCATGACTGTGCCGGCGGCTGGTATGGTGGCGAACTGGCTGCTGGGGCCAACAAAGTTTAGCGGCCAGATAATGTCTTTCCCGAGCGGCACAAAAGTGGAGCCATAAAAGCTGAAATCGAGTTTGCCATCAGGACGCTGCTCAAATTGCGCCCATGCGGAACCGTACTGCCCCGGAAAACTCAGAGGCTGCCGGGGAAAGGTGGGATTCACGCCCACTAACGCCATTAGCGCAGTACTGCGGTATTGGGCGTAGATGGTCAGGTTACTGGTTTCGCCTGTCAAAAGGTTGAGCGTTCCTCCAGAGACCATGCCGGGCACTGCATCCACGCGATTTTGCTGGAAGCCCATTTTGAAATACTGAGGCGTGACTAATACAGAATCTTCTCCGCTGAATCCTCCCATGTAGTCGATCTGGAACTGGGTAACATTATTTACCGGAGGCGTGAAGGTGATACGCATGGAGCCGCTGAGATGGCTGTCTACCATCGCAAGCCCGCCAAAGAGAAAGTTGCCGGTGCTGCCCCATTGGATCCCCTGCGGATCACGCGCATTCACCGGGCTGATGCCATCTCCGAAGTAGCTGGCGGCGCGACTCAAGGGAAGCACTTGTTCCAGTCCCGCCGGCAACTGAAGGGGTAATCTTGGAGCGGGAATATCGGCAAATGGACTCCAATCTCCATTCGGGCTGGAATGCTCCGGCGATGGATGAAATTCAATCAGGGCTGATTCAACAGGAGCATCCTGCCTTTGCGAAGATAACTGCTGCAACTGTTGAATGGTCCATGATGGACCGCCCGCCGGCCTGTACGCGGCTACGGGATCAGAATTCATCACCGCATTGAGGTCTATGGGCGCGAAGCTGGCATTGTAGGTGCTATTCAGCAGATTGAGAATTTCATTGGCGATAATGGCCTGGCCCGTTTGACCCGGATAATAGCCATTCAGCGAGTAAAAACCGCCGAGATACTCGCCCGTGAGCTTTCTTGTGCCGGTCTGGTATCCTTCCCGCGCAATCCGCCGGAACAAAGATGCAAGGTCATATAGGACCGCGCCATGTTCGCGGGCAAGGTCCTGCAGTCCAGAATTGATAGCGGCTATGCGATCGCTGATGCTTTGAGCAACGCTGATGGGCAGAGTGGAACCTTCAGGCAAAGCGCCTATTGACCTTGCGAAGAGCTGATATCCAATCTCATTCAATCCGTTCACGGTGATCAGATCATCGGCGCTGATGGAATACGTGCTGAGCAGGAATGCGGCCTCAACCTTGAGAACACGCGCCGCCGATTCCACCGTGGAGAAGTGGGCGGTATCAAACGGATCAGGTATGTTCACCAGCAGCAGTTCGGTGTTTGATCTTTTGAGCTGCGCCAGGATTTCGCGGTATTGCGAAAGAAAGAATTCTGCATCAGGCAGAAGGTTGGGATTGCCCAAAACCGAAACTTCCAGCGCCTCGTAATATCCCAGCTCGATGATGGTCAATGTCGGAGACAGGTGCAGCGCGTGCTCCGCCTGGGTGTGAAAAAGGTTTCTTCCCTGAGCGATGGGAAGGATTCCCCATGTAAGGTTCACCATGCTCTGCTTGGCATTGGTTCGGTCAATCAGGGGCTGTCGCGGCCGAAGTTCAAGAGCGTCATCGAGCCGGAATGCGGGGACCGAAAGGTTCGCGATTCGGTCTGGCGGAAGTTGGCCGAGGACTGTGGTTTGCAAAGGAGCGGGAACGCGCACGGGCAAAGAAGCAAACCCTATGAAGTCTCCAATGCCTGGCGGCTGAATGAGTCTCTGAGGAAGGTCGGCGCCCATTTGCCGCGCCATTTGCGCAGGAAAACTCCACGCTTGCGTCTCAGCATTCATGGAGAAATCACCAACTCCGGCAGCCAGGCCCTCCCCCATCACAACAATGCGCGAGGTATTCAAGCTTCCGCTATTCACCGGGCCGACATTCGCTGATGTAATTACAGTCGGCCGCGCCGGAATATCGGTATTCGCAGATGCGACGGACGCGCCATCTGGGGCTGGAGCCACGCTTTGCGCTTGCGGCGCTCCTCCGGCCTGGTAAGTGCTTCCGCTGCGCTGAGGAAGATCTCCGGAAGAAGTGCCAGGAACTGGGCTGAACTGGTATGGCACGTTGCCGGAAGCAGGAGTAAAGATATGCATAAATTGTCTTAGTGCCGTCAGCGGCATGGCCAGAGTGAGGCGAAAGATAAGATCAAAGAAATCACGCATAGCAAAACCTCATGCAGGCATTCGGCCGGTAATACTCGGCGCTTCGTTACGTTTTCCCGTGATTGATTTCATACATTGCTTGCGGTAGCCCCAAGTTGACTTTACGAGCCCCAAAAAGTTACGCCGTGCTTCCTGTCGCTTGATCTACAGCGGCTCTAAACGATGCATCCGTCCAGACTGCAGTCGTGCGTCTGAGCGGCACGTTCTCCTTCAGTAATCATTCGCGCAATGGAGTCAATCCCGAAGTCCAGCATGCCCAGGTCTCCACCCAGTGCCTGCTCTGGAAAGTAGCGATGAACCGTCAGTCGCCTATATTGAGCATGGTCCTTTTGCAGAAGCCTGGCCGCAACGCGAATGAAATCACGCAACCGATCGTCGGTAAGCTCTTCGCCACCATGAGCGATTGCGTCGAGACCAGCGTTGATCCAGCGCACTGTCTCGATGTCTTCACTGATTTTCGTGGCCAGCATGATGAAATAGACCCGCAGCATTGTGTCCATGGTATTGGGATCTGCCCTGAGCCTGATCTTGGAAGGGCTGGGATCGAGATAAATCACATGGAGCTCTGTGCCGCCAAATTGAATGGCCGCCTTCAATGGCGTGTTCTGCACGACACCGCCGTCCACATAGACGTCACGGTCAATCCTCACAGGAGGAAAAACTCCGGGAATAGCAGTAGATGCCATGATGGCTTGAATGCCTCGCCCCTCGCTGAAATCCGGATTGCAGAAATATCGCGGCGTGCCATCAATCCAGTCCGTTGCGGTAATGTGAATTCGCCTGGGACTCTGGCGTACCGCATCTTCATTGATCAGACTGCGCAGCAGTTTCTCGTACGGCCCAATATCGACAAAGGAACCTACATTCACCGAATCCAGAACGCGGTCTTCGAACGAGGAAGAGGAAGCAAGAAAGTTGGCGGCCCGGCCGAGCAAGTAAGCCCCGATCGCCACGCCGTCATTGGCGAAGCGCGTGGCCAGAGTCGTGGGGTCGCGCAGACAGCCGACATCGACGAGGTCGGCAGGGTTGCCGCGCAGCCGGAAGATGCCATTACCGCAGCGCCCGGGCCGCTCTGCGACTTGTTCCAGCCAGATGCTCTCAAGGCGCAACGCAGCCTGCAGCGGGTCTTCTGCGCCCTGAGTTGCCATCACGGCGGCATTGAATGCCCCTACTGAAGTTCCGGTGTATATATTCGGCGCCAGGGGTTCATAGCTGGTCGCCGGACTGCGCCCCGCAAACAATGTTTTCATGACTCCAACAGCGAATGCGCCATAGGCGCCGCCTCCCGATAGCACAAGGGCGGTTTCGGCGGTGGGAGCAGTCATGAGTTGATCCCGGAAATGACCCAGGCAGGAAGATTTTTTTCATCAAGCCAGTCGGGGATTTGACGCCAGGTAAGCAGGGAACCCACGATTGTCTGGTAATGCTGCTTGAAATGCTGAAGGAGAAAGATTTTTTCAAGCTGTTCGATAGAGATGCAAAGAGTCTGTGCAGCGCTACCTCCGCTGATCCAGTTTGCGCCCGCAACATAGGCACTTACAGGATCAACCGTGAACCGTAATGGAAGTTGATTCAAGACGTCCCTGGTGGGCGAGAACAGGCGCGAAGCCAGACCAAAAGAAAATATGTCCGCGAGACCGAGGCTCCAGTTGACTGGGTCAACTGTAAGATTGGTAATTTGCGTCGGGCGATTAGCTACAAACACCATGCGAACACTGACATATCCGGTCTCATAGACGCGGAAATTGATCGTTTCTATCGCGGCATCAAACTCTCCCGGACCGTATCCGAATGGGCCCTGCTCAGGATTGCGGATGAAGGCATATCCAATGCCGTAATCTGCCAGAACTCCGGGAAGAGGACGTTCCTTGTAATTGATGAACGCCTCATGTGTGACCAGATAGCTTTGCTCGTTGGCGCCGAATACCAGTTCCGGCCCATTGAGGCCAAAGAGCCGCACGCTTACATTGAAATCAAAAATCCTGACCCGGAGTACTACCCATTCAAATTTCTTGCCCACGTCGCGCTGGTCGATAATGGCAAACTGGTCGTAAGTAGGAAAGGGCTCGACCACATCTGAGCCAACTCGCTTGAAGAAGAGCTGGCAGAACCCGAAGCCGCGGCGGCCACCTTGCTGTGGTTGTGGGCACCAACTCAGACGAGAGAGCGCGGGCGGAGGCACAGGATTGGAGGCGTCTACATAAACTTCCGGTTCGCGGAATGAACTCACTCGCATGAAATATTTCATGACGAATTCCCGCAGTTGCGCCGCCATCCATTCGGCTGATTCGCGGTCCAATGAAGATGGAGCGCGAGTCTGGTCATAAAACATTTCCTGCACGTTGCCCATCACCGGCATCATGGAACCGCCTACCGGGGCTTCGCCAAAAAACCCATAACTGCGGTTGGGGCGATTGAAGGTCCGTTCCAAAGGAAAGCGCTCTGCCGGACCGCCGTTGCTTTCAACCTGGTCCCACCAGCGCTTCAGGTCAAGGCCGCGGGAGAGATACTCAGAAACACGAGGAAGCACACGCGCGTCGGCCTCAAGCTCGGGTGTGCCGCTATCGGCGATGGGGTACTGGCTAGTAATTGGAACTCCACATTGGGCCGCAAGTGCTATACCGCTCCAGTCCACTTCTGCGGACTAGTGGTTTTCGGGTTGGCGAGAACACTGTTTATCAGGAGGACATGAGAACACGGGTCAAAAAGCCCAAGATTTCTGTTCCTCTTTCGATATGGCTATAGTCATACACTGTCACTGTTTCGCCTGCGGACAATCTCTTACGCCCAACCTGAAATGCTCTGGAGCGGCTATTGCAAATCATTGATGTAGACAGGGTTAGGAGGCAAATTTGCATTTCCCTGCGAACTGCGCAAGTGGTTGATAGCGGAAGATTTTTGCGGTTTCAGGAGTCGCGTTGAAAGCGCGGCATTCGAGCACCCGGCGGGCCGACTGGCGCACCTGGCTTTCCCATATTTGCGGCAGACTAGAATTGCCGCCCGCGGGCTGGTGCTGAACTAAGGCGCGAATCAGATGATCATCGGCAGCGGAGAAGGCCCAGACCAGCAAGGCGGAAGAGATACCATTGGCCACGGCATCGCTGGTGATCATTACGCCACACTGGTCGAGCCATGACGCAATGATCTCCGGGTGGCGAAGATTGACCAGAGTCATGGCCCACGCAAAGCCTGAAAGCGCATTCAACTTTCCTAGTTCATGCGGCGACTGGAGGCACATCTCAAAACCCTGCCCAGGCGAGTTCCAGTGGGGTAGAGAATTGACCATCAAAAAGTAATGGCCGCGCCCAATTCCGTGCCAGAAGTAAGCGCGCAAATCATCGTTGTTAGAGAAATGCTGGTCGATCGGGGCGATTAATTCGGGTCGCAGATTTCGGACTACCAGCCCCAGCGCTTCCATGGCTGCGGGCCAATATTCATCGTGGGAGTTGCTCTGACAGAATTGGACAAATGCATCCGCCAGAGCTTCAGGGGCGGAGTGCCGATTAAGCAATACTTCAGCGAAAGCCAGTCCCATTCCAGTATGGAGAGGAATGAGATTTTCCGCGGGTACATTGATTGCATCGGACAAAATGCCGCGAGGTGAACTGCTGCTGGCGGCGAACGGGTACGCATAATAATGCCCTATACCTTCAGTAGCCCATACCGAGAAGAACGGTCCCAGGCTGTGGGTCCTGTAAAGCATGTCAATGAGGTTGGAAACCTCGCCTTCAGCGAATCCTAGAATCGAGTCAACGTATTCAAATAAATAAAATGCTTGGAGCTTATTGTGAAATTCCTGGAGAGAGTGCCGCCCGCTTTCGGGTGTAACGCTCTTCGCCATATCAGTGGATTGCAGCATTACATCAAAGGCCGTTTTCAGCATGTAGCGCGGTGTGAATGCGTTCAGATTGAGAACGTTGCGAAGGAAATCGACGATAAGATTGCCATGAGTGAACAAGCTGTTCCTGTCACGCACAATAAACCCTTAGTCTATCTCCACGTTGTAGGTGACAGTCTTGTCCGGGCCACTCACGCGGACTCGATGGCCGCTGTTGAATGCTCCCCGATATTTCCCGTCAGGATCGTTGACCCGCAGGATATACAAGGTTGAAAGCGCATGCGGCGCAACGCCTACTACGGAGTTATCCACCATGAGTCCTTCCATGCCTTCGAAGATGCCGCTTGATTTGACAATCGGACCAAACCCACCGAAGCGCAAAGCCTGCTGTCCGGGAGCGCCCACGAGTTGCAGGTTAAATGTGCGTCCTTCGCCGCCATCGGCCACAATCGTGCCGAGCGCGCGGCCGTCAGGAGTCAAGAAAGTGTATTCGTTGTAACTCTGGAACGGAATGGGTGAGAGTGCAGTTCCCGGCGCGCCGGGATTCAGCAGATTGAAGAGGATGCGGGCGCTCATGCTGCCGATGACGGGCCCAACATCCATAACACTGCGAGGTCCGCCACGTCCGCGCGCGGCAGTGTCAATCTGCACCTGCCTTAGCTGCTGGTGCACATTCAGTCCGGTTACCTGGCCATTCGGTCCAAAGTTATAGGCAGTTTTCTGAGTTCTATCCTTCTTTTGCCCGCGGAATGCCAAGTAGGTAATTCCCGTTTCAGGATTAGGCCATACTTCCATAGATGGCAGCGAGCTTTCGGTGCGCAGTTCGCTCTGAGGATCGACCACACGGCAAAAAACGCTGCCTGTGAATCCTTCCTGCTGTGAGAGGCTGCCGCAATACGTGTAAGTACCTTCGTGTCCTTTGAACTTGCCGAATCCTTCCAGGATGCTGCCTACCGCTGCGGCATAGAGCTGCGGCTGGCTTCCGACATGCATGGGATACGTGCGGCCGGTCCCAAATCCATGAAAGCCATCCCGGCCGTTCTCGAAGGTACACACTGAATCGAACATCACGAAACGTTGTGAACGTGAAGGATCAAAGGCGGTTCCCGGAACATCGCGCCCCGGAAGAGCAGGAAACCCATCTGGGGCAAACATCCAGCGATGCTCCCAATGCGCAAGCTGCTCACCAATGGCGTGGTGAGTGGTTATGCCGGAACGCGAAGGCGGCTCCATGGAAAGGCTGAAGCGGTGTAATTGCTCTTTGATTCGTAAACCGGCAATACCCTCGCCAGTGCGGGAGGGAATGGCAATGGAGCGGTCTCGTGCGGGAATCGAAAACATTGAGAGAAACGCTGCCTGGTCAAGCAATTGCACAACCGTGTCGAACGGGTAAGTTTCCGCATTGATGTCCGGCAGCGCTGCGGCCGGAGGCGCGGCACTGCCTCCGCTGCCACTGGCCTGTCGTGAAGTTTGATCGCTCATTTCAGCCACTCCTTAAAACTCACTGGTTCGCCAGCAGCTCGTTCTTCATCTTCAGAATTCTTCCCGCGAACTCCGCCGAGCACTTCTGGAAATTGAAGTTGATATGAAGCGCATAGACACAGAAATATGTTTTGCCTCCCTCGGGCAGAACGAAGTCAATGGAAACAATCAACTGGTTCTTGGTCACGATCTGCGGGGGTTGGATGGGCAGGGGGCCAACCGTCTGCGTAAAATCAGGATTCAGCATCTGGTTGAACCACAACACCTTGCCATTCATCTCATAGCCAAACGAGCGGAGCTGGTTGTCGTGATTCTCGCGGTAAGAACTCCACGTGAGGAAGCCCAGGTCTTTGGTCCAGGCGTTGTAGATCAGGTCTACCTGGGTCTGTGAGAGGGCTTTCCAGATTGCCATCTTATCGTAGGGATCGATGAGGTGGTAGTTGGATCCGGTGATCTTTTGCTCGTATGAAATGTAGGGGCCGGAGGCTGATATCTGCTCCTGCTTGCCCCAGACGCTGTAAACCGGGGGCGCGTGGATTTCACCCAGCGGACCAGTTTCACCGGGAGTAATCACGCGCAGGTCGCCAATGGTGGGGCCGGTAAATCGGTCAAGGGTCTCGCGGCTGAACGGCGGTGGATTGGTAAAAGCGTCCGCGACTTCCTGCGCACTTATTTCGGGTGCAACAAAGTGTCCAGTACTGCGGTATTTATTAAGGATGTCAGCGATGTCCTTACTGATCTTGTCCGCACAACGGGCAAGGTTCTCGCGGGAGCTGATGATGAAATCTGAACTGAGCTGGAGACGGGGCATCATCTCGGCAAATGGATCGGGAAAAAGCGAATCCACATTGCCCATGTTATTTACGCGGTCGCGAATCTCTTCCAGCACGCGTATCTGTTGCTCCTCGTATTTGAACTTCTCGCGTGGAAAGCGTTCCAGCACCTGGAAGTAGACGCGCAGGTACTTCTTATCTTCATGCGGGATTCCATTCAGAAAACGGCCATTGCGGAACTCCGGTGGAGGATAGTTCTGTTCCTGCCAGCGCATCGGGATGGGCGTTTCCCCGCCGTGTAGGTCCTGGATAAACTCGGCCACTTTCCATGCTGAAAAGGCATCGCCGTCCATGTTGTCTGAAACGATGTCTTCCTGCTCGGGAAAAGCGACTTCATATTCCCTGCGGACGAAAAGGATCTTGTAGCGCACCAGCTTTAACATGTCATCGCGCAAATCCTTATCCAGCACTGATTCCATATCTTCCTCCTAGAGAGTTCCTTCTGATTAAGACAGAACAATTCAAAAATGCTTCGCTAACTCCGGGGCATTTCGTCCCGGATTTCCCTTAAAACCTTTACCTGGTTCTGCTCAAACTTGAGCGGTTCACGCGGCCAGCGATTGGAGACCACGTAATAGACCCTTAAATATTGCAGTTCTTCTCTCTTAATAAGCTCAGCCCTTCGTTGTTTCGGCTTCGGGTGGCAGGGCACATCAACTTCCTCCTGCATGTATTTCCCGATGATCCATTGAATGAATGCATTGCCTGTCATGCTGTCAGTAACAATCACTGATCCTTGGCCACCATCCATGATCCTTTCCTGGCCGCGCTGGAGAGAGACTATGGTGTAGGCGACCAATTTCACCGTGTCGTCTTCCAGACTCGTTAGAGCTAATGCTGCTTTGTTCTCCTCATCTGTGGCCATTTCAGTCTGTGTAAGTCCTCTGTACCAGAAATCAATTTGCAAATATCCGGAATCTCCCATCCGGATCATCCAGCCGCGCCATATAGGTATGAATGATCACGTGCTGGCCGGGCGGCGGCTCAAACACCGAACCGGACGCACCGTAAAACATCCCCCGCACGCCTTTGAAACAGCCGGTACCAAAAAGAATCGGGCCATAGAAGGCAAAGCGCAGCGCCCTTTGTGAAGGGTCTTCAGCCAGCTTCATCAGGAAGGTCCTTCCTTCCAGAAAATTCACGGTAAAGCTGCCGGCCGAGCGGTCCGGACGGTCGAAGAACGTGTACCGGCTCACACCCTGAAAGGAAAATGGTGCTTCGCTGCTGCCATTGCCCGGGCCGGGATTGGCGGGGTCAGTGGCAGTGAAACCCACTTCCTTTCCGATGACTGCGCCGGTGGAGATTTCACTGACCAGGCCATCATTGCCAGAAAACCCGAAGCCGGTAGTGAGTTGCTTCAGTTCCAGGGGGACGTTGATCCCTCTGATCTGTCCGTTCGCCGAATAGCTGAATGTGCTACGCTGCTCCGGCCCTTTCTTTCGTGATCGCAGCATCAGGTATGTGGTGTCAGGAGTTGCGGCTGCCGGCCGAACTACAGGTAATCTGCTGTTGGTGCGCAGCTTCCCGTATGCGTCAACTACCCTGATGAGCAGATTGCCCTCAAAGCCACGTCCCTGGACGAGGTCACCGCTCAGCACAAAATTTCCGCTGTGGCCATTGAACTTTCCAAAACCCTGAAGAATGTCTCCTACACCAGAAACGGCAAGCTTTTGTTGCCTGCCGCGCGGGGGAGGAAAGGTGCGGCCTGTACCGAAACCTGTGAAGCCATCGCGTCCATCGCCAAATGATATCCGCACCTCCTGCATGACGAAGCGCTGTGAGATTTCAGGATTGAGAGTGATCGGTGGAGCATTGCGCATTGGGGCAGCCACGTAGCTGTCGGGGACCAGCACCCAACGCTGCTGTATCCTGCCGGCTGCTTCACCAATGTCATTGCTGGCTTTTAGACATTGACCGGCAATTTCCACGTCAGCACTGAAGTGGTGTAATGGCTGGCTGGTAGTCAGGCCGAAAATGCTGTTCCTGCCATTCTCCATATTTTGATCAGCCAGAATGAATGTGTTGAACACTGCCGCCTGATCGACCAGATATTCAAGCTGTGCGAAGGTTGAAGCGGCATTTGACGGCGAAGGAGTGCCTGCAACCTGCGGCGTATGC
>Ga0070714_100001273_pt1 | contig 18222 bp, 21 predicted proteins | sample LARL83metaG_FD_65450 | JGI IMG/M metagenome (GOLD analysis project Ga0070714, IMG submission 65450) | Corn, switchgrass and miscanthus rhizosphere microbial communities from Kellogg Biological Station, Michigan, USA - LAR L8-3 metaG | ecosystem: Host-associated > Plants > Roots > Rhizosphere ... | reverse complement strand
CGGACGATTGCATGGGGTGTCTGATCGGCTACGCGGTGAGCACCGCCCGCCAGTGGTCGACGTGCTGCTCGATGTGGTCGGCGGCCGGGCCCCAATGGTCGGCGTGGCCCTGCGCGTACAGCCGGGCCCAGGGCTGGCGGCCGGTTCGCGCGCCATCCCGCAACAGGTCGTACATCGCCCGGGTGTGGGCACCGATCAGTTCGGGCAGTTCGTGGCGCTGCCGGTCGTCGAGGCCGTACCCGTCGGCGATCGCCCGCAACCGCGGCCCGTCCACTCCCGGGTCACCGCCCGCCCGCATCGGCACGAACCCGTGCACCGCGTAGGCCAAGTCCCATAACCGCGACCCCGGCCCGGCCCCGTCCCAGTCAACGAATACCCAGCGGTCACCGTCGATCACGAGGTTCCACGGAGCGAGATCGTGGTGGCAGACGAGGTCGGCCCGGTCCGGCGGGATGACCACGTCCCAGTGGGCGTCGGCGGGCGGTGTGAAATCGGCCACGGCGTCGTGGAAATCGCGGATGAGCGCGCCGACCCGGCGCAGCTCGGCGTCGGTCATCGGCACGTCGGCCATCCGGCCCGGGACGTACTCGAGCACCTGCCGGCCCTGCTCGTCGACGCCGTACGCGCGGGGCGCGCCGGGAAAGCCGACGTCGGCGAGGTGCCGCAGCAGCGCCGTGACCGCGGGCGTGGCCGCGGTGGCGGGTTTGCGCACCGTGTCGCCGACCCGCACCACGCGGTCGGCCACGTTGCCGCCGGTCAACTCCTGCTCCACCCGAACCATGATTGCGGCGCGATCGGCCACCCGGCCGACAATGTGATCAGGCCAACGAAGGGGGAGCAATGTCGGACGTCGAGGGCGCGGAACACGCCGTCGATCAACGATCTTCGTGGGCGGCCGCGGCCGCCCACGCCGCCGGCGTACCCACCCAGGCTGGCACGACCGAACGCATCCTGGCCGTGCGCCGGTTGGACGTCGACGTGCCGGCATCGCCCGACGTGATCGAGGCGACCGACATCGCGGTATTCCGCGACACGCTCCTGGCCGGCTACGAGGTGACCGGCGCCGTGGCCGCGTTCATCGCGGCCGAACACGACCTGCCGATGGTGCGCCGATTCCTGATCCTCGCGGACGACGCGCCGATCGCGGCGGCGGCGATGACGATCCACGACGACGTGGCCGTGCTCGGCGGCGCGTCCACGCTGCCGGCCCGTCGCGGCCGCGGCGCCCAGACCCGCCTGCTCGCCCACCGCATCCACGTGGCGATCGAGGCGGGCTGCACGCTGGCCACGGCCACCGCCCGGCCGGACTCGACCAGCGCCGCCAACCTGGCCCGCGCCGGCTTCTCGCTACATCTATGTCCGATGTGGACGATCATGGGCTGCCAGAACGTGGACAGTTTCACGCCAAACCGGGCGGACGACCCCGGCGAGGTTGCACACTGGAAGCGCAGCCGATAAACCGGAAATCAGTCTCTCCCTGGAGAGCCGCCGGGGTGGATCGATAGCACTACCGATGCTATCGATCCACCCCGCACTGCCTCTGTGTTTTCACATGTCAGAAGAACTTCAGCCGCTCGAGATCCGCGCCCGGCCGTTCCCGTATGTACACGGCACCGCCGGCGGAGATTATCTCCTCGAGATAGCCGTAGACCTGAATAGCTCGATTGATGGTGTCGGTCTTCGTGTTCCCACTGCGCTCGGCGGCGTCGTCCAACGCCCGGGACGAGCGTGGGGTCAGGTTGACCGTCACACGTTCCAGAGGTCCGTGTCCTCGCCCCGCGGTCGCGAGGTTCGCTCGCGGCTCGTTGGGCGGATCGTCTCTGGATGGCATGGTCCCACCCCTTCTGATAGCGCGACAACACCGGCCCACCTGCGGATCCGGCGTGGCGTGCGGTTCGAGTCTGATCTGTATATCACCAGGTGTCAAGCTGTGTTACAGCTTCTTGGGTAGAGTATGTACACCTCCTACGGTAGATACGAACGTATAGTTAAGGGTACTTCGGGTGTGCGACGTATGCATGTCGACTGCATCACGTGGAGGGAGTCGTCCGGCATGGAAGAACACACGCGTGACGTTCCCGGACAATTGCCGGACAGAACAACGCATGGAATACGACGTGCCCTGAAAAGACGTCACGGAACTGGCGCGTCCCGCGATACGCATGTGAACAAGCGGCATTCACGTGACGAACACGGGAGCACCGAATGGGCCGGGTCAGAAGATTTTCAGGCGCTCCAGGTCCCCACCGACGGAACAGCGGACATACACCGAACCGTCCGCGCACAGGATCTCCGCCAGGTAGCCGTACACCTGCAGCGCACGGTTGAAGATGTCGGTTCGAGTGTCGCCGGTGAGGCTCGCCGTACTCTCGAGCGCCCGCGACGATCGCGGATTGAGGTTCACCGTGACACGGGACAACAGGCCGTGTCCGGTGCGCGCGGTGTCGATGACATGCCTGTCCCTGGATGGCATCTGTCCACCCTCCCTGTCGCGGACGTGCGGTTCGAGTCTGAACGTTGTATAGCACCATGTCAACTGCCGTTACACTACTGACCGGTCATCACCCCAACGGATGCCGTGCGTCAACAGTACATCGTATGGCTCAACGATGCATCAAGACTGAGTGTCGTGATACTGTGCCGATGGGGACACCCGTAGTAGCCGGCAACGGCGACGTAAGGAGTTGTGCGCGATGGGTACGCGCCACGACGAGCTGCGCCAGGACCTGGACCTGGACCAACTCGAAGGAGTACCGACCGACCGGTCCGACACGATCATCTACACGGAACCGGAACGGTTGGGCGCCGAGGTGATCCTGCTCAAGGGCATCATCCGGTTGAAGTTCTTCAGCCTGACCAGCAGCCGCTCACCCGCGGGGGTCGCACTGGCGATCATGATGCTGGCGTTCGCCGCCACCGTACCCACGGCGGTGATCGGCACGATCCTCCACCTGGCCGGCACCCCCGCATGGCTCACCGCCACCGGCACCCTGGCCACCTTCACCGGCGTAACAGCAATCGGCATCGGCCCGATCCACCACTCGGCCAAGCAGCAAATCGAGCGGCCACAGCCACAACAGCCGCCAAGGCCACCAGAACGCCAACGCCACAAGGCAAAATCGGCCCGCCAAACCCGCCACCGCCGCAAATAACCAAGAGATCCCACGGTTCCGGAGAGCGGAACCCCCGCCCGCAGTCACTGATCCCGACGCCAAGAGCGCGGACCGGTGACGTCTTCGACGTGACAGAGTGGCCGTATGCGACCACTGGGACGAAGCGGAATCAACGTCAGCGACATCGGGTTCGGCTGCTGGGCGATCGGCGGCCCGCTCGGCTCGAACGGCAAGGCCATCGGCTGGGGCGAGGTCGACGACGACGAGTCGACAACCGCGATCCGGCGCGCACTGGACGCCGGCATCACGTTCTTCGACACGGCCGACGTCTACGGCGCCGGCCACAGCGAACGAGTGCTCGGCCGAGCACTCGGGGACACGCGCGATCACGTCGTGATCGCCACGAAGTTCGGCTACACGTTCGACTCGACCACCCGCCAACTAATCGGAACCAACACGTCAGCGGACTACGCGCGGTCCGCGTGCGACGCGTCCCTGGCCCGCCTGGGCACCGACCACATCGACCTGTACCAGTTGCACGACGACGGCATGCCCTTCGAACGCGTCGACGAGATGCTGGCGATCCTGGAGTCACTGGTCGACGCCGGCAAGATCCGCGCGTACGGCTGGAGTACCGACGATCCGGCCGGCGCCGCCCTGTTCGCCGCCGGCCCGCACTGCGCCGCGACACAACACGAGATCAACGTGTTCGACGACGCACCGAAGATGCTCGAGGTCTGCGCCGACCACGGGATAGCCAGCATCAACCGCGGCCCGCTCGCAATGGGCTTGCTGTCAGGCAAATACACGGCCGACTCGAAGCTGGCCCAGGACGACGTACGAGGCAACTCACCATCCTGGATGCGCTACTACCGAGACGGCAGCCCAGCCCCAGAGTGGCTAGAACGCCTGGCCGCAATCCGCGAAGTCCTAGCCGGCAACGGCCGCACACTGGCCCAAGGCGCACTGGCCTGGCTACTAGCCCGAGCCCCCCATGACAGTCCCCATCCCCGGCATCCGCACCAAGGCACAAGCAACCGAAAACGCCGGCACACTAACCCACGGCCCGCTCCAAGCCACGGAGATGGCCGAGATAGAACGACTACTCGACCGCGCGCCAGCCTGACGACTCGGATGAACATGCGACGGCGGCTCGCACAGGGCAGAGAAGTCCCGCTGGTCAACACCAAACGAAACCACGCTGGAAGAAGAGGAGCGAGCACCGTAGGGGGTTCGGGGGATTCGATCCCCCGATAGACACAAAGGCCGACCCAGCGAAGCGCCAAAGCGCTGAGCAGGGTCGGCCTGAGGCCGTGGCGGGTAGTGGATTCGAACCACTGTAGGCTGAGCCGACGGATTTACAGACCGTCACCACACAGGCTATCACGAGCCGCTGACCAGCGAGAACAGCCCATCGACAGGACCGCAGCGTCGAACTTGGGCACGTATTTGACGCTGGCGCGTCCCACCGTCCGGCGATCAGCCGTGAGACACTGGTACTGAAGGCCAACCAGGGAGGTGCGACATGACAGCAGCAGATGAGCACTCGCACCTCATCACGCCCGCCCCAGGCGCCCGAGAGGCCCTGGAGGAAGCCCTCCACCGCGAAGGTGTCCAGCCGATCGAGTCCGCCGACGACTGGGCCGGCGACGGCATCTTCGAGTCCGACGACGAGCTGGACGACTTCCTTACGTTCACCTACGCGGCACGACGAGCGGACATCGCCTGACCGTGGACCCGGTAGCCGTCGACACCGACGTAGCCTCACTGCTGATCAAGCGCAAGCTGCCCACCGACATGGCACGCCTGTTGGCTGGCCGGCCACTCGTCCTGACCTTCGTCACCCTCGGCGAACTGACCAGATGGGTCGAGCAACGCCAGTGGGGACCACACCGCAGAGAGATGCTGGACCAGTGGCTTGCGGGCAAGCACGTCCTTCACAGCAACCATGACGTAGCTCGGACCTGGGGCATCATCACCGCATACGCCAGCCTCCGAGGCCGCCCACGCCCGTTCAACGATTCGTGGGTGGCCGCCTGTTGTCTCGCCTATGGCGTTCCCCTCGCCACCCGCAACGTCAAAGACTACGAAGACTTCGTCGAGCACGAGGGCCTGGCAATCCTCGGCCATCACCTATCAGGCTGACCATCAGAACAGCCACTTGTGACCAGCCCCCCACACACACCTCATGTCGGCCCATATCGCGCTTACCTGCGAGAACGAGCGCACGTCAAGTTAGGACAGAAAGCCGCCTGGGCGCTCGCGCTGGCCGAGAACCGCCCGCACGACACCGCGCGCACGACCCCAACTCTGGGCTCCGCCACCCGACATGAATGCACCGGCGGCCGGCTCCGCGTGGTTACGACCACAACGGCGCGCGATCCTCGCCGCCCGCCGAAGGCTCCTCCTGGGTGGGAGATCTCGGTGACGTCGGCATCGGCATGACCGTCCGCCTCCACCCCATTCCGGCCTTACGCCAGGTGATCACGCCTGAACAGCGTGTCGTGTTTCATCATTCTTGCCAGATGAAGGACAGAAGTCACCTTCCTGATTCCTAACGCATTCCCGACACGACCGTTTTCGGCTCTCCAGATCTCACGAATTGATATGGTGCACACGCCAGAGATGAGCATGGCGGAGGTAACAGAGTGCGTGCGCGATCCGACAGTACGGCGGAACAGGCAAGTCCGCCGTATGTGTTCATCTCCTACGCACACGAGCCCGACTCGACCGTTCACCATGACCAGGTATGGCGGTTGTACGAACTGCTCCGAGCCGGCGGCATCGACGCTCGCCTGGACCTGGTCGCGGCCGGTCAGCGCCAGGATTGGCCGCTGTGGATGGCCGATCAGATCAGGAACGCCGAGCACATTCTGGTCATCGCGTCGGCCCGATATCGCGAGCACGCCCACGGTCACAGCGAACCCGAGGTGGGTCAGGGTGTGCAGTGGGAAGCACGACTCATCAGGGATGCCTTCTACCGCGACCAACGTGCCCTCAACCGATTCCTGCCGGTCGTGCTCCCAGGTCAGACCATCGACGGCGTTCCCGATTTCCTCGGCCCGGCCACTTCGACCGTGTACCACGTCTGCGAGTTGACCCCGACCGGTGTAGAGCCATTGATGCGACTGCTCACCCACCAACCCAGATACTCCGAACCCCCACTGGGCACACAGCCCGTTCTGGCACCACAACAGCCGTCGGTAGACCAGGAACAGGCGAATCGACCCGGCAGACGGTTGTCGTCCCGGCGCACCATGTTGCTCGGTGGGCTCCTCGCCATGTCAGCCGCTTCCGTTCCGACGGCATTGATCTTGTCCCAGCCCAGTCGATCCGGCACCCCACCCGCACGCATACCCACAACCCCACCGACAGGCCCGGCGATTGTCAGCGCTTACCGGGTGCTGACCGGTAACAGCAAGGTCGACGCCGTGGCGTTCAGCCCGCACGGCGACACACTCGCCAGCAGTAACGAGGACGGATCCATCCGGCTGTGGAACACAACCACCTGGCACCCCACCGATGTCCTCACGACGACCGGCTCAGCTTGGGCGCTCGCGTACAGCCCGGACGGCGGCACACTCGCCGGCGGCGACGGCAACAGTGCCACCGTCACGTTGTGGGACACGGCCACCAAACACGCCACCACCCTCACCGGCCAGGTCAACGATGTGTTCTCGGTGGCCTTCAGCCCGGACGGCAAGTACCTCGCCAGCGGCAGCCCCTACGACACCGTCGAGGTGTGGGATGTCGCCAGCAAGCGTCGGATCGCCCATATCTTCGCCAATGTTTCGGTCAACGCGGTGGCGTTCAACCAGAACAGGGATTCCCTGGCCTTCGGCTGTCACGACGGCACGGTGCAACTGTGGGACGTGCCGTCCGGCACGAAGACCACCAGCTTTGCCGGTCATACGAGCGCGGTCGAATCTGTTGCGTTCAGCCCGAACTGGGCAATACTTGCCAGTGGCAGCAACGACCTGACAGTCCGACTGTGGGACGTAAGCACCGGCGACAACATCTCCATACTGCGCGGACACACCGGCTGGATCGAGTCCGTCGCGTTCAGCCCGGACGGTAGCATCGTCGCCAGCGCCAGCAACGATTTCACGATCCGACTGTGGAGCGTGGGCGTCGACAAGACGATCGCCATCCTGCGCGGCCACACGGGTTGGGTCGAATCCGTGGCCTTCAGTCCGGACGGCAGAACCATCGCCAGCGCCAGTACTGACAACACCATCCGACTCTGGAAAGTCCCACGATGACAGAGACTCCGGTTGGATCGGTCGCGTCCAGTGTCTTGCTGACCCACGTTAGTGCACAAATCCAGCCGGCCTCACATACGAACCCACAGGTCCCCGCAGTGCCGCCCACGATAAGCTCGTGAGCCAAGGCAAGAAATAGACCAATGGCGCCATAATGGAACAAGATAATTGGCAAGGCAGGCTAGATCGGTGTTGTGCTGAGAATCGCCTCGACGACAGGGCTGTTCGAGCCATCTCGCGGCCAAGGGCCTGCTGATTCCATCGCGCATGACTCCGAGTACCGCAGGATGTCACTTAGCCGGACGCCGAGCAGACCAGCCGTGACATACAACTGACGTAGGCCGCGTTCGTCGCGCACGCCCCGCTCTATCCGTGACAGCACATCCGGCGACATGCGCGCCATCGTGGCCAAGTCGGTCATCTGTACGCGCTGGGCCACTCGGATATGCCGCAGCGTGTCTCCGGCCTCCAGGAGAATGCTGGCGATATCTGCAGCCTCGATCAGCGCGCCTTCCGGCTCGACTTTACCGCCTATCGGCATAACCTTCACTGCGACTCCCAGTACTGCTTTGTCTCGACTGCGGCTACGAATCGATCGAGATCGACAAATCGGCATCCATACAGCAAACGAACCCGTTGGGTGGCCATCACCCAACGAATAGCAGGCTGGCCGTGATAGATGATGTCGTCTTCGTCCTGTTCAGGAACGAGTCGCAGCGACCGGCCATTAGGTTCGAAACAGGCGCCGCTGACACCGCAGATCCGGGAGCGTGCCCGTACTGCCACGTAACCCGATCGCAGTGCTGGGCACATACGGACGCTCAGTCGAGCACACGCGACGCAAACAGGCGGCATCATGACAGGAATGCCCTCCGGCCAGTTCGGCTCATGCCCGGGCCGATTAGGCAGTAGCCACAAGGCCCCTTCATCGGTCTGGTCGGCCGGCTCACCGCACACCTGGCACAGCAGTCGCGACATCGCGCGACGCTGGCGTAGTGGGTGGAGCTTGGTGAACAGCGGGCGGCCGGCGCCGATGCGGGTCGCGATCCGGGTCCATAGCACGCCCCGTTCGTCCCGGTCCATCAGGGTCTCGTCGGCGTAGCCGATGCCCCCTTCCGGACGTCGGACCACCACGGTCGACAGCAGCTCCTCGCCGGCCCAGGTGACGACGTACGGCACCACGGCACCGCCGCCCAGCATATGAGGGTCATAACGCGGCGTTTGTCGCTCCGTCTGCTTCGCTGAGCATGGCGACACGGGCACGGCTTCAGTGGGCAACTGTCATTCCTTCGATCATGTTGCGGGTCACTTGCGTTCGTCTGCTTGGCGGGCCAGTTCGACACCGAACGAGGTCAGTTCTCCGGCCAGGGCGATCAGTCCGTGCCCGAGGTCGCGCAGCTTGCCGGCGGCCAATTCAGGACCGGCCTGGCAGACGATGTCCGCCAGCACACTGCTCATGGCCGCCTGTACGGCTCCGAGGTTTGCGCTGATCTGGCCGATCCTCGCCACGAGGTCACCGCTGTCCTCGATCACGCTGACTACTCGCCAGAGGTACCGCGAGTGGTCCGAGGTACGCCGTGCAAGCAAGCCCGGCCGATCGGCATCACCGACTCGCCGGATACCGGGATCATCGAGAGACCGTCGTCGTCTCGCTGGGGTTCGGCGTCGTGTCCGACGATGGCTGCGCCGCCTGCGGTTGTGGGATACAGGTGCAGTCCTGACCTGCGTGGCACTGGCCGCAGAGCCATCGGACGCAGTGTCCGCGTTTCCTGGCCGTCTTCGTCACCTGGCCCATGTCCCACTCCGGTTTCGCAGGTTCCGCGCGTCGACGCGGTACGAATGCCGTAGCCACCCATTCGGGGGTGTGGCGTGAATCCACCGTTGGAGTCACAGTTGCCAGGTTCAAGCCTCGCTGTGTGGAGCGGCAGGGCATTGATCGGGGCAGGTCAGGGCACATCGGGGCATGGCAGCCGTGGTGACGTGCTGTTGTCATCCGCTTACACTTTCGGACGTGTCCGAACCGAATCGGCAACTCCGGGCAGCGCGTGAACGCACCCCTTCGCGCCGCGCGCCGGGCGACTGCATGAGCAGAGCCGAACTGGCCGAGGCGGTCTGTGCCTGGTTGTGGAAGACGACCAAAGTCCGGTACGACCTCGACGGACACTATGTCGCGAAGCTCGAACGCGGTCTCGTCAAGTGGCCATCCGCAGCTTATCGATCCGGGCTGCGTCATGTCCTTGGCGCGAAGTCCGATGCCGAACTGGGTTTCCGGGCAGTCAGCCGCGGTGCGAGGGTGTCATTTCGTGACGATGAACGATTGCCGCTCACTGCACCCATGAGCGCGGCGTCCACGGACGTGACCGTATTTCTGGCCATGTCGCAGGCGTTTCAGGTAGCAGACCGCAAAGTCGGTGGTGGGATGTTGTACCCGACGGTGGTGCGGTATCTGAACACCGAGGTGGCACCTCGTCTGCTCGACACAGACGGAACCAACAGCGCAGCATTGTTCGCGGCGGCCAGCTCGCTCACTGAGATCGCCGGATGGATGGCCCACGACACCGGGCGCGACTTCAAAGCACGCCAACACTTCGACAAGGCGTTCCGACTGGCGTCCGCCGCCGGCCACCATGCCCTGGCCGCCAATATCTGCGCATCTCTGTCGCACCTGGCCGGACAACTCGGCCAGGCATCGGACGCGGTGCGCATCGCCGACGCCGGCCTTGCCCGAGCGAGCCGCGATGCTGGCACTGGACGGCTCACTGCTCGCCTGTACACGATGCGGGCTCGCGGCCTGTCCATGCGGGGCGACGCACAGGGCTGCGCGGCTGCGTTGGCTGATGCCGAGCGAACACTCGACGCCGTGTCCGGCGAGGAGCCTGCCGAGTGGATCGCCCACTTCGATGATGCGTCCCTGGCCGCAGAAGCGGCGATGTGCCTGCGACAGCTCGGCGAGCTCGCCCAGGCCGAGCGGCAAGCACGTCGAGTCATCGAGCTACGCAACGGCGACCGCGTCCGCAGCCGGGCGTTCGGCCAACTCACGCTTGCCCGAGTCCTGGTCGATGCCCACCGGCACGACGAGGCCGCCGTCCTTGGCCGCGAGGTTTGCGCCGTAGCGTCGTCGCTGACATCCGTCCGGGTGCAAGCGCGGCTGGACCGGCTGGGCGACATCCTCACACCCCACCAGAACTCACCCGATGTGGCCGAGTTCCTAGCCGACCTGGGCTCGCTGCGCAGCCGTGACGAACCTCGCCGGGACGATGCGGCATCCTGGCCTGTGTGAACGCCGACGACGATGTCTCCCGGTTTGCGTACCTCGCCGAGGGCAACGCTCGGCAGGCTCGTAAACGCGTCGCCGCGGACGTCCTAATCCGGGACGCCACGGGTCGGATACTCCTGGTCGAGCCCACCTACAAGGACTATTGGGACCTTCCCGGCGGGATGGCCGAGGCCAACGAATCGCCGACTGCGGCTGCCGTACGCGAGCTGCGCGAAGAGCTGGGATTCGACGCCCAGATCGGGGCGCTGCTGTTACTCGACTGGGACGGACCACACGGACCGTGGGACGACCAACTGCTGTTCATCTTCGACGGCGGCACCTTGGCTGATGCCCAGGTGGCCGAACTACGGATCGTCGACCCTGAGTTGGCCCGGTTCGAGTTCCTAACACCGGACGACGCAGCTCGCCGGCTGCGGCCGGACATGGCAGACAGACTACGTCGCGCCACCGAAGCCCAGCAGGCCGGCAACACCGACTACAGCGAGAGGCACCGTTGACGGCATCTTTCGGGCTCGCAGCCGCACGAGCGACGCTGGCAGCCGCCTGTTCGGTTACACGGCTCGATACGACTGATGCCAAGCTTCTACGACTCGGCGAGAACGCCCTGTTCCGTCTGCCGGTCGCCGGCCGTGTCGACCTGGCTAAAGGCCGATGTCGAGGTGACTAGGGTCGCCGAGTGGGCCGGCCACAGCGTGTCAGTCCTTCTCCGTATATATGCAAAGTTCATCGACGGTGGCGAGAAGGCTGCTCTTAGCCGAGTTGCCGATGCACTACGCGGCTGAGACATGTCAGCACCTACCAAATGGCGAGTCGCGTTGCGGCTATCATAAGCAGTCCAACCTAAGGCCGAACCACCTGAGTTCGTTCATCCCACAATGTGTTGAGCCGAGCGCGTTCCTTCCTGTATACAAATTGCGGAATCGGAGGTGCCAAAGAGCTCGCCACACAGTAGTCGCCGAACACCGCAAGCAGCCCAGGCAATTGCCCCATGCGCAATTCATTTTCGGAGTGCCTGGCGAGAAGATCTAACCTACGATCTAGTATCTCATTCTTGTTGGCCGCCAACCTCCATGCAAGAATCTCGTTAAGCTGAGTCAACGCTGCACCGAAGCTTAGCACCGAAACGATCACCTTCGCCAAGATCAATGATTGACCCCGAGGAGCAAGAGGAAACGCTACAAGAATTGCGCCAACAGCTATCGTGACGAAAATTGCCAGCAAACCAGCATACTGCTTACGCGCGGCCTCATAGAGATGCTTACTCCAAAAACAATTCTCTTGCAAATGGTCTCTAAGGCGTGTCGCACCCGACGGAAGCGAACTTGCATAGTAGTCCGGATTTAGCTCTCTATTAGCGGCCGCTCGCATCCGCGTACCAATCCTCGCCAAGAGATTGTTGAGTTCAAGCGACTCGGCGGCTGCCCCGAAGGCATCGAACAATACTGACCGCATCCTGGCTTCGTCGCCATCGACATGAAACCTGCTGGCTCTCGCACGAAGAACCCATGCGACCGATTGGGAGGCGAATGCGCACAAGGCCAACATATATACGATCAACTGCTGAGGAACGAAGACCGATGCAATACTGAGTACCAAAGTTGCTGTTTGCGAATATCGACTATGCTTGTACTTCTTTGTCGACTCGGCAAAGAGGGTATGCGAACATGCTATCAACTCATTCGAAGATATCGGAGAACTCGTCACCGAACAGCCCTCTCCAACATGCGATCGCACGTCTGATCCCACTTGGCGTATTGAGTGCATCTGCCTGCAATGCGGCCCGGCTTACGGCAACGGCTGCATTCAAAGCATCCATTGACTCGTGATCGCCCGATGCAAACCACCGCCGCTGGACAGACCACTGCGTTGCCGCAACGAAAATATGTTCTATCGCCTCAGGGTATGCAGGAATTGAGCGATCGAATGCCGAGCATACCAATTGCTCAATGCCAAACGACGTCAGGGTATTACTATTGCGATAGTTCCACCACTTGATCATTCGAATTAGACTCTTAACATGTGGTCCAAGTTCGCTTTCCCGACTCTCCAAGAGTAGATCTTGCGAGCGATGGGAGTAACTCTGCCATTGGCGGCCGTCCGTGGCAGGTATACGATAAGATCCCTCATCACGGCCAGAGTCGTCGCCCAATAGAGCTGGTATGACGTCGACTGGAAGATACGGGTAGTCCAGTGATATAGCCATCGTCCCTACATGGACTTTAATGTCGGCTACACCTAGGCGGAGGTGCCAAGCAATGATCGCCAGCAGCTCTGACGGGCTGGGCTTTGAAATCTTGTCTTCTCGCTCCGAAAAAACTGCTAGCAGGTCGAGGTCGGAATATCGCCGGATAGCAGTTCCTCTGACCATCGAGCCGACCGGCAGACATGCCACAATGTCAGTGATCTCCAACACCAAACGCGATATTCGCTCCTCCGCCTCTTGCGCCGTGGCCAGTTGTTCGCTGGATGGCCGAATGTAGGCATCAAAATGCATGAAGGCAGACTCGACCTGCGTGCTCATCGAGAGCTATTCTCTCTCTGCTGGTTCCTTGACGCGTGCCCCTTCAGTCGGCTCACATCCTCCATCGTCGCGGACTTGTCACCTCAGAGAGTAAGTCGGCCAGCCTGGCATGCGGCGCTGGGGTTCAGCTATATGGCTTTCGCCGAACGTTCCGATTTACCCACCCAGGACGTATGGGGCGGCCCGTCAACAGTGGACATCGGCCAGGCGCAACGTGGTGAGCCGCCTCCGCGCACACGGCTGCGCCGCACCTGTACCGACCCCCTCGTCCCGTCGTGTACCCCGGCACACACAACCGTTTGTGGTTCGAGCATGCCCAGACGAGGCGTCGGATGAGTCCTCAGGTTGGGAACGCATTTGGTACAAAATGCCGGGCATAGCCGGCCGTGGCCATACCCAGTCGTACATACGAAGATCGGCCCCGTGACCTGTTCGTGCTGGTCACGGAGCCGATCTCCTGGTGTGGCGGGTAGTGGATTCGAACCACTGTAGGCTGAGCCGACGGATTTACAGTCCGCTCCCTTTGGCCACTCGGGCAACCCGCCGTGACCGGTCCGCCGGACCGGTGGCAGGAACCATACACAACGCGTCGACGCGGGCGCCAACCGGTATCCCGGTAGCATCCGCGCGGAGAGCGAACGCGACACAGCGGAGGTGCTAGGCACGTGGCGGACCCCTCGTTCGACGTGGTCAGCAAGGTGGACCGGCAGGAGGTGGACAACGCGCTGCACCAGGCCGGCAAGGAGTTGACCACGCGGTTCGACTTCCGGGGGACCAACGCGCACATCGCGTGGGCCGGCGAGTCGGCGGTGGCGATCCAGGCCGACACCGAGGAGCGCTGCGCGGCGGCGATCGAGGTGTTCCGGGAGAAGCTGGTCAAGCGCGGGATCTCGCTCAAGGCGCTCGAGGTGGACGAGCCGGAGCTGTCCGGCAAGATCTACAAGGTCACGGCCACGATCGTGCAGGGCATCGCCGCCGACAAGGCCAAGCAGATCGCCAAGGCCATCCGTGACGAGGGCCCGAAGGGCGTCCAGGCGCAGATCCAGGGCGACCAGCTGCGCGTGTCCGGCAAGAAGAAGGACCAGCTCCAGGACGTCATCGCCCTGTTGAAAGGCCAGGACTTCGGCATTGCACTTCAGTTCACCAACTATCGTTGATGTCCCGCCGCTAGTGTTGCCGTGACGGCGACCAAGGGAGACGGCGATGAAGGGAATCGTGCTGGCCGGGGGTAGTGGCACCCGGTTGCACCCGATCACGCAGGCGGTGTCGAAGCAGTTACTCCCCGTCTTCGACAAGCCGATGATCTACTACCCGCTGTCCGTCTTCTTCCTGGCCGGCATCCGCGACATCCTGCTCATCTCCACCCCCACCGACCTGCCGTTGTTCAAACGACTGTTGGGCAACGGGAACCAGTTCGGCGTGTCGATCGAGTACGCCGAGCAGCCGCAGCCCAACGGGCTGGCCGAGGCGTTCGTGATCGGCGCGGACTTCGTCGGCACCGACAAGGTCGCGTTGGTGTTGGGGGACAACATCTTCTACGGCCAGGGCTTCGCCAGGGTGCTGCAGCGCGCGACGACCGTGGACGGCTGCGTGCTGTTCGGTTACCCCGTCAAGGATCCCGAGCGCTACGGCGTCGGCGAGGTCGACGCGGACGGGCGTCTCGTGTCGATCGAGGAGAAACCCGCGCAGCCGCGGTCGAACAAGGCGATCACCGGCCTCTACTTCTACGACAACGACGTCGTCGAGATCTCCAGAAACCTCGCCCCCTCGGCGCGCGGCGAACTGGAGATCACCGACGTCAACCTGACCTACCTGAAGAACGGCCGGGCGAGCCTGGTCGATCTCGGCCGGGGCTTCGCCTGGCTGGACACCGGGACGCACGACTCGCTGCTCGAGGCCGGCCAGTTCGTGCAGGTGCTGGAGCACCGGCAGGGCGTGCGGATCGCGTGCCTGGAGGAGATCGCGCTGCGGATGGGCTACATCACGCCCGACGAGTGCTACGCGCAGGGCGAGAAGCTCGCCAAGTCCGGCTACGGCGAGTACGTGATGAACGTGGCCCGGACTTTCTAGGGCAGCAGGTCCCCTCGGCGGGACATGTCCTCCAGGCGCCGGATGCGGTCGGCGATCGGCGGGTGCGTCGAGAACAGGCGGGACATGCCGTCGCCGGTGCGGAACGGGTTGGCGATCATCAGGTGCGACTGGGACACGACCGCGGGTTCCGGCGCGAGCGGTCGGGCCCGCGTGCCGGCGTCGAGTTTCCGTAGCGCCGACGCGAGGGCCAGCGGGTCGCCGGTGAGGCGCGCACCCGACTGATCGGCGGCGTACTCGCGGGATCGGCTCACGGCGAGCTGCACGATCGCGGCCGCCACCGGGCCGACGATGGCGATCAACAGGAGCACCAGCGGGTTGGACCGGCCACGCCCGCCGAAGAAGATGCCGGCGAACAGCGCGAGGTTGGCGAGCACGCTGACCACGCTGGCCAGCGCCCCGGCCACGCACGAGATGAGAATGTCCCGGTTGTACACGTGGGACAGCTCGTGGCCGAGCACCGCCCGCAGTTCCCGCTCGTCGAGCAGTTCCAGGATGCCGGTGGTGCAGCACACGGCCGCGTTGCGCGGGTTGCGGCCGGTGGCGAACGCGTTCGGCGCGCCGGTCGGGCTCAGGTACAGGCGGGGCATCGGCTGGCGGGCGGCCGTGGCCAGTTCGCGCACGATGCGATACATCGCCGGTTGTTCCGCTTCGGACACCGGCCGGGCACGCATGGCCCGCAGGGCCAGCTTGTCGGAGTAGAAGTACGCGTAGGCGTTCACGCCCAGCGCGATCAGCAGGCCGAACACCAGCGCCGTCCGGCCGAAGAACGCACTGATCGCGATGATCAGCGCGCTCATCCCGCCGAGCAGCACCGCCGTTTTCAGCCCGTTGACATGCCGGTGCACCTGATACGCCTCCTGGAGTGTTTCGTCGCCTCCCCTAACAACGATTTCGCATCGGCAGCGGTTCCGCGCGGCCGACAGGTCAGCTCGTACCCCCGGTGTGGCCGAACCGCCAGTACATCGTGGTCCGCATCCGGCGCCGGTCCAACCCGGACTCGTCCACCAGGCACGCGCGGACGGCCTGCATCACGGTCCGCTCCCCGGCGCCCCACACCGCGGCGTCCCCCAGTGGGCCGAGGGCGCGCACCGCGGGCAGCAGCAGGTCGGGGGTGCCGGCCGGGCATCCATCCCGGTGCAGCCACGTGACCGGGGCGCCCAGGTCCTGTTCCTCGGTCGGGTCCGCGATCTCGACGATGGCCGTCACGTCGATGCCGGGCGGCAGGTGTTCGAGCATGGCGCCGATGGCCGGGAGGGCCGTCTCGTCGCCGAGCAGGACGTGCCGTGCGACGGCCGGGTCCGGCAGGTACGCCGGGGACGGACCGACCACGATCAGGTGATCACCGGGACGGGCGGTGGCGGCCCAGTCGGCGGCCACGCCGCCGTCGGCGTGCAGCACGAAGTCGATGTCCAGCTCGTGCGCTGTCGGATCGTGGCGGCGCACGGTGTAGCTGCGCATGGCCGGGCGAACCTGGCTCAGCAGTGTCCGGGCCGACGTGAGCGTCAGCGGATCCGGCAGTTCGACGTGCGGCTCGTAGAAGTACAGGACGACGTGCTGATCGCCGGGGCTGCCGGGGAAGTTCGCCAGCGCGGGTCCGCCGACGGTGATCCGGACCATGGCCGGCGTCACCCGTTCGGTACGCAGCACCGGGATCCGCCACAGTTCCGGTGGCCGGCGCGGCGCGCGGCCGCGACCGGCGGAGGTTGTCGAAGTCATCGGCGGCATCTTCGCCCGTCCGTGCCGCGCGGTGCGCATCGGGTGCACACCGGGCTGGAGTCCGCTCGACGGATCGCCAAGCGGCATCGCCGCTGGGAGGATCGATCTGGAGGTAACGATGAAGATCGGACTACAGGTCCCCGATTTCACCTGGCCCGGCGGACCGGCCGAGATGGGATCGACGCTCGCCACGATCGCGACGACCGCCGACCAGGCCGGCTTCGCCTATCTCGCGGTGATGGATCACTTCTTCCAGATCGGCGCGGTCGGCCCGGCCGAGAACGACATGCTGGAGGCGTACACCACGCTCGGCTTCCTCGCCGCGCACACCGAGCGGGTGAAGCTGCTGACGGTCGTCACGGGCGCCATCTACCGCTACCCGGCGGTGCTGGCCAAGATCGTCACCACGCTCGACGTGCTGTCCGGCGGCCGCGCCATGCTGGGCGTCGGCGCCGGCTGGAACGAACAGGAGAGCCGGGGGCTGGGCATCCCGTTCCCGACGGTCAAGGAGCGGTTCGAGCACCTCGAGGACGTGCTCGAGGTGTGCCTGCGCATGTGGTCGGACGACGACTCGCCGTACCAGGGCAACCACGTCAATCTGCAGCGGGCGCTGAACTCGCCGCAGGTGCTGTCCCGGCCGCACCCGCCGATCATGATCGGCGGCGGTGGCGAGCGGAAGACGCTGCGGTACGTGGCCAAGTACGCCCAGGCGTGCAACCTGTTCGGCACGCCGGACCTGCCGCACAAGCTCGAGGTGCTGCGCGAGCACTGCGCGAACGAGGGCCGCGACTACGACGAGATCGAGAAGACCGTCTACTACATCTTCGACACCGGCACGGACGGCGACCGGGTCGGCAAGATGATCGAGGAGCTGCGCGGCTACGCCGATCTGGGTATCCAGACCGCGATCGGGGCGGTGCGCAACGTGCACGAGATCACACCGCTGGAGATCATCGGCCGAGACGTGATTCCCGCCGTGAGGGAGGCGAACAAATGAAGATCGGCCTGCACGTCCCCGACTTCACGTGGGACGGCGGCGACCCGGAGATCGCCGCGACGCTGGCCCGCGTGGTGCGTACCGCGGACGACGTGGGTTTCGACCGGATCAGCGTGATGGACCACTTCTTCCAGATCGGCCACATCGGCCCGCCCGAGCACGAGATGCTGGAGGCGTACACCACGCTGGGCTTCATCGCGGCCCACACCTCCCGGGTCAAGCTGATGACGCTCGCGACGGGTGTC
>Ga0070714_100001270_pt1 | contig 18226 bp, 15 predicted proteins | sample LARL83metaG_FD_65450 | JGI IMG/M metagenome (GOLD analysis project Ga0070714, IMG submission 65450) | Corn, switchgrass and miscanthus rhizosphere microbial communities from Kellogg Biological Station, Michigan, USA - LAR L8-3 metaG | ecosystem: Host-associated > Plants > Roots > Rhizosphere ... | reverse complement strand
CCGGAAAGCGTCGTGCTGTCGGTACGCATATAAGTAATATGACCGTTCTCATAAAGCCTCTGGGCCAGGGTCATAGTCTGTCGGACGCTGAAGCCTAAACGGCGGGCAGCTTCCTGCTGCAAGGTGCTGGTAGTGAACGGTGCACTCGGGCTTCTGGTGCCAGGCTTTTGATCGATGCTGGCGACTTTGAAAGTCGCGCCTATCAGCGTTTGCAGAAACGATTCTGCGGCCGGCTCATCGGCTATCCGCTGATTAAGTTCGGCATCCAAGCTAGTCCCGCCAGCTTCAAATGTGGCGGTAACTTTGAAATTTACCTCGGGGTTGAAAGCTTTTATCTCCCGCTCGCGTTCCACGATCAACCTGACTGCCACGCTCTGCACCCGTCCGGCACTCAAACCTGCTCTGATCTTGCGCCACAGGACCGGGCTTAGCTCGTAGCCGACCAACCTGTCCAGGATGCGGCGGGATTGCTGGGCATCGACCAACTTCATATCAATGGTCCGCGGTTTAGCCACGGCGGCATCTATGGCCGTCTTGGTAATCTCATGAAAAACGATCCGTTTGGTATCTTTAGGGTCCAGACCCAGGGCTACACTGACGTGCCAGGCGATAGCCTCTCCTTCGCGGTCCTCATCACTTGCCAGCCAGACAGTCGAATTCTTGGCGGCAGCTTTCAACTCACTGACCACCTTTTTCTTATCGGCACTGATCTGATAAGTAGGCTTAAAGCCCTTTTCTACATCGACTCCGATATCTTTCTTTGGTAAATCTCGAATATGACCAAAACTGCTTTTGACTTCAAAATCCTTGCCTAAAAATTTGGCAATAGTCTTGGCTTTAGCCGGACTTTCAACGATAACTAGGTTTTTTGGCATATGTTCAACCATCAAGTTTAGAAGCCGGAAGCGCTTTAATCAAATACAAATAGCCGTGACCCTAGTTATTGATAGTCCAATGCCCGGCGCCCAGCGGCTTTATGTAGCCGTTAATCTCCAGCCCCGTCAGAGCGCTGGCCACCAAGGCGCCGTCGGCTTTAACGCTCAGCGCCAGGGTTTCTTGATCGGAAATACCCTGAGCGATAAGATCATATATTTGCATCTGCCGCTCATCTCCGCGCAGCACCCGCTTCTGAGCCTTGGGCGAGTGCAGCCCAAGGGCGAAAAATATATCCGATACGTCGGTGACAGCGACGGCTCCGCTTTTTATAAGGTTATTACAGCCTTCGCTACCGGGACTATTTATGTTGCCGGGAACCGCCATTACTGTCTTGCCCAGCTCCAGCATATGCCTGGCGGTGTGAAGACTTCCGCTGTTAACTGCGGCTTCGGTTATCAGCAGGATGTCCGCCAGCCCAGCTACCAAACGGTTGCGATCGGTGAAGTTGGCTTTATATACCGGGGCTCCAGCCTGATATTCGCTGACAAGGCTGCCGCTCTTTAATATCTGCATCGCCAGATTCAGATGTGCGGCCGGGTAAATATTGTCAATAGGAGTCGGCAAGACTGCTACTGTCCGGCCATCAACTTCTAAGGCAGCTCTGTGGGCCGCAGCGTCAACTCCGTAGGCTAGCCCACTGATAATTACTACTCCGCTTTGGGCTATGGACCTGACCAGTTTTTCCGTAACATACGCGCCGTAAGCGCTCATCTTGCGGCTGCCGACTACGGCTAATTTGGGAGCTTCGATCCAGTCATTCAGCGGCAGACCGGCGACGAATAGCTGCTGGGGTGGACGACCGATAACCCGCAACTTTTCCGGTATCTCGGTGTTATTGTGCTTATGGATATTGACTTTCATATAAATACGTTTCCTAGTATTGACATCAAGACACTTTTTTGCTAAAATAGCAATTCGTAAGTGCGGTTATACGTCTTACAGCACCTTATACCCCCAATTCTAACTTTTAGTTAGATTGTTTAAGAGAGTTAGGCTTATCAAGTTGTACCCTCCACTTGCTGCTTAACACTCGCGCCAATTCCCTTATAACTTAGCAGTATATGGCTGCTGGGCGGCCAATAGCAAACGGTTACGTTTAATAAAGTTATCCGGGATTTGGTGCGAAACTCTTAAACAAACTAACCCCTTTAAGCGCCTCGTAACTGATTTATCAATTATGAGGGCCCCAAGTTCTTGGTGGAACCCAATTTTAAGAGTGAGTCACTTAATCTGTGATGCTCCTGTAAGGATTTATCCGTATAGGACGGCCCGGACTGCGTATCCATTTTGGACCAGCCGCACGCTTCACCCTGGGTGGGCTTAAAGGGCGTAATAGCCTCCGGCGGTGCCCACCCCCTCCGGAGGCTTTTAGGTTAAAATGGAGTCATTATGTTCAAAGACACCGCCGTACAGCGTTTGACCTATGCGGCGACAAACGGCCGGAAACACTCGGTTTCGGAATTATTACAGCAAAGAAGCTCTCAGCCTCTGCCTATTAGATATGGTAAGGTCGCCCTCAGTAAAGCTCTGCATCCCTTCATCCCCGGCTCAATGACCTACGAGAATCAAACCTATCAATTTCTGGCAGCTGGCGGAGAACAGTTGGTTTACGGAAATGAAGATGAAATAGTAAAGGTCATATATAGGTCGTTCAGTTTTGATGAGTCGACAGTTGAAGAAACTACCGCCAACTATCAACAGCAATATGATGCAGCTTCGCCGCACCTTGGCGAGCATCAGGTAGGAACAGTTTTTGATATTCGCAAACTTCGGGCCGGCCTGTTCACTACTATCGCCTTGCAGCCAAGATTGAAAGCCGACAAACAGTTTGCTGACGTTGACGAACTGGTTGGCTATAGGAATGATAAGCAATATAAGGACAAGCTGAGGAAACTGAGTGCTTCACTCAGCGGCCTATTCTTGCACACCGGCTTACAGGTAGACCTTAACGGTCCGAATAACATCGTAGCTATCAGCCCGAAAGGCGAGCCAGAGCTTAGGATAGTTGATACGCTGCCGGTGGTTCCAGATGTTCAGCAAAAGATACACCCAGAAGTCGGACGCAGTGTCGGTGAAATGATCGCCGAGAAAATGTTCTCTATTAATGTTGCTGCGGCTGAGGCTATACCCGCCGGGTCTCGTGCGGTAGTTCTCCACTAAAGATATATTCGGTTATCATCACACCAGCTTCTTTAATAATGGCCGGCAGACTCCCCTGCTCTTCCTTGGTAAATTTACCCAGCACGAAGTCGGCGGCGTCGGCTTTGGCGCTAAATTCATTAGCTACACCTATACGTAGTCGCCCAAAATCTTCTCCGATATGTTGGATTAATGATTTCACGCCGTTATGTCCGGCGGCCTCGCCCCCTACCCTGGCCCGGATCTGACCGAATGGTAAGGCCAGCTCGTCGTAGATCGCCAAAGTATCGCTGTTATAAACTCTAAAGAATTTCTGAACGGCACTGGCAGCTTGGCCGCTGTTATTCATAAGTGTGGTTGGCTTGCAGAGGATGACACGGTTAGAACCAAGGGTATGACTGGTAAGATGGCAGTTTAAGTCCCTTTTAAGCATCCACCCTGGAAAATCGTTGCGGGTGGCGAAATCATCCAAGACCGCAAAGCCGATATTGTGGCGGGTGCCGTCGTATTTGCCGACATTACCAAGCCCGATGATCAGATAAGTTTTGTTACTGCTGAGTGTATAAAGCGGCGCGCTGCTGCCGACATCCGGTTTTTTCTGAAACAGAGACATAACTAGAGTATGCCTGGTATTGATGACTCAATCAATTACTTATAAGACGATAACTTGCTCTTCGCTTGGTCCAACGCCTACGGTTTCAATATCAACATCGAGAACCTGTTCGTATAGTCTTATGTGCTCCCGGGCTTCGCCGGGTAGCTCCCAGAATGACCGGACACTTTGTATATCCTCGTCCCAAGTCGGATAGGGCCGGTAATCGGGTCCGGCTTCCCCGTAACTTTCTGCGACTAACACTTCTTCGCCGAAGCGAGGCACGCAGTCTAATTTGGTCAGAGCAATTTTGGATATACCGTGTTGCACTAAGAGTTGTTTTTGGCGGTATAAGTCCGGCCAGCCAACTCGCCGCTCTCGGCCGGTAACGGTTCCGAATTCACTGTCTACGCAACCACGCTCACCCCTGACACGCTCGGCGATTTCCGGATCCAATATCTCGGTTGGAAAAGGACCTTCGCCAACCCTGGAGGGTGTAGCTTTCACTACTGCCACAACGTCACGCAGCTGTTGATAGTTCACGCCGAGTCCGATCTGGATGCCGGCCGGACCAGCGTGAGACGAAGTTACTAGCGGATAGTCACGACTTTCGATGCTTAGTCCTAAAGATTGAGCACCTTCCGCCAAAATGCTTTGGCCGCTATGTAAGTATTCCTGGACCAATTCATCGGTGTTCTGAAGATACGGTAATATTTCTCTGGTTTGTTCTGCCCATTCGGAGGCTTCTCGATGAGCTCTGATTCTCTCATCCAGACTGAATCTTCCACCGGTCATCGCTCTGTATATTCCATCCAACACTAAAGCCTCTGCCCCTTTTAGGTCCTGGGCTACCATTTCGGTGGTCAAAGCCCGGCGGCCGGCGAAAGCCTCGGCTGTCTGGGCTATACCCTTCTGAGTCGTACCCTGTCGTAGCTCGCCCTTCTCTTTTTTCTGGTCAGCTAGGATATATTCCGGCAATGTTACGGCCGCCCTATCGCTAACCGCCAGATTGCCTTCGTGGATACTCAGACCCTGGGCTCTCTTATCCTCGATCTCTTTATAAAGTGCGGCAGTGTTTAGAAGAACACCTTTACCGATAATGGCCGGAATACCGTATGCTAATCCGGCGGGCAGCAGATTGAATTTGAATACTTCGCCTTCTTCGGTGACTACCTTTCCGCCGGCATTGTTACCGCCGTTATAGCGGGCTACAGCGGTATAGGAGCCGCTTTTAGCCTTACGCGCCACGGTTAAGGCTTTGCTCTCATCTCCGTACCAGCCGCCGACTACGGCGTCGACTAATGGCTCGAATTTCCTCATACAATAAGGAGTGTAATTAATAGTTGGCTAGTTCGCAATCTTAAGCGGAATCTAATGCTTCTCGATGAACCAGAACTTCAGCGGTGAACCAGGTAGCGGCCACTGTTCACGGAACTTTCGCTCCAGATAGCGCTTATAGCTCCAGTGCAGAAATTTAGTATGGGCACCGAATATCTTGAAACTCGGCATATCGATGTCGTCCTCTTGGACCATATAGTTAAGCTTTGGGGCCCGGCCTTTCAGGCCGGCTGGTGGATGCTGGGCGATAACGCTGCCTAGCCAGCGGTTCAACTCGGTAGTTTTTACCTTAGTGGAGCGTGATTGCATAATTTCTAGGACCAAATCGAATATCTTGGTGACGTTCTGACCGGTTACAGAGCTGGTAAAAATCAATGGGGCCCACGGAACGAAGGCGAAATTGTGAGCTATCTGCGGCGCCAGAGCGTCACGGGTGTAGGCGTCTTTGTCTAAGCTGTCCCACTTGCTAACTACCAGAACCAAGCCCTTGCCGGCCTCTTTTACTAGTCCGGCTATCTTCTGATCCAGCTGCACATTCAGCTCGTTAGCATCCATAAGAAGCAAGCAGACATCAGATTCTTCTATGGCGGCCAGTGATCTCAGCACGCTGAAGTGCTCTACGCCGCGTTCAATCTTGCCGCTGCGTCTTATGCCGGCGGTATCCATAATCTCAATCTCCCGCTGTTCATAGCGGACCGTGATGCGGTTAACATCACGGGTCGTACCTGCCCTGTCGGCCACGATAGCCTGTTGTTTCTTGGCCAGGGCATTGAAAAGCGCCGACTTGCCAACGTTCGGCCGGCCCAAGAGTGCCAGATGTACGCGGTCGCTATCTTCTTTGATCCGGCTATGCGGCAGCAGTACGCTGACTTCGTCTAATAACTCTTCAATACCTATCTTCTGAGTGACACTGGTGGCGATAATCACTTTTACTCCCAGTCGCTGCCACTCGCTGATATCGGCGTGCTTATTCTTATCTATCTTATTGACAACGAGGATTACCGGCTTGCGGCTTTTTAGGGCTAGTTTTGCAACCTTGCGGTCCTCTACGGTCACCGGTACATCGGCTTCGCAGACCACTAAAATCAAGCTGGCATCATCGGCAGCCTGAACAATCTGCTCCTGGATGGTCAGCTCAAAGGCGTCAGCAGCATCTTTCAGGCCGGCGGTGTCGACCAGCCAGAAATCCTTGCCCGCCCAAGCGGCTTTGGCAGTCACGCTGTCACGGGTGGTGCCCGGCTCATCGGCAATTATGGCTTCGCGCCGTCCGATGATGGCATTGAACAAGCTAGATTTACCAACGTTGGCTCGCCCAACGATGGCTACGATTGGTACAGGTTTACTCATCTGTTTCCTATTATATTGCCTACAACCAAAAACCGCACCCTTTTAATCTGTATTTAGGTGCGGTATTTGAAAGCTTGTAGCTTTAGAGCGGGTTGCTCGATGGAGATTGCGTGCCATCACCGGATTCGGTAGGAGGCTGTGGTGCGGTTTCCGCTGGCGGAGTCGATACTGGAATTTCCGGGGCTGACGACACATCGGTTGGAGCCGCTGCTGCGTCTGTTCCGGTGGTATCGGCAGGAGCTGCTGGAGCTGAAGTATCAGCTGCAGGTGCGTCGCTGGTAGGTGTGCTGCTGACGAAATTGTCAATCTGACCCTGTACTGCTGTTTGCTCTTCAGCTGCAGTTGGTTGCTCTGGTGTAGCGGCTACGGCGCCACTGTCGTTGCTTATCGGGTTTGGCATTGAGGTCTGATCTGTAGCTCCGCTATCAGCTGGAGCTGGGGTGTTTTGAGTATTGTCTTCTTGCATAGACTGCTCGCTTTCTTGATTATTTTGTAATTGAGAGTTCGTTGAAGCCGACTGCGGTAATCCCGCTCCTGCTTCCGTGGTTCCGCTGCTGCCGTCTGGAGCGACGACCTCGCGGACGACCCGTACGAAATCTTCAAGAGTAACTTGTGATTTCACTAGGTATTTTATCACGCCTAGCCGTTCACCGCGGGCCCGATCTTCGGCCTGGCCCAGAGCGGTCATCATAATCGCTTTGGTGTTAGCCATTTCCGGGGCTGCGCGCAGGGTCTCAAGCATCTCGAAACCGGATAATTTAGGCATCATCACGTCGGCAATTATCAAGTCCGGCTTTTCCTTCATAGCGACAACAAGTGCTTCTTCGCCGTTGCCGGCGGTAATGGTGTTATAGCCTTCCGCCTTCAGGCGCATCTCAAAGATTTCGCGTAGATTATTGTCGTCTTCTACCAGGAGTACTTTTGCCATAGTCTAATAAATTTTCCTTGTTATGCTTATGCTTTAAAAATATTGTAACAGTTATATTTCTATAAACCTACGCACCGGTATTAGGGCTGATAACGCTGGACTGAGTTTTTTGCATATCCAAGGCTTGTTCGGCGGTCAGGCGCGGTAAGTTGACGAAGAAAGTGCTGCCTTTGCCCAGCTGACTTTCAACCCAGATCCGGCCGTTATAGAGCTCGACTATCTTTTTGCAGATAAACAGTCCAAGACCGGTCCCGCCGATAGTCCGGGTGGCCGTATTATCCACCCGATAAAACTTCTGGAAAAGATGTGGGATATCCTCGCTGGGGATACCGGAGCCGGTATCCAGGATCTGTACCTGGACAGTATCGATATCACCTGTCAATTTGACGGTCACGGAGCCCTCAGGCGTGTACTTTACGGCATTATCTATTAGGTTTTGAAAAACTTCATTGATGCGGATTGGATCGACGAAACAATAATAGAATGGCCGGATAACTTTTCCGCCGTTGACTTCGTGATCGCTGCTGACCACGAATTTGAGATCCAGCCCTTTCTCTTTGGCTTTGAAGCGGGCAGTTTCGGTTACCTGCTCGACTATCTCGCCCATCTCTACCACGCTCGGGTTGCTGGCCAGTCGGCCATCTTCGGCCTTGGAGCTGGTTAAGAGATCTTGGAATAACATTCCCAGGTGCTGGGTGGAGGCTCTGGCTTTCTCCAGGTAGCTTCTGGCATTGGGATCCAGCTTGGTTATCTTCTCATTAAGCGCCAGGCTTAAGTAGCCTTCGATGGCGGCGATCGGTGTCCGCATTTCGTGGCTGGCGGTACTGATAAAGTCAGAACGTTGCTCTTCCTGGGCTTTTTCGGTGGTGATGTCTCGGAAAACGGCTACGGCCGTCTCAGATGGATGGCCTTCGTGCTCTATAACCGGCGAAACAACTATGGAAACGGAAAACTGCTTTCCGGATTTGGAATTGAGGACAAATTCGTTGGAGCGCACCGGCTTGCCGCTGATCAATGACTGAATGAAAGGGTGCTCTTCCGGCCTGATAGGGTTACCTTTGGCATCCGTCAGCGGCAACACCTGGGTGAAGTCCATCCCGACGGCTTCGTTCGGTGCCCAGCCAGTCAATTCGCTGGCTGCCCGGTTGAAAAGATGCACCATCTTAGCCCGGTCGAACATCACTACACCGTCGTCTATAGCCCCTAGGATGAAGTCCGAACTTAATCGTTCGTCTTTTAAGAATCGGCTGCTGACAGTTAGGCCACCCGGCTTTAGGCTGCTGCCTGAAGGAGTCTGGGCTTTCTTACCAAACAAACCAAAGCCCATCTAATGCCCGCCCCCACCGCTTAATATGTTTTTCATAAGGTTTTTAAATCAAAGACTATTGCCTTGTATTATCTGTTGTTTCGACTCTTTTTTCAAATAGCTTATGTTATCTTTAAGATGTGTTAAATAAAAACAAAAAAAGACTAAAATTTGATATTGCCGCTTTGACAGGTTTTCCGCTTTTGGCTGCGGTTTTATCCTGGTTCCTACCGCTGAATTATCTGACCTCTCTACTACTCTTCTTTGGTCTCCCTGCCGGTTACTTACTCCTCAGGAAACCTAAAGGCATCAAACGGGCGCTGGCCTTCGCGCTACCCCTGACCTCGATATCCATTCTGGGCGATTATTTCGGCGCCAAGGATCTGTCCTGGTACGTGCCGACGATTTTTCCTTTCCGTCTGTTCGGAGTCGTGGCGCTGGAAAATGTCATTTGGTTCTTTCTGACGTCGCTATTGATAATCAGCTATTACGAACTATTTTTAGATAGGAATTCCCATAAGACCCTGGGGCGTCGGATGCCAATTCTATTCCTGGGCCTCTTATCCGTTATAACGCTGCTGGCAACTTTGATTTATACGCATTCCGCGCCGGCAATACCTTATTTTTACTTCAAATCCAGCATCGTACTGCTGTGCTTGCCTCTACTGGCTTTCATTTTTGAATTTCCTAGGTTCATCTTTGTCTTTTTGAAAATGCTGCCCTACTTCACCGCCCTGTTCTTCATAAATGAGATTGTCGGCCTGCATAAGGGCTATTGGTCCTTTCCTGGCCGGCACTTCATAGGCTGGTTTCATATCTTCGGCTACAGCTTCCCGCTGGAGGAGCTATTCTTCTATATCATCCTATTCTGTACAGCCATCATCACCTACTTTGAACTGTTTGATGATAATCGCCTTAAACTCCGGCCGATTCCGTTGCGAATCAAACGCTAGGCCCGGTTGCAAAGCAGCTCAAAATACCGGGTAGTACCGAAGGGAATCTTCTGCTTGACCGTACCTTTGGCTCCTAGGCTGCTGGCGTAAGTTATGGTGAACTCGCCGTACTGCCCGTTGATGGTATCCATAGCCTCGGTCAGCCAGGTCTCCTTATTGACCTCTTCCAGTAAACTGACCTGGTCCAAGTTCGAGGGCTCCAAGGCGTAACAGGACACGCCTATCTCCCTTTCGAAGGAATCACGCGGGCGTTGATTGAATAGCAAGGTCGCCCGGCGGTGCACTTCGGCGTTGGAGAAAAAAGTGCTTTTAAAAATTTTGCGTCCATACCAATAATCACCACTGGCATAACGTGCGTAGACCAATATTCCTCTGGCGGCCAAGCCTTTGTAACGCAATTTCATCCCGGTGGTCTCGCATAGGTAAGCCAATCGGGAACGTACCATAGCCTCGGTTGGCCTAAGGTTATCCATAACGTACTGCCGGCCTATGGTCTTGGTGCTCCACTCCTGGTCATCCACTTCATGCCCACGCAGGCGGCTGTACCAGTCCTCGCCGCAGACGCTTTTAAAGACCTGCCGCCTCAGAACGTCAGCCGGAGCCTCCAAAAACTGCAGGGGTGTCATTATACCGGCGGCATTCAAGCGGGCTTCATTGCGGCTAGCGATACCCGTCAGATCGGTCAGAGCTAAGCCTGAAAAAGTCTGCCGCAGATTCTTGTGGTTGATAACGTCCAACCCGTCGGGCTTATGCAGTCCGGCGGCAGTCTTAGCTAGAAAGCGGTTAGGGGCTATACCGATGTTGCAGCGCATCCAGCTTCCCACGTCTTCCTTCAGGCGCCCTTTGATCTCATAGCCTATATCAACCAAATCCCGAGTATTGATGACTGAGCGGGTATTGTGAAAATCTATGATGCCCTCATCGATGCTTTTCATAGTTATATTAGGGGAATAACTTCTCATAATGTCTACCAGTTTCTGGTAGACGAAATGGTATTTAGGAGGGTCGCTTTCTACCATCACCAGGTCCGGTACCAGGCTTTTGGCATCGTGGAAGCTCATTCCTACTTTAATTCCCCTGGCCTTGGCTTCAATAGAGGCCGCCACCACGCAGGTATACTCCGTATTGCGGTTAGTTACTCCCACGGGTTTCCCGCGCAGCAGAGGCCTCGCCTGTTGCTCTACGGTGGCGAAGCAGCTGTTTAGGTCTATGTGTAGGATCTGGGGCTCTTCGATATTAAGCGGCAGATGCAGCTTGGATACTTTTGGCATTCTTCTTCCCTGCTCTTTTTAAGCGTAGGCTGGCGCGAAAGTCTGCGAATAGCTGACGTCAGAAATCGATACCAGCGTCCAGGTCAGCTGTTCGGCGTCGAACTCCAGGCGGTAGTCGGCATTGCCGTCGGTCATATCGAAGATATGTACCATCCGCTGGCCTTTTCTGGTCGGGTGGCGCAGCCCGGTCTCAGTGAAAGTTATCTGCTTACCGTCCCATTCCATCCGCTTCGGGAAGCAGCGCAGGCGCTTGGTGCCGCTTCTAAAATAGTAGGCTACGATACTGACGTCTTTGTTGATTGTTACTGTTTGGTCCATAGTGTTTCTCCAGGGTTTAAAGTTATAAAAAGAGTACCGATTAGGAGCTAGAACTATCGGCAAACGGCTTTTATTTTAGAGATTTTCTAGGTTAAGTATCAGATAACCGCTTCATATCCGAGACCGTTTACCAGAGAACCTTGAAGATGTAGAGGCTATGGCAGTGACCTTAAGTATGCCCGCCTGAAGTTGTAGTAGTCTATGCGGAGGAAGGTGGTTTAACACCAGCCCGCATATGGCTGATTCCAATTATACGCTTAAGTTTAGCCGTCGAACAATCGCTATTCTCTGTGTATAACTGCACAAAATACTAGCCGTTTGATACTACCATTGACTCGAGTAACAGATGATTCTATAAGAAGCGTAGTATGAACTACTGACCCCTGGTGATAGCTTGACAATACAATGCAGTTGTCCTATAATGATACTTACTGGAGCGAAGAGCTCTGCCCGCAAGTAAGCATAAAGTGACTTTGGCGGACACCGAAACAGCAGTTGCCCAAAACTAGGTAGGTTTAATAACAATCAACACCTCACCGGCAGACTAAGCACTCGCATACTAAGGCGAAGTTTAAGAAACCATCAACGAGGTGTTTTCTTATGGCTCAATATAATTGACGAAAAGGCATATCTATAGTATAATATTGCAGATTTATAGATAAGCATTGTCTTCTGATGCTGGGTGGTATCTACCCTTCGGCATGAGAGGATAACTCTCACGGTTAACAGCCGCCGCTCAGCTGATTAGCACATTATCAACTTGGAGGAATTGCAGATGGAAGACATCGGGTTTTTTGTTCTGCTGGGACTTGTCTTCGGCGGCCTAGCCGTCAGGCAGTTCGTCGGTGGTGATCGCCGTCGACGGGCAAAGCGTCTGCAGCGCGAGCAAGTGCTCGCTGCTGCCAATGCACTCTGGGAGGTCAGGCGACGCGAAGAAGGCAGCACTGTCTTCTTCTATCTCTGGCGCTTCCCAGACTCGACCTACTCCGAAAAGGAGTGGCAGGTCAAGCTCGGCCAGTCAGACGACAACAAGTTCATCGACGATCACGCAACGGTACTCGCGAAAGCGGAGGCCGAATGCGACAGGCGCAACTTCGAACTGACAGAGATCAGGCGCGCGGAACGACAAGAAAAGCGTTTCCGCCGCCACTAGACCCGAAAGAGGAGTAAATGAGAGCTGTATGGGATTACAGAAGAACCCTGCTCTATGCCTCTGTGGCACTGTCGGTGTTCATCTTCCTGGGAATATGGGCCTACAAGAACGAATGGCTCATCCACCGGGGAAACGCACCGCAGGCTGTAGAGCACCCGAGTGTGGTGCATCAGCAGTTGGTGCCGACGAACCTGGAACAAGTTCGAGCCTGGTTCGGCCCGTGGCACCTCACCGATCCGTCTCATCCGGGTTCGGACAGTCTGGTCCTGATTCGTGGCGACGGTGGTATGGAGATGTCTAGCTGGACGGTCAAGACCGATTCCAGCTGGCGTCCTACCGACGTTCCGCAGATCGACCAGTTCAGCACGTTCTCGACACACGTCGAGTTCACGCTGGGAGGACTGACCGTGTACTCGGTCAAGTACGGCCAGCCTTTCGTGCTGGAGCAGGCTCCCGACCGTGTCTTCGCTATCATCAGTAGAGGCGGTCGCGGCAGAATCGTTTCAACCACTCCCCGAATCGTCAAGCAGGCCGGACACAAGGCCTAAGGAGGACTGAAAGTGATTTACTTCTGGACAGCACTTTGGACCGCTTTCGTGGCGGCTGGCATCTCGACCACTCTGGTCGCGTTGCTCTCTGCCTACGACGCCGATGCGGTCATCGGAGCTGTGATCGGAGGGGTCATCGGTTTCGTCATCTTGATCCCGATCGGCTTCGGCGTGTTCTACGACCACCCGACGATCGGCTGGTCATCGCTGGCCTTTCACCAGAGCTTCTGGCTGATCTACCTGTGGCTGCTGATTCCTGCCGTTCTGGCGGGATTCGGCTCAGGCATTGGGGCCGGTGAGTTCACTGGAGGAGCCGGCTTTGCCGTCCTTCTGGTGATCGGCATGCCGATCTTCGGAGGCTTCTATGCCGGCGGATATGTCGGCGGCGATCACAACGCCAAGACCCTCGCCCACCAGGTGTCGGTCACGTTCGAGAAGTCCGGCAGCTATCCGAATACCGATCCGAACCACATGCTGTTGGTGCCTGAAGAGGCGGCCGACTTCGAAGCCAGCCAGTCCCTCAACGGGTATCCGGAGCTGGCCACGACCTACCAGACCCACAAGGGGACTCTGGAGGCCGTCGACGGGCATTTGTACTGGTTGTACGACCTGGTGCCCAATGGCAAGCGCAACAGCCACAGCGTCAAGGGCGTCAGCCCGGGTTTCGTCATCATCGATGCCGAGGACCCGAGCGTCGACCCCAAGGTCAAGCGGGGCTATCACATGCTCTACTACACCAACGGCTGGGGGCACCACGATCTCGCTCGCCACCTGTGGCTGAATGGCTACGCCGACGACAAGTTCGGCGACATCACGCTCGAGGTCGACGACAACTGGAACCCCTACTACACCGCCAGCGTCGACAAGTTGACGGTCCACGGCAACGCAACGGTTCCGAAGAAGATGATCCTGGTCAACGCGACGACCGGCGCTATCAAGGAGTACGATCTCGATCACATCCCGAGCTGGGTGGACCGGGTCTACTCCGCCAGCACCGTCAAGACGATGCTCGACTGGTGGGGTCACTGGAACTTCGCCAAGTGGCATCTCAGCGAGAGCAAGAAGAACCGCTACAAGGTGGCGACCGGTGACAGTCCGTCGCTGGTCTATACCACAGGCGGGCACCCCGTCTGGCAGGTCATCATGAGCAGCCGCAATCACGGCAGCAGTGCAGCCTTCCTGGTGCTCTTCGACGCTCGGGACAACAAAGCCCGGGCCTACAAGATCCCAGTTACGCTGCCTTCGGTCGTGAGGCACGTCATCGAGACGTACAAGCTGAACACCAAGAACCTGGAGCCGGTCCACCTGAGCCTGCACCAGATCTACGGCAAGCTGACGTGGTTCGCCCCGCTGATCGCGCCGCAAGGCACGAACACCAGCGGCAGCGGCCGAGCCATCCAGGGGTACGCGATGGTGCCGGCAGACGACCCGAACGGCACGAACCTGATCTGGGCGTCCAACAAGGACGAGGCGCTGTCGGACTATCTCCAGAGCCTCGCCGCCGGCGACCAGAACGTCAGCAGCCCTGAAACGAGCGGTCTCGTCAAGGTCGTTACCGGCACAGTCTCGAGGCTCGGCATCACGACCAACACGGGCTCGGCGACCAACGTGAACTTCATGTTGGTCGGCGACGACACCCACGAGTACGCGCTGCAGGTCAGCGTGGGCAGCAAGAACCCCGAGATCAAGTACATCAAGGTCGGCAGCAAGGTCAAGCTGACCTACGTCGATGTCCAGGGGCTGAACTCCGAGAGGACGGTCAGCAGCTACGACGATCTCGGCCTGCACCTCCACTAGCGAAACCCATCGCGATAACGGGTAAGAAGTCCTCCGGAATAGTTCCGTCGAGGCCGGCGTTGAGAGCCCCGTGGTGCTATCGCACACGGGCGCTCTCCGCCGACAACAGCCCGCTTGTTAACGCAAGCGGGCTTTTAAATTCCAGAAGTATTTAACCTAGGCGGCGATTGCTTCTGTAGCTATATTCTGGGTCTTTAATAAACGGGCCAATGCCGACCAGGCAAAATGCTCTACCCTGTAGGGCTCGCCGGTTTCCGGATTATAGAATTCATAAAAACCCTGGTCGACCAGACTGTGCGATGAATCTACCACCTTATTGCCGGCGGTCATAGCCCGCTGGACCAGCCGCGGGTGGGCCTGCAACTCACTGCGGACCGCTTGCCTCTGTTTACCCCGCTCCACCAGGTACCAGTTGGTATTTATCCAGGTGCCACCGTCCCAGAGGCGGCCTTTCTGTCGATAATGCGGATTATAGTTAGGACTATCAATTGCCACGCTGGGTATGGGATAGGGCGTATCGAAGGACTTCTCGAACAAGCTTAGAATAGAGTCCAGCTGTTCCGGTTTAAGGTTAGGCAACACCAAAGGAAACAGGTTGCTAACGGAAGTCTCGAGAATGGGCGCGCCTTGGTTGAGCGCGTAGAAACTCCCCTGCCCGCCCCTAGCCTCCGGAAACCACATATCGTTCAGTATGGCCTGTTCTACCTGGCTGGCTTGACCAGCGAAACGGGCGCTATCCTGTTTAAGTTCTAATCTGCTAGCCAGGTTGGCCATCTCGTAAAGGTTGTCGGCGTAGACACAGTTGAACATTACATCATTGACCCAGAAATTCCGGCGGACCTTCTGCTCGTCCCAACCTTTTAGCCGTTGGCGGTAATTCAGGGCGATTACGCTGGTATAGTCGGCCGCCATATTTATCTTATCTATCAGCTGAGGCGTATCCGCGCCCTGCCTTGGCAACTTATGCTTAAAGAAATTGAATGTCGGGTCGGAGTCGCGGCCGGTTTCGTGGGGATGGATCACGCCGATCAGCGGATCGTCAGACCCGTTCTGTCGATTATTCTCGAAGTAACCGTAGAATTTGGCCAGATAAGGATAAGCTGTCCGCAGGAACGTCTCCGCCTGCTGAGGGTCATCTTGATCCAAGGATTCGAAAATCTCTTTGGCCGACAGTGCCAATACCGGCGGCTGGGAGTAATCACTACTTTTTAGCGGATCCATAAAACTGTAGCGTTCCGGATCGAGCTTACGCCCTTTGGGAGCAAAGACCATGTTGGGAATCATCCCGTTGGGCCGTTGGCCCTGGACGATTGAAAAGAAGCTGGTTATGGCTTCACGGTTATAGCCTTCACGCGCTAAGACTATATCGGCGAAGGCTCCATCCCAAAGCCAGCAGTGCGGATAATGATTCCGGGACGGCGGCGTGTAAAGAGCCTCACGTAGGCCAAAATTATCAACCAATGCTTGCCGGTTTCCCAGCAATAACTCAACGGTTTCTGGAATTTCATTCTCCTGTTTCGATCTCTCCATCTTTGGTTAAGATGGTACTCCATAAACGGCCGTCTTAGCAATCGCATCAGGCTAACGCTTAAGTGTGAATTTAATTACAGTAGCCTTGTAAAACTATTTATATCTACTAACTACCTTAAGGAGTTAAATGAAACTGTACGTAACAAAAGGAGGGTATCAATGGCAAAGAGTAGAAGAGGTTTTGCAGCTATGAGTCCTGAGCGCCGCCGAGAAATCGCGGCAATGGGCGGCCGAGCCAGCAGTGGCGGCGGACGACGCAAGCGCACGGCTTAGAAGTATAAGCACCACCGATTAACACAATAAAAAGAGGCTTAGTTAAACACTGGAGCCTCTTTTTATTATTCGATAATCTTGTTTGGTGACCCCTGCGGGATATCGGCTTTGCCTCTTCCGCTCGTCTATGCTCGGAGCAAGCTCCTGTGCGTAGCCTCGCTTCACCGTCCCCGCTCCGCGGGTTCCATTCTACGAGAATGACCAAACAAAAAGCCCATCACAGGGATGAGCGTCTTGTTTGGTGACCCCTGCGGGATTCGAACCCGCGATCTTCTGGATGAGAACCAGATATCCTAAACCGCTAGACGAAGGGGCCTCAGCTCAAGAATTTTATCAGAACAGGGGTGGAACTGTCTATGGGTTGTAGGTAACCATACTGGCGTCGCCGACAGCCGTCAGCCAGGTCTGGCCGGGCTCTAGCTTTATGGGCTGGCCGTTAGCGTCCTGGAAAGCGAACTGGCTGCTTCTGTCAGCTTTGCTCCAGGTACCCTGGGTCACCCCGCCGTCCTGGAAGACATACACCGGGCCGCTGCCATTCACCGAGTATTCGCTGTGTTTGCCATCGGCCTCTATGCCGTAACCTATTACCATAGCTATGACTACTTTTGGATGCAGTTGGACAGCCGAGCCCACATCATCGGAGCTGGACGTCACCATATGTGGCTTATCACCTTCACTGCGCATATAGCTGTTACTGGCAGCATCATAGTCGTAATGTGAATTGAAGTAAAAACTGGAAATATTCAGATTGATACTCTTGGCGGTTGGCTTAGCCAGCGGTTTCTGGGCTAACCTGGGCCAACTCTTGGGTGCGCTGGTGGTATAGCCTTTGGATTGGTTCAGAGCATCCAACTTATCAAAACTGGTATAGACATTGTGCGGGGCTACTCGGGTGTTCTGCCGCCAATAAGCGCCGCTGTTGAAGAATTGGTCCAGGTCCTTGCCGCTGCTTCTAATCTGAGCCAGAGCTTCAGGGCTACCGCCAACGTGGGCGACTGAAGCGTCCCAAGGCGTAAAGAAATCTATGTAATAAGGTCTGAGGCTCCTTACCGGGCCGACGTACTGCGGGCGGGTGTCTTGGAACAGGGCCACGAAACGGGTTATACCGCCCTCGGCTATGGCCTCGTAAACGATTCCGGCATCCTGTAAACCAGATTGGGGGCGGGCATCCAAGCTATTCTCGATCATAACAGCGGTCACAGGTCTTTTGGTCAAGGCTGGATCGACCTGCAGCCCGGTAAGTGGCGCTTCGGCAGTCACGACCTTAGGGGCGGCTTTGACTTTTTTCTCGATGACGATAGCCGGCGCCGCGGCTGTTTTGAAGAATAATGTGTACGAAGCGAATATCAGCACAAACAATATTGAGCACAAACCGCCAAGCAGTACTACCTGCTCTTCTGTGGTCAGGTTATACCAATGCTTCGGCCGTAGATTAGATTTTATGTTGCCAAGCGAAACCTTCTTCGTCTTTGCTGGCGGTCCAGTCTCCATCGGTTTGATAGCGGCCAGATCAATAGTCTCAATAACCTCTTTGCTGGCCGGAGAGGGTTTAGGAGCCTGAGGCTTTTTTTTGATGGTGTTGGTTTTTAACCGCCGGGGCGGTCTGAAATCGCTATCCATTCAGCTCCGATTGTACCAGTTACTAAGAGGCAGAGTCCAATAACGCTAGTGTTTGGCCGATACGCCTCAACGATTCTTGCTTACCGATGACTCTTAGTGTGCCGAATATCTCCGGTGAGGCCTTGGCACCTGTCAGGGCGATTCTGATCAGTGGAAACAGTACAGCCGGCTTAGTCT
>Ga0070714_100001269_pt1 | contig 18228 bp, 16 predicted proteins | sample LARL83metaG_FD_65450 | JGI IMG/M metagenome (GOLD analysis project Ga0070714, IMG submission 65450) | Corn, switchgrass and miscanthus rhizosphere microbial communities from Kellogg Biological Station, Michigan, USA - LAR L8-3 metaG | ecosystem: Host-associated > Plants > Roots > Rhizosphere ... | reverse complement strand
GGCCCTGTCGATCCGGCGCCGGCCGTTCGTCGGATAGGTATCGGACTGAAAGCGAGCGAAGGAGACCCGGACATGACCGAGTACCTGATCCTCATCTACGAGCGGGAGAGCGGTTACGCCGAGGGCGGCCAGGAGGCCTGGGAGGCCTCGGGGAAGGCGCACGCCAGGTTCGCCGAGCAGGTCGGCGAGAAGGGCGGCAAGATGCTCGGCGGCAACGCGCTGCAGCCGACGGCCACGGCCACGTCGATCCGCGACGACGTGGTGACCGACGGGCCGTTCGCCGAGACCAAGGAGGCGCTCGGCGGCTACTACCTGATCGAGGCCCGCGATCTCGATCACGCCCTGGACATCGCCAAGCTCTGCCCGGCGCCCTACGGCGGCGTCGAGGTGCGGCCGGTCATGGACGTCTCGGCCTATATGGGCTAGCCGGAACCGCACAAGCAGAGCCGTGACGCCGAAGCCCGAGCCCGAGCCCGACCAGGACGTCGGCGCCGCCGTGGCGGACGCGCACCGTCGCGAGTGGGCCTATGTGCTCGCCGCGACGGCGCGCGTCGCGCGCGACATCGATCTCGCCGAGGAGTGCGTTCAGGACGCCTATGTCGCGGCCCTGGACGCGTGGTCCCGGCAGGGGGTGCCGCGGAATCCCGCGGCGTGGCTGACCACCACGGCCCGGCGGCGGGCGCTGGACCGGCTGCGCCGGGACCGGACGCTGCGGTCCAAGCTCCCGCTGCTGATCGAGCCCGAGCCGGAGACCGGGCCGGGCGCAGAGGCGGAGGAACCCGTGGCAGCGGACGATGACGTCATCGCCGACGACCGGCTCCGGCTGGTGTTCACCTGCTGCCATCCCGCGCTGGCCAGGGAGGCGCAGGTGGCGCTCACGCTGCGGCTGGTGTGCGGCCTGGCCACCGCGGAGATCGCGCAGGCGTTCCTGGTCTCCGAGCCGACCATGGCGGCGCGGGTCACCCGCGCGAAGAAGAAGATCTCCGCGGCCCGGATCCCGTACCGGGTGCCTGCCGCCGCCGAGCTGCCGGACCGGCTCGACGCCGTGCTCACCGTGGTCCACCTGCTGTACACCACGGGCCACACCGCCCCGGCAGGCCCGGACCTGGTCCGGGCCGACCTGGTGGAGCGGGCCCTGGGCCTGGCCAGGATGCTCCGCGACCTGATGCCGGACGAGCCTGAGGTGCGCGGGCTGCTCGCGCTGCTGTTGCTGTCCGACGCGCGCCGGGCCACCCGGGCGGGCGCGGACGGGCGGCTGCTGCTGCTCGAGGAGCAGGACCGGGAGCAATGGGACCGGGCGGCCATCGCCGAGGGCGCCGGCCTGGTCACCGAGGCGCTGCGCGGCGGCCGGCCCGGCCGGTTCACGCTGCAGGCGGCCATCGCCGCGGTGCACGCCGAGGCGCCGAGCTACGCCGAGACGGACTGGCCGCAGCTGCTGCGGCTGTACGAGGAGCTGCTGAAGGCCTGGCCCACCCCCGTGGTCGCGCTGAACCGCATCGTCCCGCTGGCCATGACCGCCGGGCCGGACAGCGCGCTGGCGGAAATCGAGCGGATCGAGCGGGACGGCCGCCTGGTGGGCTACCGCTACCTGCCCGCGGCCAAGGCCGACCTGCTCCGCCGGCTGGGCCGGTGGGACGACGCGGCGGCGCAGTACCGGATCGCGCTGGACCTGACCGACAACGCGGCCGAGCGGGCGTTCCTGGCCGGGCGGCTCGACGAGGCTGCGGCCCGGGCCGCGGGCGGGGATTGACCGCGCCACTGGGCGCCCGGGCCGTCCGGACCGCGGCTCAGCAGCGGGTTCACCGCCGTCCGGTGGTGCGCAGGGGGCAAATCTGACCACAATATGCAGATGAGCGCTGCAATGGCCGGGGACATCGCCGACCCGCCGTGGCCGCTGCTGGCGGTGTCTGGCCTGGCGGTGCGCTACGGCCCGCTGCGGGCGCTGGACGGCGTCGATTTCGTGGTCCGGCCGGGCGAGCTGGTGGCCCTGGCGGGGGAGAACGGGGCGGGCAAGACCACCCTGGTCCGCTGCATCGCCGGCGACGTCAGGCCGACCAGCGGCGAGATCGCGCTTGACGGCAAGCCCGTGTCTCACGACCCGCTGGCCATGGCGCGCCAGGGGGTCGCCGTGGTCTGGCAGGACCTCGCCCTGTGCGACAACCTGGACATCGCGTCGAACCTGCTGCTCGGGCAGGAGCGCCGCAGGCTGCTGCTGTCCGACATCCGCTTCCATGAGACCGCCGCCGCGCTGCTGCGCAGCTACCAGATCCCGCTGCACGACACCGCCAGGAGCGTCAGGTCGCTGTCCGGCGGCCAGCGCCAGCTGGTTGCGGTCGCGCGGGCGATGACCCGCAACCCCCGGCTGCTGCTGCTCGACGAGCCCACGGCCGCCCTGGGGGTCACCGAGTCAGCCCAGGTCGAGGAGCTCATCGCCGGGCTGCGGCAGCGGGGCACCACGATCGTGCTGGCCTGCCATGACATCGACCAGATGTTCCGGCTGGCCGACCGGATCGTGGTGCTGCGGCGCGGCCGGGTGGTGGGCGAGGTGGACCCGGACCGGGTGCATCCCGACGACGTGGTGGCCCTGGTGTCGGGCCAGCAGGTCGACTCCTCCGCCCGCCGCCAGCTCAGCCGGCTGCACGGCCTGGCCGACCGCCTGGTCTCGGCGGACCCGTCGTCCAGCCTGTCGCTGATCCTTTCCGCGCTCGGCGCCGCGCTCAACAGCGAGCGGCTGTGCATCCACCTGCGCACCGGAGACACGCTCGCCTGCGCCGCGTCGCTCGGCCTGCCCGAGGCGCTGCTCTCCGCCTGGTCGACGCTGCCCAGCGGGGCGGCCGGGGGCCCGGTCGGGGTGGCGGCCGCCACCGAGAAGCCCGTGATCGAGGACAACGTGCGCGCGGCGGCCGCCTGGGCGCCGTTCAGCGACCTGGCCCGGGCGGCCAAGGTGGCGAGCTCGTGGTCGGTTCCTGTCATGGGCCCGGGCGGCCTGGTGGGGGTCATCACCGTCTTCCGCAGCGCGACCGGCGCCCCGCAGCGTGACGAGCTTGACCTGGTCACGCTCTACGCGGGGTACGCCGCCAGCGCCATCGAGCGCGACCGGCTGCTGGACGAGGTCACCGCGCGCAACCGGGTGCTGGAGACGATCAGGGAGATGCTGGAGACCCTGGCCGGGCCCATCCCGGTGGCCCGGGGGCTGTCCGTGGCCCTGCAGGCGCTGCGCCGGGGGCTGCAGGCGGACCGGGTGGCGCTGCTGACCATGGCGCCTGGCTCGGAGCTGCGCTGCCGGGCGTTCGTTACCGCGGCGGACGGGCCGCGCACCGGCAGCCAGGTCCCCCCGGCCCTGATCGAGGAGGCCGAGCGCCTGCTCGCGGTCACGCGCCGCGACGACGTGGCGAGATGGCTGCGGATTTCCGGTCAGCAGTCTCTGGCGGTCACGTTCACCGCGCCGGCCGGGCCCACGGCGCTGCTGGCCGGCTGGCGGGACTGCCCGCCCACCGCGGACGCCACCGCGCTGATGGAGGACGCCGCGCACTCGCTGCGGCTGGCCCTGGAGCGTGAGGAGGCCGGGCTGGCCCACCAGGAGGCCACCGCGCTGCGCCGGTCGCAGGAGCTGCAGCGGGACTTCCTGTCCCGGCTGAGCCACGAGCTGCGGACCCCGCTGACCGCGATCAGGGGGTACGCCTCAAGCCTGATGCAGCCGGACGTGACCTGGGACGGCGACTCACAGCAACGGTTCCTGGGCCGGATCGCCGCGGAGTCGGCCCGGCTCGGCCGGCTCGTGGGCGACCTGCTCGACTTCTCGCTCATCGAGTCGGGGATCTTGCGCCTGCAGCGGGACTGGTGCGACATCCCCCTGGTGCTCGACGCGGCCGTCGCGGTCCTGCCCCCGGCCGGGGCCGAGATGATCGAGGTGACCTGCGACCCGGCGATGCCCGTGGTCTGGGCCGATCACGACCGGCTGGAACAGGTCTTCGTCAACCTGCTGGCCAACGCGCTCGACCACAACCCGGCGGGCACCCGGGTGACCGTCAGCGCCGTGCTGACCGATCCGGGCGGGATAGCGGTCAGCGTGCTCGACGACGGGGCGGGGATGCCGCCGGAGATCGTGAGCGCGCCGTTCGAGGCGATGCGCGGGCGCCGCACCCACACGTCGGGTGCCGGGCTCGGGCTGACCATAGCCAAGGGCATCGTGGAGGCGCACGGCGGCCGCATCGAGCTGGAACAGCCCGGGCGGGGAACGTGTTTCCGGGTGCACTTGCCGATCGAGATCCCGGCCGGGGCGGGCGTCCCTGATGACCGGCCCGGCGACCTCGCCGGCAGCGCGCCAGAACGAACCACGGGGGTCGGAAGTGCTTGAGGACGCGGCGAGCACGCGCGCGCTCCTGGTCGAGGACGACCCGAACATCGTCGACCTGATCCGGTCCAACCTGGCCGTCCGGGGCTTTGACACCGTGGTCTCGGCCGACGGCATGCGGGCGCTGCAGCTGCTCGAGACCGAGGAGCCCGATATCGTGCTGCTCGACCTGATGCTGCCCGAGGTCGACGGCTTCGAGCTGTGCCGCCAGATACGCGAGCGCTCACCGGTGGCGATCATCGTGGTCTCGGCCCGCGGCGGCGAGCGGGACAAGGTGACCGCGCTCAACGTCGGTGCCGACGACTACATGACCAAGCCGTTCAGCATCGAGGAGCTGCTGGCCAGGATCACCGCCACGCTGCGGCGCACCCGGCCGGCCGCCGCCCCGGAGGCCGAGCCCGCGGCCATCATCATCGGGGATCTCGTGATCGATCTCGCCAGCCAGCAGGTGACCAGCGGCGGCCAGCCGGTGCACCTGACCCCGACCGAGTTCGCGCTGCTGCGCGAGCTCGCCACCAACCGGGGCAAGCTGCTCACCCACGCCCACCTGCTCCGGCGGGTCTGGGGGCACGGCTATGAGACCGAGACCGAGTACGTGCGGGTCTATGTCCGGCGGCTGCGCGCCAAGCTGGAGGGCGTGGGCGGCACGCCGCTGATCGTGACCCAGCCCCGCGCGGGCTATCGCATTGCCGCGGAGTAATCGCCGCGGCGGATGAGATTCGAGACTTTTCTGTGACTTATCCGAGACTTTCCTGTGCTCATTGTAGATTGCGACATGACCGTTGTTAACGCTTTTTTAACGTCTGGACCGTGATGTTAACGACCACGTTAATTGCCGGAAGTCTACGGTCTAGGGTGACGGGCGTCGCTCCGGCGACTCCCGATGCGGACCAGGCCCCTGAGGCCATTTGTGCGTGCGTAGCAATGCCCCACAAACGAGGTGGTTTCGTTGGAGTTTTTTAGCAGGAGAGTCACCCGAAGACTCGTTGTTACATCGGCGGCCGTGTGCGCGGCCATGGTGGTGGCCGCCTGCGGGAGCAGCGGCAGCTCGTCGAGCAGTTCTGGCTCGTCAGGCTCGGCCGCGGTACCGCAGGTCAGCAGCTCGGACTTCAACCTGAGCTTCTCGGCGATGTCGAAGCTCAAGCCGCTGGCCGCGAAGGGCAAGGGGAGCGTGGCAGTGATCCTGCCCGACACCACCTCGTCCACGCGCTACGTGGAATTCGACGCCCCGTACCTCAAGAAGTCCATGCAGCTCGCCGGGCTCTCCAGCTCGCAGATCATCGTGCAGAACGCGCTGGGCAGCGACGCCACGCAGTACTCCGACGCCCAGTCCGACATCACCAAGGGCGCCACCGTGCTGGTCGTGGACCCGCTGGACTCCGGAGTCGGCGCGAAGATCGAGTCCTACGCCAAGTCGCACGGGGTTCCGGTGATCGACTACGACCGGCTCACCCTCGGCGGCAGCCGCAAGTACTACGTCAGCTTCGACAACGTCAAGGTCGGCACGCTCCTCGGCCAGGGCCTGGTCAGCTGCATCGCGGCCTGGAAGGTGGCCAAGCCGCAGGTCGTGGTCATGCGCGGCGCCCCGACCGACAACAACGCCACGCAGTTCGCGCAGGGCTATGACGCGGTGCTCAAGCCGCACTTCTCTGACGGGTCGTTCAAGGACGTGGCCAACCCGGCCGGGACGTGGGACCCGCCCACGGCGCTGACCGAGTTCCAGGCCGCGTTCACCGCGCACCCGAGCATCAACGCGGCGCTGATCCCGAACGACGAGAACGGCGCACCGATCATCCACTACCTGCAGAACAAAGGCATCAAGCCGCAGACCTTCCCGGTCACCGGCCAGGACGCCACGCTGACCGGCCTGCAGAACGTGATCTCCGGTTACCAGTGCGGCACCGTGTACAAGCCGGTCTACCTGGAGGCGCAGGCCGCGGTCGCGCTGGCCATGTACCTGCGGGCCGGTGTCACGCCGCCGGCGTCACTGGTCACCCGCACGGCGAAGGACGTCAACACCGGCGCCAACGTCCCCTCGATCCTGCTGAAGACGGAGTGGGTCACGCCGCAGAACATGAACGCCACCGTCATCAAGGACAACTTCGTGCCAGCGTCGCAGCTGTGCGCGGGCTCGTTCAAGGCGGACTGCGCGAAGTACGGTATCTCTGGATGAAGACGATGAACCCTTACGACCAGGCGGGGACGCCGCGGTGGTAACGGATAACTCCGCGGATGGCACCCGGACCGCTCCGGCGGACCGGGTGCCATCCGGCGCGGGCGAGGCCAGCGAGGTGCCGCTGCTGCGGCTGCGTGGCGTCGGCAAGAGCTTTGGCCCGGTGCAGGCGCTGACCGGCATCGACCTGGACATCCCGGCCGGCCAGGTGACCGCGCTCGTCGGGGACAACGGGGCAGGCAAGTCGACGCTCATCAAGACCATCGCGGGCATCTGGCCGCCCAGCAGCGGCGAGCTGATCTGGAACGGTGAGCGGATCCATATTCACTCGCCGAGGGACGCCACCAATCTCGGCATCGCGGCGGTCTACCAGGATCTCGCGCTGGCCGACAACCTGGACATCGTGCAGAACATGCTGCTCGGCCACGAGCTGCAGCGGTTCGGCCTGCTCGATGAGGTCAAGATGGAGCTGACCGCCAAGCAGACGCTCCAGGACCTGCGGGTCACCACCGTCCGGTCGGTCCGGCAGCCGGTTGGCTCGCTGTCCGGCGGGCAGCGGCAGGCGGTCGCGGTGGCCAAGGCGGTGATGCAGGACGCCAAGCTCGTCATCATGGACGAGCCGACGGCCGCGCTCGGCGTCAGCCAGACCGAGCTCGTGCTGTCCTTGATCGCCCAGCTGGCCAGCACCGGCCACGCGGTCCTGCTCATCTCGCACAACCTGAACGACGTCTTCCAGGTCGCGGACCGGATTGCCGTGCTCTACCTGGGCCGGCTGGTCGCGGTCGGCCCGGCCGCGGAGTTCGACCGGCAGTCGGCCGTGGACCTGATGACCACGGGCACGTCAACCCGCCTGCACGACGGCAATGGCAGCGAGGCGGCGGCCTCCGGCAACGTCAGCAGCGGCTCGGAGGGCTGAACCATGGCAGGGACGGAACGCGGCGGTGCGCCGGAGGACCAGGCCGGCTCGGTCGCGGTGGCCGGCGAGCCTGAGGCAGGCGAGCAAGAAGCCGCCCAGATCGCGCTGGCCAGCGCCCCGGACGTGCTGGCCGGATCGCTGGGCGAGTACACCCGGGTATGGCTGCGCCGCGTCCGCAACGGTGAGAGCGGCGCCCTGCCCGTCATCATCGGCCTGCTCATCATCGGGGCTTATTTCCAGGCCCGCAGCAGCGCGTTCCTGTCGGCTGGCAACATCGCCAACCTCATGGGTCAGGCGGGCTGGATCATCACGATCGCCATGGCCCAGGTGTTCGTCCTGCTGCTGGGGGAGATCGACCTGTCGGTCGGCTTCAACTCCGGCGTCGGCGCGACGATCACGATCTGGATGGTGTCGGTGGCGCACCCGTTCCCCACCTGGCTCGCGATCCTGGCCGGCATAGCCGTCTGCACGGTGATCGCCGGCATCGAGGGCGCGATCGTCGCCTTCCTGAAGGTCCCGTCCTTCGTGGTCACGCTGGCCGGGCTGCTGACCCTGAGCGGTGTGCTGCTCTGGCTGTACGAGCAGACCGGCAGTGTCGGCCTCGGCGGGGTTATCCAGAACCACAACGGCTTCATCAACGGCATCGTGTCGGACAACCTCAGCACCAACCTCAGCTGGATTGTGCTGATCGTCGTCGTCGTGCTCGCCGCGGTCTTCATGATCGGGCGGGACCGGCGCAGGCGGGCCAACAACCTGGTCGCGCCGCCACTGAGCGTGACAATTCTGAAGCTCGCTGTGATGGCCGCGATCGGCGTGGCGCTGGTGCTGGTGCTGAACGCCAACCGCGGCACGCTCTTCACTCAGCTACGGGGCGTCCCCTGGGTGGTGCCGGTCGTGCTGGTGCTGCTCGTGCTCACCACCGTGCTGCTGGGCCGCACCAAGTTCGGCCGCTACGTGTACGCGATCGGGGGCAACGCCGAGGCCGCCCGGCGGGCCGGCATCAACCTGAACCGGATCCGGGTCATGGCGTTCGCGCTCTGCGGGCTGATGGCGGGCGTGACCGGCATCCTGTACGCCTCGCTCCTCGGCTCGATCTCGAACAACATCCAGGGCGGCCAGTATGTGCTCTACTCCGTGGCCGGGGCGGTGATCGGCGGGGTCAGCCTGTTCGGCGGCCGGGGCCGGATGCTGGGCGCGGTGCTGGGCGGCTTCGTGGTCGCGGTCATCTACAACGGCGTGATCCTGCTCGGGCTCGGCGCGGCCGGCCAGTACATCTGGACCGGGGGCGTGCTGCTCGCCGCGGTCCTGCTGGACGCCGTGGCCCGCCGGGGCAGCAGCGGCGCGACCAACTGAGCAGAGCCGCGACGGCCGGCTTGGCGGGGCTGGCCCCGCCCGATTCGCGGGCGGAATACCCGGCATGGCAGACTAGTTGTGCGAGTTACACGTGTTCCGGGGTCGGTGAAATTCCGAACCGGCGGTGAGAGTCCGCGACCCGGCCGAGGCCATCGGCTGGCTGACCCGGTGAAATTCCGGGACCGACGGTAACAGTCCGGATGGGAGGAAGCACGTGCGCGGCCGGGCCGGCGTGGCCCGGCTGAGGCTTGCGCATCTGCGCATCCCGCCGCTCCCCGGAACCTGTGAACGACAGGGTCTGTTCCGGAGGAGAACGAGGTGGGAGCGGTGTTCACCGGGATCGTGGAAGAGCTGGGCGAGGTCCTCGCCCTCGAGGAGCTGGGCGACTCGGCCCGGCTGACCGTCCGCGGCCGGGTGGTGACCGCGGACGCGTCCGCGGGCGACTCCATCGCCGTCAACGGCGTCTGCCTCACGGTAACCGGCACGTCGGACGGCACGTTCCGCGCCGACGTGATGGGGGAGACCCTGCGCCGGTCCAGCCTCGGTTCCCTGGTTCAGGGCTCCGCGGTGAACCTGGAGCGCCCGCTGCGGCTCGACGGCAGGCTCGGCGGCCACCTCGTGCAGGGTCACGTGGACGGAACAGGAACGATCACCGAACGCAGGCCGGGCGAGCATTGGGACGTGATGCGGATATCCGTCCCGCCGGGCCTGGCCCGCTACGTGGTGCAGAAAGGCTCGATCACCGTCGACGGGGTGAGCCTGACCGTGTCCGCGCTCAGCGGCGCCATTCCGCAGGAGCCGGACTGGATCGAGGTCAGCCTGATCCCGGAGACGCTCAGCCGCACCACGCTGGGGATCAAGCAGCCCGGCGAGACGGTCAACCTGGAGGTCGACATGATCGCCAAATATGTGGAACGCCTGGCTGGCGCCGGGCACGGGGAGAACGGAGCACGGCCATGACCACGGACCACACACCGGCCCCGACGGCGGACCACACAACGGCCCCGGCCGCCCCCGGCGGGCTGGACACGGTCGAGCGGGCGATCGCCGAGATCGCCGCGGGCCGGGCGATCGTCGTGGTCGACGACGCCAGCCGGGAGAACGAGGGCGACATCGTGTTCGCCGCCAGCAAGGCCACGCCCGAGCTGCTGGCCTTCACGATCCGGTCCGCCCGCGGCCTGATCTGCGTGCCCATGCTCGGCGCAGACCTGGACCGGCTGCAGCTGCCCCAGATGACCAACGACAACCAGGAGCACATGGGCACCGCGTTCACGATCAGCGTGGACGCCCGCGACGGCATCACCACCGGGATCTCCGCGGCCGACCGGGCCAGGACCATCCGCACCCTGGTCGACTCGGCCACCGAGCCCTATGAGATCGTGCGGCCCGGGCACGTGTTCCCCCTGCGCTACGCGGAAGGGGGCGTGCTGCGCCGGGCCGGGCACACCGAGGCCGCCGTGGACCTGGCCCGGCTGGCGGGCCTGAACCCGGCCGGCGTGGTGGCCGAGATCTTCAACGACGACGGCACCATGGCCCGGCTGCCGCAGCTGCGCGCGTTCGCCGACGAGCACGGCCTGGCGCTGATCTCCATCGCCCAGCTGATCGAGTACCGCAGGCACTCGGAGCAGATGGCCCTCCGGGTGGTGGAGACCCGCGTGCCGAACCAGTTCGGCGAGTGGCGCGCGATCGGCTACCAGAACGCGGTGGACGGCACCGAACATCTCGCGCTGGTCCTGGGCGACGTCGGCGGGCCGGCCGAGGCCGGGGACGTCCTGGTCCGGATGCACTCGGAGTGCCTGACCGGCGACGTGTTCGGCTCCCAGCGCTGCGACTGCGGCGCGCAGCTCAACGCCGCGATGGCGGCCATCGCGGCCGAGGGCCGCGGCATCGTGCTGTACCTGCGCGGCCACGAGGGCCGCGGCATCGGCCTGCTGGCCAAGCTGCGCGCCTACCAGCTGCAGGACGGCGGCGCGGACACCGTGGAGGCGAACCTGGCCCTCGGCCTGCCCGCCGACGCCCGCGAGTACTCGACCGGCGCGCAGATGCTGGCCGACCTGGGCGTCCGCTCGCTGCGGCTGCTCACCAACAACCCGGCCAAGCTGAGCGGCCTGTCCGGGTTCGGCATCGAGGTGACCGGCCGGGTCGCGCTGCCGGTGGCACCCACCGCGGACAACCTGCGGTACCTGATCGCCAAGCGGGACCGGCTCGGACACCAGCTTGATGACCTTTTCCTCCCGAACGCTACGGTCACCCCCACTCTGCCCCGCCAGGCCGATGCCGCCGCGACGGCTGCGGAGACCGGGTGAGCGGCGAGGGCCGTCCGCACGGGCGGGTCGTGGACGCGGCGGGTCTCAGCCTGGCCATCGCGGCCACCCGGTGGCACGCCGAGGTGACCGACCACCTGGTCGAGCGAGCCGTCGCGGCCGCCGGGGCCTGCGGCATCCCCGATCCGGTTGTGATCCGGGTGCCCGGCGCGGTCGAGCTGCCCGTGGTCGCGGCCGAGCTGGCCCGCCGCCACGACGCGGTCGCCTGCCTCGGCGCGGTCATCCGCGGCGGAACCCCGCACTTCGACTACGTCTGCGACGCGGTGACCTACGGGCTGACCCGGATTCCGCTTGACACCGGGACCCCGGTCGGCAACGGCGTGCTGACCTGCGACACCCTGGACCAGGCCATCGCCCGCTGCGGAGCCGAAGGCAGCAGCGAGGACAAGGGCTGGGACGCGGTCCTCGCCGCCCTGGAGACCGCCCTGGTCCTGCGCGACCTCAGGAAAGCGTGACCTGCTGGCCCGCGAGCAGGTCGTGCGCGCGGAGGGCGAACCACAGCTCGGCCAGGTGCTCGGTGCGGGCCAGCCCGCGCCCGGTCAGGTGCTCGATCTTCCTGATCCGGTAGCCGAGCGTCTGCTTGTGGATGTGCAGCTCCCCGGCGGCGGCCTGCCAGGACCGGTCGCAGGTCAGCACCGCCCGCAGCGTGCTCACGTAGGCGGTGCCGTGCTCGGCGTCGTGGGTGATCAGCGGGCCGATGATGCGCGACACCAGGGCCTGGGCCTCGGTCACGCCGCGCGGCAGCAGCAGCACGGTCTGGTCGCCGTACCTGGCCAGCCGGCGGTTCTCCGCCTCGGCGACCCCGAGCGCCCAGCGCGCCTCCTTGGCCGCGTCGGGCACCCGGCCCACCGTGCCGATGGGGTCGCTGCTGCCCACCGCGCCGGTGCCGGAGCCCAGATGCTCGCCGACCGCCGTCTCCGGGAGCACCGCGTGCAGCATGCCGCCGGTATCCAGCAGCAGGTGCGGCACCTGGGCGCGGGCCAGCGAGCGGTGCCGCTGCGCGGCGGTCTGCTCGTCGGCCGCCCGGGTCACCGCCAGCACGCTCTGCGCCAGGTCAAGCCCGGCGTCCGCGATCAGCGGCCCGGCCGCCCGCTGATCGATGCGGCGGTCCAGGAGCTGGCTCAGCAGGTCGGCGCCCTGCTTGCGCTGCCGCTCCGCCGCCGCGCCGAGCTGGGCCAGCTCCAGGGCTCCGCCGGTCGCGATGTGATGCAGCAGGACCAGGCTGGGCAGCTGGCCGCCGACCGGCTCGGCGACCAGCGCGGCCGGCTGGTCCCCGGCCACCGCGACGGCCAGCGCGCCCGGCTCCCCGGGCGCGGCCTGCGGCCGGCTCAGCCGGAGCACCCCAGGGATCGCGTTCCCGTGGCTGGCGTAGCCGGCGATCAGTGCCGCCGCGAACGACGTGTGCTCCCCGTCGCCGAACCGGGACTCGCCGGTCTCCGGGTCGACCAGGTACAGCCGCACGCCCAGCTCCTCGCCCAGCCGGCGGAACATCTCCGGCCCCGGCAGCCCGGCGATGACCGACATCCGCAGCAGCTCGTACAGCCGGGCCACCCGGCCCAGCAGCCGGGCTTCCTCCCGGTCGTTGGCGTCGGCGACGGCCCGGACCACCGCGGTGAACGGCGTGCTGTACGGGACCTCAAGCAGCGGCAGCGCGAGCTCGTCGGCCCGGTGGACGGCCTGGTCCGACAGCGGCGGGCCGGACATGCCCACCCCGATGCCGACGCCGCTGGCCCCGGTCTCGGCCAGCCGCTCGATGAAGGTGGCCTGGGCCGGCTCGGAGGGGCTGAGGCTGGTCTCGTTGGTCAGCAGCAGCTCGCCCGGCCCGAACCATTCCCACGGCGCGGGCAGGTCCGAGCAGTGCACCCAGCTGACCTCGCGGTCGAGGCCGGCCTGGCCCGCCGCCAGGGTCAGCCGCAGGTGCGGCAGCCTGAGCAGCTCCCGGACCGTGATCGACATCGGCTCCTCCCGGTTCGCCCGTAGCGCGGAGTTAACGAGGCGCGGAGTTAACCCTGTGGTCCCCGGTATCACTGCGGTTCACCGTTCATACCGCAGTATGAGGCCCGGCGGAAGGTTTGCGCCGGAGTCGGATGGTTCCGCCCGGCGGTGATCCGTATTCTCACGCGCAAAACGACCAGCGCCGGAGCCGCCGATGACCGAGGCCGAACCATCCCCGCCCGCCGCCGGGCTGGCCAGCAGCGCCGTCCCGCCGGTCCCGATCACCTGGCCCGACGGTGTGACCGCCGCGGCCTGCCTCACCTTCGACATGGACGCCGAGGCGCCGATCCTGACCGAGGACATCTCCGCCATCAACCGGATGTCCCCGATGAGTCACCAGGCCTACGGCCCGCTGGTGGGGGTGCCCAGGATCCTGGAGATCCTCGCCCGGCACGAGACCAAGGCCACGTTCTTTATCCCTGGATACTCGGCGCACCGGTACCCGGACGTGGTGCGGGCCGTGGCCGAGGCCGGGCACGAGATCGCGCACCACAGCTACTTTCACGAGAACACCATCGGCATGGACGCCGAGACCGAGGCCGCCATGCTCGACCTTGGCCTGCGTGCGCTGCACGAGGTGGCCGGCGTGCGGCCCGAGGGCTACCGCGCCCCGATGTGGGAGCTGACCTACAACACCCCGCGGCTGCTGGCCGAGCGCGGGTTCCTGTGGGACTCCAGCCTGATGGACTCCGACCACCCCTATGTGCTCGCGGTGGACGGTGCCACTGACCGCGCCGCCTCGCTGGTCGAGGTCCCGGTGTCGTGGAGCCTCGACGACTGGGAGCAGTACGCGTACCTGCCCGGCCTGGTGGGTCCCGGCGTCATCGAGAGCCCGGCCAAGGCGCTCGAGATGTGGACGCTCGAGCTCGAGGCGATGCACCGCCTCGGCGCGGCGTTCGTGCTCTGCTGTCACCCCTTCCTGTCCGGACGGCCGTCCCGGGCCGAGGCCCTGGAGCGGCTGATCGAGCGGATGAAGTCGCTGAACGGGCTGTGGATCACCACCGTGGGCGAGGTGGCCAGGCACACGGCCACGCTGGGCCTGCCTCCCCGCACCTGCCCGCAGCCGATCCTGTCCAAGGACGCCTACTGGGTCGCCCGCCCGCCTGGCTGACGTCGCGCTGAAGCCTGAGAGGACACCATGACCGAGACTTCCGTGACTAACCAGCCGTCGGACAAGCGGCCGGTACGGGATTTCAAGCTGCGCTCGGCGTTCGCGCTCTCGTTCGCCGATCAGTCACCGATCGTCGGCATCTACACGATCTTCGTGATCAGCATCCTGGCGGCCGGCCCGGCGTTCCTCTGGGCCTTCCCGATCGTGCTGGCCGGGCAGCTGTTCGTCTGCGCTGTTTTCGGCAACCTGGCCTCGAAATGGCCGCTTCAGGGCAGCGTCTACGCCTGGTCACGTGAGCTGATCGGCCCGCGCTACGGATGGTTCACCGGCTGGGCCTACATGTGGGGCCTCACCCTCACCCTCGCGGTCCTGCCCCTCGCGGCCGCTCCCTATCTGCTGGGGGCGCTAGGTGTGGACGCACCGTCACAGATCACCGTTGAACTGGTCGCGCTGGGGGTGCTGCTGTTCGGCACGGTGACGAACCTCCTGGCCGGGCCGCTGCTGAAGACCCTTATCTATATCGCCCTGACCGCGGAGGTCATCGCGTCGGCGGGAATCGGCATCGCCCTGCTGATATTCCACCGGGTCAACCCGTGGTCGGTGATCTTCAACACGGGGGGCACCGGCCACGGGACCGGCTGGCTGGTCGGCCCGTTCCTGCTGCCCGTCGCCTACATCGCTTACACGTTCATCGGCTTCGAGGCCTCCGCCTCCATCGGCGAAGAGGTCAAGGAGTCCCGCAAGGTGCTCCCCAAGGCCGTCATGCTCTGCCTCGTGGTCGGCGGGGTGCTCGTCATCCTGGCCAGCCTCGGCCTCGTCCTCGCCATCCCGGACATGTCCGCGGTGCTCTCCGGCAAGGACGCTAACCCCATCGCCACCACCCTCGAGACCAGTTTCGGCTCTGGAGCCGGGCGCACGCTGCTCGTCGCGCTGGTAATCGGCTTCACCTCCAGCATGATCGCCGTGCAGACGGCGGTGACGCGCGCGATCTGGGCCAGCGCCCGCGACCGGGTGCTTCCCGGGGCCCGGCTGCTGAGCCGGCTGTCCGGGCGGGAGAACCTGCCCAGGTACGCGATCGGCCTGACCTTCGTCATCGCGGGTGCGCTGCTGTTCGCCGGCACGTCCAAGGTATTCACGCTCCTGGTGTCGTTCTCCGCGTTCGGCTTCTACCTCTCGTACTGGTTCCCGGTAGCGGGGCTGGCCTCCAAGCACTGGCGCGGCCAGTCGCCCACCAGCGACGCGTGGGGTGCGCGCTCGATCCGCGCGGTCACAACCGTCGCCGTCATCTGGCTCACGCTCGAGATCGTCAACCTCGCCTGGCCCCGGGCGGTGTTCAGCGACTGGTACCTCAACTGGGGCATCATCATCATGACCGGCGCACTCGGCGTCCTGGGCGCGCTGATCGCCCTGCGGTCCTTCCGGCCGGGCTCGCCCGCCCTGCAGGCCCAGCAGCCGCCGGTGGGGGCCGAGGCGGAGGAGGCGTGACCTCGGCCAGCGCCCAGTCAGACCGCCCAGCGCCCGTCGCGGTCGTCACCGGCGCGGCCAGCGGGATCGGCCGCGCCTGCGCCGAGGTCATGCGCGGGTCCGGCTGGCGCACCGCCGGGATCGACCTGAACCCGTCCGGCACCGACCTGTCCCTGCAGGCCAACGTGGCGGACCGGGCCGCGGTCGCGGCGGCGGTGGACCAGGTCACGGCGCGGTTCGGCCAGATCGACCTCCTGGTCAGCGCGGCCGGCTACTACGAGGAGGGCCTCGACATCGCCGAGATCACCGTCGCGCAGTGGGACCGGATGCTCTCGGTGATCCTGGGCGGCACGGTGAACTGCTGCGCCGCGGTGCTGCCGCACATGCTCAGCCGGGGCCAGGGGGTCATCGTGGCGATCTCCTCCGAGCTCGCGCTGGCCGGGAGCGCCACCGACCTGCACTACGTCGCGGCCAAGGGGGCCGTGCTCGGCCTGGTCAAGTCGCTGGCCATGGAGGTCGCGGAGACCGCCATCCGGGTCAACGCGGTGGCCCCGGGGCCGACCGACACGCCGCTGCTGGCGGCGGACTCGCTCTGGCGGAAGCCCGACTATCTCGCCACGCTGCCGCTGGGCCGGCTGGTCGCCCCCGAGGAGATCGCGCACGCCGTGCACTACCTGGCCACCGAGGGATCCATGTACTGCGGCGAGGTGCTCTCGCCCAACGCCGGGGCGGTGATCTGACGTGGCGGAACGCCGCGTGGCCCTGGTCACAGGCGCCGCCCAGGGCCTGGGCCGGGCCACGGCCAGGCGGCTGGCGGCGGACGGCTTCACGGTCGCGGTCAACGACATCGCCGACGACGGCCGGCTGACCGAGCTGGCCGCCAGCATCGGCGGGATCGCCGCGCCCGCGGACATCGCGGACCCGGTGGCCGGCCCGGCCATGGCCGCCGCCGTGGCCAAGCAGGCCGGGCCGGTGACGGTCCTGGTGGCCAACGCGGCCGCGATGGCGATGAGCCCGTTCCTGGAGTCCAAGCCGGACGAGTGGTGGCGCCAGATCGACGTGAACCTGTCCGGGCACTTCCGGATCATCCAGGCGGTGATCCCCGGCATGCGCGCCCAGGGCCACGGCCGCATCGTCATCATCTCCTCCGGCTGGGGCGTGATCGGCCACCCCAACGCCACCGCCTACGCCGCATCCAAGGCCGGGCTGATCGCGCTGGCCAAGGGGCTGGGCCGGGAGCTCGGCCCGCAGGGCATCCTCACCAACGCGATCGCGCCGTCGTTCATCGACACCGAGCAGCTGCAGGTGGACGCCGACGACGCGGGCATCTCCCTGGACGAGATGCGGCAGCGCTACCGCGACGTCATCCCGGTCCGCCAGCTGGCCAGCGCGGACGACATCGCCGGCGCCGTGTCCTTCCTGGCCGGGCCGGGGTCGGGCGCGGTCATCGGCCAGGTGCTGCAGCCCAACGGCGGGGTGACGCGCACCCGCGCCTGACCCATCGCGATTCACAGACGGGAGACCTCATGCCTGAGCACACCGGCGAGCCCCAGCCCGCCCGCGAGCCGGTCGGGCCGGTGGACGGGCGCAAGGTGCCCCGGTTCGCGGGTTCTGGATCGTTCGGCCGGCTGCCGGAGATCGACCGGGTCCCCGATTACGACATCGCGATCCTGGGGGCGCCGTTCGACAACGGCGTCTCCTACCGCCCGGGCGCCCGGTTCGGCCCGATGGCGGTGCGGCAGGCGTCCCGGCACCTGCGGCCCGGTCACCATGTCGAGCTGGACTGCGCCCCGTTCGCCCAGGCCCAGGTCGTGGACGCGGGTGACGTGCCGGTCACGCCGTTCTCCATCGACGCGGCCATGGACCAGATCGCCGGCCACGCGGGCGAACTGCTGCAGGGCGGCAGGAAGGTCATCGCGGTCGGCGGCGATCACACGATCGCGCTGCCGATGCTGCGCTCGGTGGTGCGCGCGCACGGCCCGGTCGCGCTGGTGCACTTCGACGCGCACCTGGACACCTGGGACACCTACTTCAACGCGCCGACCACGCACGGCACCATCTTCCGGCGGGCCTTCGAGGAGAACCTGCTCGTCGAGGATCACTCGATCCACGTGGGCATCCGCGGGCCCATCTACGGCCGCGAGGACCTCGACGACGACCGGCGGTTCGGGTTCAGGACCATCCGGGCCAGCGACATCGACGACCTCGGCGTGGCCGGGACCATCGGGGCGATCACCGAGCGCGTGGCCGACCTGCCCGTGTACCTGTCCATCGACATCGACGTGCTCGACCCGTCGTTCGCACCGGGGACCGGGACGCCGGAGGCGGGCGGGCTGACCAGCCGGGAGCTGCTCCGGGTGCTGCGCGGCCTGACCCGGCTGAACCTGGTCAGCGCGGACGTCGTCGAGGTGTCCCCGCCTTACGACCATGCGGAAATCACCGCGATCGCCGCGGCGACGGTGGTGTTCGACATCGTGGCGCTGCTGGGCCAGCGGTCCTGATGGCAGAGACGACCGTCGATGTGATCGTCGTGGGCGG
>Ga0070714_100001267_pt1 | contig 18234 bp, 20 predicted proteins | sample LARL83metaG_FD_65450 | JGI IMG/M metagenome (GOLD analysis project Ga0070714, IMG submission 65450) | Corn, switchgrass and miscanthus rhizosphere microbial communities from Kellogg Biological Station, Michigan, USA - LAR L8-3 metaG | ecosystem: Host-associated > Plants > Roots > Rhizosphere ... | reverse complement strand
CGCAAAAACCATCGGCAGGCTTCCCCCCACCGCGTAAAGACCACGCCAGCCGTATCTGGGCAAAACCCACGCGGCCAGCATTCCACCCAGCATGCCGCCAAGAGGCAAGCAAAGGATTGTCAGTTTCACCGCGCTGGCTCGGCGTCGAAGGGGAGCGAACTCCGCGACTAACGCGCTAACGTTCGGCAGTGCCCCTCCTGTGCCGATTCCGGTGAGCACTCGCAATGCAGTGAGGCCGAAAAAACCGTGAACGAATGCCGTGCCGATTGTGGCCACTCCGAAAATCGTCACGCACGCAATCAGAGAAATGCGGCGGCCAAAGCGGTCACCGCAGTAGCCCAGCAGAGGGCCTCCGATCGCCATTCCGGCTAGTCCCACCGCCAGGACCGGCCCGAAGTCCCCTCGCGGCACATGCCAATCGTGCATCAGCGAGGGAATAGCGAAACCAAGAATCTGGATGTCAAAGCCATCAAAAATGAGCGCCACCGCAGCCAGAAACGTCACCAGCTTCTGGTAGGTTGACCAGGAGCTTTCCTCCAACAGTTCTGCAATGTTCGTATCCGATTTGGTTAGGTTCATAAGTACCTTGCAGAGCGCAGAACTTTAGACAGACTCAACCTGCCCTCTCCAACATCAAGCCGGAAACAGTATCAGGAAACAAGGAATTGCAGGGAAAGCGTGTTGCGTGGCCGGTGCGCTAAACACGAGGCCGCTCTGACCGCATGGAGTGCCGCTTGGGTAGCTATTCTTTTCACACTTCCAGAGTCAGGTGGTTTCGGTTTACGAGTCCGACGTTACGAAGCACCTTATCACACAGGCCCAAGTACCGGTACGCTGCGGCTTTACCGAAACACCGCATAATCCGCATAGATGCGAACGTAAAGAATAGCGGCGACTCGCGGTGCTTTCGAAACCCGGCATCTTCGGCGAGTTGTTTGAGAGAGACTGCGGTGTAAGGGCGAATGTGGGTGTAGTCATCGTAAAACAACTTCATGTTGTGGGACGACGGTACCATTACGAGCGCATATCCTCCGCAAGCGAGTACGCGATAAATCTCCCGCATAGCTGTGAGGGGGCGGTTAGATGCTCAAATAACCAGCAACAAAAAATACCGTCCGCATATTGATCGGGCAGGCGCAGATCATAGGCATCGCCAAGCCGGATGTCGATGCCCTGCTTCGTGTAGTGCTCTACCAACTCTGGAGAGTTGTCCACGGCAACAATAGTGTGCGGGTTTTGCTTCGTGAACCAACATCGCCCCGGGCCAATGTCTACAATGCGGCGGCAAGTTCGAAAGTGTTTCTGATATAAAACCGACCCGAATAGCAGCTCATATTCGCTCACGACTTCAAGCCCAGTTCGAAGGATGTACCCGCCATAGGAAGGGTTGCGGATTTGGGCCGTCGCTGGAGTCATAGCGACTAGCACATTCTACAGCCGATTGCTCACAGTCCAGCAGATTCTCTATCGACGTACGAAGTCGGTTCCGAAACGGGAATTGACGCTGTACCTTCTCCAGGTTTCGCCAGGGGTTTGGATGGCGGCTTGGGGGGCCTTTGCTGGAGGTCACTCGTCCTGAAATTCTGGCGTTCGCATTCACTCATCAACCTTTTCCCGAATCCGGTAGGGGCATTGGCCGCGTCCGAATATTTAGGGCAAAATGACAAATTTTTACCCTGCGGCGACAATAACTTTTGGTAACCTTCTCTCCTCAGATACTTCTCAAAGGAGTCCAGCTATGGCCACCGAAGTAAAGCCAATTCCCGAGGGATATCACTCAGTTACCCCCTACCTGATCATTAAGGGGGCGGCGCGCGCCATCGATTTCTATAAGCAAGCATTTGGCGCAGTTGAGATGTTCCGCATGCCCGGTCCAAATGGCGCCATCGGACACGCCGAACTTCGCATCGGCGACTCGATCATTATGCTTGCCGACGAGATGCACTCCAGCCCCTATCGCAGCCCCGACTCATTCGGAGGTAGCCCGGTCAGCCTGATGATCTACATTGCGAACGTCGACCATGTCTTCGCTCGCGCCCTGTCGCTGGGCGCTCGCCAGAGTCGCGCCGTGCAGGACCAGTTCTACGGCGATCGCTCCGGTAATCTCATCGACCCATTCGGACACGTCTGGACGATTGCAACCCACGTCGAAGATGTTTCTCCGGAAGAGTTGCAACGCCGCATGGAAGCGCTCCCTAAATCGGCCTAGCGGGTTTCGAGCTTCCGCAGGTAGCATTGACGTAGTGTGGCGCTGGCACTCGTGCCAGCGCCACATCGGATAAATAGTCTGACCCCATCACCCCGTTTTCCTGCAAGATGGGCCCTTCATCAACGTTCCACTCACAAGGCTTGCTGTTTGGAGCTATAATCCCCGCCAGAGGAGGTTCCATGACCCTCTCCCGTACCGTTCTGCTCCTCACCGTTATTGTGTCCAGTGCTGCGTATGGCGCTGATCCCAAGCTACAGCCCGCAAGGTCCGACACATCATCGAGTACCGCGCTTGAGTCCCTGCACCTGGTGCCTTGGTTCACAGGAATGCAGCACGTTAATCAGGATCTAAAGGCTGCCCAGAAATTGGCCAGTCATGCCAAGCCAGTCTTGTTGACCCCTGGCGTTTTAAAAGGAAGTTCCTGCCTCAAGCTTCGCAGTTACAAAGTCAGGGGTCAGGAGACCTTGTCAGACGGCGAATCCGCCTTTGTGAGTTACTCCACTTGCCAGTGGACGACAAATTACCAGGTACGCTCAGCAGTGCAGACGATCCAAGAGCCCTCGCACTGATCTGATGTCGGTAGAACATCCCTTTCAGACTCGTCGAGCACCAAGGTCGCTCTACTTCTTCTCCGTACTCTGCGGCGAACTGCACTTGTCCGCGACCTTCTGGATGTTCCCCACATCCAGCGTGATCGGTTGTCCTTGAGGCTGTTGCGCGCTCATCCCGTGCTCATCGGATGAGGTATCGCTCGGATTCATATTGCTCGCCGACAGCTTCACTTCTTGCCCGACATAGTCATCAAGCGATCGACCGCTGCTCACGAGGATATAATCCTGGTTCTTTGCATCGGCGAGCATGATCTTTCCATTCGATCGGATCACGCATCCCTGGTAAGTCATGGGATTCGTGCTGTTTGCCGTCCGATCCCCCGTCGCGGGGCCTTTGGTGGGACTCTCCTGCGCGAACGCAACCCCGAACATCAGCAGCGCCGCAGCAACAAGTACTCTCATCGTCTCCTCCGTCGTATGTCGGACGAGGAGAACGTGGCCTGGGTTGCTTGCGGAAGAGCCGCCAGGGAAAACGGTCTGAATCAGTGTGCTTCCCGCCGGCAATGTCGATATGTAAAAACAAACCGCCCGCTGCGGTCAGGCAACCGCGAGCGAGCGGAGTGTCGCGAACAAATCAGAAGTACAGTTTCGCTCCGAACTGAAACACTCTCGGATCGAAAGCAGAGGTCACCTGGCCAAAGTTGCTCGAGCCAAGCGCACTGCTCACCTGGTCGAACTCCGTGTGGTTCCACGTGTTGAAGCTTTCAGCGCGCAGTTCCAACCGGCTGCCGCTCTCATTGAAAGCGAAGCTCTTGAACAGCGACAGGTTCCAATTGTCGCGCCCAGGGCCACGCAGCGAGTTGTGACCGGCATTGCCCCAGGCCCCAATCGTAGGCGCCTGAAAGGCGTTTGTATTGAACCATTCGCCGACCGTGTGCGGATAGGTTACCTTTCCAGCCAGGTCCGGACGGTTGGTGGACTGTGGGATTCCGTTGGTGCTCTGGCCTCCGGTGAGTTGCGGGTTGACGGGAACTCCCGACATGACCGTGACGATCCCCGAAAATTCCCACCCGCCAAGTGTTGACTTCAGCAAGCGGCTGGAAGAATTCCGCAGTACCGGTATGTCGTATATGAAGTTGACCGCTGCATTGTGAGTACGATCGAAGCCGCTCGGGCCCCAGTCATACCTCCAACCTGCGTACGGATTAGAGACCGTTCCCAGGTCGCCCCCGCCATTGCCGGCAAGCGCTGGATCCATGGCGCGGGACAGAGTGTAGTAGGCACGCAGCGTCAGATCCTTCATCTTCGAAGTGAGATCGACCTGCAACCCGTTGTAGTGCGAGTTGGCTTCATTCGCAGATTGGCGAATGAGTTGGAACCCGCGATACGGGAGTCCTGGGGCCGTTGCATACTGAGCGCCGCCGATCAGCGCCGCCAGGTCACTCTGGGCCGGCAGATTGATTTCCGTGTAATCGTTCTGATGGCGGTTCTGATTCCCCACATACGAGATCGACAACGTCGATTTCCCCGAGAGTTGCCGTTGTATGCCAGCACTGTACTGATAGCTGACTGGTTGCTTGTACTGGTTCACATCCAGGCCGGTAATGCTCGCAGGGTTGACGGGCTTGGGTGCCGCAGTGCCCGACAACAGCAGAACGCTCGGGTTTTCAAATTCGACGCTATCGTTGTTCACATTCAAACTGAAGGGAATGTTTGGTCCCGCGTTGTACATGTCATTGCCTTGGATTCGTTCGTACATCATTCCGAATCCACCGCGCACGACGGTTGTGCCGTGCCCACTCATGTCATAGGCAAAACCGATCCGCGGACCAAAATTGGCCCAGTGGTTGTCAACCAGTCCCTTTGGCACGCCGTTCTGTCCTGGGACACCGATTCCGTTCAGGTACAGCTTAACTCCAGCCAGAATCGGATTGGGACTCGTCCCCAGTCCAGGGCTGGAAGGATCAATCGTGCCATCCGGGAAAAGAATCGCCGCCTTCGAAGGATCGTAAAGCGACGGATAAAAGTTCCCCATGCGATTGTTGGCTTCGTAGGTATGCGGAACTCCATCCCAGCGCAGGCCCAGGTTGAGGGTCAGCTTCCGGGTAGCCCGCCAGTTGTCCTGCACATAAGCGGCCCACGAAACGTTGTTCCAGAGCCCGCGGTCCTGAACAGCAAGTTCGTTGTAACCCTTGGCCTCTCCGAGAAGAAAATCAGCAAAGTCATTTCCAGTGAAGGTGCCATCGAAGTTGAAGGCGCCCTGAGTGGTGCCGAACAGGTCCTGAACTTTTTTGTAAAGCGCCCAGCTTCCGCCCATTTTCAACTGATGCGATCCTTTGGTCCAGGAAACATCGTCTCGGACTTGGTAATCATCAGCCTTGTTGTGCCACGGCCAACTCGCGATTTCGAAATGTGAGCCGTTGGAACCGTTGAGATCGATATTCGGAATTCGGCTGTTGTTGTTCGGGCCGCTGAAGAGTCTGGAGTGGCTGGCGTCATATCCGCTGGGGATGGCGAGACTCTTCAACCCCGAGCCGGCAAATGGCACGATGTTGATTCGGTTCCCGTTGTAATTGAAAGCAGTCTCGTTCAACAGCGTCGGGCTGATCGTATAAGTTACGTGCACGACACCGCTGTAAGAAGGATTGCCAAACGTATCACCTACCGTCGGCACATTCGCGCCGCTCCATTGGCTCACGCCGAATCCTTGAGAGACCTGCTCCGACACAAAGTGACCGAAAGCGGATAATTTGCTGTTGAAGTTGTGATCGATCCGAGTCACTTCTTCGGTCAGGTTCGTGGGAGAGTTGTTGCCGCCGATAAAGGTCGGTTTGCCGTTGGCATCGACCGCATTCGGTTGCGGGAACAAACCCTCGGACAGCAAGGCCGTGGCATTGGGCGAAATCATGCAGGAGGGGATTGCATTGTTCGGGAAAGCCTGACCTTGCACAATTCCAGCCGGCAACACATCTCCGGGGCAATTCCTCGCGAGAACGCTTGCGGAAACAGCGCTGGTGCCCGGAACGTTGATCAGAGTATTCCCGAAATTGCCGCCGTATTGAGTCCCCGGAGGAACGGGCTGGTTGGTGAGACCGCCCTGAATCAGGCGGCGCCATTCCATGTTGTAAAAGAAAAATGTCCGCGTCCGTTCCGGGTTGTATATCTTCCCCAGAGTGACGGGGCCGCCCACGTTAAACCCAAACACATTCAATCGCAACTCGGCAACTTTCTGGGGCGCGGGATTGAAATAGTTGCGCGCGTCAAAAGCGTCATTGCGATTGAACTCCCAAGCGGACGCATGGAATGACTTGGTGCCGGACTTAAGCACCATCGTCATGGTCCCAGCCGACGAAAGCCCGTAATCCGCGCTGTAGTTTGAAGTCAGGGTACGGAACTCGGCAATCGCGTCGCTGGACGGAGCAATGCTCATGCCACCGGCGCCACCACGATCGTCGTCTTCACCGCCGTCCAGCAGATAAATGTTGTGGTTTTGGCGGAGGCCGTTGAATTCGACGCTCGAATCGCCACCAACTGGCGTGTTCACCACGCCGGCGCTCATGCCGCCAGCGCCGATCATGCTGGAGGCTCCCGGAACCAACGCCGCCAGTTGATACATGCTTCTTCCGCTCACCGCAATTTGTGAGATCTGCTGTCCGGTAATTACCTGGCTGACCTCGCCGGAATCGGTCTGGATCTTCACCGGATTCGATTCCACAGTCACTGTTTCCGTCGTGCCACCGACTTGCATTTGGAAGTCCAGACGGTCACGGTCCCCTACTTGAAGCACCACATTGCTCCGCTCCGCCGCTTTGAATCCCGTCGCTTCCGCTTTCACGCTGTAGTGTCCGATGTTGAGGTCCGGGACGACATACTGGCCCGCATCGTTGGTTTGAGCCTTCTTGACAGCGCCGGATTCCGCGCTGGTGATGGTGATGTTGACGTTGGGCAGCGAGGCACCGGATGGGTCCGTCACTGTGCCCACAATGGTTGCTTGTTGAGCATTTGCCAGGAACGTGAAGAAACCGAACACACACACCAAGACAAACACAGAACGGGAATAGAACTTCATGCAGCTGGAACGTCGATGGTTCTGACCCGCTGCGTGAAGATGCGATGTACACATCGAACTCATAAACAGCACTCCAGACGTGGTTGGATTTAGGTGCCGAAGACCTTAGGGAACGAGAATGCACCCAGAAGTGGATAGGTTCAATAACCAGATTATGGAAAAACACAATGACCACTTAAAAAGGGGCTGGAACTCTTTTAAGCAGTAGGAGTTCTACGGACCGACGATCGTCGGGCACACTGGTAGCGGGTTGTTTAGAGGAATGAGAGTGTGAAACGAATGCGGAGTTCCGACTTATGCGGTCGCGTCGCAGTGCTGATCGAACACGCGTTTCAATTCAGTCGCGATGTCAGCCGAGTCGCGATGCTCGATGTCGCTGCGCTCGAGCATGTGGACAAGCTCACCATCGCGGAGAATCGCAATCGAAGGTGACGACGGACGGCGTCCGGTGAAATAGGTGCGAGCACGCTCGGTCGCTTCGGCATCCTGGCCGGCAAACACGGTGTACATGCGATGCGGCTTGGCAGAGTTTTGCAGTGCCATGCGCACGGCAGGACGCATGCGTCCCGCGGCGCATCCACAAATAGAATTAACCACCACCATCGCAGTCCCCTGCTGCGCACTCAGTTCACGGTCAACCTCGGCAGCGGTCTTCAATTCCTGAATTCCCAGCCGTTTCAATTCCTCGCGCATGGGAACCACCATGATTTCCGGATACATATGCCCCCTCAAAGTTGGTGCAGTTGGAGTTACCCCTGAATGGATCAAATATTAACGTGGAAGTGCCCTTCTCGTCATCCACAACAAATCGCTTTTTCCCAGTATATTGAAGGCGGTTGATGACCCAACCCAAACTGGAGATCCAGGAAAACGTGCTTTTGGCGCCGCTGACGACCTTAGGCGTCGGGGGGAGCGCGCGCTGGTTTTACTCGGCACGGAGCGTTGCTGAGGTTCAGCAAGCGGTGGCATTCGCACGCGAACGCGGTTTGGACTTGTTTGTGCTCGGAGGCGGAAGCAATGTGGTGGTCGCCGACGGGGGCTTCGATGGGCTCGTGCTACGGGTCGCCATTACGGGAATGGAAGGGCCGCACTTACAAGGCCGTGCGCGTGGGATGCTTGACGTTGGTGCCGGCAGGAATTGGGACGAGTTCGTGGCAATGTGCGTTTTGCGCGGATATGCCGGGGTTGAGTGCCTAAGCGGTATTCCCGGCAGCGTCGGTGGTACGCCGGTGCAGAATGTGGGCGCGTACGGGCAGGAAGTGTCTGAGACGATTGCATCGGTTCTCGTCTATGACCTGACTGAGAGCCGTATCTGCGAATTGCCGAGCCAGGAGTGCGGTTTCGCCTACCGGTCGAGCATTTTCAATACTAGCCAGCGCGGGCGGTACATCATTTTGCAGGTCAGATACGAATTGCAGCTGGGAGCGGAACCTTCGCTACGATATGCGGATCTGCAGCGCTATTTCGCCGGGCGTCATGGCAAACCGACTCTGGGCGACGTTCGGGAAGCGATCTTGAAGATCCGTGCCGGCAAGGGCATGGTCATACATCCCAACGATCCTGACAGCCGCAGCGCCGGATCGTTCTTCAAGAACCCAGTGCTCTCGGAAGAAGAGTTTTCTCGCTTGTCCGCAAGAGCCGCTGCACGTGGATTGAAAGTTCCGAGTTATCCCGCCCTGTCGCAGCAAAGCAAAATTTCCGCGGCATGGCTAGTGGAGAATTCAGGCTTTCACAAGGGGTATGTGAAAGGCCGAGTGGGTATCTCGAGCAAGCACGCGCTCGCGATTGTGAACCGCGGCTGTGCGACGGCAGCGGAAGTAGTCGCGTTGCGGGACGAGATTCAGTCCAAGGTTGAACAGACGTGGGGAGTGAGGCTGGACTCCGAGCCGGTGTTTGTCGGGGTAACTTTTGAGGCGTGAGATGAGGTACTTCCCACAGGACAGTGTTAACGGTTGACTTTGAATTTCGATGAGGTCTAATTTTGTGGCACTCGCAATTAGGTGGTGTGGAATGAGAGCAATCTTCCTGCTGGGCGTTTCCATTGTCCTCTTATCTGTGTCGTCGAATGCTCAGAGCGCGAGAGCGCCAAAGGAACCACCAACCAAAAAACCGGAGCGGTCATTCATCGGCGACGTACCGAAGAGCATCGCGATGAGCGTCGGCGAAACCCTGCAGTTTGTGGAGGGAGAATTCCTTGGAGTCGCTGAAGCGATGCCCGAGGAAAAGTACGATTTCGTTCCGACTATAGGGAAGTTCGACGATGCGCGCACTTTCCGTGAGCAGGTGAAGCATGTCGCATGTGTGCAGTTTGCCTTTTTTAATGAGTTCGAGGGAAAGGAGCCACCGCCGTTGTGCGAAAAAGGTGGACCTTCCCCGGCGAAAACCAAGGCCGAACTGATCCAGTACCTAAAGGAATCGTTCGAGTACAGCAATCGCGTGCTCTCGCAGTTGAACGCGGAAAATTCATTGGATCGGGTCGATGGCCGATACGCCGCGCCGACAACGAAGCTGGGTATTTCGGTTGCGTCGATCTGGCATGTCACCGACCACTATGGGCAGTTGGTCGAGTACCTGCGCATGAACGGCATCGTGCCTCCCCTCACTCAGAAATATGGAATAAAAGTACGCTAGGCAGGTGCGTCTTTCCGCGATTGCGTCTGAGCCTTTCGAAAACCGCATAGAAGTGGCATGTGAACAGGAGATTTATCACCAAAGAAGGCTATTTTGTTGACTGATCCAGCCCCTTCACGTTCTTCTTCAGAAATTCGCGGATTGCGGCCCAGGCTTTTTGATTCTGGTCGTAGGAAAATCCGCCGTGACCGGCACCCGGGATGGTGAGTAACTGATTCGTCACGCCGGCAGCATCCAGCGCCTTGTGAAGGCGAACGGACTGTTCATACGGAACGAGCGCGTCTTTGTCGCCGTGAATCGTAATGATCGGCGGATTGTTCTTGTTGACGTAGTTGATGGGCGAGACGCGTTTGGCGATCTCATCGGCATTGGGCTGATTGCCAAGCCAGATCACGGCGTAGCCCTTGGCGTTGGCGCCATGGAGTTCGTCGAGAACATCGGCGATGCCGAACCAGTTCACAATGGCGGCGACGCGAGGCTCGCCATTCGTGCCGGGGTTTTCACTCCAGACGTTTTCCGGACCCGACCAGCATTCTTTGTCGAACCCATCTTTCGGCGTAAGCATGCCGGCCATAAGGACGAGATGGCCTCCAGCCGAGCCGCCCTGCAGCACCACGCGGCTGGGATCGAAGTTGAATTTCTTGGCGTTAACGAACACCCAATGCAACGCGCAGCGACAGTCTTCGACCGCGGCCGGGGCCAGCGACACTTTCGCCATCCGGTATTCGACATTCACGGCGGCGAAGCCCATTTGAAGGTAGGGCATCATTTCGAGCACACGCTCTTCCTTGCTGCCGGCGATCCATCCGCCGCCGTGAATCACAACCACGACAGGCACCGGGGGTGAGTTAGGCGTCGCCTCCGCTGGCGTGTAAACGTCCAGCTTGGCCTCGAAGTTGTTCGAGGTCTGATAAACAATGTTGGGATGAACTTCGTAGCGCATCATCTCCGCAGCAAAGGTTGCGGCGTCGGGATTCGCGACGGTTTGGGCGAAGGAGAACGAGCAAAGTGACAGCAGAAGCAGGAATAGTAGTTTGCGCACAGGCTCCTCTTTAGGTTAGGTAACTTCCCCACTTCTCCCACAACCGAAGAAGTGGGGCACCCCGAAGTCCGGGAACACGCGATGATACTCCTCGAAGGTGGCCTGCGGCCTGACAAGTTTTGGTTCGCCAAGCGTTCCTGAAATAATGCCGAACGAACTCAGGCCGGCAGGGGTCTTCATCTATGAGGGAAGGCACACAGTGACGGAACGGGCCCTCACCCAGAACGCTCTGCTGATGACCGCAACGAACGAAGATGCGCTGGAGGCCGCTGTCCGCGAGCATACCAGGCTGGTGTACCGGATCGCGTATTCGGTTTCGCGCAATCATCACGACGCGGAGGACGCGACGCAAGAGACGTTCATGCGTGTGCTGCGATATCGGCGGAAACTCGAAGGGATTGATGATCCAAAGACCTGGATCGCGCGGATCGCGTGGCGGGTTGCAGTGGAACAGACGAAGAAGCGGCCGGCGGTTTCGCTTAGTGAGAAGGACACGGCGAATGCGGTTGCCGAGTTGCGCGCCAGCGGAGAGACGGCGGAAGAAACAGCGGCGAACAGTCAGATGTCGCTCATTCTGGAATCGCTGATTGCAGCATTGCCGGAGCCGCTGCGGGATGCGATGAGGCTGTCGACGGTGCAAGAGCTTTTGCCCGCTGAAATTGCACAGGTACTCGGCGCCACCGAGGCCTCCGTGAGATCGCGGCTGTTCCGGGCAAGACAGATTCTGAAAGAAAAGCTGAAAGCATTGGAAGTGAACCATGGCACCACACGATAAAGATCAATTCGACGATCTGCTGGATGCAGCACTGAAGCGGTATGGCGACGTCCAGCCCCGGCCGGGGCTGGACGGACGGGTGCTGGCAATGCTGGTGCAAGAGAGCCATGCAAATTGGCGCAGGCCGTGGGCATGGGCATCAGCGGCGGCATTTGCATGTCTGCTTGCCGTTGTTGTGTGGATTGGGGTTGTCGATAGAACGAAACCACCGCATACAGCCGGCAATGCGGCGCAGGTGGCTGTAAAAGAAAACCGGCTTGAAACTGCTGAAGTCCGTCCGCAAATAAATAAGCCAGGGAGCGCGGGACAGCATGGAGTGAGGAAGATCCGACTCCAACTTGCGAATACCACACCGCGGCTCGAACAATTCCCTTCTCCGCGGCCACTGAGCGAACAGGAAAAGCTTCTGGTCGCTTATGCGAGCGAGTATCCGAAACAAGCAGCTGAAGTTGCACAAGAACAAGGCAAGCGAGATAAGGAACTGCAAGCGATGTACCCAGTACCCGGGCCAGATTCCAATCAGGAAAGGTGAGACATTATGCGAAAGATAATCAGCTTTTGGGTCGTGATGCTGACCCTCGTACCGTCAGTCCTGTTGCAGCACGCCCGCGCTCAGGAGGAAAACAAGCCCGACGCAAATCAGAGTAAGCCTGCCGAACGGCACACAGGACAACCGGGATTGCCCGGCGGGACGATGCCACCCATTCATCCGTATCGCGCCGAGTTCTTGATCACGGAACTGCAAGACGGAAAGAAAATCAACTCCAGGCGCTACGCCATGCTGCTAAACGCCGGCAACATGTGGAACCAGATGAAGATTGGGACTCGAGTGCCCGCGGGGCCAGATGCACCGGGTCAATTTCTTGATGTAGGCACGAACATCAATTGCCGAGTGATCGAGTCGGGGGCTGATATCGAACTGGATGTCCATAGTGAATTCAGCAATTTTTTCTCGGCACCCAATCAGGATCATAGCGGTAAGCCGATTATTCAACAGATCAGCATTAACGGAAATACGCTAGTCACGAGCGGAAAGCCGATCGTTGCAGGAGTCGTGGACGATCCTAACTCGGATCGGCAGTTTCAGCTGGAGGCGACGGTGACGAAGCTGCGGTGAAATCCCTGATTCGAGGTTGATGGGAGTATGCGCGAGAACTCGGTCGTCCCGCTGGGACTTGAAGTGCTCCCCAAGCTTAGCCCAGGACTTCCGTCCTGGGCTAAGCTTGATCGCCCCTGCGGGGCTGGGTGCGAGCTTCGTCACGGCGACAACGAAAATGATGGATGAGTCACTCGCCCGCCAACGTCGCCGCTTGTTTGAAGATCCGCACGAACATGGGACGGGTGAGCTTTCCGGTCTGCGTGTTCTGGTTGGACGGGTGATACGATGCCAGCAAGATGCGCCCGTCGGGCATTTTGTAGTGGGCGCCGTGAGCGAAAACGTACGCACCTTTGCTCCCGACCTTCCCGAGGCGCTTCAGATAATTCAGATACGCGTCGAACCCGATTCTTCCCAGCGCGACGATCACCTTCAGGCGCTTCAATCCTTCAAGTTCCCGATCGAGGTACGGTGCGCAGTTCGCCAGCTCGGACGGAACAGGTTTGTTGTCGGGCGGAGCGCAACGGGCCGCAGCCGTAATGTAGAGATCCTTGAGGACCAGCCCATCTTTCCTTGATGTCGCACACGGCTGATTGGCGAATCCGGTTTCGTGCAGCACCGGATACATGAAGTTGCCGGAGGCGTCTCCGGTGAACGGACGGCCAGTGCGATTCGAGCCGTGGGCGCCGGGGGCCAGACCCATGATCAGAACACGGGCGTTGGGATCGCCGAAACCAGGAACAGGCTTGCCCCAATACTCCCAGTCGCGATAAGCACGGCGCTTCTCGCGCGCGATATGCTCGCGGTAGGCGACGAGACGCGGACAGCGTGTGCAGGAGATGACGTCCCGGTTGAGGATGATTAACCATTGGGGAATGGGCATGGATGGAGGTTTCAGGTTTCAGGCTCTCGGCATCAAGCTCTAGGAGGTTGTATCACAACGGTGCCGTCCCTTCGGGACTCGCGCTGTATTATTAGGTTTCTTTTTACTTCGCCGCGGAGCTTGGTCAGAAGCGCCGGGTTAGTGTACTCATAGTACGAGAACGCAAGGGAGTTGCCGCGTGATGAAACGACTTGCATGGACGGTTTCGTTAGCTGCCGCGGGTATCTTTCTGACCATGAGATCAGCTCCAATCCACGCGGCGTGGATCTTTTGGGGGGCGGCCTTCGGGGCTCTCATCGGGCTCGGCTTCGGCACGATTTTCAGCAAGGCAGTGAGTCGAGTGTCAGTGATCTACTGGTCTTTCACCTTTGGTCTTTTCGGTTGCATATACGGGCTGGAGGAACCTGTCACGATCACGCGCCTCTGCACTCGATCGGCTGGCGGAATCGCAATTGGCGCAATTCTCGGCGTTTTGCGTTACTGGTTTGGCCATAAGGGCGAGACATACCATAGTACTGCGACCTAGAGAGCCAGTTCCGCCGACTTAGACAAATAGTCTGAAGTCCGAAGCGTGACTCCGGCTTTTCAATCCGGAATGGCAAAATACCCGCTGCGCGATTGGATCTTGTATCCCTGCTTGGACTTGATTTCTACTTTATGAAAGCTGCCGTCACGTTTGGAGTTGAGCGGCACGTAGCCGATGTTGTATTGGCTGCGGAGTTCGTCCGAGATTTGCTGGAAGGCGGCTTTCAGCTTTTCGGGTTTATTGCCGACTTCAATGACGCGGCCGCCGGTCTCCGATGTCAGCTTCTTCATTTCGCTATCGCCGCTGTACATTGCACCCGCACCAAAATAGAAGCCGCGATCGGCGCATAGGAGAACGTACACAATCGTGTCGGCTTTCTGTGCGGCTTCCACCGCATCTCTCACCTTGTATTGACTGCCCTGGTCTTCACCGTCGGTGAGGAGGATCATGGCCTTGCGGTCCACCTGCTGCCCCATTTGGTCATGGGAAGAGAGGTAAACGGCGTCGTAGAGCAACGTTCCCTTGGGAGTACCCATGGTGGGTACCGGGCCGCCACCCATGCCGGGAACTCCGGGGACCGCGCCTTGCCCGCCGCTATTAATCCGGACGCTGTTCAGAGCGTCCTGGAGACGCCGAACGCTGTTGGTAAAGTCCTGCACCAGGCTGACGCCGATGTTGAAGTCGACAACAAAGGCCTGGTCCTTGGCTGTCAGAATCTGCTTCAGGAAGGCACCGCCGACGATCTGTTCCATACCCAATACGTTCTGTTGGCTGGCGCTGGAGTCGATGAGAATGCCGAGGGTCAGCGGCAGATTCGAATTCTCAGTGAAGTACTTAATGGTCTGAGGCTGTTTATTGTCAGAAACTTCGAATTCATCTTTTGTCAGGTGCGGAATCAGGCCGCCCTTTTTATCCTTCACATTAAAAAAAAGTTGCACGACATCGGTACGAGCTTTGAAGGTAGCAACGGGCTCCTGATCCGTGTCGTCCTTGTGGGTCTGGGCTTTTTCAGCGGAATCGCGGTCGGTCTGGTCAGGGACCATCTGGACGTCTTGCGCATAGGGATGAATCGTTCCCGCTATGAAGACGAGCAGGGTGAAAAGAACCTGTACGTAGCGCGAACGGAGGGTCGGAAGCATAGAATTTGTCCCCAAGGGTTTCTGGTAGTCTATCTCTCTACGGGTTAGATGCACCAAAACTACTTACCCTTGCATCCCACTCCATAGAAACGCGAGGTCGGATTGCCTAATTTGGGCGGAAAATTTCGGCGGGTTCTGGCGTTTTCGGGAGCGGTTACGCTGCTTGGTCTGAGTATCGCGTTCTTGCACGGGCAAAACGGTGGGACACCGAATTCAGCGGCTGCTGGCGGCGCGTCGGCCGCGCCACAGCAGGACCAAAACATCCCGGATGCACCATCTACGGTGCAACCAGCAAAGCCGTTGCCGACGCCTCCTCCCAGCACGCAGCAGGCACCGCCGGAGAATGCCCCCCCCGAACAATCTCAGCCGCCTCAGCAACCGGCGCCTAAGCAAGAATCGCCGGATCAGCAGTCCCCGGCAAGCGAAAACGCCAGTCCGGTGCCGCAAGGGCAAGGAAGGAGCCAGAAACCGCCGGTCAACATACGTACGGTGCCGGAGGGTGGGGCGACGAAGGAGACGGTACCGGGACAGGACGACATTCCCACCATCATTGTTCAAACGAATCAGGTGGTCATACCGGTGACCGTAACCGACGAAGCTGGCCACTTGGTGCCGGGGTTGACGGCGAAAGATTTCACCGTTCTTGAAAGTGGGAAGAAGCAGAAGCTCAACTTGTTCACCTCCGACCCATTCGCGATCTCCGCGGCCGTGGTACTCGACCTGGGGATGAAGGACGTTGACTTGCAAAAGGTCAATCGCACGTTTCCTGCTCTGGAAGGCGCCTTCAGCCAGTTCGACGAACTGTCCATTTACACCTACAGCAATACAGTCTCTCAGTTGACTGGATGGGGAGCGGTGGGTCCGGCGCTGACGGCAAAGCTCGATGAACTGGAGGCCGTGCGCGGCGAAAATAATGGCCCGCCAGTGACCAGCGGTCCGATCGCGGCGGGTGGCCCCGTAATCAATGGAGTGCCGGTGGATCCCGCGCAACCGAGAACCATTGGGGCGCCGCAACCCGCGCGTGTGATGAATGATGCGATATTGCGAGCGGCAGCGGATCTGGCGAAGCGCGACAAGACCAGACGAAAAGTTATTTTTGTGATTAGCGATGGGCGCGAATATCGCAGTAATGCCAGCTATCGCGATGTGCTTCGCGTGCTGCTGAGCAATAACATCATGGTGTACGCACTCGGGGTCTCGTCCGGAGTGCCTGGGTACCGCTCCCTCTCAAAATTGCACCTGCCCCGGTTCGGGTACTCGGACATCCTTCCGAAATACGTCAACGCAACCACGGGCGGGCAGGTTTTCAATGAACTCACGCGCACTGGAATCGAGGACGCTTATTCTGAGGCAATGGGGAATGCCCGGAATCAGTACACTCTCGGCTACAAGACGAATCTGCCGCCAACTGGCGGGTATCGCAGCTGGGAAATTCTGGTGGATCGCCCAAGCTGCCGGTCCTCGATTCGTCCTTGCGTGAACGTCGAAGCGCCCGATGGGTATTATCCAACGCCGCCGGTTCGATAATTCATGAAGGGCCAGAGCCTTAAACGGTAACGGCGGTAATCACGCTTGGGGTGCTCTGCTGTGGTATAAACCATTGTTACAGCCAAAAATCCAGCGGAGAGGCTTGGCCCGCATTATCAGCAGCTTGCGGGGGAGTAGAGGGAACCAGGGTCGATCCGTCGTCTGAGGAAAGTCTTGAGCTTCATCAATTTCGCAGCCCGCGAGATCAATTGCAAGATCGTGTACTATGGCGCGGGCCTTGGCGGGAAGACCACCAACCTTCAGCACATTTATCAGACGACCGCCGAGCAGCAAAAGGGCAAAATGATTTCGCTCGCCACCGAGACCGAGCGAACCTTGTTCTTCGACTTCCTGCCGCTGGATCTTGGTACCGTCAGGGGCTTTAAAACTCGCATTCATTTGTACACCGTGCCCGGGCAGGTGTTTTACGATGCCAGCCGCAAGCTGATCCTGCGCGGCGTGGATGGGATTGTGTTCGTCGCCGACTCCCAGCAGGAGCGCATGGACGCCAATGCCGAGGCGCTCGACAACCTGATGTCGAACCTGAAGGAGCACGGATACAACTTCAACAACATTCCGTATGTGCTGCAACTGAATAAGCGAGACCTGCCGAATGTGCTTCCCGTCGATGCACTCTCGCGCGAGTTGCAGCGCAAAGGCGAACCAGTCATTGAGGCCGTGGCCTTCCAGGGCCAGGGCGTATTCGAGACGCTGAAAGAGATTGCGCGGCAAGTGCTGGTGGAATTAAAGAAGGGCGGATAGGAAGCCAGGTCTCAGGTTTCAGGTTTTAGGTTCTCTGATTTCGGGTGTCAGAGACAGCAATGGAATCAGGGAACTTCTGAAACCTGGGATACTTTCGAAACCTTTCAACCTTGAAACCTCGGAAATCTGAACTCTCCTCACACTGTTGTCTTTCCCGACACGAATCTATTCCCTGCCACGATGTACCTGAGCGGCATGTCGGACGCTTTAGTGATTCCAATTCTTTTGGTGATTCGCACTTCCGGCGGCGGTGTGTCATCTTCGGCGATGTAGAGATCGGAGCGCGAACTGGTCAGGTCCTTGCCGTTGTCGCGCTCGCGCGTGATTCCGAAGGCCGCGGCAAGGCGTCCCGGACCTGATGTGAGCTTGCGGGGATCGGAGCCTTTTTCGATTCCGCGCAGCTTGTACATCTCGGGAATGCCATTAAGCGGTTCCAACGCGCGAAACAAAATCCCGCCCGGAGTTCCATCGGGCAGGCATGAGACGTTCAGGCAGTAGTGATTGCCGTAGATGAAGTAGACGTATGCGTGTCCAGGAGGTCCGAAGAGAACCGCGTTGCGCGGAGTCTTCCCGATCGATGCGTGAGCGGCGGGATCTTCGGCGCCGAGATAGGCTTCGACTTCGACAATGCGAGCCGCGAGCAATTTGCGCCCCAGGCGACGAATGAGAACTTTACCGAGCAGATCAGGACCCATGACGCGGGGGTCGCGGTTGAAGAAGGAGCGCGGGAGCGCGTTCCCGAAGCCAAGCTGTTTCACGCCGAGATTCCGCCTCATCGGTCAGGAAACTGGAGTTCGTTCCAGTAACGCCCAACCTCTGCGGGATCAGCGGGGCCGGTGGCGTCGCTTCCAAAACGAATCCGGTGACCGTCGGGGTCTTCAACGTTCATTTCCCGAGTCCCCCAGGGCATATTTGTGGGCGGCTTCAGAATCTTCGCTCCTCGTTGGCTGCACTCCTGGTACAGGGCGTCGACCTCGTCGAGAAAAATCATCATCCACGTGCCCGGTTGGCCCTGAGTCCCCTC
>Ga0070714_100001266_pt1 | contig 18255 bp, 21 predicted proteins | sample LARL83metaG_FD_65450 | JGI IMG/M metagenome (GOLD analysis project Ga0070714, IMG submission 65450) | Corn, switchgrass and miscanthus rhizosphere microbial communities from Kellogg Biological Station, Michigan, USA - LAR L8-3 metaG | ecosystem: Host-associated > Plants > Roots > Rhizosphere ... | reverse complement strand
CAGTGGAAAAAAGGGCTTTACCCTGATCGAGCTTCTGATCGTCGTGGTCATCATCGGCATTCTGGCCGCGATCGCGATTCCGAAGTTCGCGAGCACGAAGGAGAAGGCGTATCTGGCGTCGGAGAAGTCGGATCTGCGCAACCTCGCCACGTCGGAAGAGGCGTACTTCTCCGGCAACCAGACCTACACGACCGACCAGAGCGCGTTGAACTTCACGACGTCGCAGGGTGTGACGGTCTCCGGCATGGCCGCGGACGCGAAGGGCTGGAAGGGCACCTCGAGCCACAGCGCGACGACCAAGAAGTGCTACGCGGGCTTCGGTAGCCAGGCCGCTGCGACGACCCTCGATGGTATCATCACCTGCGACCCGTGACCTGATCCACGCACCTGTGTTCCTCCATGCTCGGGTCAGGCTGATGCCTGACCCGATCGTGTTTCCCCCCTCCTCCGTGTCATGAGCTCCGCACCAACGTCCTCCACCAGCACTACCTCCGGCTGGCGCAGGACCCTCACTCCCGAGCGCGTTGCGCTGTTCCTGCTGATCCTCGCGGCGGCGCTGCCGTATCTCTCCTCGCTCACCTTCGGCTTCGTCTACGACGACCTGGGCGTGATCGTGGAGGTGCCGTCGCGCCACACGTGGCTCGGCGTGGCTCAGGCGTGGGTGCAGAGCTACTGGGGCAATCCGGAGACGGGCCTGTATCGCCCGGTCGCGCAGTTCATGTACGCGCTGCTCTGGAACCTGGGCGGCGGCAAGCCGTGGCTCTTCCATCTCTACGCGATCGTCATCCACGTCGCGACCACGCTCCTCGTGTGGTGGCTGCTCGCGCGCGCGACGAACAGGTGGGCGGCGTTCTTCGGCGCGCTGCTGTTCGCGGTCGATCCGGTGCACGTGGAGGCGGTCGCGAACATCGTGAACTCGAGCGAGGTGCTCGTCGCGCTGTTCGGCATCGCCTGCATCGGCGTGGTGCTCCGCGCGTCCATGCGCAGCGACGGCGGCGTGCGCATCGGGTGGCTGCCGGCGCTGCTCGCGGCACTGTGCTACGCGCTCGCGATCGGCGCGAAGGAGAGCGGCGCCGGGATTCCGGCGATCGCATTTCTCTGCCTGTGGGGCTGGCGCGCGTCGGATGCCCGGCGCCCGCGCTTCCTCGAGGTGCTCACAGGCGGATGGCGCGTGTGGAGCCTGTGCACCGTCGCTCTCATCGGCGTCGTCACGGCGCGGTACTTCGTGCTCGGCGGGCTCACGGTGAGCCAGCACTGGGTGACGCACGAGGTGCGCAACTTCACCTTCGCGCCCCGCTTCTGGACGATGACCGCGGCGTGGCCCCTGGTGGGCCGGCTGCTGCTGTGGCCGAGCAGGCTGCGGATGCACTACGGCTCCGACATCGTGATTCCGCTGACGGAGCCCACGATCTGGTCGGTGCTCTCGCTGGCGACGGTGGCGATGATCGCGGCCTGCGCGGCGCTGCTCGCGCGCCGCGGCGACCGCCGTCCGCTCGTCGCGATCGCCTGGGTGGCGATCGCGTTTCTCCCCGCGTCGAATCTGCTGGTGCCCACGGGCCAGCTGCTCGCGGAGCGCACGCTGTACCTGCCGAGCGTGGGCGTCGCGCTTCTGGCGGCGTGGGGGATCGACGCGGCGTATGCGTGGGCGCGCGACCTGGGCGGAAGCCTCGTGGCGCAGCTCGCAACGGGGGTGCCGCTGGCGGCGGTGGCGATCGCCGGACTGCTGGTGACATTGCCGGAAGTGATTCCATGGCAGACGAACTACACGCTCTTTCTGCATGGGATCGAGCAGGCGCCGCGCGCGTCTCGTCCCTGGCAGCTGATGGGCGACCTGTACGCGAACCAGGGCGATCACAGGAAAGCCATCATGTATCTCCAGAAGGCGCACAGTCTGGAGCCCGCGAACGACAACATCGTCTACTTCTATTCGGAGCAGCTGCACGCGATCGGCGCGCGGGAAGCCGAGCTGGCACTGCTGCGAGACGCCGCGAAGGAGAATCCGACCTCGGAGCAGACCTGGGTGATGTACCTCGTCGCGCTCGGCACGCGTCGCGGTCCGGACTCCGTGCTGGCCGAGCTCGCGCGCGTGCCCGCGCACGATTCGACGAGCCTCAACTGGCACGCGGTCATGAAGGGCGAGGCGTTCTACAACAAGGACATGCCCGACTCGTCGATCGCCACCTATCGGGCGGCGCTGCTGCGCCAGCCGCGCAGCGGCAATCTGCACTATCTGCTCGCGAACATGCTGCGGCAAACGGGGAAACTCTCCGAGGCGGCCGCGGAGCTCGCGATCGCGGACTCGCTCAAGGGCGCGCGCCCCGAGGCGCTGCTCCGCATGCACTCGGAGCTCGCGCTCGCGCGCGGAGACAGCGCCGCGGCGCGGAGGGCGATCGCCCGCGCGATCAGGCTGGCGCCGCTGGACAGCTCTCTGGTGACGTTCCAGAAGGCGCTGGGCCGGGCGAGTTGAAGCGCAGCGCAACTGCGGACGCGCACCTCACGACACGCACCTCATAAAGTACCTGGCCGTTTGTGTCCGTCTGTGTCCGTTTCTGTCGTCTCATCCAAATAGTCTTGCCCGACTCGCATGGCGCCGACTGCTACGGCTACGGCAACGGCAACTGTGAAGAACGACACTTACGGACACCGACGGACACAGACGGATAACAACGAAAAAGCGAGGAACGAAAGCGCGCGTTACGGTGCTCCCGCGTGGCGTGCGGTGAGCACGTTCTCTACGCGTTCCGCCAGCGCTTCCTTCGGCGTGACGTGGATCGCGATGAGGTTTCCCGAGATGATGTAGCGCGGCCGCTGCCCTGGCGGCGTAGCCGGGTTCGGCATCGTGTCGAGCTTCGCCGCATCCTGCTTGCGCGCAGCGGAACTCGGATAGATGTAGAGCTCGAGCGGGCTGCCGCTCACCTCCAGCAGGTTGCCCGGGAGACCGAGCCCCGCGTGATGCACGACGCGCCCGCTGTCGGTCACCACGAGCCCCGCTTCGCCCAGGCGCTTCACCACTTCGGCGCGATTCCACTCGTCGGTCTGCGCCGCGCGATTCTCATCCGCCTTCGCCGCGACCGCGGAATCGGAGCTCGGCGGGCGCGGTGGCGGCGCCTCGTGCTTCGAGCACCCGAGGAGCGCGAGCGCCGCCGCGAGACCGCGCGTGCGCGCACGCCGGGTCACACCGTCTTCATCTCCGCAACGAGCTTCGACAGCGACGTCTTCGCATCGCCGAACAACAGGCTCGTCTTGTCGTTGTAGAACAGCTCGTTCTCGATTCCTGCGAATCCCGGATTCATGCTCCGCTTGAGCACGATGATGCTCTGCGCCTTGTCGGCGTTCAGGATCGGCATGCCGTAGATCGGGCTCGACTTGTCGGCGCGCGCCGCCGGATTCACGACGTCGTTCGCGCCGATCACGAGCGCGACATCCGCGCGCTCGAATTCACCGTTGATCTCATCCATGTCGTACAGCCGGTCGTACGGCACGTTCGCCTCCGCCAGGAGCACGTTCATGTGCCCCGGCATGCGCCCGGCCACCGGGTGAATCGCGTACTTCACCTCGCCGCCCTTCTTCTCGATCAGCTCCGCGAGCTCGCGCACCTGGTGCTGCGCCTGCGCGACCGCCATGCCGTATCCCGGCACGATGATCAGGAGCTTCGCGTACGCGAGCTGGATCGCCGCGTCGTCCGCGCTGATCGAGCGAACGCTGAGCCCCGATGCCGTTTTCGCGGACGTCGTGGGTGCCGCGCCGAACGCGCCGAAGATCACGTTCTGGAACGAGCGGTTCATCGCCTTGCTCATCACGATCGAGAGAATGAATCCCGACGCGCCGTCCAGCGCGCCCGCGATGATCAGGACGTTGTTGCCGATCGCGAATCCCGTCGCCGCCGAGGCGAGGCCCGCGTACGAATTGAGCAGCGAGATGACGACGGGCATGTCGGCGCCGCCGATCGGAAGCACCATGAAGACGCCGATGCAGAGCGCGAGCGCGATCATCGTATAGAAGATCACCGCGTTGCCCGGATCGAAGATCAGATAGAAGAACATCAGCACGGTCGCGCCGAAGAGCGTGATGTTGACCGCGTTCTGTCCCTTGTACGTCACCGACCGCCCGGTGATGATCTCCTGCAGCTTGCCGAACGCCATGAAGCTGCCGGTCACCGTGAGCGAGCCGAACAGCACCTCGAAGCCGACCGCCGCCATCTTCGCCGCACCGAGCTCCGCGCCGTGCAGCCAGTATTCCGCGATGCCGACCAGCGTCGCCGCCAGCGCGCCGAACATGTGCGAGATCGCGATGCGCTGCGGCATCGCCGTCATGGGCACCTGCGTGCCGAGCGGAATGCCGATGATCGTGCCGAGTACGAGACCGCCGGCGATCCAGTCGTAGCGAACGATCTCGTGCTGCACGAGCGTGCCCACGATCGCGAGCAGCATGCCGACCGCCGCGTACTGCATGCCCCGTCTCGCGGAATCCGGCTTGGTGAGGCTTCGGAGACCGAGGATGAAGAGAATCGACGCGACCAGGTACGTGACCTGGGTGAAGGTCTCGCGCACTTATGGAGCTCCGGACGCTTTCGCGTCCTTCGCGGACCCCGCCGGAGTCGCCTCTGCACCGGCCTTCACGTTCTTTGCCGGCGTGGGCTCGTGCTTGAACATCTTCAGCATGCGATCGGTGATCACGAAGCCGCCGACGACGTTCGTCATCGCGGCGGTCACGGCGACGAAGCCGAGCACCGTGCTCACCATGCCGCGATCCGAGCCGGCGGCAACGAGCGAGCCGACGAGCGAGATCGCGGAGATCGCGTTCGTCGCCGACATGAGGGGCGTGTGCAGCAAGGGCGGCACGCGCGTGATGATCTGGAAGCCGACGAACGCCGCCAGCATGAACACGTAGAGCTGCATGAATGACGTGGGTTTCATTCCACCACTCCGTCGTGGGTCACGACCATCGCCTTCGTGATCTCGTCGTCGAGGTCGATCGTGAGCGCGTTGTCCTTGATCAGATGCTGGAGCAGCGTGAGCACGTTGCGACTCAGCATCTGGCTCGCGTGGAACGGCACGGTGGCGGGCAGGTTCACCGCGCCGATGATCGTGACGCCGGCCACCTGAATCGTCTCGTTCGGCTTCGTGAGCTCGCAGTTGCCGCCCGCCTCCGCCGCGAGATCCACGATCACCGACCCGGGACGCATGGACTCCACCATCGCCTTCGTGATCAGCACCGGCGCGGCGCGACCCGGAATCAGCGCCGTCGTGATCACGAGATCCTGGTCGACGATGTGCCGCCCGATCGCGGCGAGCGTGCGTTCGCGCTCCTCCTCGCCCTGTGCGCGCGCGTAGCCGCCCTTGGTCTCCGCATCCGCGGCCACGAGATCCGACGCCACGAACGTCGCGCCGAGGCTCATCACCTGCTCGGCCGCCGCCGCGCGCACGTCGAAGGCGGAGACGACGGCACCGAGCCGGCGTGCGGTCGCAATCGCCTGGAGTCCCGCAACGCCGGCGCCGAGCACGAACACGCGCGCCGGAGGGATCGATCCGGCCGCAGTGGTGAGCGACGGAAGAAATTTCGGCAGCGCGGCGGCGCCGAGCAGCACCGCCTTGTAGCCCGACACCGTGCTCTGCGATGAGAGCATGTCCATCGACTGCGCGCGCGTGATGCGCGGGACCTTCTCGAGCGCGAAGGCCGTGACCCTGCGCGCGGCGAGTGCTTTCACGATGTCGGCGCTGGTGGCGGCCGGCATCGACGAGATCAGCACGCTCCCCTCGGGGAGGAGCCTCGTCTCCTCGAGCGTGGGCGGCTGCACCCGAAGCACGATCGCGGACTTCGCGTAGAGCGTGGGAGCATCGTCCACGAGCGAGGCGCCGGCTTTCTCGAACACGGCGTCCGGAAAGCCCGCGGCGGCGCCTGCGCCACGCTCCACCAGCACCGATGCGCCGCCCTTCACGAGCTTGGCGGCGCTCTCGGGCCCGAGTGCGACGCGCTGCTCGCCCGCCGCCCGCTCCTTCGCGACGCCGATGTTCATCGCGCCTCCGATTGCGTCGTCCGCCGGATCACGTTCATGGCCTCACCCATAGCCTCATCCGTCTGAGCCGCGCATACGCTACCGCACGCCGCAACCGCTGACAAGCACCGTCGCCGCGCGACCGGGGCACGATGCGTGCGAAATCGTCAACCGAACGTGCCCGCGCCGCTCCGGTCGCGAGCTCAAATCAGGGGAATTCACATGGCACTCAGAACCGGCGAGTTGTATCGCTGCCCGAACGAGAACTGCGGCTGCGAGATACAGGTGACACGGGGCGCGAAGCCCGGCGGCGGGGGAGACAACAATCCGCGCTGCTGCTGCGGGATGGAAATGAAAAAGGTCGATTGATCGACAGCGCGAGCAGCGGTGGGGTGCGCGAGAGCGCTGAACTCGCCATCATTGGTGAGCCTTCACCAGAGACAATGCCGCCGAATCGCTCCGATGTCGAAGCGCCGTATTACTCCGTGGCCGTGCACAAGCTGATCGTCATGTCCGTGACGACGCTGTCGACGTATCAGATCTACTGGTTTTACAAGAACTATCAGCGCATGAACCAGGGCGACGGCGGCGGCGGCTCGCCCTTCTGGCGGGCCCTCCTCGCGCCCCTCAGCGCGCACGCGCTCTTCGCCCGCGTGCGCGCGGACGCCCAGTCCCGATTCATTCCCGTGAGCTGGAGCTCGGCGGGGCTCGCGGTGATCTATTTCTGCCTCACCCTGATCTGCTTCTTCGATTATCCCTGGTGGACGCTGGCACTCGGCTCCGTGTTCGCGCTCGTGCCGGTACAGACGACGATGGACGCGGTGAACCGGAAGGTCGCTCCGGCCGCCGCGCGAGACGACCGCTACTCGGCCGCGAACGCCCTGATCATCGCGGGCGGAGTGGCGCTCACGATCGGCGCGCTCTATCTCACCCGTCTCGCGCAGCTGCTCGTGCAGCAGCTCGTGAATCAGCTGTGACGCACGGCGCGGCCGCGACGTTCGATCGCCACGAAGCCGGCTGCGATGACCGCCATCGCTGAGGAAACGAGGCGCGATCCGTACGCGGCGCTCCGCTATTCCGATTATCGCTTCTTTCTGACGGGCCGCCTGGCGGCGAGCATGGGCTCGCAGATGATCGACGTGGCGATCGGGTGGGAGCTCTACGAGCGCACGCACCGCGCGCTCGCGCTTGGGTTCGTCGGGCTCGTGCAGGTGGTGCCCATCATCCTCCTCGCGCTCCCCGCCGGTCACGTTGCGGACCGGTTCGACCGCAAGCGGATCGCGATGCTGTCGCTGCTCCTGCTCGTTGCAGGCTCGCTGGCGCTCGCGCTCATCTCGTTCACCGTCGCGCCGATTCCGCTCATCTACATCACGCTGTTCGCGATCGGCGTCGCCCTCGCCTTTCACCGGCCCGCCATCGCCGCCCTGCTGCCACAGCTCGTGCCCGCGGAGAAATTCGCGAACGCGGTGACTTGGAACAGCGTCGGCTGGCAGCTCGCCAGCGTGATCGGCCCGGCGCTGGGAGGGCTCATCATCGCGTGGCGCCATCACGCGGGAATCGTGTACGTGATCGACGCCGCGCTGATGCTGGTGTTCGTCGTGTGTCTCACGCAGGTACGCGGGCAGCAGGCGGCGCGCACGCGGAAGGCGGTGACCATCCAGTCGCTGCTCGGCGGCGTGCGCTTCGTGTGGCACACCAAGGTCATTCTCGCGGCGATCACGCTCGATCTCTTCGCGGTGCTCTTCGGCGGTGCGACGACGCTGCTCCCGGTGTTCGCGAAGGACATTCTGCACGTGGGGGCCGAGGGCTTCGGCTGGCTGCGCGCGGCGCCTTCCATCGGTGCCGTGATCGTCGCGATGCTCCTGCTCGGGCGCCCGCCGATGCGGCGTGCCGGCAAGTCGCTGCTCCTCGCGGTGGCGGGCTTCGGCCTCGCGACGATCGTCTTCGGGCTCTCGCGATCCTTTCCGCTCTCGATCGTGATGTTGATACTCGCGGGCGGGCTGGACATGATCAGCGTCGTGGTGCGCCAGACGCTCGTGCAATTGCGCACGCCCGACGAGATGCGTGGTCGCGTATCCGCGGTCAACAGCGTATTCATTGACACGTCGAACGAGCTGGGCGGATTCGAGTCCGGTGCGAGTGCCGCCCTGTTCGGGCCGATCATATCCGTGGTCGGAGGCGGAATCGTGACGGTGCTCGTCGTGGCCGCAGTCGCGGTCGCGTGGCCCGAGCTTCGCAGCATGCGAGGGCTCGCGGACGACCTGCCGGAGCATTCAATGGGAGAGGGGACATGAGATTCGTGATGCGCATCGTGGTGACGGCGATCGCACTGTGGGCAGCCACGCGTCTCGTCTCCGGGATCACCTTCCATGGTGGATGGCTCGGTCTCGCCGGCGTGGCGCTGGTGTTCGGCGTGCTCAACTCCATCGTCCGCCCGGTTCTCGGCTTTCTCACCTTCCCGCTGCTGATCATCACGCTCGGGTTGTTCACGTTCGTGCTCAACGCGGTGATGCTCCTGCTCACGAGCGCGCTCGCGTCGACGTTCGGGCTGGACTTTCACGTCGATGGGTTCTGGGCCGCGTTCTGGGGCGCGATCGTGATCGGCATCGTGAGCTTTCTGCTCTCGATGTTCCTTCCGGACACCAAGCGGCGCCGCGACGACGTTCGCGAGGTGGGGCGTTGACCGGTCGCGGGCGGCTGGCGTGACCGCACCCGCTCGCAAGCAGCGCAGGCGTCGCAGCAGGCCGCCCCGTCTTTCGACGGGCCCGCGCGAGCACGGCATCGGCTCCTTCCTCAAGAATCTGGGCCCGGGGCTCGTCACGGGTGCGGCCGACGACGATCCGTCCGGCATCTCCACCTACTCGCAGGCCGGCGCGGCGTTCGGCTTCGGGCTGCTGTGGACGGCGCTGCTCAGCTTCCCCCTCATGGTCGCCGTCCAGCTCATGTGCGCGCGACTGGGACTCGTCACTCGGCGCGGGCTCGCATCCGTCCTGCGGAAATACTATCCGCCATGGCTGCTCTGGTTCGCCTGCGGTCTCCTGCTCGTAGGCAACACGATCAACATCGCCGCGGATCTCTCGGGCATGGGGGCCGGCGCGGAGCTGCTCACGCACGTCGATCACATCTGGTTCGTTCCCGTCTTCGCGGTCGTCATCCTGCTCTTCCTGATGTTCGGCTCGTACGCGATGCTGCTCAGGATCTTCAAGTGGCTGACGCTCGTGCTCTTCGCGTACGTCGTGGCCGCGTTTCTGGCGAAGCCATCGTGGAGCGCGGTCGCCAAAGGGACGTTCCTGCCGCAGATCACGTTCACGAAGGAATATCTCTTCACGTTCGTCGCCATCTTCGGCACGACGATCAGTCCCTATCTCTTCTTCTGGCAGGCGGCGCAGGAAGTGGAGGCCGACGAGGCCCTGACCAACGAGATCGGCGACCGCCCGCGCCGCGCGCTCGAGCGCGAGCTGCGGAGCGCGCGAACCGACGTGTCGGCAGGGATGATCATCTCCAACGTCGTGATGTACTTCATCATCCTCACGGCGGGCGCGACGCTCCACGCCCACGGACACACGCAGGTGCAGACGGCGGCCGAAGCGGCGAAGGCGCTCGAGCCGGTGGCCGGGAAGCTGGCGGCACTCCTCTTCACGCTCGGAATCGTCGGCACGGGACTGCTCGGCGTTCCGGTGCTCGCCGGATCCGCGGCGTACGCGATAGCCGAGGCGGCGGCGTGGCGGCGTGGAATGGACACCCAGCCTCACCAGGCGCGCAACTTCTATCTCGTGATCGCGGCGTCGATGGTGATCGGGGTCGGCCTCAGCTTCTCGCCCATCGATCCGATCCGGCTGCTGCTCTGGTCGGCGGTGATCAACGGCATTCTCGCGCCGCCGCTCATCATCATCGTCCTCGTCATCTGCAACAACCCGAAGGTGATGGGCAGCTTCCGGAACGGCCGGACGCTCAACGTGTTCGGCGCCATCGCGGCGGCGATCATGAGCGGCTCGGCGCTCGCGCTCATCGCGAGCTGGACGGGGCTGATCAAATGATCGTGCGCATCGCACGCACTGCGATGCCGCCGTTCCTGGTCGCGAGCACCGGCTCCATCGTCCCGCCGATCTGGCCGTCGAGCCGCGCGTCGGCGGAGAGCACGAGCAGCGTCCAGCCGGGGAATCGCTCGCGAGCCACCGTCCCGAGCTGCGCGTACAGATTCCGGAGCGCGTCGCGGTCGCCCACACGCACACCGTAGGGCGGATTCGTCACGATCGCGCCCGGCGGTGCATTGGCGGGCGGGGCGATGCGCGAGATCGCCTTCTCCTCGAACACGATGTCCTCCGCCACACCCGCGCGCTCCGCGTTCTCGCGCGATGCGGCGATCGCTCCCGCATCGCGATCGGAGCCGCGTATGGGCGCGGGTGCGGCGCGAAGGATCTGCGCGCGCGCCTCCTCGAGCACCTTCTTCCACGTGGGCTCGTGGAAGCTCGGCCAGCGCATGAACGCGAAGCTCCGCGCGAGCCCAGGCGGAATGCGGCGCGCGATCAGCGCGCCCTCGATCGCGATCGTGCCGGCGCCGCAGAGCGGATCCAGCAGCGGCGTGGTCGCATCCCATTCGCTCGCCAGCAGCAGCGCGGACGCGAGCGTCTCGCGCAGCGGAGCCTTGGCGACCGCGAGCCGATATCCGCGCCGATGCAGCAGCGCGCCGGACGTGTCGATGCTCACGGTGCACTGATCGCGAAAGAGCCTGACGATGATGAGCGGCGTCTCGGCGCCTTCTTCCTCGTCCCCGGCGCCGCTCGTCACCGTGGGCGCGACGCCCGTCGATTTCTCCATCGCTTCGGCGATGCGCTGTGCCACCGCGCCCGTATGATAGAGGCGCGACTTGCTGGTGGAGACGCGGAGCCGCACGGGCTGTCCGCTCGCGATGAAGCGGCTCCACGCGAGCTTGCGCGAGTGGCGCTCCAGCTCGTCGAAGAGTCGCGCGTGGAAGTCTCCCACACGCGCCAGCACGCGGGTCGCGGTGCGCAGCCAGAGATTCGCACGAAAGAGCGCGCTGGAGCCGCCGGAGAACGCGATGCCTCCGATGTCGCGCTTCCCCACATCGAGGCCGAGCGCGCGCATCTCCGTTTCCAGCACGCTCTCGAGCCCCGGCGCGCAGATCGCGAAGAGCTCGAAACGCTCGGCGCGGGGCGCGGGCTTGGACGGAGCGCCGCGCGGTGCGCCACGCGGGGATCGTGCGCGCGACTTAGCGGCCATTCGACTTCGTGCTCTCGAGCGGCGGCAGCTCGAGGCTCTGCCAGAGATACCACGAGGCGACGGAGCGATACGGCTCCCATGGCTTCGCGAGCGCGTGCATGCGCTTGGCCGTCGGCTCCTTGCGCAGCCGGTACGCGCGACGGATCGCGTTGCGGATGCCGAGATCGAGCACCGGAAGCACATCGGGGCGGCCGAGGCGGAACATCAGGAACATCTGGGCGGTCCACACACCGATACCCTTCACCGCCGTGAGCGCCTCGATCACGGCATCGTCTTCCATCTCGTGCAGCTTCGCCATTGGGAGCGCTCCGTCCTGCACGTGGCGCGCGAGATCGCGAATGTACGCGATCTTCTGGCGCGAGAGTCCTGCCGCACGGAGATCGGGATCGGTCAGCCCAAGCCAATGCTGCGGGAGCGGCTCCGGAACGCCGACCAGCGCGATCAGGCGCGCATGGATGGTCGCCGCCGCGCTCGTGGAGAGCTGCTGGGACACGATCGAGCGCACCAGCGCATCGAGGTGCGATCCCGTGGTGGGTCGGGCGAATCGGGACGGGCCCACACGCTCGATGATGCTCGCCAGCACGGGATCGGCACGCTTGAGATGCCGGACAGCCGTACGCTGCCAGAATGCGCGCGGCGCGCGCGCTCGTACTGTGATGGTTTCGGTCACGCCCGAAAGCTAGCGCGGCGCGTCGACATTCCGCTGGCGCCAATCGGCGCGCGCGGCCATTCTAGGAGCATGCGAAAGCTGATTGCGTATTTTCTGCGTGGACTCGTGGTCACGGCACCTGTCGCCGTCACGCTCTGGGTGTGCTGGGCGCTCTTTCAGCGCATCGACGGGCTCCTGCACCTCCCGATTCCCGGCGCCGGTTTCGTCGTCACGATCGCGGCCATCACGCTGGTCGGGGTGATCGCGTCGAGCCTCGTCACGGTCGGACTGGTCTCGGTGATCGAGAGCAGCATCGAGAAGCTGCCCTTCGTACGACTGGTCTATTCATCCACGCGCGATCTGCTCAACGCGTTCGTCGGCGAGAAGCGGCGCTTCGACATCCCCGTCACGGTGTCGCTCATTCCGGGTAGCGGCGTGAAGGTGATCGGTTTCGTCACCCGCGAATCGCTCGACATTCTCGGCATTTCCGGCTACGTGGGCGTGTACGTGCCTCAGGCGTACGCCTTCGCCGGTCACCTCCTGCTCGTTCCCGCACAACAGGTGGAGCGCCTGGCCGGCGAAAGCGCCGATCTCATGGCATTCGTGGTCTCGGGCGGCGTCGCGGACGGCGCTCGGCGCGAGCCGCGCACCGGGCCGAGCTGAGCCTCTTCTACGCCGCCGGCAGCGGCGTGACGTCGCTTCCGAGCTCGCGCGACATGATCTCCAGATCGAATCCTTCCTTCCGGATGCGCAGGTCGTAGTAGAGCATCGTCGAGACGACCGTCAACAGCGGATAGATCGGGATGATCAGCACCGCGCCGATGATCCCTGCGGTGGCGGGCGTCAGCAGCGTGATGCCGAGCGCCGAGATGATGCCCGAGAAGATGAAGTACAGAAAGAAGGCGAGGCCGAGCGAGAAGAAGATGTGCGCGGCGCAGTCCTTCGAGAGCGCCAGCGTTCGACCCATCGCGGTGTTCGCCCCGACGTTCTCGAGCACGACCACCGGGATGATCGCGAACGTGCGCAGGAGAACGTACACCATGAGCCAGATCGCGAGCGGCACGATGAGCACGAAGAGAACGGGCATCTTCAGCGACGCGACGATCGCGACGCCTACTCCCACCGCCAGCGCGGCCAGGAGCACCAGCAGTCCTCGAAAGAACGAGGCGAGGAACACGGCGACGATCTTCCGCATCCCCGTGCCGAACGCGCGAGCGAGATCGATCTCGCCGTTGAGATAGCCGTCGGAGACGGCGATCGTCAGCACGGCGTCGCACACGGTCACGCACAGGAGTGCCGCGATTCCGACGGCGAAGAGCGGACCGGGGTTCGCCGTCATCAGCTGCGGATTGCTCATGACGTCGCGCGTGAGAATGCGCACGAGCACGCCCGGCGACATGGTGATCGCACTCACCGTCACCAGCTGCGGATAGTAGCGGCGCAACAGCTGGAAGCTCGCGTCGACGAGCTCTGTTGCACGGCGCGGACGGATCTCGATGGGAGGCACTCGTCAGCCGCGTGAGGGTGGACGTGCGTCACCGCGCGCGGTGACGCGTCCACATTGGGTAGGGCGCGGTGCGGACGCAAGATGTCCGCGCGCGCACGTCCGGTCCGCTACGCCAGCGCGGCGTCCAGGTCGATCTTCACATTACCCTTGAGCGCCTTCGACACCGGGCACCCATCCTTCGTCGCCTGCGCGATCTTCGCGAACGCATCGCTTGAGATTCCCGGCACCGTCGCGCGCACCACGAGCTTCATCGTCGTGATCGCGAAGCCGTCCCCGACCCGGTCGATCGTGCACGCCGCCTTCGTGTCGACCTTCGTCGGCGGCGAGCCCGCCTGCTCCAATCCCAGGCTCAGCGCCATGCTGAAGCAGGCAGCCTCGGCCGCCGCCAGCAGCTCCTCCGGATTCGTGCCGGGCTCCTCGCCGAAGCGCGTGCCGAACGAGTAGCTCCCGCCGATTTTCCCGCTCGCTCCCTGAAAGCTCCCCTTCCCCTTCTGCAGACCACCTTCCCAGGTGGCCGATGCGTTCCGTGTCGGCATGCTCAACTCCAGAATGAATGTCCGTGCGTACACTCGCGACGCACTCGCCGAAGGCTAGCGAGCAACCGACGCCGCTCCAACGCCGCTCCCCGCCAATCAGAGGCACCGTTAATCTTCCCGTATGGCCGATGAAAGCGAAGCACTTCCCATACCGCCGACGATCGATCGCATCCTGCGACAGTTTCGCTCGCTGGGCCGCGAAGAGAAGATGCAGTCCCTGCTGTCGTACGCGAAGAAGCTCGAGCCGCTCCCCGATCGCTACGCCGCCATCGATCGCACCAATTTTGTGATCCCCGAGTGCCAGACGCGCGTCGACATCTTTCCCGAGTATCGCGACGGCAAGCTGCATTTCTTCGCCGACGTGAACGTGCGCCAGTCGCCCACCATCGCGGCGTTTCTCTCGATCCTCTTCAAAGCCATCAACGATCAGCCGCCCGCCACGACGCTCGCCATCCCGTCCGACTTCGTTCGCATCATGATGGAGAACATCGGGCTCGGCGCGCGCGAGTCGGGACTCACCGCGATGGTCACCCGCGTCAAGCGATACGCGGCAGAAGCGGAGCGCTACGCAGCCTGACGAAGCTCACCCCACACCCGTGACCGGCATGGCAAACGAGACGCAGAACTTCGGCAATCACCGGCGCAACTATCCGCTCTACCACTTCGTGGCGGCTCCGCTGCTCGCGATCTATCTCGTGTACGCGGTCTGGGGCCTCGTGCGCGCGCCGTCGCTCCCGACCGTGATGAACGTCGTGCTCGCCGCCGGGCTGGTCGCGATGCTCTTCGCTTCCCGCATCATGGCGCTCACGGTCCAGAATCGCGTCATCCGCCTCGAGATGACGCTGCGCCTCCAGCGCGTGCTCGGCCCCGCTGCCGCTGCGGATGCGCTCGCCCGCCTTCCGGTCGGGCGACTCATCGCGCTGCGCTTCGCGTCCGACGCGGAGCTGCCGGGACTCATCGCTCGCGTGCTGTCGCAGGAGCTGACCACGAATACCGAGGTGAAGCAGGCGATCCGCGAGTGGCAGCCGGACCTGCTGCGCGCGTGAGGTTCCCGAGCGAGGCGGCGCTCGAAGACGCACTCTCCGCACCGTCGGCCGGCCTGCTCGCCTCGCTGCGCTCCACGCCGGGAGACATCGTCGTGCTCGGCGCCGCCGGCAAGATGGGCCCGACGCTCTCGCGCATGGCCCGGCGCGCGCTGGACGCGCTCGGCTCGCGCGATCGCGTGATCGCCGTCTCGCGATTCTCCTCCGCGCGGGCGGAACAATCGCTCAACGAGTCCGGCATCGAGACGATTCGCTGCGACCTGCTCGATCGCAGCGCCGTCGCGGCGCTCCCCGACGCACCCAACGTGATCTTCATGGCCGGCCAGAAGTTCGGCACGCGCGACGCGCCCTCGTCGACGTGGGCGATGAACGTGGTGCTTCCGGCCATCGCAGCCGAGCGCTATGCGCGATCGCGCATCGTCGCGTTCTCGACGGGGAACGTCTACGCCCTGAGCTCCGTGTCGCTCGGCGGCTCGCGCGAGAGCGACGCCCCATCGCCGATCGGCGAGTACGCCATGTCCTGTCTCGGCCGCGAGCGCATCTTCGAGGACGCCTCCGCGCGCCGCGGCACGCGCGTGGCCATCGTGCGCCTCAACTATGCCATCGATCTCCGCTACGGCGTGCTCGTCGACATCGCGTCGCGCGTGCTCGGCGGCGAGCCGATCGATCTGCGCATGGGTTACGTCAACGTCATCTGGCAGGGCGACGCGAACGACTGGGCGCTGCGCTGCCTCGCCCACGCGAGCGCACCGCCTTTCGTGGTGAACGTCACGGGCGCCGAGACGCTCTCCGTGCGCGAGATCGCCGAACGATTCGGCGAGCTGCTGCATCGCGCGCCCGCCTTCACGGGCACCGAAGCATCCGATGCGCTGCTCAGCAACGCATCGCTCGCGCACTCGTTGTTCGGACCGCCGTCCGTCACGACGGAAACTCTTCTCGCGTGGGTTGCCGAATGGGTGCGCGCCGGCCGCCCGCTCCTCGGCAAGCCGACGCACTTCGAAGAGCGCGCGGGCACGTTTTGAGCGCGATCGACCTTCGCGGCCATCTCGCGCGCGGGCACGTGATCCCCGCGCATCCGCTCGCGCTCACCGCCGCGCGCGCGCTCGACGAGCGGCACCAGCGCGCGCTCACGCGATACTACGTGGCTGCGGGTGCCGGCGGGATTGCGGTGGGCGTGCACACCACGCAATTCCAGATTCGGGATCCGAAGCATGCCCTCCTCGCGCCGGTGCTCGCGCTCGCCGCCGAAACCGCGGGCGAGCGGCTGCGCGCCGACCCGCGCGCGTTCGCGCTCATCGCGGGCGTGTGCGGCGAGACGAAGCAGGCGCTCGCCGAAGCCCGCCTCGCGCACGACCTCGGCTACCATGCCGCGCTGGTCAGCCTCGGCGCGCTGCACGATGCATCGGAGGAGCGGCTGCTCGGGCACTGCCGCGAAATCGGCGAGGTCCTTCCGTTGTTCGGCTTCTATCTGCAGCCGGCCGTCGGCGGGCGGGTGCTCCGCTACGAGTTCTGGCGTGGCTTCGCCGAGATTCCGCAGGTGGTCGCGATCAAGATCGCACCGTTCAACAGGTATCAAACGCTCGATGTGCTGCGGGCGGTGGCGGATTCGGGGCGCACGGACATCTCGCTCTACACGGGCAACGACGATCAGATTCTGCTCGACCTGCTCACGCCCTTTCCGCCGCTTGGAGAGAGCGATCGCGCCCCGCGCATCGTGGGCGGGCTGCTCGGCCAGTGGGCCGTGTGGACGCACCGTGCGGTCGAGATGCTGGAGGAGATTCGTGCCGCTCGCGACATGATGTCGCTCGATGCGGCGTGGCTCGCCCGTGCGGCGGCGCTCACGGACGCGAACGGCGCACTCTTCGACGTGCGGCACGCCTTCGCCGGCTGCATCGCCGGGCTGCACGAGATTCTGCGTCGCCGGCGACTGCTCGCCGGCAACTGGTGTCTCGATCCGAACGAGTCGCTCTCACCCGGGCAGCTCGACGAGATCGATCGCGTGTTGCGCGCGTATCCGGAGCTCACGGACGACGCGTTCGTGGCCGCGAACATCGACGCCTGGCTGCGCTGATTCCCCGTCCGGGGATCAGTGCCGCTGCGCCAGCATCTCCTCGATTCGCTCCAGCCGCTTCATGGCATCCCTGCGCCAGGACTCGTCGCTCGAGGGATGCTTCAGCACGAACGTGAGGGCGCCGCCGATCTCGAGACGCGCGCACTCGATGTCGCTCAGGCTGTCGATGCCCTGCCGCCGCGCCGCCGACATGAGCTCCGCTCTCGTCACGAGCTGCTTCTTGAGCGCGTCCTCGAGGAGCTCGCCGTGCAGCACGAGCACGACGGAATCCCCCTCTGCGACCCTGTCGATCTTCGGATGCAGGAAGAGGAAGCGAACGACCATGTAGTTCACTCCGAGGAGAAGCGCGGCGCCGAAGAGCCCACCCGAGATCGAGTTGTCGTTTCCGATGATCGCGTTCTGCAGCGTATTCGACAGAACGAGAAGCACGACGAGATCGAATGGATTCAGCTGCCCGAGCTCGCGCTTTCCGGCCACGCGCAGTCCGACGAGCAGAAAGACGTAGACGATGAGCGTGCGAATGACCTTGGCGATGAGCGGCTCGCCAGGCGTGAACATTTCCGTCCAGATCGCATGCATGGGGATGCGGGTGACAGGGTCGGTGGCTGAGGGCTGGCGTCGAGTCCGAAGACGAGGAAGCAAACGCGACGCGTACGCGCTGTCGAGGGACGGCGCGTACGCGTAAACGAGTCTTCGTGCGGCGCAGCCGGAGCGACCCTAGATCTCTCCCCGCTGCAGCAATCGCTTGGCGATGGTCGCCGCAATCTGAGGGCTGTCGTACGCTCGCTGCAGAATGCGGAGCCGGATCTCGGCCGTTCGCTCGGGGGTCAGGCGCGTTCGACGGGCTCGCGAGGCGATCGATCGAACCTCGGTGCCGCAGCTCTCCTGACGGGAGTCTTCTGGTCTCTCAGTCATGTTGTCCTCCACGTAACTGAATATCGGGCGGAACGTTGGAAGCTTGAGCCGGAAATTGTTGCCGGGCGCCTGCCGCTGCAGTCTATGAACTACAGCCGACCGCCATCGCCCAGCCCATTCCGAGCGGCACCATGTCCATTCTTTGCGTCGATGATGAACCCGCGGTAGCGATGATCGTCGAGCACACGCTTCGCCAGGCGGGACACGAGACCGTGAGCGCGCGAAACGTCGCCGAGGCGCTGCAGGTGCTCTCGCGTGGCGGCGTGGAGCTGATCATCTCCGACTACAAGATGCCCGG
>Ga0070714_100001263_pt1 | contig 18267 bp, 12 predicted proteins | sample LARL83metaG_FD_65450 | JGI IMG/M metagenome (GOLD analysis project Ga0070714, IMG submission 65450) | Corn, switchgrass and miscanthus rhizosphere microbial communities from Kellogg Biological Station, Michigan, USA - LAR L8-3 metaG | ecosystem: Host-associated > Plants > Roots > Rhizosphere ... | reverse complement strand
ATGCGGCTTCAGCACAACACCGTTACCGCATCCAAGCGCTGGCGCTACCGACCGCATGCTCAGGTTGAACGGAAAATTGAATGGGCTGATCACACCCACTACGCCTGCAGGCACGCGGTAGAGTCGGTTTTCCTTACCGTCCACCGTGGACGGCAGAATCTCCCCGGTCATCCGCAGAGGATATGTCGATGCTTCTTTAATGAAGGTCTTAACCAGAAAGATCTCGATCGCCGCCTTCAGATGAGTCCCGCCCAACTCTTCCACGATGATGTCGGCGATGTCCTTTTCGTTCTGCTCAATCCAGGTGATCGCGCGCTCCAGGATGGTGCGCTTCTCAAACGGATTGACCTCCGCCCAGACCTTCTGCGCGCTCGCCGCCGCCCGATAGGCATCATCCAAGTCGGCCCGGTTTGCCAGCTTGAACTCAGCTATCTGCTTCCCGTCATAGGGGTTCGTATCGCTTAAGATCTTTGCGCTTTTGCCGTCGCGCCACACACCGCCGATGTACTGCTTGTTCAGCTGCGCCAATGGGTTCATGGGAGTTCTCCACGGGGCAACCTGGCCCCTGATGCGGCATTCAGCCTATCACCGAATCGGCATTCATAACAGACGAAAGGTGCGCGTCGAGTCGCGTAATACCAGGTATCCCCCAGGGAACCTGATTCACAGGATTTTGCGCGCACCCGTAGAATGATTAGTCGCCTCGCGCAGGCGCTGGCCAATGATCACCGACTGCCATATTCACATTCAGCCGCACGAACTTCTGAAAAAGCCGGCGCTGCAATTAATAAAGGATGCCGCTCCCCATTTCGACCAGATTGAGGAGTTCAGCAACTCGCCGAAGGCATTTCTAAAATATCTGGACTCCTCCGGCATTGATCGGGCGGTCCTGATTAATTACGTCGCCCCCGAGGTGATGGGCCTCACCTCCGATGTTAACCAGTACATCGCCGATTATGTAAAGGCAGATCCCAAGCGGCTGATCTCTTGTGGTGGACTGCATCCACGGCATACGCGCAGCATTGCAGCGGATATCGAGCAGTTCCTCCGCCTCAAGATTCGCATGATCAAGATTCACCCACCGCATCAACTTGTTTTTCCCAATGACTATCTGAATGGCGTTAAAGAATTGGAAGCCATCTATCGTGCTGCCGAAACCCACGGCATTCCAGTCATGTTCCACACGGGCACCTCAATTTTCCCCGAGGCACGCAACCGTTATGGAGATCCTATTTTCGTGGACGATGTGGCCGTCGATTTCCCGAAGATGAAAATCATCATGGCGCACGGCGGCAGACCCCTGTGGATGAAGACGGCATTCTTCCTGCTCCGTCGTCATCCCAACGTCTTTCTGGACATCAGCGGGATCCCACCGAAAGCTCTGTTGAAGTACTTCCCGCGCCTGGATGAGGTCGCGCACAAAACACTCTTCGGCACCGATTGGCCCAGTCCCGGGGTGCCGCATCTCAAGCGCAACCTGGACGATTTTCGCGCGCTGCCACTGCCGGAAGACGCAAAAAAGAAAATTCTCAGCAAGAATGCTTTGGAGATCTGGCCGGCATAGCTCTGATTGAGAGAAACCGCTTGGTCAGCAATCCTCGGCTAGCTTTGAGGCACGAGTTCCTCTTCGCGGCTGGCTCGCTTTGCGAGTCGTTCGTTCAGCTTCGCCAGCACCTGAAAGGCGTCGGCAACGTACAGCACATCTGCCTTTCCGCGGGCCCAGCCACAGTTCGGATCGAGGTTCACCGCCCGGCGTTCATTGATGAATCGCCAGCCCACGACGTGCGGCTCTTCTCCGTGACAGCAAGTCGAGAGACCTTTGGGGTGACGCGGAGTCGCTCCCGTCTGCCCAACTTGGTTCAGGTGCGTCATGAATCCAAGCACCGCTTGGTTTTCTCCACTCTGATCCACAAGCGATTTGCTCCCGCCGAGCGATGCGCCCGAGTTACGCAGGAATTCCAGGATGGTTGTCTCTGCCTCGGGCAAATGCGTTTTGCCGTCCGCCTGTTTCTTGCACCAACCGGCGCCCGCAACGAACAACAACTTCGCGTCCGGACGAATCGTCTGCGTGCTGTTGCTCGGCGTCCGCACCTCGCAAAACGTGGTTCGCTTTGCACTTGCGGGGAGTTCTACATTGAGAACTTGGAACTGAGCCGACGCCGGTGTTCCAGTCCACGATGCATGACAACCGGAGTCGAGCACCAGGAACCACGGACGTACTTCCCGCCGGATAACAGCTTCCATCCGCTGGCGGTACAACCACCGCTTCGCGACGATCACACCTTCATGCACCTCCACCGATGTAATGTGCGTGTCGATGTGAGCGTTCAATCTGTGCGCTGCTCCTGCCAAAACCCGCATGAAGCGCGATGTGCCCGGGGCGATCACGATCTGCGGCGTTGTCGCGGCGCAGATCGCCTCGACTGCAGCCGCATCGCTCGCGTACCGAGGGTATTCGAACTCGGTTCCGGTCACGGCGAAGATGGATGCACCAGTGGTTGCCAGGCTTTCGGCTGCGGCCTGCACCTCGCGACCGATCAATCCGATCGTCAGCGAGCCTCCACACTGTTGAGCGAGATCGACTGCCGCTCCCAGGGCTTCGTATGCAACTTTTGGCAGCGTCCTTCCTGATTCGTCCACATGCGCGAAAAATAGAATTCGGTTGTCCATGCTTCCTCTATGCGGGGCGGGTGCCTCGCCCGCCACTATGCTTGCCCAATCCACTCCAGCAATTCCGCTGCTACCTGTTCCGCCGAAAGGTCCTTCACCACGCGCGTCTGCCGCTGTTGCCTCGGCAGGGCCACACTCACGTATCGCAGCCCATCTTGCGCCAACGCGCCAGCTTTCGCCTTCTGCAATGCCGGCATGATGGTGCGCATGTTCGCCATCCCAACCTGAGGATTGTTTTTCGGTTCTGGCAAATTCCCCGTGGCCCAGCCGAGCAACATCGGCGGCCCCTGACATTTCGAACCCATGTGCCTTCCACCTTCAATCCGTTCCAGAATCTCAAACGAACCATCAGCCTGCACACTCAACTGATCCACACCCTGGAACTGGTCCACGATCCCGAGATGCTCCGCGACCAATTGCATGGTCACGCCTGTGCCTCGCGATGCCGACTCCCAGCCGCCAAACAGCAGCAGCCGCGAACGGTCCAGGCCAGGGATCGACTGAATCGCACTCGCAAGAATCGCCGCAACCGCATGGGCATCTGCAAACCCATTCGCTTGCGCGTCAATCGGAACCAGTTCGAAACTCGCCTTTTGTGCGACGTTCATCATCACCTGCTGCAGCTTCGCTTTCGGTGCCGCACTCACCAGCCACACCTTGCTGCCGCTCGCCTTGGCGGCCAGGTTCGCCGCTTCATTCAGCGCATGCGCCGCCCACGGATCGAGCACCGCGGGCAGCATCATTTCATTCTTCAGCGCCGGCCCGGCCGGAGCTGAGATCGGTTCCAGCGTTTGCAACGGATCCGGCACAATTCCTGCGCACACCACAATGTGATAGTTGTTGGTCATAAGTTCTCAGGTTTCAATGTTTCAAGGTTTCAAAGTTTCAACGTCTTAGATCATGTGCTCTCCACAGCTACTCGTGACAACCTTCGAAACTTTTAAATCTTGCGACTTGGTTCAATTCAACGTCGAATGCAGCCCACCCGCACCCGCTTTGAACTCGATGTTTTCGCTGGGGCAGTTCCAGAGGCACGCGCCGCAGTAGACACATTTCTCGCGGTCAAATGCCGGTACCCCGTTTTCTCCCCGCGTAATCGCCTGCCCCGAGCACATTTCCATGCACAGTTTCGGCTCGCAGTCTTTGCACAACGCGGGCCGCAGGAAGACCACGTGATTGGAGTAACCGGGTGCCGCCTGCACAGTCCCACCCATCAGCAGTGCGTCTTGATGTGAGATCAGCAGTTGCCCGTCGCACTGAATCTCCGGCCAACCCAGCCGGTCCATGATGTGATCGTGCAGCGCAGCACCGGATGCGGCACACTCTTTTTGAAGTCGCTGCAACTCATCTGGCGAGATACGCCCGGCGCAGTGCTCCCCCAACGAACTCAGACGAGCTTGTCGTTTGCGCGCCGGAAATGCGATCACCCCACGTGTGAGCCCGGCGAGCGCCATACCGACCATCCCGCGCACAACGCCATATTGAAATCCGTTTCGCGAATTCGCTGCAATCTTCGATTCGCGTTCCACCCAGGTCTCGCGGCGCCGCCTCACATAACTTCGTTCCAGGTTTTTCCGTGTGAACGCCTTCTTTTGCTCAAGTAGCTCGATCACCGCTTCGGCCAGCTGAACTCCCGTTGTCCATGCTTCATCGACTCCTGACCCCGCGAGAACATTCGTGCTGCCCGACCCTTCCCCAATACGCACGTACCCATCGCCTGCAAGAAAAGGCTCGCCGTGTCGTCCCGATTCCTGCAGCGACTTCGCACCCCACGACTTCAGCGTTCCGCCCTGCAGGTGCCGCCATAAATAAGGGTGTTGAATGAAATGCTGTAAATATCGGTATGCGGTCCGCACCGGGCTACGGAACCACGAAGGAATAAAGATCCCTACTGATGCCAGCTTCTCCGGGTGCACATACAAGAACCCAAATATCTCCGGCTCCGGAAACCCAATGGTGTGCAGCACGGTTCCAGGCTCAAGCTCGCAATCTTCGCGAAGCTCAATCACCATCTTCATTCCCATCGCCCACTCGGTGTGTGCATGCCCCTCGGGCAGCCCGAAATGTCGATCAAGCTGCTGCCCCACCGCGCCGACCGGGCCATCAGCGACGACCGTTAAACCGGCATGAACATCCATGCCAAGCATGAAACCTTCACTATGCTTGCCGTCAGGCGACAGGCCCTGATCAACCAAGCGCACTCCGTTCACCTGGTCGCCCTTGAACAGCGGTTCGCCGACCGGCATGCCTGGCCAAATCTGAACCGTGCCGGTGCTTGTGATCTGGTCGCTCACCCACTGATTGAATTGCCCCAGCGAAAAAATCATCCCGCCGTGCTTGTTCATGAATCCGGGAATGAATGGCGCCTCGACCGCGCTGTCGTGCAATCCCATAACCCCGCTGAGCATTTTAAGCAACCGATCGATTACTCGAATTCCGAACGACCTTCGGCTTGCGCCAACAGGATCGAGCAGATAAACCAACTTCTCGTTGCGCACCGGCACAGCCATGGGAATCTGCGACAGATCAGTTTCAGGGAAGCTTGCGCGAATCCCCCGCGCCTTCGTCACTGCGCCCGAAACGCCGAAGCCCAGCCCGTCCGCACGCTCGTAGCAGATCACCTGCAGCGGCATCCCATGCGCGACATTGCTTTCAAAGCGCGGCGAGCCGTCTTCATTCAGCAGGTTGCGTGAGAGCGTGTAGAGAAATCCCGCCATTGCCGGCCCGAAGCCCACGCCAGCAATGTCCACGGACATGTGCTGCCGCTCGGTGTGTGCCAACATTTCTGGATGACCAAGACTCATGCAGGATAGTCCAGCGCTTCCGGAATCATGATTTTCGAGATCGCTTCCGCCGCTCTGTCTTTTGCCAGCCGTGCTCCCGTCAAGCATCCATCGAGCTTCGTGTGCAGGGTCAAAAACGGACGCTCGCGGTCGCACTTCGCACAGGGCCCTGCTTTTTGTGGATGAGAACCGTCATTTTTAATGACGTCGAACGCATAAGAACCCACGCCCGGCATGATGCTTTCGATCGCTTCGAGTTCGTCTTCATGCCAGCAACTGCGCGCGCCTTCCTCATCCCATGCCGGATGCCGGTTGTACCCGAATACCAGCTCCGCGCAGATTCTCGCCACCTCGCCACTCGCCCGCGCCGTTTGCACATGGCTCAGATCGCTAAGGAAATTCACCAACCCATTCAGCCCTTCCGCCACCGCCGGATCCTGCGCACCCTGCTCCTCTAACCTGAGGACGTCAAGGATCTGACAGCGCGCGGCCATCAGCCAACACAGCGCATCTGCCAGCGGGAACGTCACTCCCTGCCGCGCGCTTTGATACAACTTGCTTCCGTCCGCATCTTTCCCGTGCTGCAAATGGTCCAGCGTCCACATCCACATCGTCATTGCGGTCGCCAATGCGCATGCGCCGGTGCCCGGATGGTGCGACGCAATCGCCCGCATCTCGCGAATCCAACTTCGCATCTGCGCCAGGAATAACGGATTCGCCATGGTGATGGAAAGCTGGCGGCGCTGCACCGCTTCCGGCCCTTCATACGTGGCTTCCAATTGCGCATCCATCCACTTATTGCCGAGGAACCCAGGGCAGTCTTCGGTGATACCATACCCGCCCATTAAGCTGACAGCCTCACGCATCATCTGCGCGCCCCAGCCGGTGTTCCATAACTTCGCCGCCGGACATAGAACGTCCGCTAACGAGTCCAGCATCGCAAAGCGCAACGGCAAATCAGTATTCAATTGTTCGCGTCGGGGATCCCTCGCCGGCAAGGCCAGTAACTCCGCCGCACGCTCCGACGCTTCACGCACGAACTTGACGCGTGATTTCCCACTGACGCCGCGTTCCACGCACAAGTTTTCAAATTCCTTTTCCAATGGATCGAGCTCATCAAACGCTCGTGCCGCGGCAAATGCCAATGACGCACTGGCCTCGCCTGTCGCCCAAACATCCACCAGCCGATGCAGCGCATCCTGCCTCGCCTGCAGTCCAAGTTCGTATCGCACTGACCCGGGTGCGGCGGTTTCAGCACCGCGAAACCGACCTCGCTGATAGCGCATCACCGGCTCCACCGCCGACAGCAATTTTGCCGACGTCATCACGCCTACCGTCACTCGCGTCCGGCGAAACACTGCTTCAATGACCTCGCTGTGGCTGTATCGAGGAACAATCATGCCGTCGCGAACGTCATAGCCGCCGACAATCCTGCTCGCCGGAACTCGCAGATTGAAAATCGGATCTCCCGTCGACGACAACTGGTGCACCATTTTCTTTGTCGGCGTACCCCGATCGAAAATCCCGGGATCGCCTTCTTCGAGAATCACTATGCAGCTGCCCTTGATCCGATCGTCGTCCGAATCCACCGCTGCAGTGACAAAATTGGCAAAGCCGATATTGGTGATGAATCGCCCGCGCTTCTCGACTTGCAGCACTGGTTCTGCACCCGCCTTCCACTCGACCACGCGCACCTTACCGTTCAACATGCCGGTATCCACGCCCACATACGGGATAGGTTCGGTCAGGCAAAAAGCGCCGCGCAGCGGCTTGCGATCCTCTCCCGGTTTCGTCGGAGCCGCCAGGCTCATGAAATGCTGCTGCTGTTCTGGAGTCCCTCGCTCATGGATCGGAGCCAGTGCCAGGCATCCCGCCAGGCTCGCGGTCGCGGCTCCGCCGTCCACCCACGCCAGCTCGAACGCAACCAGCGCCAGCGCAAGATTCTTCGGCCCGGCAAACAAGCCACCCTCTTCCGGTTCCATAAAAACCGCCGTGATACCGGACGAATCGAAGGCCTCCAGCAACTCGGCCTTGCCTTCCGTCCACTCATGCGAATTTCTGCCGCCCTGAGCGACCAGTCTCGCTACCGGGCCTCGTGCGACCGCTCGCGCCGATTGCACCAGCATCTGCAGCTCAAATCGGTCCGCGAATCCCCACTGGATCTGCCGTGCGGCATCGGAAGGCAAGGTGCGGAGTGTCTCTCTCTCGGTCAGAATCGCAGTCGCCATAACGGCCTCCATTTTGGCTGGGGAAAAATGTTTACCCGATTTTGCTGTGCAAGGCGGATGGGGGCTGTGACTGCGGTCACATTCCCCTATGATCCTGATCGCCAATGAGTTCGGCCACTCTCTGCAATCGCTTGGTTAGCCGTTTCCACCAGTTGAACAGGTATCCCTTCACCCCAAGCGTGCGAGGTCTGTACCTCGCCTTCCGCAAAATGGCTATAAGAGCCCCCCTTGAAGTGGATATTGATAAGGCCACCTTCATACGCCAGAGTGGTCTTATAGAGGCACGCCCGCCGGAAGCCCCTTCTGACCCCTCGACGACAGATGTTCACGCGAGCCTTCCGGCGGGATTGAATTGAAGACGGGTTGGATCGCCGATCAGAAGGAGTTCAGCATGAAAGTGGCATTCATCGCTTTCGTCCTCACCGCCAGTGCTCTTTTTTGTCTAAATCTGAAGGGCCAATCAGAACCGGCCGGCCGAAAGCTCACGGGCGACGCCACAGTTCCCGACGATCGAATTACCGCAAACATGTCGGCAGCAGAACTGGAGAACCGCGCTGATCAACTGCGTGCCGCGAAAGACTACGTTGACGCCTATGATTTTTACCGTGCTGCGCTCGCAAAGAACCCGCTCAGCGCAACGCTCTATAACAAGTTCGGCGTCAATGAGCTGATGTCGCTGCATCTGCGCCAGGCCAAATCAGATTTCGAGCACGCCCTTCATCTCGATCCACACTTCGCCTCTGCCTATAACAATCTCGGTGTGCTGGAATACGCCCTGAAGAAATATAGGGCGTCGATCAAGGACTATGAAAAGGCGATTCGCCTGGAAGGGAACGCCACCTACTACAGCAATCTGGGCGCCGTTTATTTTTCGAAGAAGGATTTTCCAAAAGCGACAGAAGCCTACAGGAAAGCGGTCGAGATCGACCCCAACGTATTCGACAACTCAAACCGCACCGGCATCACCGGGCAGATCGCATCCCCGGAAGATCGCGCGCACTTCTCCTATGTTCTCGCCGAACTTTACGCTAAACAGGGTTTGAACGACCGTTCTCTGGAATGCCTGCGCCGCGCGCTGGAAGAGGGTTACAAGCGAGCTGACGATGCGTACTCCGATGTGGCTTTTGCTCAACTGCGAAAAGACCCGCGATTCGCCGCGCTGATGTCGAAGCGTCCGCCCGCAATCTCGGACTAGTGAACACAGGCATCAACCTATCAGCGCGTGTATCTTCCGCACCGCTGTCGGCATCTGTTCTGCGCTTGTGCTTCCAAAACCTAGAATGAACCCAGGCCGCTGCGGCTTAGTCAGATAAGAGGAAGACAGCGGCACCAGCCAGAGATTCTCCGTCGCCGCCCGCAGTGCGATCTCGCGATCGCGGATTCCGCTCAATGCCATGGATAAATGCATCCCTGCCTGTCCGCCCGTGATCTCCGCCGAGTTGCCGAATTCCTTCCGAACGCAATCCATCAATGCACTTCTCCGCTCGCCGTACACCACTCTCATTCTCCGAATATGCCGCGAGAAATGTCCTTCGCCGATGAAGTCGGCCAGCACCGCCTGAAAAAAGTGCGATGGCCCAATATCCATCGATAGCCGCACCGCCAGGAAGGTGTCCACCAAGTCCGCCGGAATTACGATGTAACCCAACCGCAACGACGGAAAGAGCACCTTGCTGAACGTCCCGATGTAGATCACGCGGGCGTGGTGATCGAGCCCCTGCAATGACGCAATCGGCATGCTCTCGTAGCGATACTCGCTGTCATAATCGTCCTCGATAATCCACGACCCCGCCTGCTCCGCCCACGTAAGCAACTGCAACCGTCGCGAGGCGCTCATGGTTACGCCTAGCGGATATTGATGCGAAGGCGTCACCAGTGCAGCTCGGGCGTGGCGCGCCGACCGGATTCCCTCCGCAACGTTTAATCCGTCGTGATCTACCGGAACCGGAACCACCTTGCAGCCGTGGAACCCGAAAACGCGGTAGGCGAAGCGGTAGCCTGGGTCCTCCATCCACACTGATTCTCCGGGATCGAGCAGGACGCGAGTCGTGATTTCCAGCGCCTGTTGCGAGCCGCTCACGATCATGATCTGCTCGTCCTCGCAGCGCACGCCTCGCGCGGTTCTCACGTAGTTCGCGATCGCCGTGCGCAGTTTTTTGAGCCCGAGCGGATCGCCGTAGTCCAATGACTTCGCAAAGCTGTGCCGGCTCTGTCGCGTGATCAGGCGGTTCCATACCGGAAAAGGGAAATGCTCGAACGCGACCTGGCTTACCCCGAAGGGTCCCCAGCCGCGGCGCCACGGAACGTTCTTGTCGACTGCAGTTGTCCTCTTTGAGATCCTGCGAGCTTCTGGCTTGGCCTTCTCCGGGCGCGCACTTCGCACATGCGGCGCAGGACTCTGGTCCGGCAGGGATCGCGAGACCACGGTTCCCGATCCCACGCGGCTCTCGAAATATCCCTCTGCGAGAAGTTGGGAGTATGCGTTCAAGATCGGTATGCGCGAAATTCCCAGTTCGTCGGCCAGCATGCGAGTGGAAGGCACGCGTTGCCCCGGCCTCAGCGTTCGACCCACGATGGCGCCGCGATACGCGTCGTAGATCTGCTGATACAGCGCGTCCGGCGACTTTCTGTCGACCGAGATGACGGGAATAATTCCGGAAGGTACTCGTTTCACGTTGGAAGGCGATCGTAATGGTTATACAGAAACGTCGTCAAGCAACAACTTTCGTTGACTACTTTGACGGGACATTTCTAGACACGCCGTTGACAGGGTCCATGCCAAATCGTTTTGTCAGATACGCACGCGCAATGACGGGTCACGTGCAGTCAAATCGACCAACCGAATCCCCGGTTTGTACTCAGGTTGTGCTTTCAAAGCGGCGTTCACTTCCCCTATAATCCGGCTGCTCCGATCACCAGGAACTGGGGACCCCGATGCGCGACGCCACCGCTCTTTCAGGCCCGGAATGCCGTATTGCCATCATCACCGCCGAAACCGAAGCCTTTCCGGATATGCGGCATTTTCTTGCGCCGCGCTTTGATGCCTTGTTGGCCCAATCGGACAAGCAAATTCAATCCGCAGTCGATGACCTCACCATTCGCGCTATTCTGATTGACCTCGACAGCATGGGGGGAGACCCGTCCGATGCCTTGCAGCTTCTGCGCGATATTCGCCAGATCCGCGACGACCTCGTCCTGGTCGCGATCACTCGATCGAACAGTCGCAGCGTTCCGCTGAAAGCTAGCGAGGCCGGCGCCGATGAATTCTTCCTCGCGCCCTTGGATTTTCAGGAGCTGCAAATCGTTCTCTGGCGCGCCATCGAAAAACGCAGCCTTCAGCTCGAAGGCCAGCGCCTGGTGGAACAAGCAGAAAATAAAACATCCTTCTGCGGCCTGATCGGCGTCAGCGAGGCGATGCAGCGCGTGTATCAGGCCATCCACGCGGTGGCCGACAGCAATACAACCGTTGTTCTGCGGGGAGAAAGTGGCACGGGAAAGGAACTGATCGCGGGTGCGATCGTGCAACTCAGCAGCCGCAGCGACAAGCCTTACGTCTGCCTGAACTGCTCTGCTATTCCCGAGAACCTGATCGAATCCGAGCTGTTCGGCCACGAAAAAGGCGCGTTCACCGGAGCCGATACCGCCAAGACTGGGCTGATCGAGTCCGCCCACGGCGGCACTTTATTCCTGGATGAAATCACGACCCTCGATCACAGCCTGCAAAGCAAGCTGCTCCGTGTACTGCAGGAACGCACAGTTCAACGGGTCGGTGGTCGCAGTTCCAAGAAGATTGATTTTCGGCTGATCGCCGCCAGTAATGACAATCTCGAAGAGATGGTCCACCAGGGCCGTTTCCGCGAGGATCTCTACTACCGCATAAACGTTGTTCCGATCTTCATACCGCCGCTACGCGAGCGCCCTGGAGATCTACCGCTACTGGTCGATCACTTCTTGCGTATCTACTGCACCGCGAACAATCGCCCGCTGAAACAATTGGAGCCGGAGGCCCTCGAGATCATGGAGGACTACTCCTGGCCCGGGAACGTGCGGGAACTGGAGAACGTGATCCAGCGGCTGATTATCATGAACAACTCGCCCATAATCCGCGCCGGGCACCTGCCGCAGCCGATGCTCTACTCCAGCGCCGCCAGCCAGGAAGCGATTCTGATCCCTGAAGATGGTGTCGACTTCGACGCCGAGATGGACCGCATTGAACTCGCTTACCTCACCGCAGCCCTGAACCGTACTGGCGGAAGCAAGTCGGCAGCGGCGGCGCTCCTCCGCATCGATCCCCAACGCATGAAGTATCTCTGCCGCAAAAGGAAGCTCGCTGCCGCCGCGCAGGGTTAATTTTTAACCCAACAAGGGTTAATTTTTAACCGAGAGTGACTTCTTGACCCCGCCGGCACGCTCCCATGCGACCATCGCGAACCGGTAAGTTGTTGATTCCACTAATCTCGCACGCGCTGGAAACATCCTCTCGCACTTTGGCATGCCCTGTGCAATAGGACAATGCGTTAGCCGAAAACAAAAAACAAGGAGCAGGCAATGTCAATCTCGAAGAAATCTCTGATCAGCAATCGCAGCGCGAGCAAGAAAGCCATCGTAACCAAGCCGGAAGTCATCAGCGCCGAACCAACGAGGATGAAGCCCCCATCACCGAAGATTCAGACCACGTTGTCCAGAATGAAACCGCCTTCGCCCAGGATTCAAACCACATTATCCAGAATGAAGCCGCCGTCACCTAGAATTCAAACCACATTGTCGAGGATGAAGCCTCCGTCACCGAAAGTGACGATGTAGTCGAAGCGCCCAGAGCATTGCCTGCCCTGACGGGCCGTGACCATCCCGGCCCGTCAGTTTCCTTACCAGATTTTTCTCAAAACTAGGTCGCGAGTAAACTCAATACCGAAACTCGCAAGGCTGCGTCGGGCTACCAGAATTTTTGCTATTCCGGACTCGCCAGGTTTCAGTGCACCGCTGTTTGTCAGCCATACAGTGGATTTGTAATAACGCGGTGGATTGATCCCTTGTAGTTGATCTTTTGAACTCAATCCATCGGCAAGGTTGAAACTAGCAGCCACGTTCGAGATCACTCCCGTAAGCGGTGCCACAGTTCCAGCCACCAGAAGCCTGACCTTTTCTCCGCTTTTCAAATCATGCATCGCGAATTCAGGTATATAAATCTCAGCTTTGACATGACTCAATTCGTCAACTTCCAGCAATAGGTCTCCCTCGGCCACCGATCGTCCGACCAGATCCGCCAGGTGTGGGGTAGCTACGATGCCAGCAATCGGCGTCGTCACCAAGAGCTGCTGAGTCCGTTCTCTCGCCAGTTCGCGATTCTGAGTTAGCCATTGTCGTTCCTGCTGAGCGGCAGCAACGCCTGAATGCTGCATTATGGCCTGATTCTCACCTGCCGTTGCCCTGGCAAGCTGACTTGCGGCCAACGCGGCTTGAGATTCAAGCGAAGCATTGCGCAATCGCAGCAGTGCGTTTCCAGCCCCGACCACCTGCCCTTCGCCTACTGAGACTTCTTCTACCGTTCCCGGGACCGCTGCCCGGATCGTTGCCGTTTGCCCAGCTTGGATGACAAACGGACCACGCACAAAATCTGGCCAAATGGGAACCAGAACAAGGATAAGGATTCCCGTTATACAGCCCGCAACTCTTGCGGGACTAAACCAGCGCCGCACTCGTTCTTTCTTGTCGAGGTAGAGCGTCTTCATAAAAGCCACCAAAAGTTTCAGTCGAGAGTGAAAGACCCAGTAGCCAATGGCTAAAGCAGGTAAAAACGCCCATTCCGGGTTATACGAACGCAAGATGTGGTACGTGATCACCATCAGAAAAGACAGCAAGCTGTAGCTGTACAGACCTGACAGAATCGCGTAGACGATATAGAAGGGACGTCTTCGACGCGGAACGTAGGGCACCTCGGCGGGCAACCGGAATATGTGCTGGCGTGCCCAAGTGCTCAGATAAGCGGTACTCGTTTCCTTCAGCGAAGGTTCGGCTACCAGTTCCGAGAAGATGAGGTAACCATCCAGTTTGATGAGCGGATTCAGGTTGAGCAGCGATACGCCTACTCCGGTCACCATCATGACCTTGTAGGCCCAATCGTGCATCGGCATTCCGGTCGCCGTAGTCCACCAAAGGACGGTTGCGAAAAAGCACACCACCAAGTCCAGCCAAATGCCCGCAATCGCGGTCGCGATGCGCGCCCATTTCCCCCCGGTCACCAGCACCTGCGTGGAATCGCAGAAGAAACTCGGCGCAAAGTACATTAAGCTGAAGCCCATTTTTTCGATGGTGGCGCCGAAGTGTTTGCCCACCAGGCCGTGTGCGGTCTCGTGGATCGCGGCCATCGCTGCGAACAGAAACCAGAACTCAACGAGACCGGTCCCCGACTTGTGCAGGAAGTTGAAGAACGCGAAACTATCCGACCACACTTCCCCAAACCGATCTGCCCACATGCCTACCATTACCGCGAACATCGCGATGCTGGTCCATACGAACCATGGCGTGAACAAGAACCTGACCCTTGGGTAGAGCCACGAAATATACTTGTCGGCGTCGTTCCATACCTTGATGGTCACATCCGCGAAATCCACCGTCCGCTTCTTCTTTTTGCCACGAGATGCTCGTAGCTCTTGTTGCAGTGCGATGTTCTGTTCCATCGGCGTCCTGCACAGCAATTCGCTTTCCGCTCGGAGATAGCTAGTGAATTCCTTGACCTCCTCTCCGGTCAGGGGAGAACCCGTTGCAGTGCTGAAGCGCGCGGCGATTTCCTCATGCGTACTTTCGCCGTCGAACATTTGTAGCAATTGCCATTGCTCAGGTGAGAAGCGAAAGATGTATTCGCTTCCGGGCGCTTTCGTGATGATGACTGGCCGCCCTTTTTCAATATGCTCTTTTGCGATCACCTTCGGATTAAGTCTTGGCGGGTTCTTGCGGACAATCTGCGGCGGCAGTTCCGGCAGCGCAACTTCGAGGGCTCGAACAATATTCATCGCAGAGGAGTGGTCTCACCGGACGTCGGACAGGTGGAGATCGGCCCGCATTCCAGGCCGCAGGCCCGCGGTATCTCCGGAAAGTTCCGCAAGAATTTCGATGGTATCGCTCGAGGGATCAACCACAGGACTTACCTGAATCACTCGGGCGCGATATTTGTGCGCTGGGTCCGCTGCTTCCGCTGGCGTGATGCCAACCATCGTCCCCGGCTTAACGCGACCCAGGAATCTCTCCGGCAACGTGACTCGGATTCGCAGCGGCGCGGTCGCTGTGACCCAGAACAACCGGTCATTCTTCGTGACGCTCTGCCCAATGCGTATGTACCGGCGTGCGACCACACCGTTGAACGGCGCGGTGATCTGCGTCTTTTCCAATTCGAGTTCCAGCGAGCGCTCGACTTCTTTGGAGTTAGCCAGCAACTCCGAAACCCGCTTCACGTCCCATTGGTCAGATTCGGCCTTGTACTTCGCGTGGTCGAGCTCTTCTTTTGGAATGATCTGCGCGTCCCACAGTTTTTGCGAGCGCTCATAATCTGCTTGCAGCACCTTCGCTTCCGCCTGCCAATTCTTCAGATCGGCTTCCGTGCTGCGCGTTTTGGCGCGCGCGGCTTCGAGATCGGCCGAAATCTGGCGGTCGTCCATCTTCGCCAGCAGTTGTCCTTTCTTGACTGCGGTGCCCGGCTCGGCCATTACTTCGGAGATCAATCCATCTCGCTGCGCGGCCACGTCGACCTGGTCTTCCACGATGATCGGCCCAGACGCGACAAAGTCCACCTGAGGCCCAGTACTTGCATGTGAAGGTTGAGCCGGTGCTGCCTGCGGAGCAGGCTCAGCCGCCGACACCGTGGCCGGCCCCGAAGGTGAACTCGAACATGCGACTCCAACGATCAGTAACGCGAACGCCAACACAGCTTTCTTCATGGAGAAACGCCCCTTTACCATCCAAACCAATCCCACAGCTTTGTCCAAATCCAAATGCCCACGCGGCGGAACATCACCACGCCCGCGGGTCTCCAACCAGTGGAGATCTTCCCACGTCCTTGCATTCCTGATCGCAACGCGTTGTCCGGATTCGCAACCGCAACCCGAGCGAAAAACGTGGTCTCTGCGTTCTGGAGAACTCCTTGCGGACTGACCACCGCAACTTGCCCATGAAACGTCCGCTCGGGAAATCCATCGAGCTTCAAACTCACCTTCTGCCCCGGTTTCAGCAGCGCAACATCGGACTCGCCAATCGCCACATCTACCAACTCTTCCGAGTTGTCGACGATATCGACAAAGCTGTCCCCTTCTTTTAACTTATGCCCGACCAGGTTCTCGATCTGCGGCGTGGCAATCACGCCATCAATCGGTGAGCGAATGATGGTCTTCGCCAGCCGGTCCTCGGCGCGTTTCACCTCTGAGGCCCAGTAATCAGCTTGCGCCCGCTGAATGCCCGCCTCAGATCCATCGTTATTTGCCAGCGCCCGGTCCATCGCCGCGATCGCAGTCTGCTGTTTCGCCTGTGCCGCAGCCAACGCAGAGCGATAATCCCAATTCTCGAGTTCAGCGATTGGTGCGCCTTTTTTGACCACATCCCCTTCGCGCACGTCGACCGACTTGATCACGCCCTCGAACTCCGATCCCACGTGCGCAACCCGTGCCGGCGCGACCACGGCGTTTCCATCCACGCGCAAGGGCAGCGGAACTGCCAGTAGGAAGATAACTACAGCCGCGACGCCAATTACCAGCGCAGCCCGCTTGTGTTTCTCCAGCGCAAGAAATCTCTTCTTTCTCTCGACCAGCGGTTGCAACACGCTGATAAACGGTACCTCTTTATATAAGGACGCATTCCGCAGTGCGACCGTCGCCTGGCTGGCCAGCACCTTGATCATCTCCAAGTGCGCTTCCGACAAAAAGTCTGGATCGCTGCTCTCAAACAGCAGCACGCCAACGCGCCCCTCTTCATCGACCAGCGGAAGCAAATGACATGCGCGCATCCCGCTCTCCGCGAAGTACTGCTGAAACTTCGCCTTCGTCTCTTCGCGGTCAGACTCGACTTCCTCCCCGTGTTTCGCCACCAGCAGCGGTTCGCTTAGCACCGCCGACCACTGCAGGATCTCGCGCAACCCGCGATATTGCGGATCATCCGCATTCAACTGCGTCGTGCCCGAAACCGCCCTGAGCCGAGTGCCGCCACGATCATCCAGGGCGATGGCCGCGCGCTCGTATGGAATCACCGCCGCCGGCCCATTTACCACCGCCTGCAGCACGCGATCGAGGTCCAGCGTTGACGTGATTTCACCGCTGGTCTTGACCAGCGCTTCCAGGATCTCGACTTTGCGCTCCGCCATCAGCAAGCTGGCATTGTGCAGTGCGCTGCTGGCCGTTTCAGCGAAGGTCGTTAGCGCGAACAAGTCGTCTTCATCAAACGGCGTGCCATCGAGCTTGTTCACCGCCTCGACTACGCCCACCAGCGACCCTCGATCGATCAGTGGTACCAGCAGGGTAGAAAAAATCGCGTCTTCCTCAACCCCCGCATTTCGTTGAACCAACCGCTCATCTTCGGCCGACTCGATCAGCAGGGGCTCGCCACTGTCCGAGACATCGCCAGCTAATCCTTCACCAGGTTTTTGTGCTTGGCCTTCATGTGTCGTTGGATCGACTCCCGCCTGGTGCATCAGCGTGACCGAGTCATCTCCTTCGAGCAGCCACACGTTGAGTGCCTGGCACTCCAGCAGTTCTTTGAATTTCGACCCGATGAGCGGCAGCAATTGATCCAGCTCAAGCGTGGAGTTGAGAACTTTCTCGATGTCATAGAGCTGGGTCAGGCGAGTAATGGAAGAGAGCGTCGAGTGCCGCTCCTGCTCGTATTCCGAGGCACTCGCGAGTGCAACACCGACCACATCTGCCACGGGTTGCAACCCTGCAAGACTTGCCAATCGCAATTCGCCGTCGAAGCTGACGATCTCGATCGCGCCGATCAGATCGTCCTTCGCCTTCAGTGGAACATAAGCCAGCGCCTGAACAGTCCTGCGCACATGCAGGTGCGCGTACTCCTCGCGGACCAATTCTTTTCCGGAGACGATGACCGCCTCGGAACCTTCAGCCAGCGTGCCCAGCGCCCCCTCTTCAAGAGGAACCGCGGCTTCAGTCACCGACACGTCACCCACACTTGCCTGCGGAATCCACACCTGTTCCGCGTTCTGCTCCCCGATTGTATAGATATTGACGGCGCTGCCCGACAACAAATCGGCAACAGCCTGCGCGGCCAGCCTTGCACGAGGGGCTAGCTCACGAACTTCTAGAAGACGGGCCGAAAAGGCGGCGATATCCATCGCCACCACGGGTCCCTGGGTCGCCATTGATGGCCCTCGAAGTGACGTCCTTCCGCACGAACACGGGCGCGTGAAGCCCTCTTGCAAATTTCGAGAGCTTCTTCTAAGTTGAGTGACTCTAGCAAAGCGACATTGCACTGTCAACGCATTGCTGGAGCCGTTCGCCACGAGGGCTTTTCATGGAAATTGACGTTCGCAGTCAGGGGCAGGTGAAAATCGTTACTCTACGCGGACGCCTCAATTTGGGCGAACCGGTCGA
>Ga0070714_100001262_pt1 | contig 18272 bp, 5 predicted proteins | sample LARL83metaG_FD_65450 | JGI IMG/M metagenome (GOLD analysis project Ga0070714, IMG submission 65450) | Corn, switchgrass and miscanthus rhizosphere microbial communities from Kellogg Biological Station, Michigan, USA - LAR L8-3 metaG | ecosystem: Host-associated > Plants > Roots > Rhizosphere ... | reverse complement strand
CGCGCCGCGGGCTTCCGGTTCCTGGTCCGTGACCGGGCCGGTCAGTTCACCGCGGACGATCCTGGCCGAGTACGCGGCACACTACAACGGGCGGCCCCATCGCGGCCAGCAGCTCTGCCCTCCCCGGCCCGATCACCCTGTCGCGGCCCTCTGCCATGAGCGGGTGGCATAAAGCCCAGGTCAAGACCAATGGCCGGCTTCCTGCGGTGACCAGCTAGCTCACAGGGCGAGGTCGAACGTGAGGCCGCTCGCGCCTGGGCCGGTTCCCGGCCGGACGCGGCGGCCCACCCAGGACAGCTGGCGCCCGTCGGACCACCGCGCGTACCGCCAGGCCCGCCGCACCTGAATACCCGCCGGCGACACCTCTTCGGCCGGCAGCGGCATCCCGGGCCCCGGGCCCCGGAGGCCGGGGACCGGGGCGAACGGGGCGAGGATCCGCCCCCACGGAACCGGAGTCGGCTGCGTGGTGTCCAGTGGCGGCACGTCCGCCATCGCGAGCACGCTCCCCGCGGCCGGGTTGGTCACGAGGAACGGGAACCAGTTGGCCTCCACGTCGCCGCGCAGCAGGTAACGCCGGGCAGGCAGCGCGGCCGCGCCGTTCGGCGTCGGGGTGGGTGGCGTGAAGTGCGCGAGCGCGTCCGCCGTCCGGTCCGCGGGCAGCCCGTTTGCCCCGAGCGCGGTGTGCTCGACCGCCCACACGAGCTCGGCCACGTCGTCGCGCAGGAAGTGCACCTCCTCGACCGGTGTCCCCTCGATGACCCCGCCGAGGGCGGGAAACAGCACGAGCAGCGGGTCGCGGGGCGCGCCGGCCCCGGGGACGCTGTGCTCGAAGAGCCGGAACGGGCCGGCGGCCCCGTCCACCACCGCCACCGGGTTCACCAGGAGGACCTCGCCGAAGGTGTCCACGACGACCAGGCTGTCGACACGCAGCACCGAGCCGACGGGCAGCTGGACGGGGATGAGGAAGTGGTCGTTGGCGTAGCGCATCGCGAACTCCACCATGACGCTGGTGGTCAGCGATTCCACCGGGGCGGTGACCGCGCCGAAGTCGATCGAGCCGTCGTCGAACTGCCACCAGGACAGGTTGGGCATGCCGCGGAACCGGACCGGTTTCGGCACCCCCGCGTACACGATGCTGGTCTCACCGCCGGGCAGGTCGGACGGGACCGCGCCGAGGCTGACCCCGGCCGCGCCCGTCACCTCGCCGCTCGCCAGCAGGTCGAAGTCGTGCCAGTCGAGCGTGCCCGTGTCCAGTTCCGCGGCGGCGAGCACGGTTTCCTGGTCCGGCCCCGGCGCGGCGATGCTGAACCCGTACTCCATCCGGTCGGGGCGCCAGGTGTCCGTGGCGCCGAGCTCGGCCCCGCTGACCGCGTCGTACCAGGCTAGCCACTGCTTGGCGACGCTGGTGACAACGGCGCGGCTGGCGGTGCCGAGCGACGGGGCGGCGGGCAGCGTGCCCGGGCCGGGCGGGCGCAGCGCGGCCGCCAGGTCGGCGTACAGCCGTTCTCCGTCGGGGACCTGGCCGGCCAGGTACGGCAGCAGGACCGGGTCGCTGGCCTGCGGAAGGGGCGGCTGGCCGGCGGCGGGCGGCGGGTTCGCCGCAGGCGGGGCCGGCGCCGTCCTGAGCGGGTACGCCTGCGCGAGCCCTTGCTCGTACTCGGCCAGGTCGCCGGCGCCGGCCGCGCGGCGCAGCAGCCTGCGGTAGTGCAGCCCGGCCTGCACGGCGAACAGCGGCCTGGCCGGGCCGCCGGGGCCGGGGTCCGGCTCCGCCTCGGTGAGGACCTCGAGCGGGCCGCCGCCGGCCGGCAGCAGCGTGCCCGGGCCGGTCGCGGGGGTGGCGGTGCCGGCCTGAACGGCCGGCCGGAGCCGGGTCAGCGCACTCGCCCTGGCCCGCATCCGGACGACGACCGGCGCCGCGTTGTCGGTCCCCGCCAGCTCGCCGAAGGCCGCCTGCCGGGCCAGCAGCCAGGCGGGGTCCGCGACGCGCGCCTGCAGGCCCTCGGTCAGCGTAGGGTCGCGCGGTGCCGGTTCCAGCCTGGTCCAGCTCTGCAACAGGACCGAGACCTCCCTCGTATCGTGCGTGACGTTGCCCGCGACGTCGGTGGCGGTGAGCGTGACCGTGTGCACGGCCTGGGTGACGGGCGGCAGGGTTGCCGTCCAGATACCCGGATCCCCGGTGACCGTCTGGGTGGCCGGGACCTGCTGGCCGTCGAACTGCACGGTCACCCCGCCGGGCGGTACGCCGCTGAACACAAGCTGGTTGTCCCGGTCGCTGACCTGCACCGTGACCGTCGGGGTGGCGCCGGGGCTGACCTGGGCCGGGATGCTGGTGCCGGCCAGGAACGCGGGCCCGGCCCGGTCGACCGCGAGCATCGGGACGGACACCGGCAGGGACACGTTCCGCATTGCGCCGGCCACCGCGACCGGCGCGGTCGCGGTGATGGTCAGCGTGTACTGGGTGCCGCCGGCTGGCACGAGCACCGCCGGCAGCAGCATGGTGATCTGCCAGGTGCCCTGTCCCTGTTGGTGACCGACCGCGGCGGGCGGTCCGGCGGCGCCCCCCGGCGCCAGCTGGCACTGCCAGGCCGAGCCGGCCTGCTCCATGTTGAACACGGCCGGGTTGGCGACCTGGACGGTGAAGGTGTTCCGCAGGCTGGGGTACCCGCCCGCCTGCACCGGCCCGGCCAGGCTGAGCATGGGGGACGCCTGGAGGGTGCGGACCTGGCGGCCGGTATGGTCGCCGAGCTCGGCGGTGGCGGTGATGGTGTGCGCTCCGGCGCTCGCCGGGGTGACGACGGCGTGCCAGCTGCTCCAGTCCCCGGCGGCGCTGTCGTCTACCGCCGGGACCACGGCGCCGTCGAAGGTCACGGTGACGGATCCGATCTTGAAGGCCGCCGCCGCCGCGGCCGGGGTGCCGCTCGTGCTGACCTCGAAGCTGGCGGCGCCGGTGACCGTGCAGGGCACGTCGATGTAGAGCGGGCTATTCGCAGCGGGCGCGGTGATGCCCGGCTGCACTATGAAGGTGATGCCTCCGCCGCCTCCGTTGGGCGGGCGCCTGGGGTCTGCGCTCATCGGGCCTCCTCAGACGATCGAGTCGAGGACGATCGGGAACGTGTTAACCGGTGCGTTGAGCGCCGGGGTGACGTTCAGCGACAGCTTGACCGGCACGTGGACCGGCGGGTGGTAGGGGGGCGGGATGGGGTTCTTCGGTATATCCGGGAGCAGCAGCGGGGTACCGCCAGGCGACCATGTCGACTCGGCGATCGTGACGGTCACCGTGAGCAGCGTCGCGGTGGAGCTGGTCAGCTCGCAGTCCACCAGGTTCGAGCCGGTCAGCGTGACGGCTGGGCTGCTGAACCCCTGCCCGGTCACCCTGACGACCTGGGTGACTGACCGCCGTATCTGCTGCGCGAGCTGGGCGGTGTCGCAGCCGGTCGCGAGCGGCCGCGGGACCACGGTCAGGCAGTTAGCCAGCGAGAACGCGCCGACGGTGAGGTTACGCGGACCCGGTGGGGCCTGGGCGTCCGCCGTCGCCATCAGCGGTGCCTGGGTGTCGCTGATGGTTCCGTCCGCCGTAAGCGACACGCCGCTGTAGCCGCCGTCCGCGGTGGTGACTGCGAAGGACTGGGCGGTCAGCGGCGGCGTGCCGGGCGGCGCGTCGGATGGCGCGAAGTTGACGCCGGACACCGTCAGCGGCACGGCGTGCCCCTGCATCACGCTGCCGGGGGTCACGCTGGTGATTTCGGCCGCGCCGGGTGTCTGGATGGTGTAACTCGCCGGCACACTCACCGCCGCGAGGGCGGGCGCCCACGGGCCGGGCGCCGCGGCCTGCGCGTCCGCGAAGTACGCGGCGGGCAGCACCACCCGGGCGGCGCCCGGCAGGTCGGCGTAGTCCACGCCGCGGATGTGCGCGAGCTGCCAGGCGGCGGTCACGGTGGCGGCGAGCTCCGCGTAGTTCCAGGTCGCCGTGCCGGCGACGGCGGGGACGGCGAGCAGCACGCACTGCGGGGCCTGCGCCGCCGGGGCGTCGTAATGGTAGGTGAGCCCGGCGATCTGCTGCTGGCCTGGGATCGTCTCGGCCCAGGTGGTGACGACAAGCGCGGAAAACGAGCCGGCGGGCGGCGCGGCCGCGGCCATGACCAGGGACAGCGTGTTCGCCGCGGGCGGGTTCCCGGTGAACGGCAGCCCGGCCCACGGCGCCGGCGTCGCGGCCGTGCCCGGCGCGGCCGGCGCGGGAGCCGGCAGCTGCGCGATGGTGATCGCGAGCGGCGGGCCGCTGCCCAGCGCCTCGGCGGCGCAGCAGGCGGTGAGCAGGTCGGCGACCGGCTGGTGCACCCGGCCGGCCTTGACCAGCCAGGCGTCGGGTCCTTGCCCCGGGTCGGCGGTCGCGGTGGCGGTCAGCGCGGCGGCCTGGCCGATCAGCCCGGGATTCGCGGTGATGACCGGCAGCGCGCGGAACCCGGCGCCGAACGCGGCGCTCAGCTGGCTCAGCCGGGCGGACAGCACGGCCGCCGCGGTGGCGCCCGCGGCCGGCTGGAGCGCGGCCACCGCGGCCTGCCGGCGGGCGATCTCCGCCCGCGCGGCCCGTGCCTGGTTCACCAGGGCGGGCAGCGCGCCGGCCCCGGTCCCGGCCGGTGCGGTGGCGGGCACGCCCAGCAGCATGGCCTGCCGCAGCGCCGCCGCGAGCGCCGCCGGGTCCGCGCCGGCGGGCACGCCGGACGGGGGTGAGGTCACCGACCCGGGCGCGGGGTCTCCGGGCAGCGCGCCGGCCAGGGCCGCCGCGGCGGTGGCCAGCTGGCCGGCCGCGCCGGGGGGTCCGCCCGCGCTCCCGTTTACCCGCGTGGCGAGGTCGGCCAGGTTGACCCCGGGGTCGGTGACCGTGGCAGGCAGGGCCAGGTCGCGGGCGTCGGCGGCCTCGCCCGTGCCGATCACCTGCCCGGCCGCGGCCGCGATGGCGAGCACGGCGGCGAGCGGCCGGGCCGCGCCGGGCGGGCTGGTGTTCAGCGTTCCGCCGGCCGCACCTGGGGCGGCGCCCGGGCCGGCCAGCACGGTGTGCACGGCCAGGTCCTGCAGTTCCGCGGGGCGGGCGGCGAGGGCCATCACGTCGAGCGGGCCGAGGCCGAGGCGGGCGAGCGTGACCGGAACCGGAGCGCCGCCGATGGCCGCGCCCGTGCCGTCGGTGAGCGTGACGGCGGCGGTGACCTTCGACGGGTCGCCGAGGAGGCCGGCCAGCCAGCTGGTCAGCGCGGGCTCGGCGGCGCCGCGCGGGGTCGCGGGCCAGCCGGGCGGCGGGCTCGGCCGGCCGGCTGGCACCGGGACGAGGACCCGGTGGATGACCGCGCGGCCGGGCCGCGGCGTGCTGAGGAAGGGCAGCGGGGGCGGCGGCACGGCGCCGCTCGCCACGCTGTCCAGGGTAGCGCCGGCCCCGTGGGTGTTGCCGGTGAGCGCGTCGTGCAGCGTCTGCGCGGTCACCGCGTCAGCAACGGCGTCGACCGCGTCCGCGAGGACGGCGAGGGCCGGCTGGGCCTGGGTCCAGTCGGCCGCGGTGAGCGGGGACGGCAATGACGCCGACTGCTGCCCCGGTCCCGCCGACTGCGCCAGGTCGTTCAGCGCGACCCCGTCGGTCACGCCGCTGACGGGCGCCGACTCGGTCGGCGGGCCGCCGCTCCCGTTCCCGTCGCCGGTGATGAGCGGGTTATACGGGAAGGCCTGGCGGAACGGCTCGATGAGCGGGCCGAGGCCGGCCTCCTGCAAGGTGCGCTCGAACCGGTAGCCGAGCAGGTCCGCGAGGGGCTGACCCTGCCGGATGCCGTCGAGCAGCCAGGTCGCCAGCCTGGCCCGGCGCGAGGACAGGTCGACAGCGAACGGGTTCCCCGGTCCCGCGCCGCTCCCGGCCGGCAGGCCGGGAGCGGCGGACGGGTTATTGGTCAGGAATCCGCTGCGCAGCACGGCCGCCGTGACGGCCTGCTGCTCGCTCGGCGCGAGCTGGTAGCCGCGGTTCGCCGGGTCCTCGAGGGCGGCCGGCTCGCCCGGCACGCTGGCCGGCGCCAGCGGGGCCCTCGCCGCCAGGTTCTCCACCCAGCCGAAACCGCCGAGGTACACCTGCGCGGGCTGGGCGGCACGCAGCTGGCCGAGGCGCCGGGTGGCCAGCGCGGTGTGCCACGCGTCGAGGCGGTGCGCCGTGATGTCGAGCGCCCCGCCGAGCAGCGAGTCGAAGTCGGCGTCCGCCCGCCCGGCGAGGTAAGCAACGGAGGCGTGCAGCTCGTCCGCCGCCGACGGCGCGGGCGGCTCCGGCTGGTCACCCAGGTTGCCGCGCGGGACGAACGTCCACTGGCCGCCGGGCATGCCGCTCGTCCCGGCCCAGGACTCCCGCGCGATGAAGTCGAGCAGCGCGACGGGCGGCCCCGGCTGGGTGCTGGTGAGCAGCGCGCCCAGGTAGCTGGCGGGGCCGGCCGCCGGCCCGGTGCCGAACGGGAAGGCTGACCCGTCCCCGTTGACCAGCGGCCACGGGGGGACCGGTGCCACCGGGTCGGGCAGGGTCACGAACCCGCCTGGCCAGCGGAGCTGCGCGCCGAGCCCGGCGGGCGGGCCGATGAGGCCGAGCTGGCCGGGCAGCGCGCCGATGGCGGCCTGCAGCTGGGCATAGCTGACGCCAAGGCCGTAGTCATTCCGCAGCCAGCCTGGCATGATGCCCGAGAAGCGGGCCAGGGCCGTCGCCGTCACCGGGGTGCGGGCGAGCAGGGCGTCGAAGTCGAGCCTGGCCGCCGCCGGGTCCGCCGCCAGCCAGGCGGGGACGAGCCCGGTGACCACCGAGTGCACGTCGGCCGCGGCGGGGTCGCCAGGGTCCGCCCACTGAGCCAGGTCGATGACCGGGAGCAGCCCGTACGGGCGCGTCCCGACCCGCAGGGCGGTCAGCGGGCCAGCCGGCCGCAGCCAGGCCGCCGCCCAGCTGCGCAGCCGCTCCGCCCGCGCCGCTCCCATGCCGGCCAGCCCGGTGAGGAACCCGCCCCAGGTCGCCTGCCAGGCCAGCGCGGTCATCGCCTGCTGGTCCGGCTGCCCGGTGAGCGGGGCGGCGGCCGCGGCGGCGAACACGGACGGCGGGACGCCGAGCGCGGCGGCCAGCCGGGCGGCGTCCCCGGTCGCGGCGCGCCTGAGCACTTCTGCGGCGTAGCTGCGTGCGTAGCCGGGATCGGTGGCGGTGTACCCGGACGGGCCTTCCGACGTGTTGTTGGTGGGCGTGCCGTATCCGATCAGCTCGAGCCCGTCGGTGTAGTGGTGCGCGGCCAGCAGGCTGGTCAGCGTCGCGGTCGCCTCGGCCGCCCGCACCCCCACAACGACCAGCCGCGACAGCGTGGCCGGGCTGGCCGCGCCACCGTCAACGGTGAGGACCAGGCCCATGCCGTTGGCGACCGCCTCGTCGAAGTCGATCATCCAGCGGACCGCCGGGTCCACCCGCGGCTCGCCGGGCGCGGCGGGCGCGGCGTGCTGGGCGGGGTCGGGAACCTGCAGCGTGGCCGGGATCGGCTGGCCGAGCGCCGCGCCGAGCGGGCTGCCGTCCGGCCCGTACCCGATGGCGAGCCACCGGTCGGGCAGCGCCGTCGCCTGCGCGGGCTGCGCCCACGGGCCGGGTCGCGTGCCCGCGTTCGCGTCCGGGCGCAGCAGGTACGCGGCGCGGGCCGGGCCGAAGAGCTCGGCCGCCTGCGCCCATTCCGCCTGCGGCAGGATCCCGCCGTTCGCTGTCGCCGCGGCGGCCAGATGCTGCGCCCACTGCTCCTCGTCGGCGGTGAGCCGCGGGTCGTGCGCGTTGACGTGGAAGGTGTCCGGGTAGACGCGGATACGGAAGTCGGTGCCGCCGTGCGCGCCGGGCCGGGTCCTGACCTGGAGGCTTACCGGTGGCAGGACGAGCGGAACGGTGGCGTGGACTCCCGTCGACCCGCCGAGCAGGCCGCCGAGCGCCGCGTCGAGCTCAGCCATCCGGGTGCCGTACAGCGCGCGGTCGGCGGGGGTGACCGGATCCGGGCAGGCGGCCAGCCGTAGCGTGGTCAGGTCGCTCAGCCGGCCGGCGAGCGCCGCCGGGTCGGTGGTGACGGTCATGCTGCTGCCGGTCACCGCGGCGGCGACCCGCTGCGCCGTGTCGACCAGGCCCTGCGCGGCGGTCACGGCGCCGCCTGCGGCGGCTTGCAGGCCGGTCCATGGCATCGTAGTGCTGAGCTCGGACACCGCGGTGGTGATCGTGCCCTGCGCGGTGCTGAGCAGTTGCGCGCACCGGGCCAGCCAGGCGGCCACGTCGGCGGGTGTGGTCAGGCCGGGCGCACCGCCTGGGCCGGGTGCACCGCCTGGGCCTGTCGGGATCGGGAACACCGGTACCGGCGGCGTGGGCGGGAAATCGCTGACCGCCGCGTGCATGGTCGCGGCCAGCTGCCCGGTGGCCGCGGCGTAGCCGGCCAGCGCGCTCGCCAGCGGGTCGGCCATCCCCGCCGCGCTGGCGGCCGGGGGTTCCTGGTGCACCTGCTGCCAGCGCTGCGCCAGCCAGGTGCGGCGCTGGATGGCGAGCACAGAGACCGCGGACCAGGTCTGCTCGGCCGGCCCCAGCGGCGCCGTCATGGCGCGGCAGTTCGCCAGGATCGGCTGGGCGGCCTGTTCCGCCTGCGTCCCGGAGGGGACGTCGTGCACGCCCTGCGCGAGCGCGGTGAACTGCTGCGCCGGGCTGGCGAGGCCGGCCGCGAACTGCTGGGCCAGGGCGAGCGCCTGAGCGGCGCCCGCGGCCAGCGAGCTCAGCTGCCCGGCGATCTGCTGCGCGTCCGTCAGGTCCTGCTGTCGTGCCGCGATCTCCTGCGCCAGCGGCGCGGCGGGCGTGGCCATGCCTCAGCCTCCGCTCGGCAGCTGCAGCGCCCGGGCGTGGATGGCAGCGAGCACGGGCGGCTGCATGACGGTGCCCGCGATCGCGTCGGACCGGGCCGCCGGGGGCGCGGGCAGCCCCGCCAGGGCGGCGACCGGCCAGTACGCGCCGGGCGGCGCGGCGATGCCGGCCTTCGCCATGGCGTCGGAACCGAACCGGGTCTCGGTGACCTGCTGCTGGAACACGAAGAAGAACCCGGGCACGCCAGTCGCGGCCGCCACGGTGAGCCGGGCCGCGGGGAACCCGTACAGGTGCAGGTCGGGCGGCAGGACGGCGGTGAACGTCGGCGGCACGATGGCGTCCAGGTTCACCTGGTGCCCGGTTAGGCCGGCGGCCGGCTTGGCGGGTGCGGCGTACACGGCCGTCGTGGGGTAGCGACGCAGCAGTTCGGCGCGGACCGCGAGGAACACCTGCGCCCGGCCGGCCGACTGGGAGGCGAGCTGGGCGCCAGGCGTGGCGGCGGCCGCCCACCCGGCGATGGGGCCGATGTCCGGCGGTCCGCCCGCCTGCCCCCGCTGGTCCCAGAAATAGGCGAACGGGGTCGCCCTCGGGTCGGCGGGCACGCCCCGCCACAGCAGCAGCTGGCTGGCCCCGGTGTTGAGCCCGACCATGTAGGCGACGATCATGTCCGGGTCCGGCTGGAGGATCAGCGCGGTGTTGGGCGGGATGGTGGACGCGCCGGGCAAGATAGCCTCCGGCGCTAGTGCGGCGAGCGGCGCGAACATCCCGGCCGGGTAGCTGACCTGCTGCGCGAAACCCCGGAGCGGGTCGGCCGCGGTGGGGTCGGCCGCCGCCGCGGCCGCGGCCGACAGGCGTTCGGCGAATACCCGGTTCGGCACGGTCCGGGACGGGTTGAACACGCTCTCGTCCGGGCTGATGGTGAAGGGGGCCGGCGGCGGCGCGGACGTGGCGGTGGCCAGCGCGTGCGGGCCGCGGGGCCGGGTCAGCCGCCGGTAGGCGGCGGTGGTGGCCGCAGCGAGCCGCGGGTCGGCGCCCGGGGTGCCGCGGGTGACGCTCCACACGCTGCCGGTGACCGCGCCCACGGTCAGCGGGACGCGGCTGGCGTGCGGCGAGGTGAGCTGCAGGAAGCTTAGTGTGTCGGCTGGTGACAGGTGCCTGGTCAGCTGCCGCTGGGTCACCGCGCGGGCCAGCTGCGCCCGCGACAGCAGCGCGTTCGCCTGCTGCGTGTCACTGACCTGGCCCCAGGCGGCGGCGACGAGCTGCTCCCGCTGCGCCGCCACCACCTGCCGTCCGAGGGCCGCCGCGACCCGCAGCCGCGGGTCGGTGTTCAGCACCCGGAACCAGGCCGGCAGCGTCGCCCAGTTCGCGGCGATATCAGCGGCGCTGATCCCGGCCTGGACCGCGCCGTACGCGGTCGCGCGCAGCTCGGGCAGCGGGTCGGCGGGGTCCGGCGTGATCGCATTCTGCACCGCCTGCTCCACCGCCGCGGGCAGCGCCGGCGGGGGCGGCGGGCTGGCCAGCACCGGTCCGAGCAGGCCCGGCATCGGCAGCGTGAAGGTGCTCGTCGGCTGCTCGCCGAAGGGCAGCCCGACGGTGAGGGTGCGCGAGCCGAGGCCGCTGTCCGGGGTGGCGCTGACCTGCGGCGGGTGCACGAGCAGGCGGGCGAGGGACTGGAAGTCGCCGCCGGTGCCGGTGGTGAACGAGAAACTGAAGTAGACGGGCAGCGTTACCGCGCCTCCCTCGGTCCTGGTGACGTCCCACGCGGGCGCGGCCGTCGCGCTCAGGTCCGGGCTGCCGCCGAGCCCGGCGATCCGGCCGGCCATGAACACGGGGACCACGCAGGCGTGATAGCGGGTGTCCGGGGCGAGCTGGCGCGGCGACAGCAGCCGGGACAGCGCGCCCCCGGCTGCGCCGGCCAGCACCGCCACGGCGCTGCCGGGGTCGGCGGGCAGGTCCCCGGCGTACTGGACGTGTGCCCACGCCCACGCTTCGGTCAGGTCGGGCAGGTGCTTGGGGGCGTCGGCGGGGTTCTCGAACGCCAGCGTCCCGGCGGCGGTGTCCAGCGTGATCCCGGGCGCGTCAGGCACCGTCACCAGGCAGATCCAGGGCAGCAGCTGGTGGCTGCCGGGCTGCGGCGCGGCCTTGCCTGGCCAGGGTGCGTTCTCCGGCGCGGGGGTGAACAGCCACGGGAGCGTGGCCTCGGCGAACTCGACGGCGGGGAACACCGTCGGGTCGACGCCCGTCGCGCCGTCGGCGGGATCGGTCCTGATCACCTGGCCGGGGGCGAGCCCGGTCACGTCACCGGGCCCGAGCAGCTCCAGGCTGACGCCCGGGCCCGGGGCCAGCGTGGTCGGCGTGCCGCCGTCGAGCGTCTGCGTCACCGTGAGCTGGACCTGGACCGGGGGCCTGTTCGGGCCCATCACGGTGCCGGACGCGTTCACCGCCGCGCCCGCTCCGGCGCGCGCCCAGGGCAGGAACGTCAGGTCGCCCATGTGCCCGCCACCTCCGAGTGGTACACGACCTGCCATTGCTGCCCGGCTGCGCCGGGCAGCCCCGCGGTCGCCGCGGCGGCCGCCGTGGGGATGCGGAACATGTTCAGGTCGCCCGGGCCGAGACGAGCAAGCACGAGGTCCGGCATGGCCGCGTGCGACAGGTCCATGCCGGTCACGGCATAGGTCGGCTGCTGCATGGTGATCCCGTTCGCGTTGGCCTGGCCGGCATAGGCGGCGGAGCCGCGGCCGCCCGGCCCGTTGACGGCCGCCGCCGCGCCGGACAGCTGCGCGGCGAGCAGGGCGGCGGGCAGCGTGACCGGCGGCGGGTCCGGTGCTGCGGCCAGAGCCGGGGCGGGGGACGGGGCCGGCGCCGACGTCGGGTCAGGGCTGTCGAGGACGAGCATGTCCCACTGCGCGGTCGCGGACGTTGCCGTCACCGTGGCGGTCCCGCCTGTGCCCTGGGTTTGCGCCACCGTGAGGGTGGCCGGGCCGAGAGTGACGCCGGAGCCCATCGCCTCGAACGACGGCGCGGACAGCTTCTGCGCGTCGGTCATGGTGATGAACTGCGCCGGGGCGAAGAAGTCGGTGACCGCGGTGACCTCGCCGGCGGTCAGCACCCGGCCGGCCAGGATGGCGCCCGAGACCTGGTACCGGCACGGTGCCGGGAGCAGGTCGGGGCCGTACCGTTCGACCCGCTGCTGCAGCGGCACGGCGCGCTGCCGGACGGTGAGCGAGCCGAGCGGGTGCACGGCGGGCCGGGCGGCGTCGTGCTCACGCACCCGGACCACGCCCTGCCCGGCGGGCGGGCTGGTCTGCCAGCTGCGCGGGTCGGCCAGGGCGGCGGCCAGGTTGCCGGTCAGGTCGACCGGCGTCGCCGTGGCCGGCGGTGGTGAGGAGCCGACGGTGATGGCGATCGGCACGCTGAACCCGCAGAACAGCACGTGGAAGCTGGCCTGGCCGGTCACCTGCCACGGCCCCGGGCCCTTGACGTGCAGGTCCAGGTCGAGCGACATGATCGCGTTGCCGTCGAGCAGCACGCTGGCCGCGATGGTCAGGTCGATGGCCAGGCCGAACGGCTTGAACTGGATCAGCGCGTCGAACGACAGCGACGCGTGGACCGCGGCCGGGCCCGCCGACGCGACCAAGCTGGCCGCGCAGCCGAACTGGAGCGTGTTGGAGGTGAGCGCGAGGTAGGCGCTGAGGGTGAGCTGGGCGTCGTGGTCGGCGATGGACAGGGTCACCCGCTGCAGCGCGGGAAACCCGGCGGGCGCGGCGAAGCCCGGGGCGAACCCGCCGATGGCGCACACGAACTCCGGGTTCGAGCCCCACCCGGCGCGCACCGCCGCCTGCCCGGTCAGCGGGAACCCAGCGACGGTCGAGTTCCGCAGCCCCGCGTCCAGGCTGAGCGTCTTCGCCGCCAGGTCAAGGACGCCGAGCACGTCGAGCGTGAGGTCGGCGACCGCGGCGTCCGCCTCCGGCAGCGTCAGGTGCACGAAGCCGAGCAGGGCGACGCGGAGCAGCGAGATCCCGCCGCCGGCGTCGGACAGCTCGATGAGCACCCCGACCTCGACGTCGACGAGCCCGTCGGCGCCCCACTGCAGCTGCACGGCCGGGCCGATGACGAAGTGGCCCGGCGCCGCGGGGAACTCCGCCGCCAGGTTCGCCGCGACCTGCGGGGCCCGGTCCGCCAGGTCGGTGGGGAACATCAGGTCGTCCAGGTGCCCGGCGCGCGCCAGGGCCTGCAGCGACGGCACGTCCACGGTCCGGTTGACGCCGATGAGCAGGCCGAGGCCGTCGAGCGAGAAGCCGAAGCCGAGCTGCACCGGCGGGAACGTCGCCGCCGCGATGACCACCAGCGAGTACCCCTTGGTCCCGTCGGGCAGCCGGGTGTCGAGCACCCCGACCGCGCCGATCGAGATGTCGCCGACCGACAGCCCTAGCGCTCCCAGGTACCGCGCGTCCGCCTCGTCGAAGGCGATGAACCCGCCGCCGCTCACTGGGTCGGCGTCGATGCTCGCGGCGATCCCGTCCGGCGGCTTGAACCCGAGGCTCAGGTTGAGCACGCCGAGGTTGCCGCCGGGTGCCGAGTCGAGCCGGGCCCGCAGGCCGAGGTTGGTGACGGCCGCGCTGACCGGGCCGATGCTGACCGTGGCGTCCAGCCCGGCGGTCAGGGTGAGCTGCTCGCCCGCGGCCGTCTGCACCGGCGCCGCGCCGATGGTGATGTCGGGGATGCGGACCGGGCCGAGGTCCAGGTCGGCGGGAACCGTCGCCTTGAGCCCGCCGGCGCCGGCGTTGCCGAGGCTGCCCGCCGCCTTCAGGTAGACGCCGCGGCCGCGCGCCCAGCCGACGGTGACGTCCGCCTTCGCGCTGACCGGGCCGCCGAGCACCGAGCCCGCCACGGTCTGCAGGAAGCCGTCGCCGTCGGAGAAGTCGAGCACGACGTTGACGCCGCTGACGGTCAGCTCGATCCCGGCCGTGGCGGGCGTGGCCGCGGCGAACGCGGCCGTCCCGGTCAGCGTGACCTGGCTGACCTCGATCCTGGTGCCGTTCGCGCTGCCGATCAGCAGCGGCGGGACCTGGCCGCCGGCGCCGGGGTCGCCGGTGCCCCTGCCCGGCGGCGCGTAGCGGAGGGCCAGCGTCAGCGTCAGGGAGTCGCCGGAGGCAGCCGACGACGGGAGGGTGACGTTTCCCGCCGTGTCCACCGCCAGGGCCTGGAGGGTGCCGGCGGCGGTCGTGGTGACCTGCAGCGGCCCGGCCGTGATCGTCTGCGTCGCCTCGCCCTCGATGGTGAGCGCGATGACGGTCTTCCCGCCGGGCGCGGACGCCGGGATCAGCGTGAGCGCGACCAGGACCTGATCGCCGGTGTCGTCGCTGACGATCGGGAAGACCAGCGACGCGTTGGCGAGGGCGTCGCCGGCCGCGCCGAGGTCGCCGGTGGCGGCCCGGTAACCGGGGTCGTTGCCGGGCAGCGCGCAGCGGTTGACGGCGCCGAAGAGCGTCGCCAGGCGCGGCCACAGCCAGGCGGTCAGGGCGTCGATCTCGGCCTGCCCGGAGGGCGCAGGGCCCCCGAAGACCTGCTTGGACAGGGTCCCGGCGGGGTCGCGGAACAGTCCGAGCAGGGTCGACGTGTTGACCTGGGCGGCCGGGAGCGGCAGGTACGCAACCCCGCCGCCGGCGGCGAGGATCGGCGCTCCGGCCTGCGCGGCCGTGTCGATCACGCCGAGCGTGTTGAGGACCTGGTAGGCGGCGGGGTGCAGGTCCTGCACCCACCCGGCGATGAGCGCCTGGAGCAGATGCTCACCCGCGCCGCCGAGCTGCGCGCCGAGGCCGACCGGCAGGCCGGCCTGCTGCTGGAGGCTGGCGAGCAGCTTGCGCACCGAGTCGATCACCGACGCGATGGCCTGCACGGCGGCCTCGATGTCGGAGACGGCCTGCGGCCCGGACAGCGACTGCAGCGCGTCGATCGCCGCGACCAGGTCGTTCAGCGCGGTCTGCAGCGCGGTCAGGTCCAGGCCGGTCACGGAGTCCAGGTCGAAGCCGAGCGTGCCGAGCAGCTGTGACAGGCCCCAGCCGGACTGGGCGGCCTGGGTCACCGGTTCGAGTACGGACTCGGCCCGGGCGTAGATGATCTCGAAGAAGTCGGCCATGTCAGTCAGCTCACCTGCGGGTCGTCCGGGCCGTACTGCAGCGGGATGTCGAACGTGGTCACGTCCGACGGGGTCGTCAGCGACACCGGAGTGGCCCGGAGCGGATCCGGCCAGCCGAACGCGTCGGCGGGCTGGTCGGGCCGCCACATGACCGCCTGGCGCACGTGCCAGCTGGCCGGGTCCTGGCCGGTGAAGGTCACGACGCACACGTTGTTCTGCCCGACGATCTCCGTGCCCGCGACCGCCCTGATGTGCTGCACCAGGCTGGCCAGGCTCACGCCCGCGGCGGTGAGCTCGGACACCAGGCTGGGCGGAAGGTCGGAGAGGCCTGGCGGCGGGTTGAACGACGGAGGGTGGTCTCGCGTGCCGCTAGCGAACTGGATCCGGTACTTCCAGTCCGGCGTGGGCGCCGCGGCGCCGCGGCCGAAGAGTGCCTGGTAGTCCTTCCTGGCAAGGACAATAGGCGGCCGGTTCACCTTGTAGGCCAGTGAGATGATCTCGTGCAGGCTGGCCGCGTACGCGCGCAGCGCGTCCGTGGTGTAGGCGGGCCGGGCCCGGAACCCCGCCCACGTCTCGACCGCCGCCATCGGAAGCGCGGAGTAGCCGGTGTGGTGTAGGAAGTTCCTGGTCAGGCCGGTCTCGTTGCGTGCTGAGCTGGAGTTGAGCTGGACGATCCGCGCCTTCCTTGGCGCCGGCAGCGCGCCCGTCTCGCCCCACGGCGCGCTGCCATAGTAGTCGGCGGACGCCGCGAAGCTGTAGTGGACGTCTCCGGACAGCAGGATGACCCCGTTGGGGTTATGCGCGGCGAGCCTGGCCAGCATCAGCTCGTAGCCGGCGGCCGACAGCGACCACGCCTCGGCGTCGTGGTCGAAGACCTTCTTCGTCCGGTTCGACCGCTGGAAGGTGTCCTCGATCCAGCGGACGCCGAGCACCGGGGTCTGCGCGACGACCAGCGTGACGCCCCTGGTGGCGGGCGTGCCGAGCTGCGCGGCGAACTGGTCGGGGTTGCCGCTCGAGGCCGAGCCGTCGTCGAGCAGCTGCGGCGGCTCGACAAGCCCCTGGCCGTACCGGCGCAGGGTACGGCAGTCAAGCACGATCACCTCATACGGCCAGCCCGGCGGCCCCCACCGGTAGTGCCACGTCAGCGACTTGCCCGGCCGGGCCAGCGCCGGAGCGCCGTCCGCAAGCGGGTTCGGCATGCCGACGAGGGCGGAGACCCCGCCGGCGGCGACACCGCCGGGGGCGGGAGTCGTGAGGTCGTCCGTCATCTCCTTCCCGGCGGCGAGCAGGGTGAGGAGCTGGCCGCCGAGCGTCGAGCTCACGGTGGTGTCGAACTGCTCCGGCGTATTGCCCCACCCTTGGAAGACCGCGTAGGCGATGAGCGCGTTCCTGACGATCCGGCGCCCGAGGGTATCGCCGCCGAGCTTGTTGCCGCCGAGGTCAAGCACGCGCCTGCACCACAGCCGGTTCATGAACCAGTCGTCGGTCACGTCGTGGTCGTCGCAGATCATGTAGGTCGGTACGTTGGCCAGGACCCGGCGGACCGCCGCCACCCCGGCGCCGAACCAGGCGACGGCGGGAGCGTCCTCATCACGGTCTTCGGACAGGGAACCGAAGACGGTGTAGGGCAAGGGCAGGGGCAGCGGGTCACCGGCTATCCCTGGCGGCGGGCACCACAGCACGGGCGACCAGGCGAGGAGTAGCGCCGCGTAGAACTCGCCGAGTGCCATCAGGTGATTGCGCGTCAGCTCGTAATCCTCCCAGCCCGTCTGGAGAACCTCCTTGACCGGATCAAGCTTGTCGCTGTCCGGGGGGACCGCCGTCAGGCCGGCGGCGAAGACGAGCTTGCCGCGTACTCCCACCCCGGGCCATTTCGCCGGATCCCACGGGGTACGGCCGCCCAGTAGCCGGTCGTCCAGGGGTCTCCAGCCGTGAGCCTGGTCGGGGAACGGGTGGTTCCCGTGGCCGTCCGGCGGGCCGAGGATGCCGAGCAGCGTCGGGGCCGGCTCCTGCCGCGTGCCCATCAGCCAGCCCGCCGCGTCGATGCACATCCCGAGGTAGGAGTCCGTCACGTCGTCGGCGTAGATCTGGTCGCCGGTAAGGAACAGCTGATGCGGCCGGTTGAGCGCGAACTGGCCGTCATCCGTCGCCGATGCGCTGCGCGCGTCGGCGATCACCTTGTCGAGCAGCGGAAGGGCGTCCATGCCCTGTCCCCCGGCTTTGCGGCAGGACGCATGGGCCAGCCGCACCTGGCTCAGCGTCTGCGGCGGCAGCGAGAACGACGGGAACTGGACGTCGCTCGACGAGCCGGCGTACACGATGCTCGACAGGTCGGGCGCCGTCGTTCCCGGCGCGGACATCGCGCTGGCGAACGAGATGCTCGTGCCGCCGCCCGGGGGCGTGAACGTCAGCTCGTAGAAGTAGAGCACGCCGGGCTTGAGCGGTGTGCTGGCGGGCGGCTTCGCGGTCAGCAGCGCGACAAAGAGGTTGTCGCCCAGCTGGAAGGTCGGCTCGCCGTTCGGCCGTGCGGCCGTCACGTTCGTCGCGGCCAGCATGGTCGCGGCCTGGCCTGAGGCCTGGACGGTGAGCGCGATGTTCTGCGCCTGCCGCGTCGCCACCCAGACGCACACCATGCCGGGCTCGACGCGCCGCAGGATGGGCCCGGCCAAGACGAGCGGCAGGGAGCCGGCCCGCGCGCTCAGCCATTGCCACGTCACCAGCGCCCCTCCTTCGGCAATGCGTAGGAGCAGACAACCTCTTCGCTGGGGATGAGGATGCTGGTGATGTCGCGGAGGGGTGTTCCCTCGGCGCTCATCTATTCCATCACCCGCCCTTCCCTTTAAGGGCTTTGCGGAGCAGCTGGCTCGTCACTCCAGGCCAGTAATGCTCGACCGGGTACGTGGGCACGCTGGTCCTCCCTCTCCACGCGGCGCTATCGCCCGTTCAAGAGAGCGAGAATCACCCAGGCGGCGGTGATCGCGGCGGCCCCTGGCCAGTTGCCGATGAACTGGAGGCGCAGGCGCCCCGCTGTTGGCCAGGCAGCCAACGACGACGAACACCCAGCTATCGGAGGGACCCGCGCACCACAGCCGCACCGTCATACCCGACTGCGGCGGGCCGCATCCGTCCACGAATTTCAATATGGCATTTGTCGCTGCGCGGGCTCTTTGTGGCATGGCGCCGCATCCATCATTAATACCGCAGGCGCACCGAGCGCCAGCCGCGGCAGTGACGGACTCACGGGCACTGTCGCTATTTACGGTCGTACTCCAT
>Ga0070714_100001261_pt1 | contig 18278 bp, 14 predicted proteins | sample LARL83metaG_FD_65450 | JGI IMG/M metagenome (GOLD analysis project Ga0070714, IMG submission 65450) | Corn, switchgrass and miscanthus rhizosphere microbial communities from Kellogg Biological Station, Michigan, USA - LAR L8-3 metaG | ecosystem: Host-associated > Plants > Roots > Rhizosphere ... | reverse complement strand
CCGGAGAAGTGGCGCGAATATGCCCCTTATCTCACGAAATATGAAACCAGTTGATCAGCAAGGCGGTGAACGCCCGGCAAAGGTGAGAGAGGCCGCTACGCGGCCTCGGCTGGCTCCGGGTCCAGTTCGTCGTCCGGCTCGGGCGGGCGGACGCCCCATGCCGCGGCGGCGGACACGGTGAGCACGAACAGCAGGAACGTGATGACGTGCACGCTGGTGCAGTACAGGCAGATGGCGTCGATCTCGTACAGCTCGGCGTAGATCAGGTACAGCACGAAGCCGATGCCGACGAGCAGCGAGACCAGCCGTACCCAGGGCACCGCGCGCCTGGCCGTACCCCACGCACCCTCGCTGATGAATGAAAGCCGCCGCGTCATACGCCAGGCCCACGGGCTCATCAGCGGCACCGCGGCCACGTAGAACAGCAAGCCCAGCAAGGCCACCGGGATACCGAACACGTACGACTGCGGGCTCGTGGTCACCTTGAGGCAGTTGATCGTGCTGTTCTCGGCGCAGCCGAGGATCTTGGCGTCGGTGAAGTGGGTGTAGGTCAGGTAGCTCGAGACCCCGAGCCCGACGATCGCCAGCGCGAACGTGAGCCATTGCAGCCACGTGGGCGCGAGCTTGCCGCTGGCCGCGGGCTCCAGCTCTACCGCGCGAGCGGCTGATCGCGGGCGGCCGCCACCGCCGCCACCGCGCCCGCCGCCGCGGAGATCGCTCCCGGCCGTGGCCGGGCGGGTGCCGCCCCGGGCCGTGGCGCGTGGCGGGGTGATCGTGCTGGTCCGTGCAGTAGGGCTGCTCCGGGTGACCGGAGCCTTCCGGCTGCGGGACGACTTCGACGCCATCAGAGCTTCGCCTCCAGGCTTACAGATCGCAGCGGGTCCGCGCTCCATCGTAAGGCGCTTCGCCGGATTTGCGAAGCCATCCTACGTAGCAAGTCCGTAGATAAGTTGAGGGCCAGATAACGATCCGGTCAGAGCTGGGACTGCAGGCCCTGGACCGTGCTGGTGCACGCGGTGGCCGGCTGGTCGTTGGTCAGCTTGCAGATGGCGGCCGTGATGTAGTTGGCCGCGCCATCGATGCCCTGGGCGACCGTGCTGCTGGGCTTGGTCAGGTCGGCCGCGATCTGGCTCCAGCTCAGTCCCGCCAGGATCTGCGGGCTGAAGCTCGCGCCCGCGATTATGTACTTGTTGCCGAAGTCGACGAACGGGAACGACCCGTTGTCGCCGGACGGCACGTACGGCGGGGCATCCAGCTTGGTGAAGATCGAGTTCTGGTCGCTGGTCATGGTCTGCAGCCTGGTGTACCCGCCAGTGCTCGGGTCGCCCTTGTTCGTGTTCACCTCGACCGGCGAGAACGTCAGGTACTGGCTGGTGTAGCTCGACCCGAAGAACGAGAAGGTGGGCGTGTTCGGGTAGACCTCGGCCGACCCGGCGCCGTTCTTCGCCGCGGAGTGGATCGGCGTCAGGTTGGAGAACGTGCCGAACCGGCTGAGCGCCAGGATCATCGACCAGCGCTCGGCGGCGCAGTAGGGGCAGTACTCGGCGCCCACGTACAGCATTTCCGGCTTTCCGCTCGCGGTGAGCGCCGCCTGGCCGTTCACGGTCTGCGGCTTGCCGATGACCTGGCTGCCGCCGCTGCCGACCGCGTCGGTGGTGGCCGTCGGCACGCTGGTCAGCTTCGAGGTGACCGAGGCCAGCGCCGAGCCGGCCGGTGCGGTGGGCCCGGTGCCGCTCGCCGCCGAACCGCCCTTGCTGTTGGTTTTCACCACGACGAACACGACGACGATGATCACGACGACCATGATCGCGCTGCCGGCGATGAGCAACCGGTTGCGCCGCTCCTGCCGCCGCTCCGCTTCCCGCTGTGCCGCGATTTTCTCGCGGCGGCTGAAATCTTGCTTGGTCCTGCTGGCCTTGCCCATGTCGCCTGCCGTCCGCCTTCGCCGATGCCTGACGCCGACAATCGTAGCGGGCGTCCGGTGAAGTTTGGCCGCCGCAGCGCAATCGCCGGCCCTCACGGCAGGTAGTGAGGGGGGTACCGTGAGGGCCGGCGACTCCGGGTCAGCGTGCGTGCCCGGAGGCATTTGAAGCTTGTGCGGTACTAAACGTTCGGACGGAGTCCGCTGTTAACGCGGGCTTGCGCAGGCCGCGCCCGGCGACACCGCCCGGGTCTTCTCCGGCGCCGGCGGAACCGCCGCGCCGTCCTCGCCGCGAGCGCCCCGACTTGCTGCGCTCAAGCTGATGGCGCAGGCGCTGGGTCCGAGCCCGTTCCGCCAGCTGACGCAGGAGCTCGTCCGCCGAATTCTGAATGTTCATCGATTGCATAGACGCGCGCGCGTCATCTTCCTGATCAGAGGGATATTCATGACCGAGTCTCAGAAATCCCAATGAACCCGGAAGTAACAGGCGTCCAGGCCCTGCGCTGTCATCTCCTTAACCTCCCGCGTGTGAAGGAGCGTTGCGCCGTTGAGCGTGCAACCGGGCATCCAGCCAGGCTGGCCCCTGCGGCTCGCTCCTCCAGCACCAGCCAGGCGCGACCCACTATTGAATGGTCATCTCTACATGATCTCTATTTTTTCTAGAGGACCCGTGCAAATCCCGGTAGCCTCGGTGAAAGACGTTCTCGCCGGGCCCAGGAGGAAGGGCCCGACGGGGGCGCGGCGACGTGGTATTTCGCGACGCGGGAGCTCGACGACGCAGGGTCCATGGCCGGACGGCCTGCCGCTGTGGCCTATGTTGTCGTATCGTGCTTAGCGACGCGATGTGCTTAAGTCGGCGCAGGGAGTTACGGCGGCGCAGGATACCTAGCTACGCTGCCCGGGCAAGCGGAAGGAACGCGAGGCCGTGGTTTTGCGCGTCGGCGTGCTCGGACCCGTCGCGGCGTGGGACGGCGACAAGCAGCTGCAGGCGGGACAGCCGCGACAGCAGGCCGTCCTCGCGATCCTGGCAATGCGGGCGAACCGCGTTATTTCTCGCAGCGAACTGGTGGACGCCGTCTGGGGCCAGGATCCGCCGGCCAGCGCCGAGGGCAGCGTCTATACCTACATCGCCGGGCTGCGCCGGGTTCTCGAGCCGGGCCGGTCGTTGCGTGGCCCCGGCCGCATCCTGGTGTCGAGTGGCGCGGGCTACGTGTTGCACCTGGTGCCCGGCCAGCCGGACGCCGTGTCGTTCGAGCAGCATCTGCACCGCGCCCGCCACCTGCGCAAGTCCGGTGACCTGGCGGGCACGATGGCCGCGCTCGAGGCGGCGCTTGGCCTGTGGCGCGGGGTCGTGGCCTTCGCCGGCGTCCCCGGCCCGTTCGCGGAGACCGAACGCGTCAGGCTCGGCGAGCTGCGCTCGGCGGTCTGCGAGGAGCGGGCCGACGCGATGCTCGGCCTGGGCCGGCACGAGGAGATCCTGGCCGACCTGACCGCGATGGTGGCGGACAACCCGCTGCGCGAGCGGATGCGCGGGCTGCTCATGCTGGCGCTGTACCGCAGCGGCCGCCAGGCCGAGGCGCTGCGGGTCTTCGGCGAGGGCAGGCGGGTGCTCGCCGAGGAGCTCGGCATCGACCCCGGTGCCGAGCTGTCCCGGATCCATCAGCAGGTGCTCACCTCGGACCCGGCCCTCGACATCACCCAGGCAGGCCAGGCGGCGGCTGAGGCAGACGCCCAGGTCCAGGCACCCGGCAAGCCGGCTGGCGAGGCGCAGGTCGCCGGCGCCCGCAGCCCCAGCCAAGCTACCGCCGCCAAGGACGCCTGGGTTCCAGGGCGGCCGGACAGGCCGGACCGGCAGGTGCCGGTCCCGGCGCAGCTCCCGCCGGACGCGGCGGGATTCTCCGGCCGCCACGAGGAGCTCGGGTTGCTGCACGGCCTGGTCGCGAACCAGGCCGCCGGCCAGACCCCGCTCGTGGTGATCTCCGGCACCGCGGGGGTGGGCAAGACAGCGCTGGCGATCCGGTTCGGCCGCCAGGTGGCCCGCCGTTTCCCGGACGGCCAGCTGTACCTGAACCTGCGTGGTTTCGACCCCGGGCTGGCCCCGCTGGAGGCCGCCCAGGCATTGCGCTTCGTCCTCGGCGCGCTCGGCGTGACGCCGTTGCGGATGCCGCCGGACCTGGAGGCCCGGGCGGCGATGTTCCGCAGCATCGCGGACGGCAAGCGAATGCTCGTCGTGCTGGACAACGCGGCCAGCCCGGCGCAGGTGCGCCCGCTGCTGCCCGGCTCGGCCGGCACGCTGGTGCTCGTCACCAGCCGCAACGAGATGGCGGGGCTGGTCGCGGCCGACGGTGCCCAGCCCGTCAACCTCGACGTGCTCAGCCACGACGAGGCCCACGAGCTGCTCGACCACCGGCTCACCCACGACCGGGTGGTCGCCGACCCGCGGGCCGCCGACGAGATCATCGAGTCGTGCGCCCGGCTGCCGCTGGCGCTCAGCATCGCGGTGGGCCGGGCCGCGGCCCGGCCGAAGCGCTCCCTCGCCCAGGTCGCGGCCGAGCTGAAGGAGGCAAGAGGCGGCCTGGACGCGCTCGAGGAGGACGACGAGGCCACCGATGTCCGCGCGGTGTTCTCCTGGTCTTACGACCAGCTCAGCGAACCCGCCCGGCGGATGTTCCGGCTGCTCGGCATCCACCCCGGCCCGGACATCTCGCTGACCGCGGCGGCGAGCCTGGCGGGAATTCCCCGCCAGGCGGCCGGCGCGGCGCTGCGCGAACTGGTCCGCACCCACATGGTCGCCGAGCCGGTGCACAGCCGGTACAGCTTCCACGACCTGCTCCGCGCCTATGCGGCCGACCAGTCGGAACGCATCGACCCCGAGGCCGATCGGCGGGCCGCCGCGCAGCGGGTGCTTGATCATTACCTGCATTCGGCGCTGGCGGCGGGGGCACGGTTGCAGCCGCGGCGGTGGGGGGTGCGGCCGCCGGAGGCGCTGCCGGGGGTGGTGCCGGTGGAGGTGACCGACCGGGAGCAGGCGACGGCGTGGTTCGAGGCGGAGTGCCCGGTGCTGCTGGCGCTGATCCAGTTCGCGGACTGGCAGGGATTTGACGAGCACGCGTGGCTGATCCCGTGGGCGGCGACGGTGTTCTTGAACCGGTCGGGGCGGCATCAGGACTGGGTCGGGTCGCAGCGGACGGCGGTGGCGGCGGCGCGGCGGCTGGGGGACCGCAACGCGCAGGCGCATAGCCAGTACCTGCTGGGGTTCGCGTTGTCGATGTCGGGGGATAACGCGGCGGCGGAGCCGAGCGTGCGCAGGTCACTGGAGCTGTTCCGGGAGCTGGAGGATCGCGGGCACGAGGCGATGGTGCTGAACGGCCTGGCGGTGATGATGAGCCAGGAAGGGCGGCACAAGGAGGCCCTCGACATGGCGCGGGACGGGCTGCGGATGGTGAAGGCGGCCGGGTTCTGGTGGGTGCAGGGCACGCTGGAGAACACGGTCGGCTGGCTGCACGGCCAGCTGGGTGAGTTCGAGCAGGGGCTGGCGCACTGCCAGCGGGCGATCGGGCTGCACCGGGAGGCGGGGAACTTCGCGGCGGCCGGGTCCGATATCCAGACGATCGGCGACATTTACCGGCGCCGCGGCGACCTGGCCGAGGCGCGGACCGCCTACCGGCAGGCGATCGAGGTGCACCGGGACGTCAGCGCGCCCTTCGATGAGGCGAACGCGCTGAACGCGCTCGGCGACACGCTCACCGAGCTCGGCGAGGAGCAAGAGGCCAGCCGCGCCTGGCGGGCCGCCGCGGTCATCCTGGACCGCCTCGCCCACCCGCTCGCCGACGAAGTACGGGCCAAGCTCAGCGCGGCCGGCGACCATGCGGAGCCAGACCGGGCTACCAAGCCGCTCACCACCGGTCGTTAGGCTAAAAGGCATGAAGGCCCTGCTCCTGGAGAACATCCATCCCGACGGTGCGGCACGCCTTGCCAAAGAGGGCCACGAGGTCGAGGTGATCTCGCGGGCGCTCGGCGAGGACGAGCTGATCGAGGCGGTCCGCGGCGTCCAGCTACTCGGCATCAGATCCGGCACCAACGTCACCGAGCGGGTCCTGGCGAACGCTCCGGGCCTGGTCGCGGTCGGCGCGTTCTGCATCGGCACGAACCAGGTCGACCTGGCCGCCGCGGCACGCCGTGGCGTCGCGGTGTTCAACGCGCCGTTCTCCAACACCCGCAGCGTGGTCGAGCTGGCGCTGGCCGAGATCATCTCGATGGCCCGCCGGCTGCCGGAGAAGAACGAGCAGATGCACGCCGGCCTGTGGGACAAGTCGGCGAAGGGTGCGCACGAGGTGCGCGGCCGCCGCCTGGGCATCGTCGGCTACGGCAACATCGGCACCCAGCTTTCCGTCCTCGCCGAGAACCTCGGCATGTCCGTCTATTTCTATGACATCGCGGACAAGCTGGCGCTTGGCAACGCCCGGCGCTGCTCGACCCTGGACGAGCTGCTGGAGACGGTCGAGACCGTCACGCTGCACGTGGACGGCCGGGACGGCAACCACGGCTTCTTCGGCGAGACCGAGTTCGCCGCGATGCGGCCCAGGTCGCTGTTCCTGAACCTGTCGCGCGGCTTCGTGGTCGACCACGCGGCGCTGCGCCGCAACATCGAGTCCGGGCACATCGCGGGCGCGGCGATCGACGTCTTCCCGCGGGAGCCGAAGGCACGGGGCGAGGAGTTCGTCTCCGAACTGCGCGGCCTGCCGAACGTGATCCTCACCCCGCACGTCGGCGGGTCCACCGAGGAGGCCCAGCAGGACATCGGCGAGTTCGTGGCCGGGAAGCTGGCGGACTACGTGGCGACAGGGGCGACGTCGCTGAGCGTGAACCTGCCCGGCCTGACGCTGCCGGTCCAGGTCGGCACGCACCGCCTGGTGCACATTCACCAGAACGTGCCCGGCGTGCTCGCGTCGATCAACCGGGTGCTCGCCGACCACGGCGTCAACGTGGAAGGCCAGATGCTGCGCACCAAGGACGAGTTCGGCTACGTGCTGACCGACATCGGAACCGAGTACAGCGAGCAGGTGCTGGCTGAGCTCCGCGCGATGCCCGTCACGATCAGCCTCCGCACCCTGCGAACTCTGGCATGAAACCCACCCACCCCCACCCACCCCCACCCACCCCCACCCACCTACCCCGGCCCCCACCCACCCCCACCGCCGCCCCCGACATGTCACGCGCCCTGACCGACATGTCACGCGGGATGGTCAAATTTGCGCCCGAAATGTACCTTTTGCCCAGCAGAAGCGCGTGACAAGTGTGTCGTGGCGCGTGACAAGTGGGGCTACAGGGGGGTTACGTAGGCAGCGGAGATGCCGCCGTCGACGAGGAACGTGGACGCGGTGATGAACGAGGCGTCGTCGCTGGCCAGGAACGCGACCGCGGACGCGATCTCCTCGGGCTCGGCGAACCGGCCCAGCGGCACGTGCACCAGGCGCCGGGCGGCGCGTTCCGGGTCGGCGGCGAACAGCTCTTGGAGCAGGGGAGTATTGACCGGTCCCGGGCATACCGCGTTGACGCGGATGCCCTCGCGCGCGAACTGCACGCCTAGTTCGCGGGACAGCGAGAGCACGCCGCCCTTGGACGCGGTGTAGGAGATCTGCGACGTCGCCGAGCCCATCACGGCGACGAACGACGCGGTGTTCACGATCGCGCCCTTGCCCTGCCGCTGCATGTACGGGATCGCGGCCTTGCAGCACAGGTACACCGAGGTCAGGTTCGCGTCCTGGACCCGCCGCCAGGCATCGAGCCCGGTGGCGAGGATCGAGTCGTCGTCGGCCGGGGAGATGCCGGCGTTGTTGAACGCCACGTCGACCGAGCCGTACGTATCGAATGCCGCGGCGAAGGCCGCCCCCACAGCGGCCTCCGCCGTGACATCGGCGTGCACGAACAGCCCTTCGGTCTCCGCCGCCGCCTTCTCGCCCGCCGCGTCGTCGATGTCGACGGCGACCACGTGCGCACCCTCGGCGGCGAAGCGACGCGCCGCGGCCAGCCCGATGCCGCTGCCCGCGCCGGTGACGACGACGGTCCTGTCCTCGAACCTCATGTGCCTACTCCTGCGTCGAGATGAAGACGTTCTTTGTCTCGGTGAACGCGTCCGGGGCGTCCGGTCCGAGTTCGCGGCCGAGGCCGGACTGCTTGAAGCCGCCGAACGGAGTCCAGTACCGCACCGACGAGTGCGAGTTCACCGACAGGTTGCCGCTCTCCAACGCCCGGGCCACCCTGATCGCGCGGCCCACGTCGCGCGTCCAGATCGAACCGGACAGGCCATAGGGCGTGTCGTTGGCGACCCGCACCGCGTCCGTTTCGTCCGTGAACGGTGTCACGGTCACCACCGGGCCGAACACCTCTTCGGTATACGCCCGGTCGTCCGGCCGCACCGGTGCCAGGACGGTCGGCGGGAACCAGAACCCCGGGCCGTCCGGCGCGCTGCCGCGGAACGCGACCGGCGCCCCGGCGGGCACATAGGAGGCGACGTGCGCGCGGTGCGCCGCCGAGATCAGCGGGCCCATCTCGGTCCCGGTCACGGCCGGATCGCCGACCGCGACGCCCTTCACCGCGGGCTCGAGCAGCTCCATGAACCGGTCAAGGACCGACTGCTGCACCAGGATCCTGGACCGGGCGCAGCAGTCCTGGCCGGCGTTGTCGAACACGGCGTACGGCGCGGTCGCCGCCGCCCGCTCGAGGTCGGCATCGGCGAACACGACGTTGGCGCTCTTGCCGCCCAGTTCCAGCGTGAGCCGCTTCACCGTCCGCGCGCAGCCGGCCATGACCGACCGGCCCACCTCGGTGGACCCGGTGAACACGATCTTCCTGACCGCGGGATGGTCGACCAGGCGCTGCCCTATCACGCTGCCCTTGCCCGGCAGCACCTGGAATACTCCCTCCGGCAGGCCGGACTCGACGGCGAGCTCGCCGATCCGCATCGCGGTCAGCGGGGTCGCCTCGGCGGGCTTGGCGACGACGGTGTTCCCCGCGGCTAGGGCGGGTGCCATGCCCCAGGCGAGGATCGGCATGGGGAAGTTCCACGGCACGATCAGGCCGACCACGCCGACCGGCTCGTGGAAGGTGACGTTCAGCCCGCCGGGAACCGGGATCTGCTTTCCGGTCAGCCGCTCCGGCGCCGCCGAGTAGTACAGCAGCACGTCGCGTACGTGTTCGGCCTCCCAGCGGGCCTGCCCGGCCGGATGGCCCGAGCAGGCCACCTCCAGCTCGGCGAGCTCGGTGGCCGCCGCGTCCACCGCCGCGGCGAAGGCGCGCAGCATCCGGGCGCGGTCCCCGGGCGCGACGTCGCGCCAGGCGGCCTGCGCCGCGACCGCCCGGGCGATCGCCTCGTCCGCCTGTTCCGCGGAGGCCTCGGCCACGGTGGTGACCGCCTGCTCGGTAGCGGGATTGAGCACGGTGAACTCAGTCATGTGCTTTACAGTTCCCCTTACAGGCGCTCGAAGCAGCGCCGCAGCTCCCAGTCGGTTACCGCGGCTTCGTAGGCGGTCAGCTCGACCTTGGCGTAGTTCGCGTAGTGCTCGACCACCTCGGTGCCGAACGAGTGCGCGGCCAGCCCGCTCTTCTCCCACAGCTCCAGCGCGTCGCGCAAGGTATGCGGGACCCGCGCGGTGGTGTCGGCGTACGCGTTGCCGGTCACCGGCGGCTCGAGGGGCAGCTCGTTGTCGATGCCGTGCAGGCCGGCCGCGATCATCGCGGCCACCGCCAGGTAAGGGTTCACGTCACCGCCGGGCACCCGGTTCTCGACCCGCAACGAGGATCCGTGCCCGACCAGCCGGAGCGCGCAGGTGCGGTTGTCAGGACCCCAGCGGATCGACGTGGGGGCAAAGCTACCCGGCACGTAGCGCTTGTAGGAATTGATGTTGGGCGCGTAGCACAGCGCGAATTCGCGCATCGCCGCGAGCTGGCCGGCCAGGAAGTGCTCGCCTAGTTCTGACAGCCCATGCGGTCGGTCGCCGGCCAGCACCGCGGTGCCATCCGGTTCGCGCAGCGAGAGATGGATATGGCAGGAATTGCCTTCCCTTGCGTTCGGCTTGGCCATGAACGTGATGCTGTTCCCGTCCTGAGCCGCGATCTCCTTCGCCCCGGTCTTGTAGATCGAATGGTTGTCGCAGGTGGTCACCGCGTCCGCGTAGCGGAACGCGATCTCGTGCTGACCGAGGTTGCATTCGCCCTTGGCCGACTCGACGTACAGGCCGGCCCCGGCCATCTGGAGCCTGATCCGGCGCAGCAGCGGCTCGATCCGCGACGTGCCGAGGATCGAGTAGTCCACGTTGTACTGGTTGGCCGGCACCAGATCCCGGTAGTCCTTGGCCGCGGCCTGCTCGTAGGAGTCCTGGTAGACGATGAACTCGAGTTCGGTGCCGACCATCGCGGTCCAGCCGCGCTCGGCCAGCCGGGCGGTCTGCGCCTTCAGTATCTGCCGGGGCGAGGCCACCACCGGCTCGCCATCCAGCCAGGTCAGGTCCGCGATCACCAGCGCCGTGCCCTCGTGCCACGGCACCCGGCGCAGCGTGGCCATGTCCGGCGCCATCACGAAGTCGCCGTAACCGCGCTCCCAGGAGGACATGGCGTACCCGTCGACGGTGTTCATGTCCACATCCACGGCGAGCAGGTAGTTGCAGCCCTCGGAGAAGTGCTCGGCCACCTCGTCCAGGAAGAACTCCGCGGCCAGCCGCTTGCCCTGCAGCCGTCCCTGCATGTCGGTGAACGCCAGGACGACGGTGTCGATCGAACCTTCGCCGGCCGCGACCCGCAGTTCCTCCAGCGACAGTGTCTTTCTGCGCTGGGCCTTTACCGGCGGGGTCATTACGCGAGCGTCTCCAGTTCGTGTTCGATCGCGGCCAGTTCCTGCGGCGTGCCCTGCACCTTGGGGCCCTTGAACCAGTTCTTCGCCGACACCGCCCAGTAGATGCCGGCGAAGCCGATGACCGCCAGTACGGCCACGACCGTGTAGTTGAAGTTACCCCAGCCGATCGGGCTGGCCGTGGGCAGCATGAACAGGATGGTGATGAAGACCACCCAGGTGACCGCGATGGTGCCGACCAGATAGCTCCACCGGCCCAGGTGCCAGGGGCCGCGCTTGAAGCTGTCCCCCTGCCGCAGCCGCAGGAAGGTCGGCAGCACGTAGGCGATGTACAGGCCGATGGTCGCGATCGAGGTGACCGCCGCGTATGCCGCGCTGTTCCCCAGGTAGGGCAGGGCCAGGACCAAGGCGCCGCCGGCGCCCAGCCAGATCGCGTTGGTGGGGGTACGGGTCTTCGGGTTGATCCGGTGCCAGAACGCCGATCCGGGCAGCGCGCCGTCCCTGGAGAACGCGTAGATCATCCGCGAGTTCGCGGTGACCGAGGACATCCCGCAGAACAGCTGGGCGCCGATGGCGACGAGCAGCAGCAGCTTGGCGCCGGTGTCGCCGATCGCGGTGGCGAAGATCTGAGCCGGCGGCACCAGCGCGCCGGTGTACGTCGTGTACTGGGCCTTCTGGATCGCGAACGTGATCCCGATCAGCAGCAGCCAGCCGGCGAACAGGGACACCACGATCGACATCACGATGCCGCGCGGGCCACTGCGCGACGCGTTGTGCGTCTCCTCTGTCATGTGCGCCGACGCGTCATACCCGGTGAACGTGTACTGGGCCAGCAGCAGCCCGAGCAGCAGCACGTAGAACGTGCTGTGCCACCCGGTGTTGTTGACCGTCGAGGTGAACACGTAGCTGGCCGACGCGTGCTTCGAGGGCACGAACGCCAGCACGCTGACGATGATCAGCACGCCGAGGATGTGCCACCACACGCTGATGTCGTTCAGCAGCGCCACGAGCTTGATTCCGAATTGATTCAGGAGCCCGTGGAGCAGCAGCACGCCTGCCAGGATCGCGATCGTGACCCAGTGCGCCGTGCTGACCCCCCACTCCAGGTTCAGCAGCGCGTTGATGAAGAACGCGGCGCCGAAGTCGATGCCGGCGGTGACCGCGACCTGGCCGAGGAAGTTGAACCAGCCAGTGAACCAGGACCAGGCCGGGCCGTTTTTGCGGGCCAGCTTCGCCGACCAGTAGTACAGCCCGCCGGCCGTGGGGAAGCTGGAGCAGACTTCGGCCATGGCCAGCCCGACCATCAGGGTCATGACGCCGACGATCGGCCATCCCCAGACGATGATCGCGGGACCGCCGGTGTTCATGCCGTACCCGTAGAGGGTCAGGCAGCCGGACAGGATCGAGATGATCGTGAACGACACGGCGAAGTTGGAGAACCCCGACATCCGCCGGCGGAGTTCCTGCGCGTACCCGAGCTCGTGCAAGAGTCGCTCATCGGCACTGGCCGTGCTCGCCTGCGCGGCTGTTACATCGTCGGCCACTGGCTCCACCACCCCTCCTCAAATGGCTGGAATTGATCCATTGACGCATCGCGTCGAGGGCGTGTCAATAGGCTCGCGGGTAACTCTGCTTACTACTGGGCTTACTACTGGGCTTGCTACTGGGTCTGCTACTGGGCGAGAAAGCCTCGCAGCAGAGCCGCGGTGCCGGCCACGTGCTCCTCCATGGCGCGCCGGGCGCGGTCCGGGTCGCCGCCCAAGATCGCGTGCACGATCCGGGCGTGCTGGGTGTTGGCGTGCTCCAGGTTCCGGCTCAGCATCGGGATCGCGTTCAGCAGGTCGACCAGGCGCACCCGCGCCTGCACGACCGAGGCCGTCAGCAGCGGAGATCCCGCGAGGTCCGCGATCGCCAGGTGCAGCCGGGTGTCGGCCGCCCGGTAGCCCGCCGGCCCGGCCATCTCGACCGAGGCCAGGCAGTCCGTGAGGTCCTCGCGCTGCCGCTGGGACAACGTGGCCCGCGCCGCCATCTCGGCCGCGCCGGCCTCCACCACCCGGCGGTATGTCAGCGCGTCCTCGAGGAACTCACCCATGTCCCGCGCGGCGGTGGCCAGCGAGGGCGGGGGCGGCTGGCGGATGACGAACGTGCCGCCGAACCGCCCGCGCTTGGTCTCCACGTACCCCGCCGCGCACAGTTCCCGCAGCGCCTCGCGCAGCGTGATCCGGCTGACCCCGAGACGGCTGGTCAGCTCCCGCTCGGCGGGCAGCCGGTCACCCGGTGCGTACACGCCGAGCTTGATTCCCTCAAGCAGTCGCTCGACGGTCTCCTCGAACGCGTTACCGGTCCTGACGGCACGGAAAACCGCGTCGGTAATCGCGGGGGAGCCTTCCGTCACGGTTTAACATTAGACCATTGAAGCGAGGTCTGCCGCTCCATCGGCGGCCGCCCTGTCGCGGGCGTGCTCGGTGGCGGCCGCGACCAGCGCCTGGAACAGGCGCGGGTCATCGCCCTGCTCGGGATGCCACTGCACGCCGAGCACGAAACCGGGCAGCCCGCCCAGCTCGGACGGCCCGGGCTCGATCGCCTCGATCAGCCCGTCCTCTTCCCAGGCGACCGCGGTGAGCCCGTCGCCGACCAGATCGACCGACTGGTGGTGGTGCGTCGGCACGTCGAAGTACTCGCCCGGCGGCAGGATCGTGGCGAGCGTGCTGCCCTCGGTGACCCGCACGGAGTGCTGGCCGAACCCGGTCTTCGGGCCGTTGTGCCGCTCGTGCCCGACCAGGTCGGAGACGTGCTGGTGCAGCGTGCCGCCCAGGCACACGTTCAGTACCTGCATGCCGCGGCAGATCGCGAGCATCGGCACGCCGAGGGTGAGCGCGCTCCTCGTCACGGCCAGATCCCACGCGTCCCGCGTGTGCACTGGCCGCTGCGTCTCCGGGTGCCGCGCCGCGCCATAGCGCGCCGGGTCGACGTCCGGCCCGCCCGATACCACCAGGCCATCGAGCCCGGCGACGGTTTCCCGCGCCTCATCGTCGGTGCCGCCCGGCGGCAGCAGCACGGCTCGCCCGCCGGCATTGCGTACCGAGTCCACGTAGACGTACGGGAGCAGCGCGGCGCGCGCGTTCCAGCCGCGCCAGGCGGCGTGGTCTTCGTATGTAGTTATGCCGATAACCGGAGACATGACTTCCCCTTTTTGGACCCTGCGTCCATGACCCGCGTCGCTTACCCCATAGCAGACGGTGAAAACCAGGTTAGCAGTGTTGCGACGGAGGATGTGGCGATATCCGTGGCTACGCCAAGTTACCGAGCGCCTGCGAGTTCCAGCTCCCGCGCGCGGTGCGCCGCGTGACAGGGGAAGTGCGCGTCCGCGCCCTCGCCGGCCACCAGCCGCTGCATCGCGAGGCGGGTGGCCTCGTCGGCCGGTGTATACACCACGATACGTGTACCCGGGGCGCGCTCGACCGAGAGGCTGGTCGAGGTCATCGGCAGCTTGGGATAGAGCGGATGCCGGAAGACCTTGAATGCCGACCGCGGCGGCCCGGCCACCTCCTGGCGCTGCCACATCTCGGCGAACTCGGAGCTCACCGACTCCATCCGCTTGATGAACGACGTCCACGTGGGATCGCCGATGTGATGCCCGTAGTTGGCGCGCAGCTGAGCGACCATGAAGGCGCGGTGGTCCTCGGTATTCTCGTAGCCGCGGCAGCACCCGGGCAGCGTGAAGCACTTGTAGATGGCGTTGCGCTCGTCCGGCTCGTATTGCGGGATGCGCGGGAAGATCACCTGGTAGGCGGTGTTCCACGCCAGGATGTCCCATCGCTCGGTGAGCACCTGGGCCGGCATCGGGTTCAGCGCGTCGAGGATCGGCTGGATCTCCGGACTGAGCCGGGCGCACTCGTGGTCATCCGGGCCGGTATCGGTCGCCTCGGCAAGGCGGAACAGGTGCCTGCGCTCCACCGGGTCCAGCCGCAGTGTGCGCGCCACGGCCTCCAGCACCTGGGCGCTGACGTGGATCGGGCGGCCCTGCTCAAGCCAGGTGTACCAGGTCACACCCACCCCGGCTAGCTGCGCGACTTCCTCGCGGCGCAGGCCGGCCGTGCGACGGCGTTGGCCATGCGGCAGGCCGACGTCGCCGGGGGAGATGCGTTCCCGTCGGCTACGCAGGAACGCGGCGAGCTCGCCGCGGCGCAAGTCGTTCACAGATCCCATGATGCGACAGTGTCTCCTAGGTATCCAGGTGGCGCTAGTACCAGGATAACCAGACTCTTGGTACCTGGATAAGACCTAGGTCAGTCTATAGCTATGACGAACATCCTGATGCGCTCCCGCGGGGGGACTACCCCCCTGCCACCCCCCGCGACCGGGGGAAGCCGTTCCCCCGGACCCCTCGGGAAGATCCGTCCGGGCCTGGTCCTGGCGATCGTGTTGATCGGCCAGTTCATGGCGGTGCTGGACGCTTCCATCGTCAATGTGGCCGCACCGTCGATCCATACAAGCTTGCACGCCTCGGGGGCCAGTCTTCAGCTGATCGTGGCCGGGTACACGATCACCTACGCGGTCCTGCTGGTGACCGGTGCCCGGCTCGGCGACATCCTGGGGCACCGCCGGATGTTCCTCGCCGGGGTGGTTGCCTTCACGCTCGCCTCCCTCGGCTGCGGCGTGGCGACCACTGCCGGGCAGCTGATCGCGCTCCGCTTCCTGCAGGGCACGGGCGCCGCGTTGCTGATCCCGCAGGTGCTGAGCCTGATCCAGCGGACCCACACGGGTCCGGCCCGGGTGAGGGCAATGGCGCGGTACTCGGCGGTGATCGCCGGCGCCGCGGTGGCCGGCCAGGTGGCCGGAGGCGTGCTGATCAGCGCCAACTTGTTCAGCTGGGGCTGGCGCCCGGTGTTCCTCGTGAACGTGCCGATTGGCGTGGCGCTGATCGGCGTCGGGTTGCGCGCGTTGCCGCACGGCCGGGGCGAGGCCGGCCGGACCCTGGACCTTGGCGGCCTGGCGCTGCTCACACCCGCGGTGCTCGCTGTCGTGCTGCCGCTGGTCCTCGGCCAGCCGGAGAACTGGCCCACCTGGGGATGGCTCGTGATGGCCGCGAGCGTGCCGCTGACCGGCGCGTTCGTGCTGGCCGAGCGCCGCGTGTCGCGGACCGGCGGCACCCCGCTGATCCCCGGCCGGGTGCTCACGCTCCCAGGTGTGAGCGTGGCGATCGGCGCGTTGTTCGTGGTGATGACCGTGTTCGGCGGGTTCTTCTTCAGCTTCGCGTTGCACCTCCAGGACGGCCTCGGTGACTCCGCCCTGCGCGCCGGCCTGACGTTCGCGCCGTCAGCGGCGGCGTTCGGGCTGGTGAGCCTCAACTGGCGGCGCCTGCCGCAGGCGATGCACGGCGCGGTCATCGTGGCGGGCTTCGTGACGGTGGCGATCTCGATGGTGCTGCTGGCCCTGCTGCTGCGCGGTGGCGGCGACGGCGGCGTGGGGATCTACTTCGTCGCGATGCTCGTCGGCATCGGCATGGCCGCCGCGTTCAGCCCGCTGATGACCCGGGTGCTGCTCCGGGTCCCGGTGGAGCTGGCCGCTGACGCCACGGGGGTGGTCGTCACCGTGAACCAGCTAGGCATCGTGGTGGGCGTCGCCACCTTCGGCACGCTGTACCTGAACCTGGCCGGCCACCTGCCGGCGGGCGCGAGCGCACTGGCTTTCCGCCACGTGTCCGCCCACGCCGAGGCGACCACGTTCCTGGCCCTTGCGGGCCTGGCCGCGGTCGGCGCGATCCTCGCGATCATCCACCTCGCCGAGCGGCGACACGCCTGACCCGCTTGACCGAACAGTCCGGCCTGGCGGCTGATTCAGCCGTCGGGCCGGACGTCGTTGTCGTCGTCCTCGACCACGTGCACCGCGGCCTCTTCCGCGGTCGCGGCGCCGCCGTCCACCCCGACGTCGTGGGCGACAAGGTCTTTCTGGCGGCGCGGGTAGCGGCCGCCGTCGAAGCCGACCAGGCGGCCCGCCCGCGGGTCGGGGCCATCGTCGAGCAGCAGCCCGTCGACGTCCTCGTCGCCGGCGTCCTCGTCGTCTTCGTCCGGCTCCTCGTCGTCCTCGAGTTCGGCTTCCTCGAGTTCGGTGAGCGTGGTGTCGGGCTCCTCCTCGGCGAGCAGGTCGTCTAGCGACTCCTCCTCGGCACCGGAACGGATCGCGGCCGACCACCTGTCCGGCGGAACGACCCCGCTGTCCAGCGGATCTTCCCCCGGCTCGCCGTCCAGCGTGTCGTAGGCGTCGTCGACCTCGTAGTCCGAGAGGTTCTGTGACTCATGCTGGTTACGCTCAGGCATGTTAAGAGGCTAGTTCACCGGGCGCTCGCATAGATTCGGGGTATGGCGATAACGGTGCTGGTGCTGTGGCTGCTCACAGCGTCCGCCGGGGCGCGCCTGCTGCTCACCAGCGGCCTCGGGCGGCGGGCGGTGCCGTCGCCGTCGCCGTCGCTTAAGCGGGTTCCGGAACCGGTAGCCGCATCCGCATCCAGTCCGGCGCCGCTGTCGAAGCGGGAGGCCCGGCGGGCCGCGCGGCGACGGTACGATCCGCCGACGCTGACCCGGGCCCGGAACGAGCCCTTGCCGGGCCTCAAGGACCTCGTGGAATTCGCGCACCCGGCGTTCGCCATCACCGGGCTGGCTTTCTGGCTCGGCTACACGATGGTGCACAACCGGGTACTCGCCTGGATCGCGTTCGGTCTCGTGGCGGCGACGGCGTCGCTTGGGCTGACCTGGTTCACCGCGAACCTTCGCGCCGCCAGGCGCCGTGGCGAGGACGAAGCCGGCCCGGTCTTCGCCACCCGCCTCATCGCGATCCACGGCAGCGCTGCCGCGCTCACCGTCGCCCTAGCGGCACTGACCGCGCTCACCGCCCGCGGCTGACCCGCCAGCCGTACGCGCATCCCCGAGACGCACCCTCGTGCTGCCACCGAGACGCACCCTCGTGCTGCCCCGAGCACGCGCCCTCGTGCTGCCCCCGAGCACGCGCAGCCGGGACGCCCCCAGCCATGGTACGTCTGAGATTGGTGAGGTTAGTGCTCGCTTTGTGGTTGCCCGATCAGCGTGCTCGATCGTCGCTCTTCCCCCGGCGGCCAGGTTCCTGGGGCTTTCGAGGTCAAAGTGACCAAAGAGCCCAGCGAGGCAAACCTCCCATGTTAGAAAAGAGCTCCGTGTCAAGAAAGGCGCCAGATCCGCACCCTTTTCTACCACAAAGCACTTTTCTAACATGTAAGCACGCCTAGCGCGCCTCACCATTTCAGGACGAATCCCGAAATGTCGGGCGCGGGCGGCGGGCGCGGGCGAGGGCCGCGGGCAGCGGCGCGGGGCGCGGGCGAGGGGCGAGGGGCGCGGGCGAGGGTCGCGGGCCAGCGGCGCGGGCGAGGGGCGCGGGCGGCGGGCGCGGCTCGCGTGCTCGGGGCGCCAGCGTGCCGAATGCGCAATCGAGCCCACTAGACCGTGTCAAATCGTGGGCGACATGGTGGACGCGTCA
>Ga0070714_100001260_pt1 | contig 18290 bp, 15 predicted proteins | sample LARL83metaG_FD_65450 | JGI IMG/M metagenome (GOLD analysis project Ga0070714, IMG submission 65450) | Corn, switchgrass and miscanthus rhizosphere microbial communities from Kellogg Biological Station, Michigan, USA - LAR L8-3 metaG | ecosystem: Host-associated > Plants > Roots > Rhizosphere ... | reverse complement strand
GCTCGGCCCGGCTTACCGCGCTGGGTTGCGCTGTGCTGGCGGTGACGTACGCCGTCGGGCAGGCGCCGCACGTGTCGGGAGCCTCGGGCGTCGTGTCGATCGTGACCCCGATCGCCTGGCAGGTCGGCACATCGGCGTGTTGCTACGTGTTCGTCCAGCGGCTACGGCAGGTGGCTGTGCAGGTGGACGTCGCGACCGCGCGGGTGATCGCGGACCGGGAACGGGTCGCGGCGGCGCGGGCGCACACCGAGGAACGGGCGCGGCAGTTCCGGGAGCAGGTCCGCCGTTACCGGGCGCTGCACGACGGGCCGCTGCGCATCCTGACCGCGGTCGCCGGCCCCGGCCCGGCCGGTCATCCCGATCCCGAGGTGCGCCGGCAGTGCGCGGTGAGCGTGAACGTGTTGCGTGGCGCCACGCCGGACGAGTCCGGCGGCAACCTCACCGATCTGTCCCTGGCGCTGGTCGAGGCCGGCGCGGACAGCGCGGCGTACGGACTGCGGGTGGAATACCACTTCGCCAACCTGCCCGAGGACCTGCCGCCGTCGGTCGTCGACGCCCTGGCCAAGGCCAGCGGTGAAGCACTCAGCAACGTGGCCGTGCACGCCGGCACGACCAAGGCGCGGCTGACCGCGCTGTCCGGCGGCGACCGCGACAGCGACCCGCCGGCGGTGACCGTGGCGATCGTGGATCAGGGCAAGGGTTTCGACCCGGCCGTCGCCGAACACGGCTACGGCATCCGCCACTCGATCATCGGCCGCATGGCCGACGTCGGCGGAACGGCCACTGTGGACAGTCACCCCGGCGAGGGCACCCGGATCGACCTACGGTGGCCCGCATGACCGGCGGCACCATCCGGGTCGCGGTGATCGACAACGACAAACTGGTGCCGGCCGGGCTGCGGGCCCTGCTCGCGCAGACCACCGACGTCGACGTCGTCGGCACGGCGACCAGCGTCGCGGACTACCGTGCCGCCGCGATCCCGGCCGACGTGGTCCTGCTCGACCTGCAACTGGAGGACGGCACGTCACCGGCGGCCAACGTCGCCGCCCTCCGCGCCACCGGCACGCCGGTGCTGGTGCTGTCCGTGCACGGGGACCGGCGGCACGTCCGGGCCACCATTCGCGCCGGCGCCAGCGGTTACCTCCTGAAGGACGACGACGGCGAGAAACTCGCCGACGCCATCCGTGCCGTGCATGCCGGCCGCCGTGCGGTCACCACCGAGCTCATGACGTTGATCAACGACGACCCGCCCGAACTGTCACCGCAGGAACTCCAGGTCCTGTATCTCTACGGCACCGGCAGCACCCTGGCCGCGACCGCGCGCCGCCTCGGCATCGCGATCCCCACCGTCCGCTCGTACCTGGACCGCATCCGGGCCAAATGGGCCGCGGCCGACGAACCGGTACAGGACGTCCGCGCCCTGATCCACGAGTACGACACCCGCCCCACGGACGGCACCTAGGGGCCGGGCGTCGGAGTGAAGTGGCCGTGTCCGTCGTTGCGGAAGTAGGACGTGGTCGGTTTCCCGTTGTAGGGCGTCGCCGTGACACCGACGTCGGGAATGCCGTCGTTGTTGAGGTCGATCGTGAACACGGTGTAGGCGGTCGTGTTGTCCCGGCTGCTCATCAGTGTCACGGGCGGGTTGCCGTTGCCGAACAGGACCGTGGCGCTGATTCCGGTGTTCGGCGGGATCATGCAATTGGCGGACAGCAGCATGTCCTGGTCGCCGTCCTGGTCGAAGTCGGCGATCACGTACTGCGGGCGGTACGCGCATGCCGAGATCGGTCCGCGGGTCAGGCCGGCGTCCGGCATGTTGATCAGGGTGATCAGGCTGTCGGTCTGGAAGCTGGCTTCGATGATGTCCTGGCGGCCGTCACCGTTGAAGTCGGCGCCGGTGCGCAGGAGTTGCGGCTGGGTGACGCCGTTGTAAACGCCGGCCACCTGGTAGTTGGTCAGCACGACCGTGCCGTACGAGTCGAAACTGGCCGCGACGACCAGATCGGGCACCACGTGGTTGCCGAGTTTGACCGCGATGCCTTCGTTGGGGCACAGGTGCTGGCCCAGGGTGTACGGATAGACGACCGGCGCGCCGAACGTGCCGTCGGGGTTGCCGAGCCGCACGGTGACCGAGCACTGGGTGCTGCTGGGGGAGCCGATCTGGCCGAGCGTGGCGTGGTCGGGAATGCCGTCGTTGTTCAGGTCCGCGACGATCGTGGCGTACGTGGCATCGTGCGGTGCGACTGCGGCCGCGGTGGGTGAGAGGGTCAAGGAGCCGGCCAGCGCCACCAGTACGACCGGCAGCGCCAGGATGGATCTCCTGGTTCTCATGGGAAACCTCCTCGACCGGCGGCACGGACGGCGTGACCGGCGCTGGACCAATCGGCGCCGGTCACGACGTCGTTAGCGCCGCCACCCGGGCGACGTAGGTAGTTTTCCCGTCCACTCAGGATCACAGTGCCATTCAGGGTTGTTGGACCAACCTGAATGATTGGCTGGATACTCCGGTGCATGCCGTTTGCGTGAGCTGGACGCTGTCCGCCGTGGACGAGTTCGGCACCGTCAGGCATTCGGTTGCCGTGCCGTTTCGGCTGACGATGTGGTAGACGCCGTTTCCTTCCGGCACCGCCTGCCACTGCTGGTTCAGCCCGCCGCCGTAGGTCCACAGCTGGATCGGCGCGTTGTCCGACGTCGACACGTTCGTCACGTCCAGGCCCAGATTCGGGTTGTTCCGGTTGCCGATCCGCAGGAACGGGCCGGACGTCTGCTCCAACTGGAATTCCTGTGCCATCGTCCCGTTGCACGTGAACTGCTGGATCGCCGTGCCGTTGGCGGTGCCGGCCGCGCGCGCGTCGACGCACTTGCCGTTCGCCGTGTTCACCATGGTGTACCAGTTGGCCGGCGGGATCGGGTTGGTCGGCGCGTTCGTCGGTGCTCCGCCGCCCAGCGACAGCAGGCCGTCGATGATGAACGCGTCTTCGGCCGGGCTGCCGAACGTCGTCGACAGGGGTGTGTTCGTGTTGTAGTTCATCCAGTTGTGGCCGAAGTTGGCGTACAGCATCTTGTAGTTCTTGTTCGTCCACAGGATCGGGAAGTAGCCGCTGAACCACGACTGGTTCGGGTCGGTCCCCAGCGGGAAGCTGGACGGGTCGACCGATGCCAGGATCTCGATGTTCGGGTTCTGCCGCAGGTCGTTCGTCCAGCTGTACCACTCACTCACGCCGGACACGAACGTCGATCCGAGGCGCCGCGTGGCCGGTGTCTGGTTCTCCACCTTCAGCGTGGCGACCGTCGGGGACCACGTGTTCGACACGAACGCGCCCGTTCCCAGGAACTGGTTGTAGTACCAGTCCCATGTGGACGGATCGGTGTTGAAGGCCGACACGTGGAAACCGAAGAACGCGCCACCGTGCTGCATGTAGTTCTGGAAACCGGTGCGCTGCGCGGCCGTCTGCGGGGCGTCGTCCAGGAACATGACGACCTGGAACTGCGACGCGGTGAGGTTGTCGAGCATGTCCCAGTTGGTCGTGGACGTGTAGGAGAAGTTGTTCGCAGCGGCCAACTGCGGGAACGTCATGTTGGCTTCCTTCTCGAAGCTGATGTGGGCCGCGTCGAACGTGCCGCTGTAGAAGGCGAGCACCTTGAACTGGGGCGTGGCCGCCTGTGCCGGCGCGGCCAGTCCCAGTGTCAACAGTAGGAGGGCCAGCGCCAGGGCGGTGCGTCGGTTTCGCATACCCTTTACTGAAACATGTTCATATATCTTAATTCAAGTGGCAAATTATCACCGTTCGGTAGTGTTGATGACACTCGTCGTCCGCTAGGCTCGATGGTCGTTTCGACCGACTAGTCCGCGTGGTACCTGGCCAGCACCCGGTCGGCCAGTTCGGCCGATGCCCCGACGTAGGACCCCGGATCGAGGCTCGCCCGGACCGCCGCGAGGTCCAGTTCCGCACCCGCGTCGGCGACCGCTCGGCCGAGCACCTCGACCAGATCCGCCCCGGTGTTGTCGGACTCCTCGATGGCCCAGGTGAGTAACTTCTTCGCCGCCGACTTCCCGAGCAACGGCGCGAGAATCGTGGTGAGCCGCTCGGACACGAGTGCGCCGCCGGTCAGCTCGAGGTTGGCGCGCATCCGCTCCGGCCGCACGACCAGCCCTTCGGCGAGTTCCACCGCGTTGGCCGCCGCACCGGCGGCCAGCCGCAGGCAGTCGCGCAGCGGCTGCCATTCCGCCTGCCATCCGCCGGCCGACCGCTCGTCCTCGACGATCATGCACTGGAACAGCACCAGCGCCTGCGCCGGGAGCTGTCGCGCCGCGGTCAGGATCAGCGTGGCGAACACGGGATTGTGCTTCTGCGGCATGGCCGATGACGCTCCCCGCCCCGGCGCGCTCGGCTCGATCACCTCACGGATCTCGGTGCGCGTCAGCACCGCCACGTCGGTGGCGATCTTGCCCAGCGCGCCGGTCGTCGTGGTGAGCGCCGCGGCCACGTCGGCGACCGCGGTGCGGATTCCGTGCCACGGCACCAACGGCGCCCGCAGCCCCAACTCGGCCGCGAACGGCTCGACCAACTCGATCCCGCCCGACACCCCGGCCGCGCGTGCGTACTCCGCATAGGCCGACAACGTCCCCGCCGCCCCGCCCAGCGACGCCGGCAGTTCCGTCCGCACCCGCCGCACCCGGGCCCGCGCGTCCATGACGAGCTGCAACCAGCCGGCCGCCTTGAGGCCGAAGGTGATCGGGACGGCGTGCTGGGTCAACGTCCGCCCCACCATGACGGTGTCCCGGTGCCGGCCGACCAGCCCGGCCAGCGCGCCGGCGCACCGCGACAGGTCCCGCTCGATCCGGTCCAACGCCCGCGCGGTGACCAGCATCATCCCGGAATCGAGGATGTCCTGGCTGGTGCTGCCCCGGTGCACGTAGTCCGCCGCGGTCTCGTCCGCATCGGCCACCACGGCGGTGAGCTGGCTGACCAGTGCCACCACCGGATTCGCCGTCGCGCGGACACCCTGCGCGATCACCGCGAGGTCCAGTTTGTCCACCCGGCAGCAGTCCGCGATCACGGTCGCCGCCGATGCCGGGATCACACCGAGCCCGGCCTGCGCCCGCGCCAGGGCGGCCTCCGCGTCCAGCATTCCCTGCACCCACGCTTCATCGCTGACCAGCGCGTCCACTCCGGTGCCCGCCCAACCGGGGGCGAGGATTCCGGTCTCAGGCAACATGGGCTCCCGTCCTGGTCCGTTCCGAGGGCACCGCGAGGCAGGCGTGCGCGACAGCGTCGGCGTCGGACAGGATCACCGAGTTCACGCCGGGCCGGATGCCGGCGGCGGTCACCCAGTGCACGGTCTCGGTGGGCACGCCGAAGGCGAACCGGCGCGGATGCGCCGCACGCTTGCCGTCGAGCAGGTGGTAGGGCCGGGGCGTGACCGCCAACCCGCCGGTCTCGTAGTACCCGCCGTCGCGCAAGGGGATTCGGTGTGGCGCGCAGTCGCCGCGACGGAGCAGCCCGCTGATCAACGGGTCGGTCGTCATCCGGATGTCCGGTTCCGGCATCCGTGCCTCGATCAGCGTGTCCGACCGGTAGACCTGCTCCGGCACCTGCCGCGACCTGGCCACGAAGCCGGCGTCCTCGGCCGCGACCTCCATGCCCGGCCCCAGCACCCGCACGACCCCGGCCTCGATCAGCGCGATCAACTCCTCGATCCGCCGCACCGGCGGCCCGATCGACACGAACGCGTTGAGCGGCGTGTACCAGCCCTGGAGGTCCTCGCGGTACGACTCGCCGGTGATGCCACCGTGATCGACGACCAGCCGGATCTCGTTGCGCAGATCCCGCATGATGTCCAGCGCCGCCTTGACCGGACTGCGCACGTTGCCCCGCTTGGCCTCGCGGACGTCCTGCCACAGGTAGCCGATCAGCCAGTCGTGATAGGCGTCGCCGTCGGCGAACGTCCGGTCGCCGTACGGCGTCGTGATCGCGTGCCAGTCCCACGCCTCGTCCCGGCTCACCCCGAACGTGTCCAGCAACGCCCATTCCGCGTCGGTCTCCGTCATCGCCAACGGATCGGCCGGCGGCTCGGGGAAGTTCATCTTCGCCCACAGCAGCTTGTAGCGGTGCATGAACGCCTTGCCGTGCCGTTCACCCAGCCTGTTCGAGATCAGCCGCGCGTAGTAGACCGACCGCACGTCCCGGTCCACCCTCGGCCACACGTGGCTGCGGAAGTCCTGTGGCCCGCCGGTCCGCATCGCCTCGATCACGCGCGGGGTCAGGAACGACAGCCCGTACCGCCCGAACGGCCCCTTCTGGTTCTCCCCGCGCGCGTGGTAAGGCACTCCGCGCCGCGACCCGGCCACGATCACCGGCTCGCGTCCACAGGGGTGGTAGATCAGGCGATCGTCCAGGCCGCGGGTGAACCCGCCGCCGCGTCCCACGGTCAGCAGCGTCATGTAGTCGAAGAAGTTCAGCCCCATCCCGCGCACGATCACCGGCGCGCCCGGCCGCAGGTCGGCCAGTTCGACGTCGGCCGGGTTGACCGGTGCCACGTAACGCAGGCCGTGCCGCCGCGCGTACCGCGCCAGCGTCTCCTCGCTCTGGGTGATCCGCGCCGGCAGGTGTCCCTGGGTCAGCACCACCGCGTCCAACCCGGCGAGCACCGACCCGTCGGAGAGCCGGACCACCTGCGCCCCGTCCACCCCGTCGGCCACGGCCACCGCCCGCATCGCGTGCAACCGGATCTGTACCTGTTTCGGCGCCTTACGCACCAGATGGCGCAACACCCACTGCAGGTAGTGCCCGTAGAACGCGCGCGTCGGGTAGTCGTCCGGGCCCAGGCGCGCGCCCTCGGCCCGCACCCAGTCCGGCACGTCGTCGCAGAACGAGTCGAACCCGGCCACGAACCGTGCCCAGTCGAACAGGCTCGGCCCCGGCACCACCGGCCCGACACACTGCACCGTCTCGTCGGCGAACATCGTGATCTGCGAGGCCACGGTGTTCATCAGCAGCGTCCGCGCCTGGCCCATCCGCCACACGGCGCTGCCGTCCCGCACGTGCGGATCCACCACGTGCACGATCACGTGCGCGTCGCCGCCATCCGCCACGACCGCACACAAACGCTCCAACACCGACAACCCGCGGGGGCCCGCCCCCACCAGACAAATCTCCATACGACGTCCCGGTTATGGCACTGTGCGGCGACTCTCCGCCCTCCCCGACGAGAGCAACGTCATTTCACCAAGAACCGGTGCCCTCGACGCGATTCGCGGCACTGTGGCACGAAACCGTACCGCCGTGTGGCGGCTGCCGGATCATTGTGTGGTCCCGGTCAGCGGACGCACCGCGGTGTTGTAACGGCGGTCGACGAACCCGGCCACGTCCACATGACCCGGTATCTGGCCGGCCGTGGCGAAGGCGTCGGCGAGTTTCTGTTCCGCGGCGACGACCGAGTCGTCGATCAGGATCGGCGACAGGATGATCTTGGGCACGGCGTTGCTCGCGATGTCCGCCGGAATACCGGTCTGCTGCGCGTAGAGGCTCGCCCATTGGCTCGGGTGGCTCCGCGCCCACAGGTCCGCCTTGGCGATCCTGGTGACGTAGTCCTGGATCGCGGCGTTCTTGCCCGCGTCGCGCAGGGAGGTTCGGTTGGCCACCTCGAAGGTGTAGCCGTTGGACAGCGGTGTGCCGCCGGCCAGGCCGGTGCCGTGCAGGGAATCCGGGCCGCTGACCAGTTCTCGTGCGTTCAGGTTCCGGTCCGCTTCGGACACGTACGGTTCCCAGATCGCCCATGCCGCGATGCTGCCCTGGCTGAACGCGGCATAGGCGTCGGCCGGTTGCAGGTAGGAGATGGTCACGTCGGTCGGTTTCAGGCCGGCGCGGTTGAGCGCGTTGAGCAGCGTGCCGTTGGCCGACGATCCCTTGGCCACCGCGATCGTCTTACCTCGCAGGTCGGCGAGGCTGCGCAGGGGCGAGTTCCTGGGTACCAGCACCGAATCGCCGACGACCGACCGCAGCGCGCCGACGATGTCGATGTCGCCGCCGGCCGCGGCCGAGAAGATCGGCGGGGTGTTGCCGACCTGACCGATGTCGATGGCGTTGTCGTTGGCCGCCTCCAGCATCGGCGGGCCGGACGTGAACGTGCTCCATTGCACGTGGTACGGAATGCCGGACAGCAGGCCGGCGGCCCGCAGCAGCACCTGGGCTGCGGTGCCCTTCTGGTCGCCGATCCGCAGCGTGACGCCGGCCAGTTGGGCCGCGCTGACCCCGTTCGGTACGGGCGCGGAACTCGGCGTGGCCGCCGTCGACGTCCCGCAGGCGGCGAGTGTCGTGGCGATGACGCCGAGTACGAGCAGGTCACGCACCTTCATGGATCGACTCCGTTTCCCCGACACCCAGGTCGGACAACACCCGTGCACGCAGTTCGGCCTGCCCATGGGCGGCCGGTAGGTGTTCGGCCGCGATCCGGCCGCCCTCCAGCACCAGCACCCGGTCGGCCAGGGCCAGCGCCTCGTCCACGTCGTGGGTGACCAGCAAGGTGGCCGGCCGGTACCGTTCCCACAGTTGGACGACCAACCGGTGCATGGCCAGTCGGGTCAGCGCGTCCAGCGAGCCGAACGGTTCGTCCAGGAGCAGCAGGTCCGGTTCGCGGACCAGTGCCCTGGCCAGTGACACGCGTTGGGCCTCGCCGCCGGACAGCGTGCGCGGCCAGACATCGGCCTTGTCGGACAGTCGCACCTCGGTCAGCGCGCGCAGCGCCGTGCCGCGTGGATCGGCCGTGTCCAGGCCCAGCGTGATGTTGCGCCACACCGGCCGCCAGGGCAGCAGGCGCGGTTGCTGGAACGCCATCGACACGCGTCCCGTGACGCCGGCCGCGCCGCTGATGTCGCGGTCCAGCCCGGCCAGGACTCGCAGCAGCGTGGACTTGCCGGAACCGCTGCGGCCCAACAGCGCGACGAACTCACCGCGCCGGATCGTCAGGTCCAGTCCGTCGAGCACGCGCCGACTGCCGAACGCCTTCGTCAGTCCGCGCACCCGCACCGTCTCGGTCATGACGCACGCCACCGCAACAGGCGTCGTTCGATCAGCCGTACCACGGTGTCCATGGCCAGCCCGACGAACGCGTACAGCAGGAGGCCGACGAACACGATGTCGGTACGCAGGAAGTCCCGGGCATTGTTGATCATGAAGCCGATTCCGGAGTCCGCGTTGATCTGCTCGGCCACCACCAGCGACAGCCAGGCCGACGCCACGCCCAGCCGCACGCCGACCAGGGTCAGCGGCACGGCCGACGGCAGCACGACGTGCCGCAGTCGTTGCCAGCGGCCGTAACCGAGCACCGTCGTCGCCTCGACCAGCAGCGGATCGGCCTCGCGGATGCCGGCATGCACGTTGACGTAGATCGGCAGTGCGGCGGCCAGCGCGATCAGCACCTCCTTGGGTAGCTCGCCGATCCCGAACCACAGGATGAACAGCGGGATCAGGCCGAACAGAGGCACGTTGCGGACCATCTGCAACAGCGGGTCGACGACCACGTCGCCCCAGCGCAACAGTCCCGCGGCCACGCCGAGTACGGCCGCGACAGCCGCGCCGACGACGAACCCGATCAGCATCCGACGCAGCGACACGGCCAGGCCGTCGCCCAACTGGCCGTTGCGGGCCACCTCGACGCCGGCGCGCCAGATCACGTTGAGCGGCGGCAACTTCTGGCTCGACACGGCACCGGTACCGCTGAGGAGTTGCCAGATGGTCAGCAGCGCGATCGGCGAGATCCAGTACGCGGCACGGCGCGCACCCCGCGGGGGTTTCCGATCGGTCGGCCGGGCACGTGTCCGCTCGCCGTCCGCGGCGGGGACGAGCACGTCGGGCGGTGACGATGTCACGGGCACTCCCATCGCTAGCGACGCGCGGCCGCGAACGGAATCGCGGCGGTGGCGGGGATGTCGGCGTCGTTCGCGGTGGCCGGATGACGCCACTGCCCGGTGCGGCGCAGGATGGGCAGCACGCCCTCGCCGAACCAGTACGCCTCCTCGAGATGCGGGTGTCCGGACAGGACGAACTCGTCGATGCCGAGCGCGTGGTACTCCTGGATCCGTTCGGCCACCTCGGCATGACTGCCCACCAACGCGGTGCCCGCGCCACCCCGGACGAGTCCGACACCGGCCCACAGGTTCGGGTAGATCTCCAGATCGTCGACGCTGCCGCCGTGCAGGGCGCGCATGCGGCGCTGCCCTTCGGACTGGCTGCGGGCCAGGCCGTCCTGGACCGCCGCGATCGTGGCCGGGTCCAGCGCGTCGAGCAGACGCCGCGCCTCGGCCCACGCCTGGCTCGCGGTGTCCCGGCTGATCACGTGCAGTCGGATCCCGAACCGCAGCGTCCGGCCGGCCGCGGCCGCTTCCCGCCGTACCGCCGCGATCTTCTCGGTCACCTGGTCCGGTCGTTCACCCCAGGTGAGGTAGACGTCCACGTGCCGCGCGGCCACCCGTAACGCAGCCGGCGACGATCCTCCGAAGTAGACGGTCGGCGTCGGCGCCGGTACCCGAGCGAGGCGCGCGCCGGCCACCCGCACGTGCTCGCCGGTGAAGTCGACCTCGTCGCCGGTCCACAGGCGGCGCACGACGGTCAGGAACTCGTCGGTGCGCGCGTAGCGGTCGTCCTTGCCGAGGAAGTCGCCATAGGCGCGCTGTTCGGCGTCCTCGCCACCGGTGACCACGTTGAGCAACAGTCGGCCGGCCGAGTGCCGCTGGAAGGTCGCGGCCATCTGCGCGGCCAGCGTGGGCGTGACCAGGCCGGGCCGGAAGGCCACCAGGAACTTCAATCGTTCGGTCTGGCCGGCCAGCATCGCCGTGGTCAGCCAGGCGTCCTCGCACCATGCCCCGGTCGGCGTCAACGCGCCCACGAAACCGAGTTGCTCGGCGCCGCGCGCGATCTGCCCCAGGTAGGCCAGATCCGCCGGCCGGTCGCCGCCCGCGGCCGTGATGCCCGGGCCGTGGCCGCCGCCGACGAGATAGCGGCTGTCGCCGTAGGTGGGCAGGAACCAGTGGAACGTCAATGGCATTGAAATGTCTGCCCTTCATCGGGTGGCGAGCAGGGACGACCGGTCGCGCAGCGCTGTGGAGAACGCGTCGACGACCTCGTACAACGGTCCGGCCGATTCGGACCGGACCGTCACGTCGAACGGATCGTCGGCCGACGGCTCGAGGTGCCGGTCGAGCACGAACCAGCCCGGCATGACATGGTGCGCGCCCAACGCGGACAGCACCGGCCGCAGCGCGTAGTCGATGGCCAGCACGTGCGCCGGCGTGCCGCCGGTGACGACGGGCAGCACCACCTTGCCGTCCAATGCGTACTGCGGCAACAGATCCAGCAGCGTCTTGAGTACGCCGCTGTAGGCCGCCTTGTACACGGGGGACGCCACGACCAGGCCGTCGGCCCGCTCGATGGCGGTCACCACGTCGGCGACCGCCGGGTCGTCTCGGTCACCGGACAGCAGCGCGGCCGGCGGCAGATCGCGCACCCGCACGGTCCGCACCGCGTGCTCGTGCCGGCGCAACCGAGCCGCCAGATGCTCACCGAGCGCCGCGGTACGCGACGGCACCGACGGGCTCCCGGACACCACCAGAATCGTGGACATGAATGACACGGAACCCCGGGCATCCGTGCGGTGTCAACGAAACATCCCGCCGTTCCACCGACAGGGAATTCGTCGAACTCCGATGCATCGTGTGGCCCATGATGGCGACGACATCGTTGCGAGGGAACGGGAACGGTCGCCGCCGTACGCGGCGCGCTCAACGAACACAAGGCACTCGTGTTCGCCGACGTCGATCTCGACGACGCCGGCCAACAACGGTTCGCCACCCAGTTCGGTGAACTCACCAAGCCTGTTCATCCTGCGGTGGCGGTGGTCGCCGAACCAGTTGGTGTTGTTCGACAACCGGATCACGCAGCACTACGCCGTGGACAACTACGACGACCTGCCGCGCCGCCTGCCCAGATCGCCGCCTGAACGTCGACAGGCGGCCGGGTCTTACTCACGGTAATCTCCGGCCGTGCCCGAATCATCCCTTCCTGCCGATCATCGGCGCCAGGTACTGCGGAAACTGCCGCAGGTGACAGTGCTGTTCTGGATGATCAAAATCGTCGCGGTTACCCTGGGTGAGACCGCGGGTGACCTGTTCGGCATCACCCTGAAAACCGGCTACGTCACCACGGTGCTGATCTTCCTCGGCTACTTCGTGGTCGTGCTCACCCTCCAGATCCGGGCGCGCCGGTTCCATCCGGCCCTGTTCTGGGCGGTCGTGCTGGGCACCAGCATGGTCGGCACGGAGATGTCGGACTTCATCGATCGCGGCCCCGGCCACGGCAGCGCGGCCAACGGCGTCGGCTACGGGTGGGGCGCGATCATCCTCGCCGGCCTGCTCGGGCTGGTGTTTCTGGCCTGGTGGCGTACCGGGCAGACCTACGACGTGGAGAACATCAACTCCCGCAGCGGCGAAATCCTCTACTGGATCGCGATCCTGGTGTCCAACACGCTCGGCACCGCCAGCGGCGACTGGCTCTCCGACGACACCGGCCTGGGATTCCGCGGCGCGTTCCTCGTGATCGCCGCGATCCTCGCGCTCATCGTGGCCGCCCACTACTGGACCCCCGTCAGTACCACGTTGTTGTTCTGGCTGGCGTTCATCCTCACGCGCCCACTCGGCGCGGCTGGCGGCGACGCGCTGACCAAGCCGGCCGGCCAGGGCGGACTGGGCTGGGGCACGGCGTGGGGTTCAGCTGCTCTGTTCGGCGTGCTCGTCGCCCTGGTGGCCTACCAGGCCCGCGCCATCCGACGGCAGCCGCCGCACCAGCGCGATCGACAGCGACAGGCGAGCACCCGCGCCTACGTCGCCCTGCCCGACCCCGCCGAGTAGGACCCGCACCCGTCGGCCACCACACCTAACTCCTACAGAGTTTGTAGTAAGCTCATCGCAACTACTACTTCTTGTGTAGTAGATACGGCGAACGAGGTGCCAAGATGCGGGGTCTGGCCGGCCGTCGATGGTTCGTCCCGCGTAGCCACTTTTCGATGCGGCCGGGACAAGTCCGGTGATCGGCTTAGCGATCGGGTTGGCGATCGCCGGCGCGTGTTGTTACGCGGCGGCGGCCTGGTTGCAGCAGTCGGCTGTGCAGGCGGTCACCGCGGGCGGCGGATTGCGACTGGCCGGGTGGGCGCGGGTACTGCGAGCACGGCGCTGGGTGACCGGCTTCGGCCTGACCGCCCTGGGCGCCGGCCTGCACGCGGGCGCGCTGAGCCTGGCGCCGGTGGTGGTCGTGCAACCGATCGGCGTGTTGGCCATCGCGGTGACCACCGTGTTGACCGCGCGATCGGCCGGCACCCGGTTGACCGTCGCGACCGGCCTGGCGGTGGCGGCCAGCACGGTCGGTGTCGGGGTGTTCGTGGCACTCGCCGCGACCGGCGCGAGCATGGCGCCGATGCCGGCGGGCGTGGAGTTGGGCGCGATTCTGATCGTCGCCGTGCTGGTGGCCTGGGCCGGGGGCATCGGCCTGATGACCCGCGGTCGGGCGCGTTGCGTTGCCTTCGCCGCGGCGGCCGGCCTGTCCTTCGGGCTGGTGTCGGTCCTCGTGCACGCGACCGCCGTACGGGTGGAAGCCGGCGGACTCGGCCACATGGAACTCGCCTCGGTCGCCGGGGTGGCCGGCGCGTTGCTGGTCGGGGGCTGGTTCGTGCAGCATGCCTATGCGGCCGGGCCGCCCCAGGTCGTCGTGGCCTGCCAGACCGTGCTGGACCCGATGCTCGCCGTGGGACTGGGCATCGGATTGCTCGACGAAGCCGCGCATCTCACGCCGGCAGCCACGGTCGGGTTGGTGGCCGGCGGAGCGCTCGCCGTCATCGGCGTCATCGGGTTGGCCCGCCGCCCGGCCGTGTCGGCAGTCGTGCCCGTGGCCCCGTCTCCCGTGGCCGATCCCCGATCGCTGCGGATCGTGATCGGCGCGGACACGTTCCCGCCGGATGTCAACGGTGCTTCGCATTTCGCCGACCGGCTCGCCCGCGGGTTCGCCGGCCTGGGCCACGACGTGCACGTGCTGTGCCCGGCCACATCGGCCGTCGGGACCGTGGCGACGGTGGCGGGCGTGATCGTGCATCGGGTGCCATCAGTTCGTACCCCGTTCCATCCGACGTTCCGAATCTGCCTGCCGTGGCGTTCTTCCCGCGCCGCCAAGTCCCTTGTGGACGAACTCCGACCGGACGTGGTCCACGTGCAGGCCCATTTCTTGGTCGGCCGTGGGTTGGTGCGGGCCGCCACGGCACGGCGCATCCCACTGATCGCGACCAATCACTTCATGCCGGAGAACCTCTACGGCCATGCCCGCATCCCCGCCTGGCTGCACACGGCCGCCGCCCGCGTCGGGTGGTGGGACCTGCGCCGTGTGCTCCGCCATGCCGATGTCGTCACCGCCCCCACCCCACGGGCGGTGCGGTTGCTGGCCGAACACGGCGTACCCGGTGCGGCCGCCGTGTCCTGTGGCATCGACCTGACCCACTTCGGCCGCCCCGACCCTTCCGCTACGGCGGCCGGCGAACCGGAACGCCGCGTGTTGTTCGTCGGCCGGCTGGACGAGGAGAAACGCGTCGACGAACTGCTGAGCGCCGTCGCTCTCCTCGACCACCGGGACCGCCCGGGCGTGGACATCGTCGGCGACGGCTCCCGCCGCGCCGCGTGGGAGGCGTTGGCCAGGCGCCTGGGCCTCGCCGACCGGGTGACGTTCCACGGATTCGTCGAGGATGCCGCGCTGCTGGCCGCCTACGCCCGCTGTGACGTGTTCTGCATGCCCGGCATCGCCGAACTGCAAAGCCTGGCCACGATGGAGGCGATGGCCGCCGGCAAGCCGGTCGTAGCGGCCGACGCGATGGCCCTGCCGCACCTGGTACGTCCCGGCCGCAACGGATGGCTGTATCCGCCGGGTGACATCGCCGCATTGGCGGAACGGCTGCATCGCCTGCTCACCGACCCCGCCGCACTGACCCGAATGGGCCAAGCCAGCCGAGAACTCATCGCCGAGCACACCATCGACCGCACCCTGGAGCGGTTCCAGGAGCTCTACCACCAAGCCCTCGGCACACCGTCACCGGCCACACAGGACCTACGACCCAGCGCGGTCGCATGAACGGACAGCCCAGCCGGCCGACCCGACGACAAGGAAACGCGTGGTGACCGCCGAGCCGACCACACCGACCGGCTTGTGGGTGCGGATCGACGGGCCGACCGTGGCGTGGCCGGCGGTGATACTCGAACCCGGCCTCGGCGCGTCGTCCGTGGGCTGGTCCCGGGTCCGTCAGCACCTGGCCGCGCGAACCCGGGTGATCACCTACGACCGGGCCGGCCTGGGCGCCAGCCCACGGGTCGACGGTGACCGCGGCCTGGACCCCCTGGCCACGGACCTCGCCGCGGTGATCCACGCCCACGGTGGTCAACGACCCGTCGTGCTGGTCGGGCACAGCCTGGGCGCCACCGTCGCCCGCCATCTGGCCGCCACGCGCCCGGAGCTGGTGGCCGGGCTGGTGTTGATCGATCCGATCCCCGAACCGTGGGCGCTGCGGCATGCATGGTGGGGCGCCGCGGTCGCGCAGCTGACCTACCGCAGTTTGGAATCGTTGGCCCACCTGGGATTGATCGACGCGGCCCTGGCGCTACCCGTGCTGCGTCGGATCACCCGCAGCAGCACCAGTCCGCGGTCGGCCTTCAGCGTGACCGAACGCGCGGCGCTGGCCGCCGAGATGCGCAATCCCGTGTCACACCGAACCGCGCGCGGTGAGTTCATCGGGCTGCTGCGCAGCCGCAGCGCGCTGCACGCCTTGAGCACGACCCTGGCCACCGCGGTACCGATGGTCGTGTTCTCCGGCGGACCCACCCGTTCACCGACGGCGCCACTACGTCGCATCGCCACCACATGGCACGAACGGCTCGTCGCGGCCAACCCGAACGCCCGCCACCTGATAGTCGACGACGGTGGCCATTTCATCTCGCGCTACCAACCCGAGATCGTCGCCACCGCCGTCATGGACCTGTTGAGCGGCATCCGCGGCACGTGACAAGCCTGCGGAACCGCCGTTCGGACCGACCGTGGACGCGCCCGCGCCGAGCGGGTGAGCAAGCGCAGCAGCGACCCCCAGTTCGACGAAGTCCCCAGGGCTCTGTCCGCTCGGCTCGCGGGCGCGTCCGGACGATCACAACGTGTTCGGGAAACCCGGGTTTCCGGGTCTGGGTTGACCGATCTAGCGGACCACCACCGGCAGGCGTTTCGCGCTGCTGAGCAGCCATGGGTTGCGGAACTCGGGGTTCGGTCCGACCGCGATCTCGCGGTACCGGTCCAACAGCACGTCCAGCACGATCGCGGCTTCCAACCTGGCCAGCGGAGCGCCGACGCAGAAATGGATGCCGTGGCCGAAGCCGAGATGTGAGTTGGGTTTGCGGCGGACGTCGAACCGATCCGGATCGGGGAATCGGGTCTCGTCCCTATTGGCCATGGCCACCCACAGGCTGAGCATGGTGTCCGCCGGAATCGTCGTGCCCGCTATCTCGACCGCACGCGTCGTCCGGCGGCCGACCCGCGGGAACGGCGGCCGGAGGCGTACCACCTCCTCCAATGCCGACGCGCGCACGGCCGGGTCGGCGCGTATCTCGGCGGTCGCGTCCGGGTTCTCGTCCATCAGGACGATCATGCTGGTCAGCATCGCCGTCATGGTGATGTGTCCGGCCGACAGCAGCGATCCCACGAATCCGACCGTGTCGTCGTCGGACAGGCGCTGACCGTCCACTTCGGCCGCGACCAGACGGCTGGTCAGGTCGTCGCCGGGATGCGCACGGCAGTGCTCGATGTGCGCCCTGATGTAGGTGGTCATCTCCCGGACGGTCGGAGCCATGCCCTCCAGCACGCGGGTGATGTCCTCCGGCGTCGTGTCCTCACTGACGTCGTCCTCGCCGAGCAGCACGGCTTCCCACCGCTGCAACAGCGGCCAGTCGGTGGCCGGGATGCCGAGCATCTCGCCGATCACCGCGATCGGCAGTGGATCGGCGAGCGCCTCGACGAGGTCGAAACCGTCGGCGCCGTCGACCCGGTCGAGCAGGTCGACGGCGCAGGCACGGATGCGCGGCGCCAGGTCGGCGACCATGCGTGGCGTGTACGCCTGGCTCACCAGGTTCCGCATCTTGCGGTGCCGTGGTGGGTCCATCCCGGTGATGTCGCCCTTGATGAGCAGGTCGAAATCGTCCTGGCTGGGTGCCAGTCCGGTGCAGTCCGACGAGAACGTCGCCGGATCCATCAGCACCGTGGTGATGTCGGCGTAGTCGAACAGTTCCCAGGCGGACATGTTGTCGTTGTAGCGGATCGGTGCCTGGCCGCGTTGTTCGCGGCACCAGGCGATCATCCCGTCGAACGTGGTCGCGTCGGGTGCAGTGGTGTCGGTGCTCACGATCTGGCCTTCTCGTCGGCGGCCATCTGCTCGCGCAGGGTGCGCGGCCGCATGTCGGTCCAGACCTCATCCACATAGGACATGCAGTCCGCCTTGGTGCCCTGCTTGCCCACAGCCTGCCAGCCGGCGGGAATCGCCAGGCTCAGCGGCCACAGCGAGTACTGCTCCTCGTCGTTGCGCAAGACCTGGTAGGTGGTGTTGTCGTCGTCAGCCATCAGTGGTGGTGCCTTTCTCGGTTGTCGGAAAATGGCGGAGCGTGGGGCTCGCCGTGACCAGCAGGGTCACGACGGCGATACCGGCGGAGCAGAACAGGACGGCGGCGGTGCCGGACACCGCCTGCGTCAACGCACCGCCCAGCGGTGGCCCGATCGCGGCGGCCACGCCGGCCAGCACGCCGAGCACGCCGGAGAGCCGGCCGCGTAACTCGTCGGGTGTGCGCAGCAACTGCTCGGTGATGATCGCGGTGTTCGCGGCCGGCGGCAGCACGGACATCGCGGCGAACAGGCCGCCCATCACGTATCCGTTGTGCACGAACACCGCGAGCGGCGTGAGGAGGGTCAACGTCCAGAACACGCTGATGATCGACTGGTACGGGCTCATGATCTTGGTCAGGTACGGTGCCACCAACGCGCCGACGATGCCGCCGATTCCGAGCATCGCGGCCATGATGCCGATCTCGCCGGACGGCAGCCCACGCGTGCGGGCCAGCACGATCACCACGATGTAGAACGCGCTGAAGAACAGGTTCAACACGACGGCACACAGCGCGGTGACGCGGATGTGCCGGTGTTGCCACATGAATCGCAGCCCGGCGACCATCTCGGCGC
>Ga0070714_100001259_pt1 | contig 18292 bp, 20 predicted proteins | sample LARL83metaG_FD_65450 | JGI IMG/M metagenome (GOLD analysis project Ga0070714, IMG submission 65450) | Corn, switchgrass and miscanthus rhizosphere microbial communities from Kellogg Biological Station, Michigan, USA - LAR L8-3 metaG | ecosystem: Host-associated > Plants > Roots > Rhizosphere ... | reverse complement strand
CCAGTGCCAATGGCAACAAAGTCTGGATTAGCAACCCCGCGGCGTTCTCCGACCGCACAGACCAGTTTGGCGGACCGCTGTACGTCGGCCCCGGAACAACAGGTAGGAACCAATTCTACGGGCCTGGCCTCGTGGATTTTGATCTGGCGTGGGAAAAGACTACAACCATTACTGAGCGGGTTGGCGCCCAATTGCGAGTGGAGTGCTACAACATTTTCAATCACCCGCACTTCATTAATCCGGATAACCTTATCGAGTCCCCGACCTTCGGCCTGATTCGTGGGACCGCAGGCCGTCCGGATGGCACGACTTCATCGCGACAGATGCAGGTTGCGCTCAAGATAAACTTCTAACTCTTACGATCGTTAAGCACCCGTGAGCTTCGGGTCACGGGTCTTTTTGTTTGGACCACTTCGCTATCGCACAAACATCGGGTAGTGGCTGGCCACCGCCATGAAGAACAGTAGCGGGATCGTGAGCCAGGCGCTGATGCGCGAGACCAAAAATGCCATGTGCTGCATGCGCGCGGCTTTCTCCGGCATGGGTGTGCCGTTCTCCGCATTCGCTACGGTCCAAGCGATCAGGCGCTTCTGAATGCGCCAGACGATACCCCAGACGTTGAGCATCAGCACCCAGCCGATTCCGCCACCGATTCCGATTGCCTGCAGGTTATTGCTCTCCCATCCGTGGTTGTTGAGTCGCAAGAAGAGCCACGACGCGACCACGACCACAATCGCGACCAGAACCGCCAGCACCGGCCCCTTGTTGAGGATGCCCTTACCTGGGATGAGCAGGGCATAAAGGATGGCCCACACGGCCGTCCAAATTCCAAAGAAGCTTCCCATAGCAACTCCTGAAGTTGCCTGTGCACCGGCGGCGTCCCAGTGGACGAGATCTCCCCAATACGCTAGGCCGACGATCACAGTCACAAATGCCGACCAGCGAAACCACCACAGTGCCCTCAGCATTAGCTTGGGATAAACCTTCACCCGCGCAGCCAGGTCGATCTCCTTCGACACCGGCGTGCTCACCAGGTTAAAGAAATAGAGCAGCCCAATCCAGGTGATCCCGGCAAGGAAATGAAGCAAGCGCACAATGATAAGGAAGCTTGTATGAAAGCCACTGGGGAAAGAGATCATGCGTCCTCCGTACTGGCGATGAGAGTACAGGAAGACAGTTGCCAGTGACTAGTGGCTAGTGGTTAGTGAAGAACAAACGCCTACCGGGACGAAGCAAAGTGGGAAAGGAGCAAGGGGAATCAACATTTCAATTATTGAAGCTAGTGGGCTGCCATTGCTCACAGATGGAGATTGCACCGGGACTAGCCACTAGCCACTACTTCAGCGCGGCGAGCCGTTTCCCGAGCCGAGATTTGTATCGTCCAGCGGTGTTCTCGTGCAGCACGCCCTTCTGGATGGCTTTGTCGAGAGCGGAAACGGTCTTGCGGTAAGTCTGTTCAGCCGAAGCTTTGTCGCCCTTGGCCAGGGCTTCGCGCATGTCGCGCAGGGCCGTGCGCAGCCGCGAGGTATTGCTGCGGTTGCGTTCGGTACGGCGTTCGGTCTGACGGGCGCGCTTCAGCGCAGAAAAATGGTTTGCCATTCGGGTAAATGCCTTTGTTTGGGATGTCCGGGGACTCTGCAGGCCTGCCGGAGGATCGAAGAATCATTGTACGGGAGCGGGTTGGAAGGGGTCAACCGCCGGCCTGAGCCGTTTAGCGTTTAATCCTTACTTGCACGGCAGTCCCGTCGGGCAAGGATCCATCGAGCAACTCAATCTTGCCACCCCGCACCACGCCATTGAACTCCTGCGGAGGGCGCTGGCCAGGGGACACAGGCGAGCGGAACGGTGCGCGCCCTGAACCCTTGTCCATGGCTTCGTTCGCCAATTGGTCGGCTTCTTTGTTATGCCCGCGCAGCACGTGGTCGATATCAAACCACTCAAGTTGCCGAACCAGTTGGCTCGCCCTGCCGTGCAGATCTCGGAGCGTAGGCTCCTTCACCTTGTAGATGCCCTTCATTTGCCGTACCAGCAGTTCCGAGTCGCTGATCACGCGGAGCGCCTTCGGCCCATGTTCGACGGCATATTCCAGCGCCGCAATCAGCGCCTGGTATTCGGCAAAGTTGTTGGTCTGGTGTCCGAGATACTGGCTCAGGGCGGCCACTTTGTTACCTTGGCCGTCTTGGATGACCACGCCGTAACCCGCGGGACCCGGATTGCCGCGTGCACCGCCGTCGGTATGCGCGACGAGATGAATTGGAGGAGCAGGCTTCATGGAGATTTCAAATTGCAGATTTTAGATTGTAGATTGAACAAGGCGCTGCAATCTGCAATCTTAAATCTGCAATGCTTCTACCTTCCTGCCGCTAATCTCGTTGCCAGTCTCGGGGGCAAATTCGCAGCAAAAATCCGCTCCTGCGCCGATCGCAGGTCATAAGGAGTGCGGCAGAATGTCATAGTGCGTTTCTCAGTGTCGAACACTCCAAAAGCCGCGCGCCAGTCGCCGTCGCGTGGCTGACCCACCGAACCGGGATTGATCATGTATGTGGTGCCGCTTTCCAACTCCAGATTCCACGTCTCCGTTTTCGCGATACTGGCATACTCGGGATAGACCGCCTCCGCGATTCCGGCGCGCATGCGAAACAGTCCCTGAATATGTGTGTGGCCGAAAAATGTGATCGCACGTTCCGCGGTTGCCAGCGTGTTGATCGCGTCCGGCACGTTGACGACATAGCGGTCCTCGTCGTCGGGCGCTCCGTGGACCAGTTGGATATCAGCCAACTCCGGAAGGGTCACCGGCCCGTGCGGAAGTGTCCGCAACCATGTCATGTGTTCCGCTTCAAGGTGCTCGCGGTTCCACAGAGCGGCCAGGCCAGCCACCGGATTGAAGCTCTCGATATTGTCGATGCCAGAAACCGCCTTGTCGTGATTGCCCCGCACGAAAACCTCGCCGAGACCCCGAGCCTTGGTCGTCACCTCGTTGGGGCTGGCACCGTATCCCACGACGTCGCCCAAGTTGAACACGCGGTCATGCTCCGGCGCCGCTGCTAAGCAGGCTTCTAGCGCTTCCAGGTTGCTGTGGATGTCGCTGAGCAGGAGTATGCGCATGAGACTGGCAGAATGGGGATTATAAAGGGGCTAGGCTTCAGGCGTCAGGCTTCAGACGTCAGACACCCTGCATTCACTACCGGACACCTTGCCCAATGAGCTGGGCCTACTTGCTGGAGCGCCGGCAGTTCGCGGCTGCATGCGTCCACGCGCAGGGCGCAGCGCGGGTCGAATGGGCATCCTAGGGGCAAGGCGCTGACCGGGGGCACCGAACCCTCGATCGTCTGCAATTGATGCGCGCGATCGGACTTCAACGTCGGCACCGCCGCCAGTAGTCCACGAGTATAAGGATGCGCCGGGGCGCGAAAGATGTCCTCACGCGATCCGAGTTCCACCAGCGTGCCGGCATACATCACCCCGACCTGATCTGCGACGTGCGACACGACGGCCAGATCATGCGAAATAAACAGCATCGCCAAGCGGAACTTCTCCCGCAGTTGCGTCAGCAGATCGAGAACCTGCTGCTGTACGGTCACATCCAGCGCGGTGGTGGGTTCGTCCGCGATCAGCAACTCCGGGCGATTGACGATTGCCATCGCGATCATCACACGCTGCCGCATTCCACCTGAAAGTTGGTGTGGGTAATCGAGCGCACGGCGAGCCGGATCATTGATTGCAACCTCGTTCAACGCCTCAACCGCACGGTTCCGGGCTTCTTTTTTGGAGATGTCATTGTGCGCCCGTACGGCTTCTGCGATCTGGTCGCCGACGCGCATCACTGGATTTAACGCCGTCATCGGCTCCTGAAAAATTATCGAAATTCGGGAGCCGCGAATCGATCGCATCTGCTCGATGTTCAAACCGGACAAATCCGCTGCAGTATCGTTGACTCGAAAGCGAATATTTCCAGTTACTGCAGCGGCCGGTGGCAGCAAGCGCATGATCGCAAGGGAAGTCACAGATTTTCCGGACCCTGATTCCCCCACTAGGCCGAGCACGCCGCCACGCGGAATGCTGAAACTCACATCGCGAAGCGCCTCAATCGGCCGCGGGGTGCCCGGGAATGACACTCGCAGATTTTGGACTTCGAGCAGCACCGGTCCATGTTAGCAGCCGTGCATTCAAACCGGCATTGACGACGGCTGAGGACAACCATTAGGTTGTTTGGAACGGATCGGCCGCGGCCTGCGGCCCGGGAAAAAGGGAGATGTTTGTGAAGTCTGCTGTCAGATATTTCTCTGCTGTATGCATGATTGCGGCCAGCTTAAGTTGTGGTTCCGGTCCCGGCTCTTTCCTGCCATCCAACAACGGTTCCGGTTCAAACTTTCCACCTGCGACCACCCCCTTGGTGAAGTTGAGTGCCGACCCATTTACAAACTCCAGCACCCAGCACGCCACCGAGGTCGAACCGTCAAGCTTCGCGTTTGGATCCACGATTATTACCAGCTTCCAGGTCTCGCGGAACCCGGGGAACGCTGGCGGTTCCGCGGACATCGGCTATGCAATTTCGACTGATTCAGGCGCGATCTGGCAACATAACGTGCTTCCAGGCATTACCGTTTTCCAAGGCGGGGGAACAAGTTCAACGGTGAGCGATACCAGTGTCGCCTATGATGCGAAGCTTGGTGTGTGGCTCATCTCATCGCTGCCGATCTCGAGCAATGTTCAGGTTGCGGTCAGCCGTTCCACTGATGGCGGCTCTACATGGAGCAACCCGGTTCTGATCGCACAGGGGCCCGGACTCGACAAAGATTGGGTTACCTGCGACATGACCGCCACCAGCCCCTTTTACGGCAACTGCTACATGGAGTGGGACGACAACGGAAACCTCGATCAGGTTTATATGAGCACTTCCACCGATGGCGGCCAGACATGGTCGGCGGGAGTGAAGATTTCCGGTGCGCTCGGCCTTGGTGGTGAACCGCTGGTGCAGCCCAGCGGTAAGGTCGTGGTTCCGTTCACCACCGATAGCAATACCATTTCGTCCTTCGAGTCCGCTGATGGCGGAGCCACCTGGAGTTCGCCCGTGCTTGTGGCGAACGTTGCCGCTCGAAACGAAGCAGGTGGGTTGCGGAGTGGCTCACTTCCTACGGCACAGATTGATGGGGCCGGAAATATCTACGTAGTCTGGGCAGACTGCAGTTTCCGCAGCAATTGCAGCTCAAATGACCTTGTGATGAGCACCACTGCCGACGGGACTACATGGACCACTCCGGTTCGTATCCCGATTGACGCGACCACTAGCACAGTGGACCACTTCATCCCTGGCCTCGGCATTGATCCCAATACAAGTGGTGCTTCCGCGCACCTTGGGCTGACTTACTACTACTATCCGGTAGCGAATTGCACAGCAGCAACCTGCGCCCTCTACGCTGGATTTATCTCATCGTTGGATGGCGGGCAGACATGGAGCAATCCCACGCCGCTCGCCGGACCGATGTCGCTGAGTTGGCTGCCCTCAAGTTTTTCCGGGCAGATGGTTGCGGACTACATCATGACCTCATTTGCCAATGGTAAGGCTTACGGCTTCTTCGCGGTCGCGAAAGCTCCCTCCGTAGGCACGTTTGATCAGGCAATCTACACGACCCAAAGCGGCATGGACTTGCTTGCAGCTCAGGGGAGAAACAGTTCCGCAGGAGAAAGGCCGGTTTTCAAAGCAGCGAACACTCGCTTCAGGACGGCAGTTCACTCCCGCACCTGGCGATAGTCGAGGTACCTGTCTACCCCTAGGGCCGTTTGCGGCTGACCCCGCGCCTCGCGGAGACTGTTATGAATTGCTCCGGCGAGCGTAGTCGATGGGACCAGACGCGCTCCAGCCACGCAGCGGCGGGATAGGAAAGCCCGGCACGGAAGTGCCGGGGTCACGAATCGAATAAATCCGAGTCCGCTTCAGCGGACGACACAAAACCGGGAAGAATCTAGCTGATGGCCTTCTTGTCGAACTGTTTCAACCCAACCACCAGCAGCACGATATCGAAGAACAGTAACGCGGCCAATGTTGCGAGGGTGGACAAGTGCGGGAACTGCGGAACCAACGTCCCGCGCATTCCTTCACTGGCATACACAATGGGATTGATCAGAACGGCTTTCTGTAAAATCGGGAACTTCTCCAGCGCGCTCCACGGGTAATACGTGCATCCGAAGAAGATCATGGGCGTGAGCAGCATGCTGAACATCAGGCCGATGTGTTGTTGATTCATGCTGCAGCCAAGCGCCAACCCTCCGCAGGCGGAGAACGCCGACACCAGCAGAACAATGGCAATGAACTCCAACGGAGACTGAACGCTGATCCCGACCCCACGTCCCAGAACCAACCACGCCAGGGGGATTACGACAAGACCTGCGACTGCTGCTTGAATCATTCCTGCGAGTACTTTCTCGATGGCGATCCAGCGGATATCAATTGGCGCAAGCAGTCGATCTTCAATCTCGCGTGTCCACTGGAATTCCGCAATCAGCGGCATAGCGACCGCCCATATTCCGGTAAACACCATGCTGATCGCGATAATTCCCGGCAACAGCAGGCTCTTGTATTGCGGCGGCATGTAGCCGCTACCCACCATCACGCGGCCGAAGATGAACACGAACAACAACGGCTGCAGAAACGTCTGAAAGAAGAGTTGAATCGCATTGCGCCGCGCCACGTGAGCGTCACGTGCCAGCATCGCGCCAAAAGCTTTCCAGTTCAATCGCGCAGGCTCCTTCCCGTGTGATGGAGAAACAGGTTTTCCAAACTCGGTTCGGAAATGTGAACGTCGGAAAGTTCGGCACCTGCCGATGCGGCAAGGGAGGCAATTTCGGGAATTAACGATCCGCCGCGATCGGCATACACGTCAGTGCCCGCACCATCATTGGGACGAACCTCCCGAACTCCCGCCAGCGATTGCAGTCGCTGGAACAGTTCGGAGGTTTGATTTCCAAAACGAAGCCGCAAGAGATACCCGCCGGGGATCGAAGCCTTCAGCTGCTGCGGAGTATCGAGTGCAATGATCTTACCGTGGTCGACAATCGCCAGACGATGGCACAGCGCATCCGCTTCTTCCATGTAATGCGTGGTCAGCAAGATGGTTTTCCCTTCGCGGTTGTAGTCCCGAATGATCTCCCAAAGCAGAATGCGTGTCTGCGGATCGAGGCCGGCGCTGGGCTCATCCAGAAATAACACCTTCGGATCGTGCATCATTGCGCGGGCAATCGAAAGGCGCTGCATCATGCCGCCGGAGAAGCCGCGCACCATCTGATTGGCGCGGTCCGTTAGCTTGAATTTTTCCAGCAGGGAATCGGCGCGCTCGTTGCGCTCTTTCGATCCCATGCCGAAATAAGCCGCGTGAAAGATCAAAATCTCACGCGCGGTAAGCGAGAAGTCATGATTCGGGCGCTGGGGCACGACGCCGATTAAGTGCTTTACTTCAGCTTGCTCTTTCCAAACGTCGTGCTGCCCGATCCAGGCTCGCCCGCTGGTGGGGCGGACGCGAGTCGTCAGAACGCCGACAGTTGTCGACTTGCCTGCACCATTAGGGCCTAAAAGGCCAAAGATTTCCCCGGGCTGAATCTCAAGAGATAGCCCGTCCAGCGCCGTGATTTGCGGTTTGGGCTGCTTCGATCCTCTGGCGGCACCACGGGCTACAAATCCGCCGGTCGCCATAGGAGGAGCAGAGGAATAGATCTTGCGAAGGTCTTGTGTACGAACGCCAACGGCCATTTGAATGGTCCCACTAAGTCTGCAGATGTGCAGCGGTGAGTTGGAAGTATAAACGATTCGCTTATGACGGTGTAGCTCCGGTGTGCACTAGCCATCGCTGACATCTGGCGGGGCTATGACTTCCGGTTGGCGCGTTTCGTAGTCGTTTCTCCTATGATTGGTGCAACATGAAGCTAGGAATCCCGCAATCCTGGATCGAACGAGCGCCAATGCTCGAAACCCTAACCGAGCCGTGGCGTCCTGTGCCGCGCTGGGCAACGGGAGCGTGGCTTGCTTTCTACGCCTTGTTCCTCTTCGAATTGGCGCGCGGTTCGGGCTTTCTGCCTATGATCGATCTTGTCTTTGTTCCGATTCACGAAGGCGGCCATCTGCTCTTCGGATACCTCGGGCATGGATTCATGGTTGCCGGCGGAACTCTGTTGCAGTTGCTCGTGCCGTTCGCGCTGGCAACGTATTTCTGCTTTCAGCGACAAATCGCCGGCGTCGCATTTTGCATGTTCTGCTTCTTTGAGCAATTTCTGCCGATTGCGACCTACATGGCAGACGCGCGAGCCCAGGAATTGCCGTTGATCACAGTTGGCAGTCCCGAATTTGTTGAACATGATTGGGTTGCGATGTTCAGCAGCCTGGGAGTGTTGGAGCACGACACACAGATTGCTTCGCTGGTGCGAATTGTCGGGTGGATTGGGATGATTGCTGTGGCAGCATGGACGGCGTGGCGGGGATTGCGTAAAGAGACAGTCAGATCTGCGAAAACCTAGTGTCGGACAAGAATGTCCGACCTACACAACCTGAGCAAACCTCCCGCTTGCTGCGGCATCTTACGCCTGAGCCGCTATGTCCGAATCCTCCCTGGCATCCTTACTTTTCGTAATTCTGCTTCTTGTGGGGTTCGCACAACTTCTCGGATATCTCTTCGTCAAGCTGCGCCAGCCGAAAGTGGTGGGAGAAATCGCGGCGGGAATTCTTCTCGGCCCCGCTCTGCTGGGGCGGTTTTCGTTCTTTTCCCACTTGGTCGAAAGCACGCGGCATCAGGGAAACATCCTTGATTTTGTCTACTGGCTCGGGTTGTTGCTGTTGATGTTTCTCTCCGGCGCGGAGACCCAGCAGCTTTTCACTCGCGAAGAGCGGCGCGAAGTAGGTTGGCTGGTAATCGTCGGAACTGGACTTCCGTTCACGCTCGGGCTCATCTTTGGCCCTTGGCTGATTCGTCCTGCGCTTGCCGGCCCCAATGCGAACCGGATTTCGCTGATCATCATTCTCGCAGTTGGCGTGGCGGTGACCTCGGTCCCTGTGGTCTCAAAAATTTTTGCCGATCTTAAAATTCTGCATACCCGATTCGCGCGGGTGATCCTGGGCGTGGCGGTGCTCGAAGACATCGTGCTTTGGTTGGCGCTGGCCGTGGCGACGACAACAGCAGGGAAAGCCGCACTCGATCCAAAGGCGATGTCGTATCACCTGCTGGCGACGGTTGCTTTCTTCGTGCTCGGACTGACGATTGTGCCGAGGATCGTCAAACGGATCAATAAGGCACGCTTCAACATCGTTGCCAAAAATTCGCCAGTCGGATACGCCATCGCCGTGCTGCTGGCGTATTGCGCTGTCGCCGGAGCGTTGAAGGTCAGCCTTGTATTCGCTGCATTTCTGGCAGGATTTGCCGTGGTGCACAAGAAGCGCAGGCTTTTCGCGGAGGCGCTCGATGCCATCGGCAAAGTGGCGTTCGCGTTTTTCATTCCAGTTTATTTCGCGATTGTCGGGCTGAAGCTGGACCTGGTCCGCGGGGTCTCGCTGTGGATGATGCTGGCGTTCCTGCTCGGCACATGCGTTGTGAAGATCCTGTCAGTGTCCCTGGCAGGCAGATTCGCGGGATTCCGCGGGCTCGACCTGCTGAACCTTGCCATCACTACCAATGCGCGTGGCGGCCCTGGAATCGTGCTGGCCAGCGTGGCATTTGACGCAGGCATTATCAGCCCGAAGTTCTATACGACTCTGGTCGTTGCCGCGGTCATTACGTCACAAATTGCTGGCGCATGGTTGGAATATGTGTTGCGGCGAGGCTGGCCGCTGTTGTCGAGTGCGCCAGTGACTTCGAAATCCACAACCGATGAGGCCAGCGATCTGCAGGCCGCGTAACAAAGAGCATCGCCGAGGCCAAAGTCAAAACCTTAAACCGCAAAGGTCGCAAAGTTCACGAAGAAAATTCGTTCCGCACGCGAGGTCTCGAGCAAGCCTGAAGCCTACTTCTTCTCCACTGCGCTCAAGCACTTGCCATAGAGTTCGAGCAAATGCCCGGCGTATTCTTCCGGTTTTGCGACGGTCCCGCTACCTTGAAATCCCACGCCACCGCTGGCCGTGCGACCGTAGCCGGTCGTCATGGCAATGAACTTCATCAGGTCAAGGGCGATGTCTTCGTCGCGGCGCGATCCCGCGGTGATGCTGGGTACTTCTTGCATGACAGTTCTCCGAGTTCGGGATGAAGTTCGATGATAGCAAAGGTCTAAGCGGCTGAGAGAAGCTGGAAGGCTTTTTCTCGACCCTTCAGTTGCGCGATCTGCGCCGGAGTTTTGCCATCGTCGTTCTGGGCTAGCGAATCGGCACCGTGTTGGAGCAGGATCTTGATCATCTCCTCATTGCCGTTGTCGGCAGCGGCATGGAGCGCGGTCCAGCCTCCGTGCTGCTTGGCGTTCACCGGGGCATCGCTCTCCACCAGCATGCGGACGATTTCGGTGGCGTGAGCTGCGGCGGCGCTGTGGAGAGGGGTCACTTCCATGGGATTCATCGAAACAGCGGCAACATCGGCTCCGCGGCGGACGAGTTCGCGCGCGATTGTCGGCTCATTGAAAAAAGACGCAAAGTGAAGCGCGGTAAAGCCGTCGGAGGACCATGCGGTGGCTTGTGCCGAGTCGCGGTGGAGAATCTCGGAGACGGTTTGTGCTCGTCCGGAAGCAGTCGCTTCGAATATGTCCAGATTCGAGCGCGAGTTGAGAATGATCTCGGCGATATCCCGACGTCCACGATAGTACGCGTGCATCAGCGCGGAGACGCCGCGCTCGTCCTTGGCCGAGGCTGCCGAAGCATCCGACTGCACGAGCGCCTTCACCTTCTCGATATCCCCGGCGTGAACCGCCGAGATCAAATCTGAATGATTTGCCATTCCGTCCTCCGAACCTGAGCGGACATTTTATACTCCCGCAGATGGCAGGGAGTTTTACAATCGCAGGCGAGAACTCAAATGAAACTCGACGCTGCTCTTCGCAATTATGACTTGAGTGCTGTGCCGGAGCAGGCGTGGCACGCGGAAGGCACCGGCTATGACTGTCTGTGGACTTCTGAGACGCAGCATGATCCCTTTCTCCCGCTCGCGCTCGCAGCAAACGCGACGTCACGAATCAAGCTGGGGACATCCATTGCCGTGGCATTTGCGCGCAGCCCTATGACGATTGCGCAAACCGCTTGGGACCTGCAAAAGGCTTCGAAAGGGCGTTTTATTCTCGGACTGGGATCGCAAGTCAGAGCGCACATCCAGCGGCGATTTTCGGTCAAATTTGAATCGCCAGGCCCAAAGTTGCGTGAGGTAGTGCTTGCACTGCGTGCCATCTGGGACTGTTGGCAGAATGGAACGCCGCTCAGATTTGAGGGCAAATTTTACAACTTCGGGCTGATGACTCCATTTTTCAACCCTGGGCCGATTGCAAATCCGAACATTCCGATCTTCGTAGCAGGCGTGAATGCGTACATGTGCCGCATGGCGGGGGAAGTATGTGATGGATTGCACGTTCATCCGTTTCACACGACGAAGTATCTGCACGATTTTGTGCATCCGTCGGTCAATGAGGGATTGAACGCATCCGGCCGATCCCGCGAAGAGTTCACATACGCGACATCATGCTTCGTGATTGTCGGCGACACAGAGCAGGAGCGCAGGCAAAATGCGGAGGCGGTACGCCAGCAGATTGCGTTCTATGCTTCGACGCGAACCTACGAGCCGGTGCTGGCGGCGCACGGATGGGAATCGCTCAGCCCGGAGCTCCATCAAAGGTCACTCGAAGGTGATTGGAAGGGGATGTCGCGGCTGATCTCAGACGAGATTCTGAACGAAGTCGCAGTGAGTGGCACCTACGACACCGTCGGCAAGAAGCTGCGTGAAAAATACGCCGGCTTGCTGGATCGAGTCGCGCTTTATCAGCCTTATGAGACGAAGCCCGATGACTCACGATTGAGTAAATTCGCGAGCGAGTTTAGAAACTGACTTGGCCTGCAGGCGGCGAAAAGCTGCGACTTTTCGACGTGCGGGGCGATCCAATAATCAGGTCTTTTCCCGCGAAGGTTACCATGGCCACGCTAGAAATCACTTTCCTTCACAGCCAGTTGGAAGAACGAAAACGCCGGCTGGAAGCGGCGATGGCATCGTTGCCGCAAAAAGCAGGATTGGCCGGACTCTTACGCGAAGTAGATTCCGCGCTGGAGAGAATGGCCAAGGGTACGTACGGAATTTGTGACGAGTGCCACGAATCCATCGAGCAGGACCGGTTGTTGACCGATCCTCTGGTTTGCTACTGCCTCGATCACCTGACCCGACCCCAAAGGGATGCTCTGCAGCGCGATCTCGACCTTGCCGCCCAGGTGCAACGCAACCTGTTGCCTCAGGTGGCATTGAGCGCGGGCGGATGGGACACCAGCTATCATTACGCGCCATACGGTCCGGTGAGCGGAGACTACTGCGACCTGATCCCTTTTGACGGCCAGTTGTTTTTTGTGCTCGGAGATGTTTCCGGCAAGGGCGTTGCGGCCTCCATGCTGATGGCGCAACTGCACGCGCTGTTCCGCAGCCTCAGTGGCATGGCACTACCGCTTGGCAAGATGGTGGCGCAAGCCAATCGCGTATTTTGCGAGAGCGCGCTGGCCGGACAGTATGCGACGCTGGTTTGCGGCCTAGCCAAGTCCAATGGTGAAGTAGAGATTCATAACGCCGGGCACTGGCCTGCGATGGTTGTAACCCGCGGCGGACTGGTGCGCATTGAATCGACGGGTCTGCCGCTGGGTATGTTCCCGGAATTCGACTTCTCCGCAACGCGGTTGTACCTGGACCCCGGCGACATGTTGTTCCTCTACACCGACGGCTTGTTGGAGGCACGGCGGGGAGAAGACGAATACGGCGTCGAGCGCGTCGCGCAGTTTCTGCGAAAGAAGCCGGCAACTTGTCCGGGAGAGGCAATTACCACTTGCCTCGCCGATCTGCGATCGTTTACCGATGGGCAGCCGTTCGACGATTTGACCCTGTTAGCGATTCAGAGATCGGAAAGCGCGGCAGCCTAGACGGGCCCTGGACTTATTTCCATCTCGCCACATAGCTCAGGTTTGCCTGGCTGAACCAGACGCCGCCATCCGGGCCACTGACCAGCTTATTCGGCGACGAACCCCGTAATGGCACCAGCGTTTCGGTTATGGGTCCCCCGAGAAGGGGCATGCAGCCAATCTGATTTACGTTGCTTTCCCCGAAGCACACGCTTGTCGGCGACGATGAAATCCCTTTCGGCTCGGAGTTCGGCGTCGGAATCTGCCAAGTCGAGATCTGGTAAGTCGCGGTATCGATCCGGCCGATCTGGTTCGCAGCATTCAACGTGAAATACACGCCGCCATCTGGGGCGCATGTTGTCGAAAAGGGCTCGGAAGCCACCTGCGGCAGGTTGAACTCCGTGACAGCCCCCGCTGTGTCAACAAACGCCACACGGTTCGCCATATTTTCAGCGAACCAAATGTTTCCTCCGCAACTGGACGGGCCGTGCGGATACCGGCCAGGTGACAACTGGATGACCGGCAGAAACGTTCCGTCTCGCTGCATGCGGTGAATGGCACTGCTGCCAGATACCATGATGTAGAGAAGCCAATCCGAGTGGAATTGCACGCCTGCGATGCCGACGTTCGGACCCGGGATAGGGAAGTGCACGAACACCTTCGTTTTGGGGCTGAACGCATAGATCATGTAGTTATTCTGGTCGGCGAAGTAGAGGATCCCTTTTGGACTGAAAGAACAACCGACCAGTTTCATCGCATTTGAACCCGCAGACGGGACGTCGAACTCGGTGATGGAGCCGTCCATTGCGATGCGTCCGATCGTGGTGTTGGCAGTGAAATAGACAAAGAGGTTGTCAGGGCTGGTGCAGATGTTCCCTGCAATTGTTCTGCTAGGGATTGGATATTCCGAAATGACCTGGGCGGTTGCGGAAGGCATAAGCGTAAGAATAATGGCGAACAAAAAGGACTTCATACAGAAACCTCGCAGATAAAGTATGTGAACCATGTGGGAGGAGGAGCCTGCGCGGCGGTTCAGCAGAAGAACTTGAGGGGAAAGTGACCGAACGCATTCCTCGGAACTAGCACCTGGCCAGAAATTCGGCCTCATTGACTATGCGAGTAAATGAAGTGCAGAACCGTGACGGTAGATACGCTTTCGAGTGAGACGAGTCACAAATCCAGAGATCCCTTACTCCGAAACGGAAGAGACGCAACTCTCAAACTGCAATTGGATAGGCAAGCAGCGCGGACGGCTGCTCCGTCACGTCGGATGACCGAGGAGCAGCCGTCGGAATTGATGGTCCTATTCGAGCAACAGTAGGGAACTGTGGGCTTCCTGCTTTGCAGTTCCAAACTATCACTGACAGTGCGCCACGAAGCCCGAACTGCTACCGTTCGAGACCAGAGCTTCCCCTGTTACCTCGGCGGCTCCATTGATTCCGTTCGTATTCGCCTGGGTGGCGTTGGGCACCATGATGTCCTTGAATGTCCCATTGATGTAGAGAAATGATTGGGGATTCACGCCGACGATGTAGTCGCCGACGATAGTTCCGTTGTTATTGATGTCATAGGCAAACGTGGCGCCAGTTGCTTTCGGTGCCTTTAACATCGTGAATGCTCCATTCTTGTAAATGAAGCCTTCATACACGCCGGTTCCGGTCCATTCGTCTCCTACCATCACCCCGTTGTCATTAATGCTACGGACGACGGTCTGAACCGATTTCGGGAACATAACGGGGTAGAACTTCCCGCCTTTGTATTCGAATCCGTGCGTGTTGATGGATCCGGACAACAGGTAATAACCGACGATCGAACCCCACTTGTTGATCCCGAGTGGGACCGTGTCGGAAGCGCCCGGATAATTCAGGGTGGCCACGCTCGAGTTGTAGACCACAATTCCGTGCTGGTGATTGGACGAGTCAGTATACGAACCTACCGTGACGCCTGGAGAATTGCGTCGCCAGAAAGCGGTTGCATGGTTCTGATACACGTACTTGCTGATATTCCCGTCGGAGTATCGAATGAAGGCAGGAGCTGGATTGGTCGCGCCGAACGCGCCAGTTGTGCCGCCTACAACCGTGTCCCATTGGTTAATGCCATGTGCCCCGGTATTGAACTCATTCGAAACCTTGAACGTTTGCCAGCCGGTACAGGCTGCCATCTGCGCGTAGCCAAAAGCCGAGAGCAGAAGAAATGTGAATGCAGAAATCGCGGAACCCTTCCAAGTCGTCATACCCTCCTCATGTAAGTAGCTTCTAGGTGGGGTGCGCATAGGATGGACGCGCTCAAGATGAGGGATGCCTCTGCGGGACGGCTACTCGCGATTTTCACGACTCGTTCATGTTGCCATTGCTGGCAAGGGTCTTCTGAGAAGGCCGAAAAATTAGGCTCAACTATAATGGCTTTGTAGGCAGCTGGACCGGACGGCCGCTCTCGCCGCGTCAAGTGGCGGGGGAGGAAAGTCCGAACTCCACAGAGCGGTGTGCCGGATAACGTCCGGGAAGCCAGCGTCAAGGCTGGTTGACGGAAAGTGCCACAGAAAACATACCGCCTCGTTTCGGCGAGGTAAGGGTGAAAAGGTGCGGTAAGAGCGCACCGCCGCGGCAGTAATGTCGCGGGCAGGGCAAACCCCACACGGAGCAAGACCAAATAGGGAGGAAGTTCCGCCGTCGCTGCGGACGGAGCGGTGAGCCTCGAGTTGTGAGCAGTGAGCAAGTATTTCGATTTTGCTCGCGGCTCATGGCTCACGGCTCATTGCTCGATCGGCGGCGGCGGCGGATGCGTGCCGGCTCGGTGCGCCAAACCTCCGGGTAGGTCGCTAGAGCCGCGCAGCAATGCGCGGCCCAGACGAATGGCCGTCCCACCGCAAGGTGGACAGAATTCGGCTTACAGGTCCAGCTGCCACATTGTCTTCGTTCCAACATTTCGTTGGAATGCCGATATGCGAGCCAAGTCTAATAGCGGCATGACTGCGAGAACAGAATTGTTCCGGCTGAGTGGCGCGATCCAGCGTGATCCGGCCATTGATCGGTGGATGAAAGAGCATCCCGGTGAATTGGGAGGCACCGCGCGGGAGTGGTTTGAGGTCATGCGAGACTGCGGAGACGAAGTCCGCGAGCTTTTGCATGATGGTTGCCCGACGGCATGTCTGGGAGATGCGGCCTTTGCCTACGTCAACGTATTCAGCGCGCACGTAAACGTAGGATTCTTTCAGGGCGCGTCGCTGCCGGATCCGGCTCGCATGCTGCAAGGTGCCGGCAAGTTCATGCGCCACGTGAAGCTGAAACCAGGAATGGCGACAAACTCCGCCGCGCTACACAGGCTCATCGAAGCGGCGTACTCCGATATCAAAGCGCGCGTTGAACACGGTTAACATGGGAACGCATTATAAGGGCGACGTGGGATCTGAATCGGGTTTATTCGTAGACCGCAACTAAGGTTGGCAAAGTCAATTTCAGAAATATCTGATTGATCTCTCCGGGACGTAACCGCATTCCTTTGTCCAGCCACCAATTCAGAACGAGCACAAATGTGGAAGCAACGTAGGCTGAGACTACCTCAGTCGGAACCGTGCGTGCCGACTGGCGCGCAGTCCGAGAACCGTCTGTCATCGCGTCCGCGACGATGTCCGCCAGCGCTCTTCGCAGATGCTCATGCAGGATTGCCCTTCCGCGCGTGCCGATCCTATCGCCCCAACTGTGCGCATGCCGATAATGATGTTCGAAGGTGGGAAGGCTGAACCATAGCAGCCGTTCCTGCCGTGTTCCAGTTCGCGATGGCGGAGGCACAGGCCCCAGCATCTCGTGAATGCCGCTGAGGAGCAAGTCATCTTTATCGCGAAAATGCGTGTAGAAGGTTGATCGCCCCACATTCGCGCGATCGAGGATTTCTTTCACCACTATCCCGTCGTACGGCTTCTCTGCGATTAACGACACCAGCGCCGATCTAAGAAGGTTTAGCGTCTTCTGAATCCGCCGGTCTTCGGCATCTTTTCCATGCAGCAAGGGGGCCTCCGCTTATCCGAACAAAAACAATTTGTTGTTCGGTTCTGAACAGGTTCGTCGAGTTTGTTCTGCACGCCGGAACCATTAGGACTCTAATCAGTAATGAACAGATGTTCATTATCGCACCTTTGTTCGGAGGGCAGAGAATATGCAAGCGACATCAAGACAGCAGACAAGCACCGAACCAGCACTGGGCTCCCAAGCTCCGACAACCAGCGGTATCGTCCTGCACTCGCCAATCCTCTATGACTTGACGGTTTGGCTTGCGTTTTTCGGAAAAGAGCATCGGTTTCGCAATAATGTGCTAGAACTCGCGCATGTCGCCAGCGGCGAATCTGTGCTGGACGTTGGCTGCGGAACGGGCACGCTTGCCATCGCTGCCAAGCGCCGCGTCGGAACGGGCGGCTCTGTCAGCGGGGTCGATGCTTCACCGGAGATGCTCGCCCGGGCGGAGAAGAAGGCGAAAGCAAGTGGAATGAAAGTGCTCTTTAAGGCCGGAGTGGCTGAGAAGTTGCCGTTTTCCGACGCGAGTTTCGATCTGGTGCTTTGTACGGTGATGCTCCACCATCTTCCCGCCAAGCCGCGCCAACGGTGCGCCATGGAAATCCGCCGCGTTCTGAAGCCGGAGGGACGTGTGCTCGCGGTCGACTTCGAGGGGTTTAGCGATCAAAAGAGATCTTTCTTGTCCCACTTTCACCGGCCGCACGGTCACGTTGGCGTGCGCGATATTGAGCGATTGTTAGGAGAAGCAGGCCTACGGTCTGTGGAGAGCGGTCCCTTAGGAATTCGAGATCTGCAGTTCGTTCTCGCGCGGCCCATTATGAATAGTTCTGCACATGTCGAACGGAACTAATGATGCACCCGTCTTTACAGAAGACTGGCTGGATTGTCGTAGCCATTCTCGTCGTCGGCCACGCAATTGTGCTTTACCACTTCGCGTCCAGGTTGACGTGGTCGGTTTTGCTCGGGCTCGTCCTCTTGCTACTGCTCAAACATGTTGGATTGTTTTCGTCGATTTATACTTTCTTTAAGCGGAGGTCCCAAGGTTCTACCTGAGCCAAATCTGGCAGCCCGCCTCACGCTTCCTATTCCGATGCTCTGAAGAAGCGAATATGGACGGCTGGTTTTCCGTCCACCGCGGTCCCCTCTATCGTGCCAACGTAAGCCCCGCCGTTCAGCCAATCGTAGGCGCCAAGTGGAGCCTCGAAGACCGGCGTCGTGAATATAGGTGCAGGTTTGGCGCCAGGTT
>Ga0070714_100001258_pt1 | contig 18293 bp, 19 predicted proteins | sample LARL83metaG_FD_65450 | JGI IMG/M metagenome (GOLD analysis project Ga0070714, IMG submission 65450) | Corn, switchgrass and miscanthus rhizosphere microbial communities from Kellogg Biological Station, Michigan, USA - LAR L8-3 metaG | ecosystem: Host-associated > Plants > Roots > Rhizosphere ... | reverse complement strand
TGGCAGTTTGGTCCGCCAGTCGCCGATCGGCCGCTGTCGGGGGTCGCTGTCACGATGCGTCACATGAGCGAGTTCACGGATTACGCGCAGGGCACGCCCTGCTGGGTGGAGCTGTCGACCGGTGACCTCGCCGGCACGCTGGACTTCTACCGCGCGGTCTTCGGCTGGGAGTACGACGAACCAGCTACCGACCGCGACTCCTACACGGTCGCGCGGCTGCGCGGCAAGGCGGTGGCCGGGATCTTCGTGCCCGGTCAGCCGAACATCCCGGTCGTGTGGACGACGTACCTGGCCGCGGACGACGCCGGCGTGATCATGAAGGCGATCGGCGAACACCGCGGGCACGCCATCACCGGGTTGATGGACATCCCCGGCGACGGCCGGATTCTGATCGCGAGCGACCCGACCGGGGCCGTGTTCGGTGTGCTGCAAGGGATGGGCGCGCAACTCGGGAACGAGCCGGGCGCGGTGATCTGGAACGAACTGCTGACCCCGGACCCCCTCACCGCACGCGCGTTCTACGCGGGGGTGTTCGGTCTCGGGATCGGCGAGCCGTTCGACGACGCCCAGGACTACACGACGATCGACGTGCCGGGGCACGAGGTCGGCGGCATCGGCGCGCTCGCGGGCGGCGGCCCGGCGCACTGGTCGACGTACTTCGGTGTCGCGGATACCGACGCCACCGTCGCGGCCGTGCTGGCCGCGGGCGGGCGTGTCGTCAAGGAGCCGTACGACTCGCCCTACGGCCGGATCGCGCACTGCGCCGATCCGGCCGGGGCGTCGTTCGCGCTGCTCAGCGTGTCGGACGGCTGACAATCACGCGCTGGCGACGAGCCGGCGGAACAACTGTTCCACCGGGCTGGTGCGCCGGGTGATCGGCTGTGTTCCTGGTGCGCGGACGAGGGCCAGGAACACGGCCCCCACCCGGGCGGTCTCGTCGGCCGGTTCGCGCGTGTCGGCCAGGCCGGCCGCGTAGGCGAGCATCCGTTGCTCGGCCAGCAGTGCGCGGCGGAACTCCGGACCCGATCGCTGTGCGTAGGTGTCCAGCAGGTCGCGCAGCGCGGGCTGCTCCTTCGCCGCGCGTCGCCACGCCGCCGCCACGGTGGCCACGTGGTCGATGTCCTCGGTGTGGTCGACGTCGGCCAGGGCCACGCCGAGGTAGCCCATCAGCACCTGGGACCACTTGTACTGCAGGGCGAGCGCGAGGCTCTCGCGGTCGGCGAACACCGCCGTGACCGCCGGCAACTCGTCGAACGGCAGACCGACGCCGGGGTGTTGCCCCGCGTGGTCCAGTACCGCGTCGATCGCGTCGCGTCGCTGGTAGAAGTCGTGCCAACTCATGGTGCGCCCCTCCCCGTGACCAGCTTCATACCGCAGGTCTGCGGCATACTGTCGGTACGGCCCATACCTACAAGCTACCACCGGTACGTACCGCTGGTATGTCGTAAAGTTGTGGCGGTGGTGACAATGCGGTCGCGGCGGTTGGAATACTCGGAGTCCACCAGACACGCACTGGTGGACAGCGCGGTCGACCTGTTCACCAAGCGCGGTTACGCCGCGACGTCGCTGGACGAGGTCGCCAAGCGGTCGCGGGTCACCAAGGGCGCGCTTTACCACCATTTCAGCGGCAAACAGGCGCTGTTCGAGGCCGCCTTCGACGCCGTGGAGAGCGCGGTCATGACCGAGCTCGCGGAGATCGTGGTCGGACCGGGTAACCCGTGGGACCGGGCGATGAAGGGCATCCAGCAGTACATCAAGATCTGCCTCGACCCGTCCTACCAGCGGATCGTGATCCACGAGGCGCCGGTCGTGATGGGCTGGGAACGGTGGCGCGAGGCCGAGGACCACTTCAGCTTCGGCCTGGTCCGGGCGAGCATCCAGTCGCTGGTCGACGCGGGTGAGATGCCGGAGCTGCCGGTCGAGGTCACCGCGCGGCTGCTGTTCGGCTCGTTGACCGCGGGCGCGATGGTGATCGCACGGGCCGACGACCCGAAGAAGGCCGGCGCCGAGGTCAGCACCACGATCATCAAGATGTTGGAACACCTGCGCGGCGACCGGGGCACGGACAGTGCTTCAGGGTCTACACAGCGCGGTGGACGGCACTAACCTACGTGTCTGTGGACAACACCTTCCAGCTCCGGATCTTCACCGAACCCCAGCAGGGCGCCAGCTACGTCGACCAGCTCCGGGTCGCCCGGACCGCGGAGGCAGCCGGCTACGACGCCTTCTTCCGGTCCGACCACTACCTCAAGATGGGGTCGGTGGACGGCCGGCCCGGCCCGACCGACGCGTGGATCACGCTCGCCGGCCTGGCCCGCGACACCGACACCATCCGCCTCGGCACGCTCGTCACCGCGGCCACGTTCCGGCACCCCGGGCCGCTGGCGATCGAGGTGGCGCAGGTCGACCAGATGTCCGGCGGCCGGGTCGAACTCGGCATCGGCGCCGGCTGGTACCAGGCCGAACACGACGCCTACGGCATTCCGTTCCCGGCGCTGGGCGAGCGCTTCGACCGGTACGCCGAACAACTGGAGATCATCACCGGCCTGTGGGAGACCAAGCCGGGGGAGACGTTCTCCTTCCAGGGCAAGCACTACCAGGTGACCGACTCGCCCGCGTTGCCCAAGCCGGCCCAGGAGCCGCGCCCACCGGTGATCATCGGCGGCGGCGGTCCGAAGCGGACACCCGCGCTGGCCGCGAAGTTCGCGGACGAGTTCAACGTGGCGTTCGTCGACATCGACACGGCCGTCACGCAGTTCGGCCGCGTGCACGACGCGTGTGAGGCCATCGGCCGTGACCCGAACTACCTGCGTCGCTCGGCCGCGCTGGTGATGTGCGTCGGCCGCACGGATGCGGAGCTCGCGAAGCGGGCGGCCGAGATCGGGCGTGAGGTCGCGGAACTGCGGACCAGCGGGCTGGCCGGCTCGCCGGCCGAGGTCGTGGACCGGATCGGGACGTGGCGGGAGCGGACCGGGATCACGCGGATCTACCTACAGACACTGGATCTGCACGATCTGGATCACGTCGAACTGGTCGCGGCCGAGGTCGCGTCGCAGTTGCGGTAAGACGTGGTGGCCGGCCGAGTCTCGCTCGGCCGGCCACCAGGGCGTGTCTTGTGGATCACAGGAATAGGGAGGGCCCAAACGGACCGGAACGGAGCAGGACAGACTGAACGCCCCCTTGTCCCGGGTTCGTGCTCGTCCGCTTTTGTTTACCGGCCCGGTTTCTCGGTGCGTCGTCTTGGTCTGAGCCCGTTGCGCTGCTGGTCGGCGGTTGGGTGGTGGGTCCGGTTGAGCAGTCCCTCAGGGAGCCAGGTCGAACGTGACCCCGGCCGCGACCGGCGTGACGCGGCGGATGGGGCGGTCGGTGACCGGCAGGCGGCCGTCCAACGCGTCCAGCACCCTGTCCCGGGCCACCGGCAGCACGTCGGCCACGGTGACCGGCCGGCCGAGTTCGGCGGTCAGTGACGTGACGCCGGCATCGCGGATGCCGCACGGGATGATGCGTTCGAACTCGCGCAGGTCGGCGTCGCAGTTGATCTCGAAGCCGTGCATGGTCACCTCGCGTTGGACGCGGATGCCGATCGCGGCGATCTTGCGTTCGATGCCGGTCTCGTCGGCCGGGAGCCACACGCCGCTGCGGCCGTCGACGCGCCCGGCCTCGGTCAGGCCGAAGTGGTCACACACCGCGATCAGCGCCTGTTCCAGCCGTCGCACGTAGTTGACCACGTCGATCGGGTTCGCCAGCCGCACGATCGGGTAGCCGACCAGCTGGCCGGGGCCGTGCCAGGTGATCTTGCCGCCGCGGTCGACGTCGATCACCGGGGTGCCGTCGGTCGGGCGCTCCTCGGGTTCGGTGCGCCGGCCGGCCGTGTAGACGGGCTCGTGTTCCAGCAGCAGCAGGGTGTCCGGGCCGAGTTCGTCGGCGCGGGCGGTGGCCAGCTCGCGCTGCAGGTCCCAGGTGGGGGCGTACGCCACGGTGCCGAGGGGCCGCACGGTGAGCGGCTCGGTGGTTGCCCGGCAGGAGATGTTCACATCTCGACCTTACGCGTTACCGCACGGCCGCCAGGGCGTCGTCCAACGTCTCGTAGCGGAACGTGAATCCGGCGCGCTCCAACGCCCTCGGCACCGCGCGCTGCCCCACGAGAATGCCTTCGGTGGCGAACTCGCCCAGCACCGCCTTGAGCGCGAAACCGGGGACGATCCACGGGGTCGGCCGGCCCAGCCACTGCCCCAACGTCTTGGTGAACTCGGCGTTGGTGACCGGATTGGGGCCGGTGAGGTTGACCGGGCCCGTCAGCGTGTCGTGCTCGGTCACGAAACGGATCGCGGCGACCTCGTCCACCAGCGAGATCCACGGCCAGTACTGCCGGCCCGAGCCCAGGCGGCCGCCCCCGTACAAGCGGAACAGCGGCCGGAGCGGCGCCAGGAAACCGCCGTCGCGCGCCAGCACCAGCCCGCTGCGCACGCGGACAACGCGAGCGCCTGCCGTAGCGGCAGCGGCTGTCGCCGATTCCCATTCCTGGCACAGTTCGGCCAGGAAACCGGTGCCGTTCCGGGCCGTCTCGTCGGTCGGGGTGGCGCCGGTGTCGCCGTAGAAGCCGACGGCGGACGCGTTCACCATCGTGGCGATGCCGTGTTCGGCGACCGCTGCGGCGAGGACTTCGGTCGGGGTGCTTCGGCTGTCGCGCAGCACCTGTTTACGCGCGGCCGTCCACCGTTTGTCCCCGATTCCGGCGCCGCACAGGTTGATCACGGCGTCCGTGCCGCGCAATGCGGCGGAGTCCAGCAGGCCGGCCGGCGGATCCCAGTGCACCTCGCCGGCGCCGGTGGGTTCCCGGCGGACCAACCGGGTCACGTCGTGGCCGGCCCGCCGGAACTCGGCAACCAATGCGGTGCCGATGAGTCCGGACGAGCCGGCGATCACGACGCGCACGGCGGGATTCCTTGCTACAGGCCGAGATCGGCGTCGAACGCGCCCTCGGCCAGTCGGTGCTTCACCGTGGTGAGGAAGCGGCCGGCGTCGGCGCCGTCGACCAGTCGGTGGTCGTAGGTCAGCGACAGGTAGACCATCGAGCGGATGGCGATCGTCTCGTCGCCGTCCACGTCGATCACCACCGGACGCTTCACCACGACGCCGACGCCCAGGATGCCGACCTGCGGCTGCTGGATGATCGGCGTGTCGAACAGCGCGCCGTTGCTGCCCAGGTTGGTCAGCGAGAACGTGCCGCCGGACAGCTCGTTGGGCTCGATCCGGTTGGTACGGGCCCGGTTGGCCAGATCGGTGATCTTGTGCGCGAGACCGGACAGGTTCAGGTCGCCCGCGTCGTGGATCACCGCGTTGAGCAGGCCGCGCTCGGTGTCGATCGCGATGCCCAGGTGTTCGGCACCGTGGTACGTGACCTCCTTGGCCTCCTCGTCGATCGACGCGTTCAGCTTCGGGTGCTGCTTCAGCGCCTCGACCGTCGCCTTGGCGAAGAACGGCAGGAACGTCAGCTTCACGCCCTCGCGCTTCTCGAAGTCGGCCTTGGCACGGTCGCGAAGCTTCGCGATCCGCGTGACGTCGACCTCGACGACCTGCGTGAGCTGCGCCGAACCCTGCAACGACTCGCGGGTCCGCTGGGCCACGATCTGGCGCAGCCGGGACAGCTTCTGCGTCGTGCCGCGCAGGCCCGCGTCGGCGCCGGCCTGCGGAGCGGGTGCGGACGGTGCCGCGGCACGGGCGGCCGGAGCGGCGGCGGGTGCCGGTGCCGCCGCGGCCTTGGCGCGTTCGTCGATCGCCGCCTGGATGTCCTGCTTGCGGATGCGACCGCCGACGCCGGTGCCCTTGATCGTGGCCAGGTCGATGTCGTTCTCGCCGGCCAGTTTCCGGACCAGCGGGGTCACGTAGGGCGCCGAGCCGTCCTCGCCGCCGCTGGTGTTCACGACGATCGGCTGGGGTGCCGGAGCCGCCGGGGCGGGCTGCGGCGTGGGAGCCGGGGTCGGCGCAGGCGTGGGGGCCGGCGCGGCGGCGGCGGCCGGCGTGGGTGCCGGGGCCGGGGCGGCCGAGTTGGCTGTGGCGGCGCCGCCGATCACGGCGAGCTGGCCGCCGACCGCGACCGTGCTGTCCTCGGCCGCGGTGATCGCCAGCAGGGTGCCGGCCACGGGGGAGGGGATCTCGGTGTCCACCTTGTCGGTCGACACCTCCAGCAGCGGCTCGTCCTCGTCGACGTGGTCGCCGACCTGCTTGAGCCACCGCGTGATCGTGCCCTCGGTGACGCTCTCACCCAGCGCCGGCATGGTCACCGGCGTGCCACCGGACGAGGGCGGCTGGTCGGCCGGCGGGGGCGCCGGAGCCGGTTCGGGGGCGGCCGGGGCCGCCTGTGCCACGGGCTGGGCGGGTGCGGCCGCCGGCTCGGGCTCGGCGGCCGGGGCCTGCTGCTGCGGTGCAGCGGCGGGGGCCGCGCCGTCGGCGCCGTCGGCGATCACCGCCAGCTCGGCGCCGACCTGGACGGTCTCGTCCTCGGCCACCACGATCCGCTGTAGCGTGCCGGCCACCGGGGACGGGATCTCCGTGTCCACCTTGTCCGTGGACACCTCCAGCAGCGGTTCGTCGACCTCGACGGTCTCGCCCTCCTGCTTGAGCCACCGGGTTACGGTGCCCTCCGTGACGCTCTCGCCGAGCGCCGGCATCTGGACGGAGAAGGCCATGTGTCGCTGACTCCTCGTGCTCGTGCCTGTCGTGATTCCTCAGCCGTGCACGTGCAGCGGCTTGCCGGCCAGGGCGAGGTGCGCCTCGCCCAGGGCCTCGGTCTGGGTCGGGTGGGCGTGGATCAGCGGCGCGACGTCCTCCGGGAAACCCTCCCAGTTGACGATGAGCTGCGCCTCGCCGACCAGTTCGCCCACGCGCTCCCCGACCATGTGCACACCGACGACCGGCCCGTCGGGGGCCTTGACCAGCTTGACCGCGCCTCGCGTGCCGAGGATGACGGACTTGCCGTTGCCGGCCAGGTCGTAGGTGTAGGTCTGTACGTCCGCGCCGTAGCGCTCCTTGGCCTGCGCCTCGGTCAGCCCGACCGACGCGACCTCCGGGTTGCAGTACGTGACGCGCGGGATGCCGCTTTCCTCGATGAGGTGCGGCTTGAGTCCGGCGATGTCCTCGGCGATGAAGATGCCCTGCGCGAAACCGCGGTGCGCCAACTGAAGGCCGGGCACGATGTCGCCGACCGCGTACACGCCCGGCAGGTTGGTGCGCAGGCGTTCGTCGGTGATCACGAAGCCGCGCTCCATCTTCACGCCGGCTTCCTCGTAGCCGTGGCCGGCCGTGTTCGGGCCGCGGCCGACGGCCACCAGCAGCAGGTCCGCCTCGAGCTGTTCGCCGTTCTCCAGGCTCACCACGACGCCCGTGTCGGACTGCGTGGCGCCGGTGAACCGGACGCCGGTCTTATAGCCGATGTTGCGGCGGCGGAACGCGCGCTCCAGCAGCTTGGACGACGACTCGTCCTCCAGCGGCACCAGCCGGGGCAGCGCCTCGATGATCGTCACCTCGGCGCCGAACGAGCGCCACACGCTCGCGAACTCGACGCCGATCACGCCACCGCCGAGCACGATGACCTTCTCCGGCACGTAGTCCAGGTTCAGCGCCTGCTCGCTGGCCACGATCCGGCCGCCGAGTTCCAGGCCGGGCAACGTCTTCGAGTACGAACCCGTGGCGAGCACGACGTTCTTGCCGGTGATCCGCCGACCGTCGACCTCGACCGCGTTGGGCGCGACGAACGTGCCGGTGCCCTCGACGACGTCGACCTTGTTCGCCTTCGCCAGCCCCTGGAGGCCGCGGTACATCTTGGCGACGACACCGTCCTTGTAGGAGTTCACGCCGGCCATGTCGATGCCCTCGAGCGAGGACTTGATGCCGAGCGTGTCACCGTCACGGGCCAGGTCGGCCACCTCGGCCGCGTGCAGCAGTGCCTTGGTGGGGATGCAGCCTCGGTGCAGGCACGTGCCTCCGAGCTTGTCCTTCTCGATGAGGATGACGGACAGGCCGAGCTCGGCCGCGCGGAACGCGCAGGCGTAGCCGCCCGACCCGCCACCGAGGATCACAAGGTCGGCGTCGGTCACGGAAACTCCCTCGAAAGGCAACATGAGCTGATCATCGGTGCGTCGCTGTTCGCGCCGGTCGAGCGTGGCAGCACACGCCATCTTGTCACTACCTCGGCCATTCTTGCGACGCGGCCCACGTGCGCCCGAAACTCAGCCTCGCCTCAGCCTTCTAGGGCACTCTGTACGGTACGAGGAGGTGTTCGATGGGCCTGTTCGGCCGCAGGCGACGGTCCGGGGGAGTGCGTGCTGCCAGCCCCGAGGACAACGCCTACCTGATGTCGTGGGCACAACAGCGTCATGGTGTCGAGGCGTTCGTGGAACCCGAGACCACGGTGACGCAGACCACGGTCGTACTCGTCGCGCACGACGGTGAGTGGACCCGGCGTCGGGTCACCCAGCACGGCATCCGGGACCTGGGCAAACGCCTCGGCATCCCGGTCTACGACGTGAAACTCGTCGGCTACCCGCAGCGGATGCGCGCCTACACAGCGGCTCTCAGTCGTCGCCAGAAGCAAGCCGGCTTGTGAGTGCTGGGCGGCCGTGGCCGCCCAGCCCCGTCGTGTGTCAGCCCTGTTCGGCGATGTCGGCCAGAACTGCTGCCAGGGTGCGGACCGGGACGCCGGTGCCGCCCTTCGACGTGTAGCCCCACGGGCCGCCCGTGTTGTACGCCGGGCCCGCGACGTCCAGGTGCGCCCACTGCACGCCCTCGGCCACGAACTCGCGCAGGAACAGGCCGGCCACCAACATCGAGCCGCCGTGCGACACCGCGGCCACGTTGGAGATGTCGGCGAGCTTCGAGTCCAGGTCGGTGCGCAGCTCGTCGGGCAGCGGCATGGCCCAGCCGCCCTCGCCGCTGGCCCGGGCGAGCGTGGCGACGCGGTCGCGGAACTCCTCCGAGCCCATGACGCCCGTCGTGCGGTTGCCCAGTGCCACGACCTGCCCGCCGGTCAGCGTGGACGTCTCGATCAGGTAGTCCGGGTCGTCCTCGCAGGCGCGGACGATCGCGTCGGCCAGGATCAGGCGGCCCTCGGCGTCGGTGTTGAGCACCTCGACGGTCTTGCCGCCGTACATGGTCAGCACGTCACCGGGCCGGTACGCCGAACCGGACGGCATGTTCTCGGCCATCGGCACGGTCGCGGTGACGTCTAGCGGGTAGCGCAGCTTCGCGGCCAGCACGACGGTGGCCACCATGACCGCGGCACCGGACATGTCCGACGTCATGTGGTCCATGTCGGCGGCCGGCTTGAGCGAGATGCCGCCGGTGTCGAACGTGATGCCCTTGCCGACGAGCGCGACCTTGGCCTTGGGCTTGCTGCCCTTGTAGCGCAGCCGGACCAGGCGCGGCGGGCGGGACGAGCCGCCGCCGACGCCGAGGATGCCGCCGTAGCCCTCCTTGCGCAGCGCCTTCTCGTCCAGAATGGTCACCTCGACCCCGTTGGCGGTGGCCAGTTCCGCCGCGCGCTCGGCGAAGCTCGCCGGGAACAGGTCGTTGGGCGGGGTGTTGATCAGGTCACGGGTGCACGTGACGGTCTCGGCGATCGCGGTGGCCGCCTTCAGCGTCGCCTTGTGCTCCTTGGGCGTGCCATCGGTCGGGCTGACCAGGTCGACGCGGCCGACCGGGCCGTCGCCGTTGGACGACTTGTAGCGGTCGAAGCGGTACGCGCCCATGATCGAGCCCTCGATCGCGGCCGGGAGGTCGATCGCGGACAGCACGGTCCCGGCGCGCTTCACGCCGCCCAAGGCCCGGGCCGCCGCGCCGGACGCGCGGCGCACCTGCTCGGCGGACAGCGCGCCGCCCGCGCCCGGCTTGCCCAGCCCGGTGGCGAGTACGACGGCGGCGGCCAGTTTGCCCATCGTCGGCAGTTTGACCACCTCGTCGGCCTTGCCGGTCGCGCCGATGCTGACCAGCAGCTCGAGCAGGCGCCCGTCCAGTGCCTCGTCGACCGGTTCCGCTCCGGGTGCGAGCGTGGGCCCGTCCGCGCCCTGGATCGTGCCGACCACCAGGGTGTCGACCGCGAGTGCGGTGACCTCGGTGGGTGAGTTGCCGGTCAGGGTCAGTTTGGGGGTGGTCACTTTTCTCCTCGTCGGGGCACGGGGTTCGTCTCGGCTGGATTTAGGTAGTGAAGCATGCTAACGACTTTCCCCCAGTAGGTTGATATCGGCTAGGCCGAATGGTCTGGCACCGTATACCCCCGTGACCCGGATGCTGCGCGAACAACTGGGCGCGGTGGACGCGGTTGTCGCCGGCCTTGGTGTGACCATCGGCGCCGGTTTGTTCGCCGGTCTCGCACCCGCATCGTCGCTCACCGGGCGTTGGTTACTCGTTGCCATGGTCGTCGCCGCGGTGGCGGCGTGGTGCTGTTGTTGTTCGACTTGTGACCAGTCCGGTGTTTTTCCGGGTTCCGGAAGTGGCTACCGGTATACCCGAGAGCTGTTGGGTCGTTGGCCGGGGCGTATGGCCGGCGGACTGTACCTGGCCAGCCGGGCGGCCGCCGCCGCGGCATTGGCCGGTTGTTTCGGCGCCTACGTCGCCCCGGAAAAGCCCGTGCTGCCGGCACTCGGGGCGCTGGTGTTCGCCGTGGTCGCGGACACCGTCGGTGTCAGTCTCCCGCGCGGTGTCGTGCGCGCGCTGACCGTGTTCGTGCTGGTCGTGCTGTTGCTCGTGGTCGCGGCGTGCTTCGCGATCGCGCCGCCACCGCCCACCGGCGTCCCGATCCCGCCGAGCACGCCGGGCCTGGACAACCCGGGCGAACTGCTCCCGGCGGCGGGTGTCCTGTTCTTCGCGTTCCTCGGGTTCGAGCGGATCACCGCGCCCGGCGCCGATCAGGTCGTCGTGCCGCGGGAACGCATGCGCGTGATCATCCCGGTGCTGCTGGCGGTGGCATTGGTCACGTACCTCGCGGTCGGCGCCGCGGTGCTGCGTCAGTTGGGTCCGACGCGGCTCGCGCTGTCCGCGACGCCGTTGCGGGACGCGCTCGATTCCGCCGACGCCGGTGCGATCGACCCGTTGGTCACGTTCGCCGTGATGGTCGCGACCGGTATGGCGCTGCTGGCCGTGGTCGGCGGATCGCGGCGGATCGCGGACGTGATGGCCATCCGTGGCGACCTGCCGGCGGGCCGGCCGTGGGTGGCGCACGCGACGGTGGTGCGCGTGCTGGTCGGCGCCGGTGCGGTGGCGTGCGTGCTGCTCCTCGGGCCGGCCCGGTCGATCGGGCTCGCGGCCACGTGCGCGTTGTTCTATTACGCGTTCACCAACGCGTCCGCGCGTTTGCTGGCGCGATCGGAACGGTCGTGGCCGGTGCGGACGGCGTGTTTCGGGCTGGGTTTCTCGGTGTTGATCGGGATGACGATGCCGCCGGCCGACCTGTTGATCGCGCTCGGTGTCGGGTTGACGGCCCTGGTAGCCGGTCCGCTCGTGTCGCGGCTGCTGGCTCGCCGGTAGCCTCACGCCCGTGGCAGACACCTATCTCACCGGACCGTTGCAGGCCGCCCACGAGGCGTTGAACGCGAAATTCGGTCCGTTCAGCGGCTGGCAGATGCCGATCAACTATGCCGACGGCGTGGTCGCCGAGCACACCGCGGTGCGCACCGCGGTCGGCGTGTTCGACGTGTCGCACCTGGGCAAGACGCTGGTGCGCGGGCCGGGCGCGGCCGAGTTCGTGAACACGTGCCTGACCAACGACCTGGGCCGGATCGAGCCGGGCCAGGCGCAGTACACGTTGTGCTGCACGGAATCCGGCGGTGTGGTCGACGACCTGATCGCGTATCTCGTCGGGCCGGACGAGGTGTTCTGCGTGCCGAACGCGGCGAACAACGCCGAAGTGGCGCGGCGGCTGGCGGACGCGGCACCGGCCGGTGTCGACGTCGTCAACCAGCACATGGACTACGCCGTGCTCGCCGTGCAGGGCCCGGCGTCGGCGGCGACACTCGAGGCCGTCGGGCTGCCGTCCGAGATGGACTATCTGGCCTTCGCCGACGCCGACTGGCTCGGCAAACCCGTCCGCGTCTGCCGTACCGGTTACACCGGCGAACACGGCTACGAGCTGCTGCCGCGCTGGTCGGACGCGACGCAACTGTGGGACGCGCTGCTCACCGCCGCCGGGCCGCTCGGTGGCCGGGCCGCCGGGCTGGGCGCGCGGGACACGCTGCGCACCGAGATGGGCTACCCGCTGCACGGCCACGAGCTGACCGCCGACATCAGCCCGGTGCAGGCCGCGACGAGCTGGGCCGTCGGCTGGGAGAAGGAGCGGTTCTGGGGGCGGGACGCGCTGACCGCCGAGAAGGCCGCCGGTCCGGTGCGGCGGCTGCGTGGCCTGCGTGCGCTCGACCGCGGTGTGCCGCGCGACGGCATGCCGGTGCTCACGGCGGACGGCGAACGTGTGGGCGTGACGACGTCCGGCACGTTCGCGCCGACCCTCAAGGCGGGCATCGCGCTGGCCCTGCTCGACACGGCGGCCAACGTGAAGCTCGGCACCGAGGTCACGGTCGACGTGCGCGGACGTGGCCTGCGGTGCGAGGTCGTGAAGCCGCCGTTCGTCGAGCTGCACACCCGATGATCTGGCGGCCGGGCGACACGGCCGTCCAGCGTTTCGTGCATACCGACGACGGTGCTCAATGGGACAGCTCAGCCTTCGCTGTCCGAGTCGGCCAACACCATCCGATGCGGGTGCTGTCCGACGACGGTGACCGCCTGATCGGGTGGATGCCGGCCGGCACCGACATCGTGAACACGCGGCTGGCCGACGGTCGCGACCCGCGCGAGGCGCCGCTGGACCAGATGTTCCTGCTGCCGCGCGTGCGGCTGCCCGGGAAATGGCTCGACACGCACACGGTGCGGCTGGTCACCGAGTCGGAGTGGTCGTCGGTGTGGTGGTTCTTCACCGAGGACTACGTCTTCCACAACTGGTACGTGAACCTGGAGATACCGCGCGGCCGCACGTCGTTTTCCACCGATCGGGTGTGGCCGGCGCCAGTGTTGCCGGCGGAGGTGTGGTCAGGCGTTCCTGCTGACCAGGTACGCGATGCCGGCCAGCACGATCGCGGCGACCAGCACACGTAGCAGCGCGCCGCCCGGCACGTCCCGGGGGACCACGGCGCCGTAGCGCGTGCGCAGCCAGCCCAGGCCGATCGCGGCCACGATCAGGCCGAGCACGATGCCGAAGCCGCCGATCCACACCCAGCCCACGAGCACGGCGAGGCCCGCGGCGAGCGTGAGCACGAGGGCGTAGAGGCCGGCGCGTAGGTGCGGTGCCCAGCCGTCGTGCGGTACATCCAGTGCGTCCGTGCGCAGTTCGTCCACCATCGGATAGTAGGACGGCCACGTGTTGAGAAGATGATTTCCCCACGCAGACGGTCGGAGATACGGTGCCAACATGACGACAGCGCTGTCCTTCACCAGGACCCCCAACCCCCACCCGGCGACCCCGGAACGGGTTGCGGAGGTATTGGCGGCGCCTGGTTTCGGCAAATACTTCACCGATCACATGGTGACCATCGACTGGAACCAGGAGCAGGGCTGGCACGACGCGGCGGTGGGTCCCTACCGCCCGATCGAGCTCGACCCGGCCACCTCCGTCTTCCACTACGCCCAGGAGATCTTCGAAGGTCTCAAGGCATACCGGCAGCCCGACGGCTCGGTCGCGTCGTTCCGGCCGGATGCCAACGCGGCCCGTTTCCGCGCCTCCGCGGTGCGCCTTGCCATGCCCGAACTGCCCGAGGACCTGTTCGTCGACTCGCTGCGCGAACTCGTCGCGCTCGACGACCGCTGGGTTCCCGGCGAACCGGACGAATCGCTTTACCTGCGGCCCTTCATGATCGCCACGGCGGTCGGGCTCGGCGTGAACGGCCCGTCGAGCACCTACCGGTACGTCGTGATCGCCTCACCGGCCGGCCCCTACTTCGCCAGCGGCGTCAAGCCGGTCAAGGTGTGGCTGAGCACGGAGTACGTGCGCGCGGCCCCCGGCGGCACCGGCTTCGCCAAGTGCGGCGGCAACTACGCGGCCGCCTTCGTGGCGCAGGCCCAGGCCGTCGCGCAGGGATGCGACCAGGTGGTGTGGCTCGACGCGGTGGAGCGGCGTTGGGTCGAGGAGATGGGCGGCATGAACCTGTGCTTCGTGTTCGGCTCCGGTTCCGACGCCCGCCTCGTGACGCCGGAACTGACCGGCTCGCTGCTGCCCGGGATCACGCGGGCGTCGCTGATCGAACTCGCGGCCGAGTTGGGTTACGCGGTCGAGGAGCGCCGGATCTCCACGGAGGAGTGGGAGAAGAAGGCGGCGACCGGTGAGCTCACTGAGGTCTTCGCGTGCGGCACGGCGGCCGTGATCACGCCGGTCGGTTCGGTGAAGTACGCCGACGGCGATTTCACGATCGCGGGCGGCGAACCCGGCGAGGTCACGATGCGGCTGCGCAAGGCGTTGACCGCGATCCAGAACGGCACCGCGGCCGACCCGAACGGCTGGATGGTCAAACTCTCCTGATCCGTTGACGATGTGTTGCGGCGCGGCGTATCAACCGAGCGCGCACACGACGAGTACCGCGGTCGTCGCGATTTCACTCGCCGCGCCCAACACATCGCCCGTCACGCCACCGAACCGCCGCCGCGCGTGCCGCACCAGCAGCTCCACCAGCCCGGCGGCCACCCCCACCGCGATCGGCCCCTGCCACCAGCGGCCCGGCACCACGAACGCCGCGCCGGCCGCGAGCACCAGCCACCACGCCACCGGTACCCACGGCGGTTGGCTGCCGGCGACCAGCGCTCCCAAGCCTTCCGGTCGCGCGGCCGGCACGTCTCGCCGGCACGACAACGCGAACGCGGCCCGGCCGGCCGTGATCGCGAGCACCGGAACCCAGAACCCCGCCACGCCGAGGCTCACCGCCTGTGCGCCCAGCACGACGATCAGCGTCACGACCGCGAACGGCCCCGCTCCGCCGTCCTTCATCACGGCCAGCGCGCGTTCCGGCGGCCCGTAGCACCCGAACCCGTCCGCCGTGTCGGCCAGGCCGTCGACGTGCATTCCCCGCGTGAGGACGGCCATTAGCCCGACCACGAGCAAGCCGGCCAACAGCGACGGGGAATGCAGAAATCCCAGCAACACCCACAGCGCGCCCGTGGCGACGCCGCCGAGCAGCACGCCGACCACGGGCGACCACGCGATCGCCGACGCGGCCATCGCGCGATCCACAGTGGACACGCGGACCGGCAGGACTGTCAGCCACGACAACGCAAGACGCGGCCCGGCGAGCCTAGCCAGCGTTGACCTCAGTGGACTCGGGACCGGAAACGCCGGCATCGCCGAACGTGGCCATGTCGGTGAGGATGCGCGCGGCCATCAGGACCAACGGCAACGCGGCCACCGCGCCCGAGCCCTCGCCCAGCCGCATGTCCAGCTCCAGCAACGGTTTCAACTTCAGGTGGTCCAGTATCAGCGTGTGCGCCGGCTCGACCGAGCGGTGTCCGGCGACCCACCACTGGCGGGCGCCGGGCGCCAGCTGGTCGGCCACGGCGGCGGCCGCTGTCACGACCACGCCATCCAGCACGACCGGCGTCCGGCGGACCGCGGCCTGGGCCAGGAAACCGGCCATCGCGGCCAGGTCCGCGCCGGACGACGTCCGCAGCAACGCGACCGGGTCGCCGGCCACCTTGCGGGCCCGGCGCAGCGCGTCCCGGACCGCGGCCGCCTTGCGCATCCACGCCGAGTCGTCGATGCCGGTGCCGCGTCCGACGACGGCGACCGGCTCGGCGCCGGTCAGCGCCGCCACCAGCACGGCGGACGGGGTGGTGTTGCCGATGCCCATGTCACCCGCGACCAGCAGGTCCGCGCCGCCGTCGACCTCGTCGTCGGCGATCTGGCGACCGGCCTGGATGGCCTGTTCGACCTCGGCCTGGGTGAGGGCGTCCTCGCGGTCGATCGAGCCGGACGAGCGCCGCACCTTGTGCTGCCGCACGCGATCCGGCGTGCCCGCGTCCACGGCCATGTCGACCACGCGCACCGTGGCGCCGGCCGCGGCGGCGAGCACGTTCACGGCCGCGCCGCCGACCAGGAAGTTCGACACCATCTGGCCGGTGACCTCGCTCGGGTACGCCGACACGCCGTGCGCGGCGATCCCGTGGTCGCCCGCGAACACCACGACCCGCGGCCGGGCGAACGGCCGGGGCGGGCACACGCCCTGGCACGCGGCGATCCACACGCCGAGCTCCTCGAGCCGCCCCAGCGACCCGGCCGGTTTCGTCAGCTGCTCCTGGCGTGCCACGGCCTGCCGGTGCACCTGGGCGTCCGGTGGCTGGACGGCGGGAAACGCGCCAGCGCCATCGCTAGCGGTCATGGGCTACCTCCGTGGCGCCTTCAGGGATACGGGCAGGCCGGCGACGAGCAGCACGCTCTCCTCGCACACCCAGGCGAGCCGGGCGTTGAGCGAGCCGAGCTCGTCCCGGAAAAGCCTGCCAGATCTGGTCTCCGGTACGACACCGAGGCCGACCTCCGCCGACACGAGCACCAACCGGACACGGCACCGGATCACCGCGGCGACCAGGTCGTCGACCCGTCGTTCGGCGGCGGCGAGTGAGCCTTCCCACGCGGACGTGTCGTCCAGCACACCGGTCAGCCAGGTGGCCAGGTCGTCGACCAGCAGGATCTGGTCGGTGGCCGTGGTGATCAGGGCGGCGAGGTCGGCCGGTTCGACGGTGTGCCAGGCCGCCGGGCGGCGCGCGATGTGCGTGGCGATCCGTGCCTCCCACTCGGCGTCGGCCGGGTCGCGGCGGGCCGTCGCCACGTATGTCACCGGCGTGTCGGGCGGCAGGAGGTGTTCGGCGTAGGCCGATTTGCCGGACCGCGCGCCGCCGAGCACCAGCGTTCGATGAGTCACAATGACCTCCGTGGACTATCGCTGGCGCTACCAGGATGCCGACGGCCGGGACACCAAGGGCCCCGACCTGACCTTCGCCGACCAGGACGAGGCGGAGGCGTGGTTCGGCGAGCAGTGGACCGCGCTGTTGTCCGACGGCGTCGACAGCGTGACGCTGTTGCACGGCGAGGCCGAGGTCTACGGCCCGATGAGTCTGCACCCCGCCGAGGAGAACTAACGGCGCAGCACCATGCCCGCGACCCGCTGGAAGCCGAACCGCGCGTAGTACGGCACGAGATCCTCGTCGCAGCACACGTCCACGCCGTACAGCTCGCCGACCTCGCCCAGCACCCGATCGACCAGCGCCGTCCCGATCCCGCGACCCTGGTACTCCGGCAGCACTTCGAGCAACGGGACGTACGCCATCAGCACGCCGTCGGACAACGCTGTGACGAAGCCCACCAACCGGTCCTCGTCCCACGCGAGCACCACGTGGGACGAGCCGCGCAGCAGCGCGAGTCTCGCGGGCGGGGCGGGCGGCCGTGGCCAGCCGACGAAGAAGCCGGCCAGGTCCGCCTCGGTCACCCCGTCCAGGTCGGCGCGATAGCTGATCAAGGGGACGTGGTCTTGCGGGGATCGGTTTCAACGACGTCGCCGAGCACGTCGTCGATCCGCTGCAACACGTCGTCGGACAGCTTGATGCCGGACGCCTTCACGTTCTCCGCGACCTGCTCCGGCCGGCTCGCGCCGATGATCGCCGACGCCACGTTCGGGTTGTGCAACACCCACGCGATCGCCAGCTGCGGCATGGAGATGCCGAGGTCGTCGGCGATCGGGCGCAGGTTCTGCACGCGCGTGAGCACGTCGTCGGTCAGGAAGCGTGCGATGAAGTTCGCGCCGCCCTTGTCGTCGGTCGCACGGGTACCGGCGGGCAGTTCGGCGCCCGGCTGGTACTTGCCGGTCAGCACGCCCTGCGCGACCGGCGACCACACGATCTGGGACAGTCCCTCGCGTTCGCACGCCGGCACGACCTGCGACTCGATCACCCGCCACAGCATCGAGTACTGCGGCTGGTTGGAGATCAGCGGCACGCGCAGCTCGCGGGCGAGCTGGGCGCCCAGCGTGATCTGCTCCGACGTCCACTCGGACACGCCGATGTAGAGCACCTTGCCGGCCCGGACCAGGTCCGCGAACGCCAGGAACGTCTCCTCCAGCGGCGTGGTCCGGTCGAACCGGTGCGCCTGGTAGAGGTCGACGTAGTCGGTCTGGAGGCGGCGCAGCGACGCGTCCGCCGACTCGATGATGTGCTTGCGGCCCAGGCCCCGGTCGTTGGGGCCGGAGCCGGTGGGCCAGTAGACCTTGGTGAAGATCTCC
>Ga0070714_100001257_pt1 | contig 18300 bp, 15 predicted proteins | sample LARL83metaG_FD_65450 | JGI IMG/M metagenome (GOLD analysis project Ga0070714, IMG submission 65450) | Corn, switchgrass and miscanthus rhizosphere microbial communities from Kellogg Biological Station, Michigan, USA - LAR L8-3 metaG | ecosystem: Host-associated > Plants > Roots > Rhizosphere ... | reverse complement strand
CCTCTGCCTCCGCCTCTGCCTCCGCCTTTGCCTCCGCCCGCCTCTCTGCCTCTGCCTCTGCCTCCGCCTCTGCCCCTGCCTCCGCCCGCCTCTGCCGCGCCTGGACAGCCTGCCTGTCTTACGCTTGCTGCACGTGCGTTCTAGCCACGTATCCGCACGTGCAACCGAGCCGTCCGTGGGCGGCCGCCCGGGCAGTGATATCCATACTGCACGTTTCTGCCGTATGCGCAGGTGCGCGCGTCATTTGCAATAGGCCGATGCACGTGCAACTCAATTCAGTCCGGGTGTCCGCACCGAGTGCATCGCCCGCCCGCTTAGGCCAATCGCGCCGCGCCATTCAGGCTGGTGGCCGGCGGCCAATCGAGGCTCATTGATCGCCGGCCCGCACCCCCGCGCCGACTCCGGAGCCCTCCATAGCTCAGCGTACCCGTGCACCACTCGGTCAAATACATAAAAAGGGCAATCGCGTCAAATTGGCACGCGCCAAGTGGTCAAAAGCGCGATTGCATACAATTACCGCCCACTTAATGTGACAGGAGTGGTCCAAGAGACCCGAGGAGGCGATCCTGAAATCACAGTGGGTACTTACCCACGGATCGGCGCCCCGTTGGCTTATGAGGGCGAGCCTGCCTGTGCTGGCTCGCCCCACGCTGCCGCCTTCGTGTCCGCTGGTGACGGCTGGGGCTGAGAGTGGGCTATCTGGCTGGCGATACGCGTGCGCGCCAACGGCCGCGCCATCAACGTGGTAGATCACCCCTTCGTGGAAGGGAAACCTCCGTCTGCGGGGGTCAGTCCACCGCAAAGCGGTAATCCGACACGTTGTTGTCCGGCCATGCACCTGCCGGTAAGGGTTGACCGGGCGGCGGTGAGCGTAGCCAGCCCTAGCGCGCCTGGCGGCGCGCCTGAAATGAGCCAGATGTCCCGACACGGCGCGCGGGCTGCGCTAAGCGCGACCGGAACCGGCGGCCCAGCATCCAGCGCCCGCGACACGGGGGAGGTTTGCGGCACCCGCAACGGCCGAGCCGTTGCGACGAAGCTCTGTCAGGCGCCGTTCAACCGGAGGCGGCGGCGTATCTCGTACTCGTGCACGATCGCGTGCGCGTAACCGCACGAGATGCCGGCGTCGTCCGCCAGCCAGTGCACGCGCTCTTCCCTGCGCAGGAACGCGGGTCCGGATTCAAGGCGGCGGAACCACTCAGCGAGGTCACGGCCGGTCACGACCGGGATGCGGGCGATGAGGCTGCTGTGCATGCTCGGTGAGTGGGTCAGTGACATAAGCACCTCCAGAGTGGCTCCTCTTAAAGTGAGCGTGCCCTACCAGCGGCCTCCTGACAACCCCTGACGGTTACCAAATTTTAACCCGGGGGAGGCTTCCCCCCGGACCCCCTCGTCTGACCGAGCGATCAACTCAGCCGCTCGAACACCATCGCCATGCCCTGGCCGCCGCCCACGCACATGGTTTCCAGGCCCACCGTCTTGTCGTGGAACTGCAGGCTGTTGAGCAGCGTGGACGTGATCCGTGCCCCGGTCATGCCGAACGGATGCCCTACCGCGATGGCCCCGCCGTTCACGTTGAGCCGCGCCAGGTCCACGCCAAGCTCCTGATAGGACGGGATGACCTGCGCCGCGAACGCCTCGTTGATCTCCACCAGGTCGACGTCGCTGATCGCCATCCCGGCACGGGAAAGCGCCTGGCGGGAGGCCTCGACCGGGCCAAGGCCCATGATCTCCGGGGACAGCGCGGTCACGCCGGACGACACGATACGCGCCAGCGGCTGGATGCCCAGCGCGGCGGCCTTCTCGTCGCTCATCACGATCACCGCCGCGGCGCCGTCGTTGAGCGGGCAGCAGTTCCCCGCGGTCACCGTCCCGTCCGGCCGGAACACCGGCTTGAGCGCGGCGACCTTCTCCATCGTGGTGCCGGGCCGCGGACCGTCGTCGGCGGACACCACGGTCCCGTCCGGCAACGTCACCGGCGTGATGTCCCGCTGCCAGAAGCCGTCAGCCAGTGCCTTCTCGGCCAGGTTCTGCGATCGCACGCCGAACTCGTCCTGCTGCTCGCGGGTGATACCGCGCAGCTGCGCCACGTTTTCGGCCGTCTGCCCCATCGCGATGTACACGTCAGGAAGCTCGCCGTCTTCTCGCGGATCGTGCCATGGTCCGGACTCACCAGCCGAGGCTCGTTCCGACCGAGAAGCCGAAGCAGCGAACAGGGGGTTGCGGGTATCCGGGAGGGAATCGCTGCTGCCGTTGCCGAACCGGCTGACGCACTCCACGCCGGCCGAGATGAACACGTCGCCCTCGCCGGCCTTGATCGCATGGAACGCCATCCGGGTGGACTGAAGCGAGGAGGAGCAGTAGCGGGTGATCGTCGTACCGGGCAGCTTGTCGTAGCCGAGCAGCACCGCCACCACGCGCGCCAGGTTGAAGCCCTGCTCGCCGCCGGGCAGGCCGCAGCCGAGGATCAGGTCGTCGATCTCCGCCGGGTCCAGCTGCGGCACCTTACTCAACGCCGCCCGGATCAGCTGCACGGTGAGGTCGTCCGGCCGGATGCTCACCATGGAGCCCTTGAACGCGCGGCCGATGGGGGAGCGGGCCGTGGCGACGATGACTGCCTCGGGCATGGCATGCCCTCCTACTCCTGGGTAACTACCGGGTTTCTCTAGGATAACCGCATGCAGGTACACGACACATTGAGCGGGCTGGTCGGCAACACCCCGCTGATCAGGCTAAGGTCCGTCACCCGGGGGATCCCCGGCGCGACGGTGCTCGCAAAAGTTGAATACTTCAATCCGGGCGGTTCGGTCAAGGATCGCATCGCGCTGCGGATGGTGACGGCGGCGGAGGAATCGGGCGCGCTGAAACCGGGCGGCACGATTATCGAGCCGACGTCCGGCAACACCGGCGTCGGACTGGCGATCGTCGCGGCGGAGCGTGGCTACCGATGCGTCTTCGTCTGTCCGGACAAGGTGGGCCAGGACAAGATCAGCGTGCTGCGCGCGTACGGCGCCGAGGTCGTCGTGTGCCCGACCACCGTCGCACCCGAGCACCCCGACTCCTACTACAGCGTCGCGCGGCGGCTGGCCGAGCAGACCTCGGGCGGCTGGCGGCCGGACCAGTATTCCAACCCCGAGAACCCGGCCTCGCACTACGCCTCTACCGGCCCGGAAGTCTGGGAGCAGACCGACGGCACGGTCACGCACTTCGTGGCGGGCATCGGCACCGGCGGCACGATCACCGGGGCCGGGCGGTACCTGAAGGACGTGTCGAACTGCCGGGTGAAGATCATCGGTGCGGACCCGGAAGGCTCCGTGTACTCCGGCGGTACCGGGCGGCCGTACCTGGTCGAGGGCGTGGGCGAGGACATCTGGCCGGCCACGTACGACCCCGAGGTGTGCGATGAGGTGATCGCGGTCAGCGACGCCGAGTCGTTCCTGATGACCCGGCGGCTGGCCCGTGAGGAGGCGCTGCTCACCGGCGGTTCCTGCGGCCTCGCCGTGGTGGCCGCGCTGCGAGTGGCGGCCAAGGCAGGCCCGGACGCCACGATCGTGGTGCTGCTCCCGGACGGTGGCCGCGGCTACCTGGGCAAGATCTTCAACGACGAATGGATGTCGGACTACGGCTTCCTCAACGCGCAGACCACCGAGCCGCTGGTCGCCGCCGTGCTTGCGCAGCGGAGGCAGAGCCTGGCCAGCCGAGAGCGCGGCTTGCCCGCGCTCGTGCACGTCCATCCGGAGGAGAGCGTCAGCGCGGCCATCGCGCTGCTGCGCGAGTACGACGTCTCGCAGCTTCCCGTGGTGAAGGAGGAACCGCCGCTCATGGCGGCCGAAGTCGTCGGCTCCGTGGTAGAACGGGATCTGCTCGACGCCTTGGTGGCTGGCCGGGCGCGGCCGTCCGACCCGGTCGGCGGGCATATGTCGATACCGCTGCCCACGGTCGGGTCCGGCGAGCCGGTGTCGCGCGCGGTGCTGGCGCTGGAGAAGGCCGGCGCCGCGGTCGTGCACGTCGACGGCAAGCCGTCCGGGCTGTTGACCAGGCAGGACGTTCTCACCTTCCTCGCGGGATCACAGGGAGCATTAGATGGACGGTTTCGAGACGCTCGCCATCCACGCGGGCCAGGACCCCGATCCGGCGACCGGCGCCGTGGTGCCGCCGATCTACCAGACCTCGACGTATAAGCAGGACGGCGTCGGCGGGCTGCGCGGGGGCTACGAGTACTCGCGTTCGGCGAATCCGACCAGGACCGCGCTCGAGGAGTGCCTCGCCGCGCTCGAGCACGGGGCGCGCGGTCTCGCCTTCGCCTCCGGGCTCGCCGCGGAGGACTGCCTGCTGCGCACCGTATGCCAGCCGGGCGACCACGTGCTGATCCCGGACGACGCATACGGCGGCACCTTCCGGCTCTTCGCGAAGGTGCTGAGCGGCTGGGGGCTCAGCCACACCATCGTCCCGATCGCCGACATCGCCGCGGTGCGTTCGGCGCTGAGCGCCACGCCCGGCACGAAACTTGTCTGGGCCGAGACGCCGACCAATCCCATGCTGAGCGTCGCGGACATCGCCGCGCTCGCCGACGCCGCGCACGAGGCTGGCGCCCAACTCGTGGTTGACAACACGTTCGCCTCCCCGTACCTCCAGCAGCCGCTCGCCCTCGGCGCCGACTTCGTGGTGCACTCCACCACCAAGTACCTGGGCGGGCACTCCGACGTGGTCGGCGGCGCGGTGGTCGCCGCGGCCGCGGATATCGCGGAGCAGCTTGCCTACACGCAGAACGCGACCGGCGCGGTGGCCGGGCCGTTCGACGCGTGGCTGACGCTGCGCGGGATCAAGACGCTCGCGGTGCGGATGGACCGGCACTGCGCGAACGCGATGCGGATCGCGGAGATGCTCGCCGCCCATCCCGGGGTGTCCGAGGTGCTCTACCCCGGGCTCCCCGCGCATCCGAGCCACAAGACCGCGCTCGGGCAGATGCGCGCGTTCGGCGGGATGGTGTCGTTCCGGCTGGCCGCGGGGGAAGCGGCGGCGGTGGCCGCGTGCGGCCGTACCCGGCTGTTCACGCTGGCCGAATCCCTCGGCGGGGTGGAGTCGCTGATCGAGCACCCGGGCCGGATGACGCACGCGTCCGCGGCGGGCTCGCCGCTGGAGGTGCCGGCGGACCTGATCCGGCTGTCGGTCGGCATCGAGGACTGCGAAGATCTGATCGAGGACCTGCGTCAGGCCATCTAACGCGCAGCGGCCCGCACCCGGTGACGATTGCTCACCTGGTGCGGGCCGTTCCAATCCCGCTCACGCGTTAGTTGTGCCCCGCGGGCGTGTTCTCCGGGTTGTTCGCCGGAAGCTCCTGCGGCTTCGGCTTGTAGGCCAGCGCAACCCACGCGGCAGCGGCGAGCACGATGCCGATGATGAACGACCCAGCCATGCGCAGCGCGTGGTGGCCGGACGAGCCCGCCTTGTGCCCCATGAAGCTGGGCAGCGACTTGGCCGGCTCGGCCAGGTAAATGACGCCGGCGATGATGGCCAGCACGGCGAGGACGCCGAGGATGATCGCGGCGATCTTCCGGGCTGACGACGTCGTGCCGGCGTCAGACGTTGTGGTCACGGTTCCTCCTTGATACAAGGCAAGCGGTGTCACGGCGGGCAGTCACGAGGGTCCCCAGCCGACTAGGAAAATCTACCGTCGAATGGCGCCGCGGGAGTGCAGGAAGTCCCGGATGACATACTCACCGAGATGTTCCGGTGCCGCCTGAAGCACCCGGCCGCCATTTCGCTTCGCCACATTCTCGACGAACGCGCTCAGTCCGGCGTCGTCCGCGAGCATGAAGATGTTCATTGTGGCATGCCTGCGGGTCATTTTGTCCACTTCGGCCAAGGTCAGCTCGAGTGTCTCCGGTGACGGCGGCCAGTCGAACCAGTAGCGTCCGTCGCGTTGCAGGTGCGCGGTCGGCTCGCCGTCGGTGACCACGATGACCACGGGCTCGTGTTCCGGATGCCGGTCGATGTGCCGCCCGGCCAGCAGCAACGCGTGATGCAGGTTGGTGCCCTGCACCATGTCCCAGCCGAGACCGGCGAGTTCGGTCTCGCGTAGCTCCCTCGCGTAGTTGGAGAAGCCGACGACCTGGATCGCGTCCTGCGGGAACTTGCTGCGCAGCAGTGCGTGCAGCGCGAGCGCGGTCTGCTTGGCCGCGGCCCAGGTGCCGCGCAGGTGCATCGAATAGGACAGGTCGACCAGCAGCGAGACGACCGCCGCCGTGCGCCGCTCGGTCTCCGCGACCTCGAAGTCCCGCGCGTTCAGTTTTACGCCGTGTTGGCCCCCGGGTGCGCCCTGGCGCAGCAGGGCGTTGCGGACCGTCGCGGGAGCGTCGATCGGCTGCTCGTCGCCGAACTCCCAGGCCCGCGTCGTCCCGGTCAGCTCACCGGCCTGCCCGGCGTCCGGCCGGTCGTGGTCGCCGCTGCCGCGCCCGGTCCTGATCTCGCGGAAGATCTCGCGCAGCGCGGTGTCGCCGAGGCGCCGTACTGCCTTTGGCGTCAGCTCGAGCTTCCCGCCGTTCCGGGTCAGGTAGCCCTGCGCCTCGAGTTCGCGCTCGATCTGGCGCAATGCCTCGACGTCGTCCACCGCCTGCCGGCCGAACGCGCGCCGGACCGCCTCCTCGTCGATGTCGTCCAGGCTCGCGCCTGGATAGTCCTGGGCGAGCGAGGACTCCAGCGAGGCCAGGTCGGCCAGCTCGGCCAGCGCCGACGTCGCGTCGCCAAGACCGAGTGGCGTGCTACCGGTCATTGTGGGGTCGGGGGCACCGGTCATCGCGGCGCTGTCCAGGTCGGGCCGCCGCGCCCGCAGCGCGTCCGCCAGCCGCGCCATCTCGCTGGCCAGCCCGGCGTCGTCGAGCGCCTGCGCCATCAGCTCGGCGAGCTCCTCGCGCTGCTCGTCGCTGAGCGAGCGGAGCAGCCGCTCGGCCGCCGCCATCCGGCTGATCAGCGAGTCGACGAGCTCCTCGAGGTTCTGCGGGTTGTCCGGGAACAGGTCCCCATATTTCGCCATGAAGCTGTCGAAGTCGTCCTGGGTGTGCTCGCCTCGCGCATCCGCGGCGAGCATCTCGTTCAGGTCCGCGATCATGTCCTTGACCCGCTGCATCGCCTCCGGGTCCGGTGACTGGAGCGCCTCGCGCATGCCGCGGAACTGGCTGTCGAGCACCTCGCCGCGCAGCAGGTCGCGCAGTTTCTCGAAGGTCTCCCTGGCCGCCGCGGACCGCCAGTCGTAGTCGGCGAGCTGCCGGATGGCCTGCGCGGTGTCCGACGGCAGCGCGTCCAGGTCGGCTTCCCGCATCCGCGCCTCGTCGGACGGGTCGGGGAACAGTTCCGCCCGCTCCTGCCCGATGGCGGTGTCGAGCAGCGCGCGCGCCTGCTCCAGGGTGCCGTCGAGCCGCCCGCGGTCGCGGATCTCGCGCTGCCGCTCGCGCACCCGCCGCAGCATGTCGTCGAGCCCGCGCCGGTCGCGCAGCCCGCGCCGCAGCAGGTCGCGCAGCGCGTCCGCGGGCCTGGCGCCGGCGAGGATCGAGTCGCCCATCTCGTCCACCGCGCCGCGCACGTCGTACGGCAGCGCCAGCGGGTCGGGGCCGTAGACGTAGCGCCCGTACCGGTAGTTCGCCATGTATCCGAGCCTACGTCCTAATTTTCCTAACGACGGGGGCGCCACCTCCGAGCCCGTATCACCTCGCCGAGGTTCGCGTCGCATGGTCAAGCAGTCTCCCCAGCTCCGAAGCTGGTTCCCACGCGTGGCCGCGCCCCATCGTCGTTTTCGTCAGCAAACCACGCTGCTCTAGGCCCCGGAGGTCGGTCCGGGCGGTCTGCGGCACGATGCCGTGGCTTCTGCCATGTGAGGCCACGGTGTAGCGTGCGGCCGGGTTCTTGAGCGCGTGCTCAAGGAGAGCCAGCTGCCGGTGGTTGAACGTCCCGGACATTGACCTGAGGCTGTCCCGCATCCTCAGATCCTCCGCGACTTTGCGGGCCAAGTACTCATGCAGGTCGTTGATAGCCCGCTGGATGATCTTCAGCTGATAGAGGACGAAGTACGTGAGGTCGCCGTCGTCCTGCTCGCTGTACAGGAAGCTTCGCGCGTACTGGGCGGGCGCCTTCCTGAGCAACCGGGAGATCGGCAGGAATTCGGCTAGCCAGTAGTCCTGGTTGAGCATCGACCAGTAGAAGAGCAGGCGGGCCGTCCTGCCGTTGCCGTCGACGAAGGGATGATCATAAGCGAGCATGAAGTGCGTGAGGACGGCGCGGACGACGGGCGGCACATACAGCGTGTCAGAGCTAGCGTTGGCGAAGTCGCACAGCGCCTCCAGCCTGGCAGGGAGCTCTTCAGCCGGTGGTGGCCGGTGGAAGATCTGCCCGTTGCCGTCCGAGACGACCACCCTCAGCTCGCCGGGAAGCTGCGCCCGGCCGCTGCGGGCAGGGTCTTCGAGTGTGCCCTCGGTGAGGATGCTGTGGAACTCGCAGATCAAAGCGGGCGAGAGCGGCTCATTACTGACTTCTCGTACCCGAAGCATGCCGCGGTAGTTGTTGAGGATCATCAGCTCGTCTACGGTCCGCGGTCTGCGACCGCTGCGCAGCATCTCCTTGGCCACCTGGCGCGTGGTAACGGCACCCTCTAGCTGGCTGGAGGTGATCGCCTCCTCGATGAGCGAGCTAATCACATAGCGATCGCGAGTGGGGGCATCCGGCAGCACTGGCGCTGGGGCGGCGATGCGCCCGCTGGTGTGCTTGCTGATCATCTCGATTCCACGCAAGGCGATATCCGGGAGCGCATACGTGAAGGATCGTCCCTGAGTGTCCTGGAGTGGGAGCATCCGCCGCATGCTGCTGCGGGCGACTTTGAGGGCGAGCCACCACTCCTCGGCGGTGAGACCTTCCGGCGGACGCCTGTTCCGCAATTCGTCCCATGGCAGGTACCTGTCGCCGACCGCTGATTCCCACACAATGCTGGCTCGCTCGAGGAATTCCGCACCGTCTGGCTTGGCCAGTCGGGAGTTGAGGTCGACGGTAGGCGGAAGCGCCGGCATTCGCATCGTTACCTGCCAATCTAGCAAGTGTTAGCGGCTAATTAGCTGCTAACAACTGCTAGTTTAGCAGTTCAGTTGCGATAGACGCTGATCCCGGCCGAGCTGTCCTTGGACAGGCGCCGCATCAGGTACAGGCCCTCCAGCGCGAACTCGAGCGCCGCCGCGGCGTGGCCGAACGACTCGCCGCCGTCCATGCCGAGCCGCTCCATGATCCGCGCGAGCCCAGGCACGTCGCCGATCCGGCGCAGCAGTTCCGCGGCGGGCAGCAGCTCGCCGGTCTCCACCGTGCCGCCCTCTTCGAACCGCGCCAGCAGCCCGGCGAAGTCGACGCCGCCGAGCCGGGCCCGGAACGTGTCCGCGGTGGCGCGCCGGAGCAGCGCGGCGAGCACCTCTTCCTCGCGGCCCTCCTCGCTGACCTCGAACTCGACCTTGCCGCGCAGCGTGCCGACCACCGGCGGCAGGTCGCACACGCGCGCCACCGGCAGCTCGGCATCCAGCGAAACTCCCGCCAGCGCCGACCTGCGCACCGCCGAAGCCGCCGCGGTTTCCGCCGCCGCGATCGCGAACCGCGCCGAGACGCCGGATCGCGCGTCCACGGCGGGCGACTCGCGCACATGCCGGGTGAATCGCGCGATGACCTCGATCAGATGCTCCGGGATCTCCGCCGACGACGGCAGCTCCGCCTCCTGCCGGATGAGCGCCAGCTCGGATTCCAGCGACAGCGGGTAGTGCGTGCGGATCTCCGCGCCGAACCGGTCCTTCAGCGGCGTGATGATCCGGCCCCGGCTCGTGTAGTCTTCCGGGTTCGCGCTGGCGACCAGCAGCAGGTCAAGCGGCAGCCGCAGCGCGTAGCCGCGGATGCCGATGTCGCGCTCCTCGAGCACGTTGAGCAGCGACACCTGAATCCGCTCGGCCAGGTCGGGCAGCTCGTTCAGCGAGAAGATGCCACGGTTGGTGCGCGGCACCAGCCCGTAGTGGATGGTCTCCGGGTCGCCGAGCGTGCGCCCCTCCGCGACCCGCACCGGGTCGATGTCGCCGATCAGGTCGCCGATCGACGTGTCCGGCGTGGCGAGCTTCTCGCCGTAACGCTCGGACCGGTGCCGCCACGTCACGGGCAGCTCGTCGCCGAGCTCGTCCGCCAGGCGGACGCAGCGCGCGCACACCGGCTGGTACGGGTGGTCGTTGATCTCGCAGCCTTGGACGACCGGCGTCCACTCGTCGAGCAGGCCGCCGAGCGTGCGGATCAGCCGCGTCTTGCCCTGGCCGCGCTCGCCGAGCAGGATCACGTCGTGCCCGGCGATGAGCGCGCGCTCCAGGTGCGGCAGCACGGTCTCCCCGAACCCGACGATCCCGGGGAACGGGTCCTGCCCGTCCCGCATCCGGGACAGCAGGTTCAGCCTGATCTCTTCCTTGACGCCGCGGTGCACATGCCCGCTGGCGCGGAGTTCACCACGAGTAATGACCTTAGGTTGCTGCACCCTTAAGACATTATGCGAGGATCACAAGTTGCCCCGGCGGGCCTGCTCCCGCTCGATCGCCTCGAACAGCGCCTTGAAGTTGCCCTTGCCGAAGCCCTGCGACCCGTGCCGCTCGATCAGCTCGAAGAACACCGTCGGCCGGTCCTGCACCGGCTGAGTGAAGATCTGCAGCAGGTAGCCGTCCTCGTCGCGGTCGGCGAGGATGCCCAGCGACCGCAGCTCGTCGACGGGCACTCGCGTCGAACCCACCCACGACCCCAGCTCGTCGTAGTACGCCGAAGGCGTGGCCAGGAACTCCACGCCGGCCGCCCGCATCGCGCGCACCGAGGCGACGATGTCCGGCGTGGCCAGCGCGATGTGCTGCACACCGGGTCCGCCGTAGAACTCCAGGTACTCGTCGATCTGCGACTTGCGCTTGCCGGCGGCGGGCTCGTTGAGCGGGAACTTGACCTTGCGCGAACCATCCGCGACGACCTTGGACATCAGCGCGGAGTACTCGGTGGCGATGTCGTCGCCGACGAACTCCTTCATGTTCGTGAAGCCCATGACCCGGTGGTAGAAATCCACCCACTCGTCCATGTGGCCGAGCTCGACGTTCCCCACGCAGTGGTCGATGTCGGTGAACGCCTCGGGGCCGGGTGCCACCACCGGCGGCGCGGCCACGAACCCGGGCAGGTACACACCCGAGTATCCCGACCGCTCCACGAGCGTGTGCCTGGTGTCCCCGTACGTCGCGATCGCGGCGAGCACCACCTTGCCGTGCTCGTCCTCGGCCAGGTGCGGTTCCTCGATCCCGCGCGCCCCGTGCCCTATCGCGTACTCGTACGCTTCCTCGGCCGAGGACACCTCGAGCGCCAGGTCGACCACCCCGTCGCCGTGCGACGCCACGTGCGCGCCCAGCGCCGTGCCCGGCCTGACCGGCCCGCGGAATACGAACCGCGCCCGCCCGGACTCCAGCACGTGCGCCACCTCGTCGTGCTGCCCGGTCTCCGGTCCGCGGTACGCGACCCGCCGCATGCCGAACGCGGTGGAGTAATAGTGCGCCGCCTGCTTGGCATTGCCGACCGCGAAGACCACGGCGTCCATGCCGCTGATGGGAAAGGTGTCCATAACAATGATCATGAACAATGGGCTTCAAAGTGCGCAACCACCAGGAATATCAATAAACAAAGTGCCTATTTATTCCGAACGGCATGTGGTATCTCTGTACAGTATGACCATCGATCCGAAGGCTGTCGGACCGGGAGGTGCCTTGGACAGCCTGGACGCCGCCCTGATCGAGTTGCTGACGGCCGAGCCCCGGGTCGGCGTGCTCGAGGCCTCCCGCCGGCTGCGGGTGGCACGCGGCACGGTGCAGGCCAGGCTGGACCGGTTGCAGGAGCGCGGGGTGATCACCGGCTACGGTCCCGACGTGGATCCGGCCGCGCTCGGCTACGAGGTGACCGCGTTCGTGACGCTGGAGATCCGCCAGGCCGGCGGCCACGACCCGGTGGCCGAGCGGCTCGCCACGATCCCCGAAGTGCTGGAAGTGCACACGATCACCGGTCCCGGCGACATGCTGTGCCGCGTGGTGGCCCGCACGAACGCCGACCTCCAGCGGGTCATCGACTCGATCGTCTCCGCCGACGGCGTGGTCCGCTCCGCCACGCTGATCTCCCTGGCCACCCAGGTGCCCTACCGGATGCTTCCGCTGGTGCGCGCCGTCACCAGGTGACCGCCCATTTGGTTGATGATCATTAGGACGCTGGCGGTCAATTCCGGAGGTCGCCGACGCCAGTTCCGCGGCGCGCCAGATCATTGCGGACACTTACCCCCCCGATCTGGACCCTGCTGGCGAATTGCGCACGCGTGGCCGGGCCGTCCGTCCGTCCGACCGCCAGCCGCCGCGGCCTGGCCACCGGGTGCGCCCTCTGTGCCTGGAGTGCCGTAAGCGGCTGCCGGGATACGGGCGCACCGGCACGCCCGTCAACGACGTGGAAGATTACCGCCTCGTGGTGGATTAACCCTCGTAAACAACGGTCCCGCTACCACGAAGCGGGAAAATACCACGTTAACGCGGGCCCATCGAGCCGACCGAGCCCGAACGCCGACCGCTGAACCTACCGGGGCGGCCAGCGATCCGGGCAAGACCCCGGAATAAGCCAACAGGGTCCGATCTGGGGGGTAAGTGTCCGCAATGATTTCGAGTCATCTCCCAGATCCAGGCGGGCAGTTGCCTGCGTACTTCCCTCGATACGTGCAACGCAGCTCAGTCGGTGATGTCGGTGACCAGTTCCAGGGCGATGGCCTGAAGCTCGGCCGGGTCGTGCGCACTGTCCCAGACCACCATGCAAGTCGCGCTCACCGAAATCAGCGCCGCGGTGGCGCGCACCCGCGTGCGCAGCGGCGCGTCCGGCCCGGTCAGCAGGTCCACCAGCGTCTCGAGCCTGCTGCGGAACCGGGCCAGCCGGTCGCTCTTGCTCTCCAGCGCCTGCATCGCGGCGCGGTTCTGCTCGATGAAGCGGAACACCTCGACGCCGCCGAACACGATGCCGACGTACCTGGTCAGCATCTCGTGCCGGGTCTGCTCGCCCGGCGGCTGGGTCTTCGCCCAGTCGATCAGCTCGTCGATCCGGGCGTAGTGGTCGTCGGTGAAGCTGTGGACGATGTCTTCCTTGGAGCGGAAGTGGTAGTAGAGGGCCGCTTTCGTCACGCCGAGACGCTCGGCGATCTCGCGCAGCGAGGTCTTCTCGTAGCCCTGCTCGGCGAACAGCTCAAGCGCGACCTTCTGCACGCGCGACCGGGTATCGGTGCGCGGCACTACGCCGGTGTGCTGCATGTCCGCGTCGTTCTCCTTCGCCGGGTTGGGCGGTAGCCCTAGTCCGGGGCGCCCCCGGAGCCCCGAATTAACTTGACGGCCGGTAAGTAAGGAGCTTAGCATAATAACTTGCCGGCCGGTAAGTAGCCTTAGCTGAGTAAGGGGTGCGCGGGTGTCTGAACCAACGGGGCCTGAACCGAACGGCCAGCCGGGCGTGTCCGGAGTGGACGGCTCGCAGTTCGCGGACCGGCGCACGGTGATGATCGTGCTGCCCGGGCTGCTGCTGGCGATCCTGCTCGCCATGCTCGACAACCTGATCGTCGGCACCGCTTTGCCGCGCATCGTGGGTGACCTCGGCGGCGTGGCGCACCTTTCCTGGGTGGTCACCGCCTACATCCTCGCGTCCACGATCACCACGCCGTTCTACGGCAAGCTCGGCGACATGTACGGCCGGAAGAAGTTCTTCATCGCGGCCATCATCATCTTCCTGTGCGGTTCGGCCCTGTCCGGGCTGTCCACCTCGATGGCCGAGCTGATCACGTTCCGCGCCATCCAGGGCCTGGGCGCCGGCGGCCTGATGGTCGGCGCGATGGCGACCCTCGGCGACATCGTGGCTCCCCGCGAACGCGGCAGGTACATGAGCTACATGATGGTCGTGATGATGCTGGCCACGATCGGCGGCCCGCTGGCCGGCGGCGTCATCACCACGGACTTCTCGTGGCGCTGGATCTTCTACATCAACCTGCCGGTGGGCGGCGCCGCGCTGGTCTACCTGATGGCCGTGCTGCGCGTCCCGGCGAACCGGGTCAGCCACAAGGTCGACTACCTGGGCGGCGCGCTGCTCGCGCTCGCCGCCACGGCGGTCATCCTGCTGGCCACCTGGGGTGGCACCGAGTACGCCTGGGGCTCGATCCAGATCATCGCGCTGGCCCTGATCACCGCCGGGGCCGCCGCCGGGTTCCTGGTCACCGAGACGCGGGCCGCGGAGCCGATGCTCCCGTTGCACGTGTTCCGGAACAAGAACTTCTCGGTGGCGATGGCGCTGACGTTCCTCACCGGCCTGGCCATGTTCGGCGCGATGACGTTCCTGCCGCTCTACCAGCAGACCGTGCAGGGCGCCTCGCCGACGGTCAGCGGCCTGATGCTGACCCCGATGATGCTCGGCGTCACGATCACCTCGGTCATCGCCGGGCAGGTGACCACCAAGACCGGGAAGTACAAGATGTTCCCGATCATGGGCGGCGCGATCATGGGCGTGGGGATGTACCTGCTCACCCAGCTGGACGTGCACACGACCCGGGTCACCTCTGGCCTGTTCTACGTGGTCCTCGGCCTCGGCATGGGCTTCCTGATGCAGATGGTCTCGCTGATCGCGCAGAACAGCGTCGAGCAGCGGGACATGGGCGTCGCCAGCAGCGCCCGCATGTTCTTCCAGCAGATCGGCGGGTCGCTGGGAGTCGCGGCGTTCGGCGCGGTGTTCGCCAGGCGGCTCACCCAGTCGCTGGCGTCGGCGGCAGGTTCCGCGCACATCAGCATCAGCGGCGGCCAGATCAACCCAGCGACGGTGAACGGGCTCAAGCCCGCCGTGCGCCAGGACTTTTTCGTCGCGATCGCGCACGCGGTCCAAGGGGTGTTCTACTGGGCGCTGCCGTCCGGCGTGCTGATCTTCCTGCTTGCCTGGCTCATCAAGGAGGTCCCGCTCCGCGGCCGGACCCCGGCCCAGGCTCCCGAGCAGGAGACCTCGCATCCCGAGATGGTGGCCTGAGAGACGGCCTCCGGGACCCTGGAGGCCCGTCCCTCAGCGAGCTGGTGCCTGGAAGCTCAGCCCCCGTAGGGGACGGCTTCCAGGATCTCGACCATGTTGCTCTTCCCGTTGGGCAGCGCGTAGCTGGCCTTCTCGCCGACCTTCTTGCCCATGATGGCGGCGCCGAGGGGCGAACGCGGCGAGTACACGTCGATCGGGATGTCGCTCTCCTCGCGGGAGGCAAGCAGGAAAGTGACCTCGTCGCCATCGCGGACGAACCTGATCGTCACGGTCATTCCGGGGCCGACCACCCCATCGGTGCGCGGCGGCCCGCCGACCCGGGCATTCTCCAGGATGTGCTGCAGCGTGATGATCCGGGCCTCGATCTGACCCTGCTCGTCCTTGGCGGCGTGGTAACCCCCGTTCTCGCGCAGGTCACCCTCTTCGCGGGCCGCCTCGATCTTCTTCGCGATATCGATGCGCCCCGGTCCGGAGAGGTGGTCAAGTTCGGCCTTGAGCCGGTCGTACGCCTCCTGGGTCAGCCAGGTGACGGTTTCATCACGCGTCTCGGTCACGGGCACTCCTAGGTACTGCGCGGGACTTGCTGTCCGCGGGACCGTGGGTCGGTCCTCGGGGGTAACCTTCTGAGCCTATAAGCGTCGGCGACCAAACCGTCCTAGTCAAATGGAGCGGGGTAAAACGCCGGGAATGTCTGATCGGTCCGGCGGTGTTTGCCGCACTGACGGGTTGCAACGAGGGAGTTTTCTGGTGCCTGATCAGCTGCGCTTGATGGCCGTGCACGCCCACCCTGACGACGAGTCGAGCAAGGGCGCCGCCACCATGGCCAGGTACGTCTCCGAAGGCGTACCGGTCCTAGTAGCCACGATGACCGGCGGGGAGCGGGGGAGCATCCTGAATCCGGCAATGGACCGGCCGGAGATTGTCGCGAACATGGCCATGGTGCGCGCCGAGGAAATGGCGAGGGCACGCGAGATCCTGGGCGTTGAGCAGCGGTTTCTCGGGTTCGTCGACTCTGGCCTGCCGGAAGGCGACCCGCTGCCGCCGCTGCCGGACGGGTGCTTCGCGGTCACGCCGGCCGAGGAGGCGGCCGAGCCGCTGGTGCGCGCGATCCGCGAATTCCGGCCGCACGTGATCCTGACTTATGACGAGAACGGGGGCTATCCGCACCCGGATCACGTGATGACCCATAAGGTCACCGCGCTGGCCTTCGACGCGGCCGCGGATCCCGACGCGTACCCGGATTCCGGCGACCCCTGGCAAGCGCAGAAGCTGTACTATTTCGCGTCTTTCCACCTGGAGAAGTTCCGTGCGCTGCACGAGGAGATGCTGCGCCGCGGCCTGGAGTCGCCGTACGCGAAGCTCTTCGAGGAATGGGCCGATGAGGACCGGCGGACGCCGCCCCCGGAGATCACCACGCGGGTCGAGTGCGCGGACTTCTTCGAGGTGCGTGAGGCGGCGCTGAAGGCGCACGCCACGCAGGTCGACCCGGACGGCTTCTGGTTCGCGTGCCCGCTTGAGGTGCAGCGACTCGCGTGGCCGACGGAGGACTATCATCTAGCTAGGTCTCTGGTTAACAGCGAGCTTCCCGAAGACGACCTGTTCGCTGGCCTCAGGGAGAAGGTGACCCTGTGATCGCGTTTGCCGCGCACGCCTCGTCGACCTCGTCGGACGTGCAGACTGGCGTGCTCGCGTTCATCGTCGTTGCCGCGATGGGCGTGGCGCTGGTGTTCCTGCTGCGCTCGATGAACAAGCAGTTCAAGAAGATCGAGCCGCCCAAGTAACGCGGTAGACGGCGTTTCTGCGCGTGTCGCCCGGCGCGCGCTGTTAACGTGCTGGGTATCGACGTGCATGGGAATGGCGGCGATGCGAGTACTTCACGGGATCTGGGCCGATGGCGCGCTCTGCCTCTGGGCAGAGGATTCTGGCGTGCCCGGAGCGGGGCAGGCCCCTCCTGCGCACCCGTTTGCCTGCCAGCCTCCAGAACTAGGCGAGCTGCTCGCGCCGGTCGGCGAACTAGCCCGCAAGGCCGTCGACCGCGAGCTGACGCTCGCCCTTCCCACCGCCGCCGGATCCCCCCAGCCGGCACCGGAGCTGGAGCCGCCCACCCGGCGGGGCAGGCTGACGCTCAAGCCGTGGCGCGTCCCCGCCCTCGCGTTCGACGCCGCGACCGCCCTGGAACTGCTCGCCGCGGTGGGTCTCCTGGACCAGGACGTGATCCCGGACGCCGCGATCGGATACCTGGCGGCGATCGCGACGTTCGCGTCCGGCCTGGCCGTGCGCGGGCGGGTGCTGCCCGTCCTGGTCGAAGAGCCCGGCGGCTACGCCGCCCGCTGGCACCCAGTGCTCGCCGCGGCGGACGCGCGGCACGCCGCCGACCTGGCGGGTGCCATGCCGCCGTCGTGCCGGGGCGCGGTACAGCCGGGCGGCGGGCCCGCCGCGGGCCCGGACGCCGCCCCCGAGGCGCTGCTCTCCGGCGCGCTCAACGCCCTGGCCGACGCGGCGGCGCGCACCAGGCTGCGCACGCCCGCGAACGACGCCGCCGGCGACGAGACCGTCGCGCGCTCGCCGTCCGCCTCGCTGCTGCCGGCGCGGCGCGGTCGCACCCCGGCGCGCGTCCCGGTGGCCGAGCGGTACGTGGCGGCACTCACCAGCACCGACGCCCGGGTCGAGGTGGCGACGCCGCGGGACGAGGCCGAAGCCGCCGCGCTGGCCGCCGAACTCGCCGCGTGGCTGGACAGCGCACGGATGCCGTCCGGCCCGGTGCGGACCTCGTTCCGGCTCACCGAGCCCCGCGACGAAGCTGACGCCTGGCGGGTCGAGTTCGCGCTCCAGTCGACCCAGGACCCCAGCCTGATGCTGCCGGCCGCCGACGTGTGGGCGGGGGCGGTGGGCCTCGGCTCCGGGGACCCGGTCGAGCAGCTGCTGGCCGGTCTCGGCGGCGCGGTCCGGCTGTTCCCGGAGCTCGGCGACGCGCTGCGCGATCCCGCGCCCTGCGCGGCGGCGCTGGACACGGCCGGCGCGTTCCGCTTCCTTAAGCTCACCGGCCCGCTGCTGGCCGGCGCCGGGTTCGGCGTGCTGCTGCCGGACTGGGTGCGCAAGGCCAGGCTGGGTCTGAAACTGACGACCAGGTCGAAGCCGTCCAGCTCCGGTAGCGCCGCGGTCACCCCGGCCGCACTCGGCATGACGGACCTTGTCGACTTCCGCTACGAC
>Ga0070714_100001256_pt1 | contig 18317 bp, 18 predicted proteins | sample LARL83metaG_FD_65450 | JGI IMG/M metagenome (GOLD analysis project Ga0070714, IMG submission 65450) | Corn, switchgrass and miscanthus rhizosphere microbial communities from Kellogg Biological Station, Michigan, USA - LAR L8-3 metaG | ecosystem: Host-associated > Plants > Roots > Rhizosphere ... | reverse complement strand
CGTCCCGACTTGTGTCTGTGCTTTGAGCGCTCATACGCCCAGCCGTGGCGAACATCAATGCCACCGTGCTCAGCATTGCTAGAAACTTCGTGATTGCCCGTGTTTTTATCATTGTGTAGATCTCTCCTGTGCCCGGCGGGCACTCCGACAGTACTCCCGCCATGATGCTACTGGGACACCTCAGGCTGCGGCCATCGGTTCAATTCTGTAGTTCAGGGGAAATCAGGCTTTATAGCTTTGACCTGCTGAACGGATTGTGCAGGAGTAACTCAGGGCGTGAGGGCCACGCCCTGAGGAGGCCAATCTCATGCTGCTGAAAAATCGACCTTTGACAGGGGTAGCTCACGAACGCGCTTGCCGGTGGCGGCGAAGATCGCATTGCATAATGCCGGGGCAAATGGCGGAACTCCGGGCTCGCCGACCCCGGCTGGCGGTGCATCGCTCTCCAGCACGTGGACATTGACGTGATACGGCGCATCGCCCATGCGCGCGATCTGGTAGTCGTTGAAATTGGACTGCTCGATGACTCCGTTTTTCGCTGTGATTTCGCCGTACCGGGCAAGACTGGTGCCGAACACGGCGGCTCCCTCAAACTGGTTTCGTGTCTGTTCAGGGTTCACTACGAGTCCGGCGTCGACGACAGTATCCACCCGCGGAATCTTGATTTCGCCCTGACCGTTGACTTCGACTTCGACGACGGTAGCCACATAGGTGAAGAAGCTGCGATGAGCGGCAATTCCTAGGCCTCTTCCTTTGCCGAGTTTCTGCTTGCCCCAGCCTGACTGCTCCGCAGCCAGTTCGATCACGCGCCGCAGTCGCGCAGTGTCGTACTCGTAGCCCGCGGGACTCTCCGGGAATCCTTGCGTTTCTTTCGGAGTGATCTTTCGCCCGTCGCCGAGCAACGCCAACCGATACTGCACAGGATCTTTTCCGGCGGCATGCGCCAACTCATCGGTGAACGACTGCACGGCGAACGCGTGGTAAATGTTGGCGACAGATCGATACCATCCGATTCGCACGTGGTTGGGAGCCGGCCCTACCTCAGCGCGGAAGTTCGCAAGCTGGTAGGGAACGTCCGTCCAGCCCATGCTTAGTTCGCCGGGATCCCCGTACTGTGCGCCTTCCGCAAATGTCGACGCGATGGGCGGAAACACTGTGCGATGCAGCCATGCGGACGGCATTCCATCTGCCCCGAGCGACGCTTTCATGTACATCGCCGCCACCGAGTGGTAATAGCCGAATTTGATGTCGTCCTCGCGGCTCCATACGACCTTCACGGGCTTGCCGGTTTTCTTCGAGAGAATGGCTGCTTCGGCCACGTAATCCGGCTTTGATTTTCGCCCGAAACCTCCACCCAACAGTGCGACATTGCAGATCACATTTTCCGGCGGAATTCCCAGCTGCGCGCCCACAACCTCCTGCACTGCCTGAGGGTTTTGCGTGGAGGTCCAGATCACGGCCTTGTCGCCTCGAACGTCCGCCAGCGCCACCGGAGGCTCCATCGAAACATGAGCGAGGTGTGGAGCATAGTAATCCGCTTCGAGAATCTTGCCGCCCTTTGCGAATTCCGCATCGACATCACCCTGGTTCCGCGAGAGCTTACCAGCGGTGCGGGCCGTCCTTTGCAAATCCTTTTTGTATTCGTCGGAGTTGTAGACCGAATGCGGCGAGTCCTCCCAGGTCGCGTTCAGCTTTTTCCTTCCTTCAAACGCTGACCAGGTATTGTCCGCAACCACTGCAACTCCGCCCAACGGTTGAAACGCTGGCGCTCCCTTGAATCCATCAATTGCGATCACCTGCTGCACACCTTTTACCTGCAGTGGTGCTTTGTCGTCGTACGTCTTCACCTTGCTGCCCAGTACCGGCGGATGCTGCACCGCTGCGAACAGCATGCCGTCCGCGTGCGCATCCATTCCGTAACCGGCCTTGCCGCAGCAGATCGTGTCCAGGTCGTAGCTGGGCGCACCCTTGGTGACATATCGCCATGCGCTTTTCGGCTTGAATTTCAGTTCATCTTTTGACGGAACCGAGACCTGAGCCGCGGCGGAAGCAAGCTTCCCGTAGTCAGACTTCTTGCCGCTGGACTTGTGAACTACTGCGTGCAGTCCGGTTTCGCATTCGGATTCCGGAACGCCCCATTCTTTAGCAGCGGCTCGAACCAGCATCAGCCGCGCGGTCGCTCCCGCCTCGCGCATCGGTTGATAGAAGTCCCGAACCGAATGCGAGCCGTCCGTATCCTGCGATCCGTAGCGCTTATCGCCAATCGCCTGCTGGATCTTGACTCGCTTCCAGTCGGCATCGAGTTCGTCGGCCAGAACCAGGGGTAGGGCAGTGCGACTGCCGGAACCCATCTCGGACCTGTGAGCCACAATAATGACCGTTCCATCCGGCTCAATGCCCACCCACATGTTGGGATGGAATGCTGCTTGGTCGACGGTGCCTGTTGCACCTGTCTCCGCAGCCAGAAGCGCTTGCGGAACCAGCTTCACACTGAGTACCAGGGCGCCTGCTGAAAACACGCCCTGCAGGAAACCGCGGCGGCTGACATTGGTGATTTCGTTCATGCCCGTTCTCCCGCTGCTTCTTTAATGGCTGCGCGAATCCGCTGATACGTTCCGCAGCGGCACAAGTTGCCGGCCATCGCTTCATCGATCTGCCCATCGGTTGGGTGATGATTGCTGCTGAACAGCGCTGCGGCCTGCATGATCTGCCCCGGCTGGCAGTATCCGCACTGCGGCACATTGACCTTCATCCATGCTTTCTGCACGGGGTGCGATCCGTCGGTGGACAGGCCCTCGATGGTCCTAATCTCCGTGCCCGCGGCCTTGCTCATCGGCACCACGCAGGCGCGGACGGCCTTGCCATTCTGGTGCACCGTGCACGAGCCGCACAGCGCCATACCGCAGCCGTACTTCGTGCCGGTGAGTCCGAGGATGTCTCGCAGGTACCACAGCAACGGCATTTGCGGATCGCCGTCAAAGCTGCGTTCCATTCCATTCACTTTGAGCCTCAGCATGAGCCTCCTTGGAGCGCTTCAGATTGTGAGCAGACCAGGACGGTAATAATCAAGAAGAATGACCACGAAATGAATGACGGAATACTACCGCAGCTCGGGATGGAAGGGAATAGCCCCAGCAGCACTTTTGCACAGCCAGGAAGGCTTGGTCTTCAAGCGGGCATTCAGTGTACGGAACCCTTTTCTCGGGAATGACCGAGCGCAGGTCATTTATTTGACTGCGAGCTTCACGCCGGCGGACGTCCTCACCTACGCTCGAGCCGCGCAGCGGCGGCACATAAATAGCCCAGGGCGTAAGCCCTGGGTAGGCCGTAAGGGGAAACGAGTCCCGTAGGGACGGCACGTTACAGCGAGTTACCGCACCACACCTTCCATCGGCGAACTGGCTGTGGCATAAAGTTTCTTCTGCATCCGCCCGGACAGGTACGCCTGGCGCCCGGCAACAACTGCGTTCTTCATCGCTTCTGCCATGAGCACCGGTTCCTGCGCCGCCGCAATCCCTGTATTCATGAGGACCGCATCGGCCCCGAGTTCCATGGCCAACGTGGCATCGGAAGCTGTGCCCACTCCGGCGTCAACGATCAGCGGAACACCAGTGATCATCTCGCGCAAAATTTGCAGAGTCGCTTTGTTTTGAATACCAAGTCCGCTCCCGATGGGTGCAGCTAGCGGCATGATGGTCGCCGCACCCGCATCCAGCAGTCGCTTGGCAAAGACCACGTCATCCGAAGTATAGGGAAGCACGGTGAATCCTTCCTTTACCAGTACGCGCGTTGCTTCCAGTGTCGCCTGCACGTCGGGGTAAAGCGTCGGCTGGTCGCCAATGACTTCGATCTTTACCCAATCGGAGATCCCAACCTCGCGCCCGAGGCGGGCCGCCCGAATCGCTTCTTCCGCCGTGTAGCATCCGGCCGTATTTGGCAGCAGAAAATACTTTTTAGGGTCGATGTAGTCGAGCAGCGACTCTTTGCTACGGTCAAGGTTCACACGGCGAACCGCGACGGTGACAATCTCCGCGCCGCTGGCTTCGAGCGCCCGCGCAGTCTCCTGAAATGAGCGGTATTTTCCGGTTCCAACGATCAAACGGGAATGAAAGGTGCGACCTGCTATGACGAGTGGATCAGACATGCGTCCATTGTAATCCGCTGAAATCAAGCCTGCGCGGCCTGAAATCGGGCGACCCTATTTCGAGGTGCAAGCCGGGTTCATCGACAGGGAATCAAGTTCCCGCGTCAACTCGCCAATATTCACCTCGCCGATGTGCCGCGAGGATACCCGGCCATCGCAGCCGATCACAAAGCTCACCGGCAGGCCGAGAATTCCGCCATACCTGGTCGCAAGCGCGGCATCGCCCACTGCAACCGGGTAATTGATCTTGAATTCGCTGCTGAAAATCCGCACCGGCTCGGCACTATCATCCAGGGATATCCCCGCAATCTGCAGGTCTCTACGATGACTCTGCAACTGAACGAACGCGGGTATTTCCTGCCGGCATGGTTCGCACCATGTGGCCCAAAAGTTGAGCAAGACCACCTTGCCACGGAACTTACCGAGAGTGAGTGTCCTCCCGCTCAAGTCCTTCAGCGAGAACTCAGGCGCAAACTGCCCGGGACGCGAACCGGACGACATCGCTCGTTGATGATGTCGCGCCACAAGGTAGGCGCCGGCGCACACGGCAACGAGCACCAGCGGAATCATCCAGTTCTTCAACAAAGCTCTTATTGCCCACTCTCCACTGGGTACCCTTTGTTCACCCAATCCGTCCCAAAGTCCTGGGCAATGAAGAGCACCTTCACGTTGGTGAATCCCATGCTGTGCAGTTCCTGATAGGCAGGCTGCACGTTCGGGCAGTGACTCCAGGGACAGCATCCGCAGTAAAGAACGATGGCCTTATCTCGGGGCAACTTCTGTACCCGCTCATGGAGTTGCCGAACGCCATCCGCCGACGAGCCCGCCGCGACATACTCCGACCCGGGAATGTGCGCCTGCACATACAGGACCCGAAAGCCCACCTGCAGAACCAGAGGCTTGGGCGACTTAGAAGATCGCAACAGCGCCGCCAATTCGTCCGGTTGAATGAGTTGTTGTGTCGGCACCTGCGCCGCCGAAGCCGCAGGCGAACTTACTCCGCTGTGCGCGCCCGAAGAGTTTTGCGCGTCCGCTGTCAGCGTGGCCATGAGCCCGCAAACCACTGCTATCAGTGCAAAACGGTTGCAATCAAGATTCATGCGTAAAGAATACGCCGTCGCGCTCCTCATGCGGAGCACCTGATACACTGCATGCAATCTCCACGTGGGAGTTCAATGACTCGTGAATAGTCTCATGACGAATATTCGGGCGAAGCACTGCTTTGCCGCAATTCTCTTTGTGGTGATCGCACTGGCTTCGGCGGCAATCGCGCAAAGCTCGCCCTCGCAGTCGCCGAATGCCACGGCCGAACACATTTTCAAAAACATTAAAGTCCTTAAAGACATTCCGGCCAATCAACTTATTCCGTCGATGCAGTTCATCAGCGCCTCTCTCGGAGTGGAGTGCGGGTTCTGCCACGTCGAAAATCATTTTGATCAGGATGACAAAAAGCCCAAACAAGTGGCTCGCAAGATGATGCTGATGATGACAGCCATCAATCAGAACAACTTCGACGGCCATCGTCAGGTTACCTGCAACACCTGTCATCGCGGCGCACGCGTGCCTGAAGGGATTCCGGCGATCGCCGAAGGCCCGTTTGTTCCGAAGTTGCGGGACACAGGCGAGGAGTCGCTGGCCAATCTCCCAAGCGCGACCCAACTCCTCGACAAATATGTTGGCGCGCTGGGTGGCGAAAAGGCGTTGTTGCGAATCTCGACTCTAAGCGAAAAGGGCACCGCGAACTTCATGGGCCGAGAGTTTGCGATTGATATCTACGACAAAGCTCCCGATAAGCGGGCCTCGTTTATGCACCTGCCAAATGGCGACAGTGCAACTGTATTCAATGGGCAACAGGGCTGGACGGGATTCCCTCACCAGCCTCCACGCGATATGCCGGTCTCGGAATTGGAAGGCGCCAGGATCGACGCTGACCTGCAGTTCGCCTTGCATATCCAGCAGATGTTTCCCAATCTTCGTCCAGCTCGCCCGGAGAACCTTGCGGGTCAACAAACTTATCAGCTTGTTTCGGAAAACGCGGGACAGCCGCAGATTCGGTTGTATTTTGATCAGCAAACTGGCCTGCTCCTTCGCATGGTCCGCTATGGCGATTCGCCGCTCGGACTCAATCCCGTGCGCGTGGATTATGCCGACTACAGTGCTGTCGATGGAGTCCAGGTGCCGCATCGCTGGACCGTCGCGCGTCCTTCTGGCCAATTTAGTGTTCAGGTCACCGACGTGAAGCAGAACGTGGACATTGAGGACGCGAAGTTTTCCAAGCCCGCGGCCCCGCAGCAAGGCGAGTCCAGCCAATAATCTCGAATGCTAATATTGTCACTGCTGTTGCGATGAGACGATTTCCGAAGATCTGTAACAGGAGGATGCTGGCGGGGCAGGTCCTACTGCTGATTCTTGCCGTCATTCCAACCAGGCATCTTTCCGCTCAGGATCAGCCGGCCGGCTTCGACGAACTTGCAGCCCAAGCTGCAGCTGCCCGCGACGTGGACGATGTTCCGCGCGCCATTGAACTCTACCAACAGGCTTTGCAACTTTACCCGAAATGGCAAGACGGCTGGTGGTCCCTGGGATTCTTGCAATACGGAGCGGGCAACTACCCATCCGCCACGGACGCTCTTACCCATGTTCTCGAGTTAGACCCGAAGGCTACACAGGCGCAAGCATTGCGCGGGCTTTGCGAATTTGAGACTGGCAATTACCAACAATCTCTGGCTGACATACAGAAGGGAATTGCCGTGGGCGCAGGCAACGATGCGCGCCGGGAGCAAATCCTGCACTACCACGAAGCCATGTTGCTGACTCGCCTGGGACGATTTCAGGAAGCATTGAAAGCGTATGCTCCCTTTGCGGAACACGGAGTCTCCAGTCCCGAACTACTGGTTGCGATTGGCCTGGCAACGCTGCATTTGGACATCCTGCCCCGGGATGCGCCCGCGGGTCAGCAGCAGATGTTGATGGCCGCCGGCGATGCAGCCTACAAGTTTATGAAAGGCGATCAAAACGCTGCACGCGATGCCTTCAACGCCTTCTTCCAGCGTTACCCCACAACGCCGAATGTGCACATGTCCTACGCCACCTTACTGACCTCATTTGGGCCAGACGCCGCGATGCCGCAGTTCAAGAAGGAACTGGAGGTTGCGCCTGATAACTCGAGTGCACTGATCATGCTTGCCTGGTCGTTGGTGATGCAGGACCGCTCCGACGAGGCCTTGCCTTATGGAAAGCGTGCGGTTGATAAGGATCCTGAACAAGCGGCCGCGCAGTTGGTACTCGGCCGGGCGTTGGCCGACACCGGTGACGTTGCTCGCGGTATCGAGCATTTGGAGCACGGACTCAAGCTCGAACCTGATAACCTCGAAATTCACATTGCATTGGCAAGGGCATACTCGAAATCGGGGCGCGATGACGATGCCCTCCGCGAGCGAACGCTTTGCCTGCAAATGACCAGGAATAATGCTGCCCAGCTTGCGCATCCTTAGCTTATTCGCAGGAATCTTGGCGTTGCTGTTCGCAGCCGGCGGTACCGTTGCCGCGCAGACACAGGCGCACGAGCCTGCGTCCGCCTGTGCCGGCTGCCATTCTTCGCAGTCGCAAACCCAGCCGCGCACCTCGATGGGATTGGCGCTGCAGCCTGCGGACTCAAATCCCATATTGGAAGCGCATCCTTACCTCACATTCCAAAAATTCGGATACACCTACGTCGTGGAGACGAAGAACGGAAAAAGTACCTATTCGGTAAGCGACGGAAGCCGGACCATCACTCTACCGATTCGCTGGAGCTTTGGGAATGGCGCGCAAACCTGGGTCCTTGAGCGAGACGGCGCCTTCTACGAAAGCCTGGTCAGCTTCTATCCGGCGCTGAATGGCCTGGCCATCACTGTTGGTGACACCGATATCACTCCCACCATCCTGGATAAAGCAGTTGGAAGAAAGCTGCCTCCCAACGAGCCCATCGCCTGCTTTGGTTGCCATTCGACAGGCGCCGTATCCGCGGGACAGCTCACCTTGAAATCCCTGGACCCAGGCGTCACCTGCGAGCACTGTCATGCCGGGGTGAGCGCGCACCTGATTGGTGCTTCTCAGGGTCAAGCCATGGAAACGGCTCCGCCCGATTTACGAAAACTGAGTTCGGAAGACCTATCGAATTTCTGCGGACAATGCCACCGCAGTTGGGAAACCGTCGTCCGCGGCCCTTGGCGCGGCGAACTCAATGTGCGCTTTCAGCCCTACCGGCTGGCCATGAGCAAGTGCTTCAAAGGGAACGATCCCCGGATTAGCTGTATTGCGTGTCACGATCCCCACAAGGAGTTCGTGAGTGATACCGCAGCGTACGATTCAAACTGCCTGGCATGCCACGCAGTTAAGGGAGTAGCTCCGGCCAGCGGGCATCAGACTACCGCCAAAGCGTGCCCGGTTCAGAAAAGCAATTGTGCCAGTTGCCACATGCCGGCACTCAAGCTGGCCGCAGGCACCACCACGTTTCACGATCACCTGATTCGCATTGTCAAGCCGGGAGCGCCGTATCCGGACTAGCAGCTTCTTTGACTAGTTCCTCACGAGGCGCCTCGGCGTCGCTCGACATCTCTGGCGCGAGGCTTTGCCGAACGCCCTCCCCCCGGCATCGTCTTACGATTTATTCATCGTGAATGAGCCGGATCCTGTGCATCCCGATGTCGAGCCAGTCAGCGTCCAGGTGCCAGTGACGGTATTGTTGTGCAGCGTTCCATTGAGTTGCAGCTGATTGCCCCCGCTACTGGAGTTCACCGTCATCTGGAAGCCGCCACTACTCACGCCATTGAAAGTGCCCGAAACTACGAATGCCCCAGTGGCCGTCGATGTGCCCGGAAAACACGCTTCTTGTGTGCTGAAGGTGAGGTTGGTGATATTCAGCCCGTTGTTGCTGGCCTCCGTCAACGAGGTTGTCAGGTTAAAAGCCTGTGTGCCATTGCTATCGGTTAGGGCTGCGGTCCACGTTCCGTTGATCGTGGAGTGATCGGTGGAACACGCCGCCAGCAGCGCTGCCAGTCCGAGCACAAATAGAAGTCGTCTCATGCGAGGTCTCCAGGGAATTAAGATGCGCACTCCAATCCAGTGTCCGCCTATCAGATTTCATGCAGAGATCTAAGGCGAACACCTGTGCGCAGGCGAAGTAGGCTGATGACTTAAACTCGCAAACCGGAGAAGAGTTGCGATGAAAACGGCTCAGAGTAGAACAGGTGGGATCCAGGCACAAAGGTTCCCATCGAAACATGGGAGCTCACCTGCGCAAGAACTAAGGAATTACTCAATTCACCTTTTCGGCATCCTTGCGTGCGCGCCGGCTGAAATAAACGTGATACGTAATCGCATCCCAGGCGTTGTGGATGCCGATAAAGAGTAGCAAAAGGGAAGCGGCGGCTACCCCAAACATGGATTGCGCACAGTGGTGCAGGGCCGCATGCGCCGAGATCGCGAGCAGGATGTACGCGGTAAACGGAAGCGCTCCGTGAAACATCCAATCTTCGAACTGCGGTTTGTATAACGCTTGCCTCCGCATGCGGCGGACCACCACGATCTGATACGCGAATCCCACAATCCCGATGAAGTCCCAGAGGGCCGCAGGTGCGAGAATCCCGTGCCATGGCGCGCTCGCGATCGCCGACAACAAAAGCACGACGCTGAAATGAACCACGGTAGGAGTGGCGAAAGCGTTGCTCGCCTGCGCTTGAGCCTGCCCGCGGCCCACCGGAAGATCGGCGATCAGTGTGATCACCACAAATTGCAGTCCAATGAGCGCGCCCGCGGATGAGCCTGCGATCACGTAGAAGTTTTCCCATCCGGCGAGTGGTGTCATGAAGAGTTGAAGTGTGCGTCCCGAAAGCGTGGTCAAGGATACAAGAAACTCGCGATCAGGCGCAGCGAGAGACGTCGCGCGAAGCGCTTCGCCCAAGCAAACATTGCTTAGGCGATATCGGCGACCACGGCCACGTCGAACTTGGAGTAGTACTTCTTTACGTCGCCGGCGTACTTGGAGCGGAATTTTTCAACCACGGATGAAACCTGCTTGGGTTCTGTCACCGGCATGGCCTTGCAATCGGCCTCGGTGCCGCGGGCATCGATTTTGATCTTGGGATTCTCCAGCACGTTCTTATACCACTGCGTGTCGGAGCCTTTGACCGGCAAGAGGTACAGCTTGTCATCGAAAACGAACCACACAGGGTTCGTGATGGCCCGTCCGGACTTGCGTCCGGTTACAGTGAGGTTGATCTGTCGATAGCGGGAGAGACGGTCTTTCAGCGAATCGATTCGCCTTGGCATATGGGTCCGTTTCGTGCCTCCTTTCAGCGGTTGACCAATCGTTGCATTGCTTCCGGGTAGCGCTCGCCCTGTACCGGTACCTTTGAAGCCGCTGCGTTGATCTGGCGCAGATCGTCCGTTGTGAGCTCGACGTTTGCGGCTCCGAGATTCTCCTCGAGACGGTGAACCTTGGTTGTGCCCGGAATTGGAACCATCCATGGTTTCTGCGCAAGCACCCACGCCAGCGCGATTTGAGCAGGTGTCGCATGTTTCTTCTTCGCGAAGCTGCTGACAATATCGACGAGGGCCTGATTCGCCTTTCGATTCTCCGGCGAGAAGCGAGGCACCACATTGCGGAAATCCCCGCTGCTGAATTGCGTGTCTTGGCTGATTGCGCCGGTGAGGAAACCTTTGCCCAGCGGGCTGAACGGAACAAAACCAATTCCGAGTTCTTCGAGTGTCGGCAAAATCTCAGCTTCCGGCTCTCTCCACCACAGCGAATACTCACTTTGTAGTGCAGTCACGGGCTGCACTTTGTGCGCGCGGCGGATCACCTGCACTCCGGCTTCGGAGAGGCCGAAGTGCTTCACCTTGCCTTGCTGGATGAGATCCTTCACCGCCCCGGCGACATCTTCTATGGGAACGTTGGGATCCACGCGGTGCTGATAAAAGAGATCGATGACATCGGTCTTCAATCGTTTGAGCGAGGCCTCAGCAACTTCCTTGATGTGCTCCGGACGGCTATCGAGGCCTGCCTGTTTGCCGTCAGCGATCTTGAAACCGAATTTGGTCGCAATCGCGACCTGCTTCCGAAATGGCGCGAGGGCCTCGCCGACGAGTTCCTCATTCCCAAATGGACCATAAACTTCCGCCGTATCAAAGAAGGTGACGCCGAGTTCGACGGCCCTGCGGATGACAGCAATGCCTTGCTGTTTGTCCACCGGTGGCCCGAACCCGAAGGTCAGGCCCATGCAGCCGAACCCGATCGTCGAGACTTCGAGATTAGATTTTCCGAGCTTGCGCTTCTGCATGCGTTCTCCTTTCAGCGCAGGTAATGCCCTGAATAGTAAGAATAGTCCTTGGATGCGAATCACGCTTGCCCGTTTCGAGGAACTCCTTGCCCGATCCTACGATCGATTTTCGGCTGACTACTACTTCGCAGGGTGATGGTCGTAGCTGATCACGCGCGTGATCTTCTATGCGTCCTATTGGACCGTTAACGTGAGCGCACTGCTGGTCCCTCCGCTTGTACAACCCACATCGCCAACGTTCCCGCTGGGTGTCATCACCTTTACGTTGAAGCTTCCAGGACCGGAAATCACGCCGGTGGTCAACATGATTTGCATCTGCTGAGTGGAGTTCATGGTTGGACCAAGAGGCTTGCCATTGATGACAATCTCTGAAGCAGAAACGAAGTTGCTGCCATTGACTTTGAGCACAACGCCTTGCTGCACTTCTGCAAACGTCACGGTGCTGGGAGAAAGCGAACCTATCAACGGTGCGGGTCGCGAGCTGCCGCAAAATGGATTCAAAGCGTTGCTGCAACTGGCGAGAACGACGAGGGGAGCGAGAGCAACGAGCTTGAAAATAAAACGGGGAGCCATGGGAGTACTCCTTCTGGGAAGTGAGCTGCAACGGACTCCCCTGCAGAACCCAGCCACTCGGAGAAAGTTTCGCGTGCGCTGAAAAGAGTTCCCACAACCGCCGCGGCAGACTGTTCGGTCCCGAACGGATAAACGTAGCGTGTGCGGAGCGAAGGCATATGCGATCGGTGGGATAATCTAGTCGCAGACAAGAAGGGAGCCTCCTTTCAGCCACCGGGGGTGAGCGGTCAGGCCACGCTAAGGCTGCTTGTTCTTGCTTGCTTCCGCTTTGTCGCTCTCGTCCAAGGCTTTGCGGAACTGTTCCACCGCGGTCAACTTGGGCGGCTTCAAAGAATCTTTGGCGGTGTAGCGCCAGACTGGAATGCCATCCAGCGCCTCGCTGACCGTTCGCTTGCAACGATAAATTTCCATCGTATCCTCGGCTGGGCCGTATTCCGTGCCAGCGTGAGGGTGGGCATCGATGGGGTCCTGGCCGCTTACATCCGTTGGATGGCCTGTATGTCCTCCAATCCGGATCGAACCGTCAGTGGGCTGAAGAATGACCGGTCGCTGATCGATTGGGCCGCCCTTAATTGTCGGACTGACCGCTTTCCCCGTTCCTCGCCTGACAGTCACGATGAGATCTGCGATGCTGGGCTCCGAAACGACCTCGAATCGCTGCCATTTCATGAACGCTTTCTCAACCTCTTCTTGAGCCTTTGCGTTCGCTTGTGGGTCGTTCAGTGGTTCGCCGGCATCTGGCGCAATCACCACCATAACCGAGTGAGCTCGTGGCACGTCGGCGGGAAGCGCTGGCCGCTTCTCTTTGTCTTTGGCAGCAGCAGTAGCGAGCAGTAGCAGGACAGTCAGAGAAAGAAGGCCAACACGCATGGCGAGAATCCTCCGGGCGAATCTTAGCACCTGTAAGTTGGATGCGGGTCGCTGAGTGCAACGCTGAGGATCCCGGCTAAAACGAACGGCCCGGCTTACGCCGGGCCGTGAGCTCATTGCTGCGGAAATCTAAACGGAAGCTTTCAGTCTCTGACCCCAAGCTTCACTCGATAATGTATGCACCTTCGACAGATTGTCTGCCGGATGGGGGTGCGCCTCGAAATCTTGCAAGTCGGTCAAGCCGTCAGAAATGGCTTCCAAGGTTGCGTTCGATTTTGCCAGCACGGTCAGGAGGTATTTGCGGGCCACGGGACGGTCCGCCGGATGCACCAGCTTCCACCACCGTTTTACCGATTCCTGCACTTCGCCCTGGGTTTTGGAGTCTTCCACGAGGCTGTCGATGAGCCGGTACACCTTGCTCTTCACCGCCTGGTACGAAACTGATATTTCTTGCCCCATAGTGTCTCGAATTACTCCTTGCCAATCGTTGTTGCACGGGGATAGCCAAACTAGATTGCTGATTTTTCGGCACTTACCGCCGTAGTGCCTTTGTACTATCCAACTACTTGGAGAAACGTGGCTTGCGGGCTATGGATTTCCGTAGACGAGTAGCTGGAATTCCAAAAGGCTCCCGAGATGTACAATGCGACATTCGGGTGCAGACCCGCAGCGCCGTCAAAACAAAAAATCAGCTAATTCAGAATGCACGGTTCGGAGACTCTCCGAACTTCGCGTAGGGGAGACGTATGAAGACAGCCTTACTTGCTTTCATTGTAGCCTGTTTTTGCTCCACGCTCCAGGCCCAACAATCGTCCACCGCTGCTCAGGAGCGCTTTTTCCTGCCCCGTGACACGTTTTGGGGATACGCACAATTCGAAATCGCCCCACCCCATAACGAGCCCGATCCAAACCTTTGTGCCGCCAATGCCGGGAATTATGGGGGTGTGAATGCTCCCTGCAGCATGTTTGCCCGTTACATGCTTTCTGGCTTGCTCGAGGTACGTCCGTTTGGCCGCGGTCAGTTGCGCCGCTTCATGCTTTGGGGAGAACCTAGATTCCTCTTTGGAAAGAATATCCCCCAAACCTTGTACACCTGGTCGCCGGACGCCATCGGTGTTGAACACTCCTGGGGGGCAGCAATTTACATGGGCAAGGGTTTCGAGATGCGCGTGACTCAGCACTTCCTGTTTGACCGCTTCGGCGCTCGCAGCCGCAATCTCGGACAAGCCGACCTCGGCCCCAATGGTCCCTGGGGCCGCTACAACACAATCGGTGTTCGGAAATACTTTGGCGCAAGGCGCTGGTAGAAACTTGTGATGAAGTAGTCTTAGCAGTGCGCTGCGAGCCTTGAGCCGCGAGCGAGCTCTATAGGCAACGCTGGAGCTCAAGTGCCAAGAGCCAACAGCCAACAGCCGAGAGCCTACAGCCTGGGTTCATGCCTTCCTCCCCACAATCCGCCATGAAGGCGAGCGACCGAATTGCGAACATTCCGTTCAGCGATCCGGTGGCTGCGCGCCTGAACTTTGAGCGGGTGTCGCGCAGGATTTCGAATACTCTCGCTAGCGTCCTCATTTCAATCCTGGCGGACACGCCGGATCCGGATTCAGCTCTTTTGCTTTTTGAGAGGCTGGTGAGCGAGGGATTTCCCGATGTCATTGAAATTCTGGAAGAGCATCCATTCGTCGCGCATTATGCGGTGGCGGTATTCGGCGCCAGTTGGTTTCTCGGCGAGACGCTGATCGCCAATCCCGACCTCCTGCACGCGTTCCTGCGGGATAAATGGCTGGACCACAGTTGCTCCCGCGAAGACTTCTCCGAGGGACTGGCGCGGTTCCATTCGCGCTCGTTCGATCGCGATCCCTCGTTGCTGTTAGCGCGGTTCAAGCGCCGCGAATACGTCCGCATTATGCTGCGAGACGTTCTGCGAATCGCTCCCCTGGCCGAAACCACGGCGGAAATTTCCGCGCTCTCTGACGTTCTGATCGAGGAAGCGCTCCGTGAATCCGCCAGCGCCCTGCAACACCGCTTCGGATCTCCGCAGCATCTCGACGCCGAAGGGCGCGTCGCCGACACGCCTTTTGCCGTGCTGTCCATGGGGAAACTCGGCGGGAACGAGCTGAACTACAGTTCCGACATCGATCTGCTATTCATCTTTGGCGATGGTCAAGAATTGCCGGATGCTGAGATTTCCAATCGCGAGTATTTCGTTCGGTTAGCTCAACAGGTAACCGAGGTTCTCTCCCGTCCAACTTCTGAAGGCCCGGTGTTCCGTATTGACCTGCGCCTGCGACCACAAGGCAACGAAGGCGAACTCGCGGTCAATCTTTCGCACGCGCTGCGTTATTACGCAAAGACCGCCCATGACTGGGAACGCCAGGCGCTGATCAAAGTGCGTTATTCGGCGGGAGACGAAAGGCTGGCGCGCAAATTCATTCACGATGTGCAACCCCAGGTCTACAAAGAAGAAGTGAATTTCGCCGCGATCAAAACCGCGCTGCTCTCGCGCGAGAAGATCGATCGCAAGCGCCGCTCTCAGACCACGCCCGGCCATGAGGCCATGAACGTGAAGATCGACCGTGGCGGCATTCGCGATATCGAGTTCCTCGTGCAGTGCCTGCAGCGGGTATACGGCGGCTCGGAGCCATGGCTGCGATCCGGCGGCACCCTTTTTTCCCTGCACAAGCTGCATGACAAGCAGCACATCAGCGGCCGCGATTTCCACGAACTGACCTCGGCCTATTCTTTCCTTCGACATCTTGAGCACCGGCTGCAGCTTCGTCGCGGGCAACAGGTTCACCGTCTTCCACAATCGGCAAACGATCTTGCCATTCTTCGGCGCTCGATGGAGGCGCTCGCCCCAGAAAATCCTCGCATCGAGAATCTGGACACCCTGGTTCGTAAGCGGATGTCCGCAGTCGCGGAAATCTATCACCGCATCATTTTTCAGCAGCAGGCTCGGAACGAGCTTGAACCCTCAGAGTCGGAATTCCGACTCCAAAGCGCGGCCGCCGCAACTGGCGATCAATCCACGCAGGTCTTGCTGCAGAAATTGGCAGAGGATGCGCCCGCGTTGTCGAGCACGCTGCGTAACCTTGAGAGCGGCTCGGCAGCGCGGAGGAACTTGCTGCGTTTTCTTGGGGCCGCCTTCTCCAGTTCGGAGCGCTACGCATCCGTGCTGCGCCACCAGGATGCCATCGTTCGCGCGGTTGCTGTGTTTGGCATGAGTGAATATCTCACTGACATCCTGGTGCGCTATCCGGATGAGGTTGCGTCCCTTTCCGAAGTTGTTCCCAGCAGGCCAGCCTGGAGTGGCGGGCGATTGCTGAATTTGCCTGAAGAAGATGGCTTCGCAGCTCGCGATCCAGTCTTCACCTACTTGTCAGATTCCTGGGCTGCCCATGACGAAAAGGTGGCCATGCTGCGCCGCCATTTCCGCCATTGCATGTTCATCTCCGGCGCCCGGGATGTTACCGAACGACGTCCGATCTATTCTTCGCTAGCCGACACGACTGCAGCAGCAGAGGACGCTATTTCCGCCGCATTTTCGATGGCGGGCGCGCCTCCGGGGCTGGCCGTTCTCGCCTTAGGACGCTTGGGCAGCAGGGAATTCGATCTGCTCTCCGACGCTGACCTGCTTTTCGTATGCGATGAAAAAGCCGATCGGGCTGTGCTGACTCGTTCTGTAGAGGAATTGATCCAGGTACTGGCGGCCTACACGCAGGAGGGCCTGGTCTTCCCGGTGGACACGCGGCTCCGCCCTCGCGGCGAAGAAGGGGAATTGGTCGTCACGCCCTCGCAGCTGGAAACCTACTTCGCGAATGAGGCGCAACCGTGGGAAGCATTGACGTACACAAAGTTGCGTTTCGTCGCAGGCGATCCGAACGTCGCTCGCCGCGTCGAGAGCACCGTGGAGACACTCTTTCGCAAGTTTGCCGGCGACAGCGGCTTTGCCGACGAGGTCCGAAAAATGCGACGTCGCCTTGAATTGGTGAGCGCTCCCGAACGCAGTATACGTTCTGCTCCTGGTGCGCTATATGACGGCGACTTTCTGTCGGGATTTCTGCTGGTATCGAATGGTGTGCGCCCGAAGGCAGGCACTCTGCGTGATCGTCTGTGGCGCTGCGCAGGTGCGGGCGTCCTGGAAAAGCACGATGCCGCTACGCTCGATCACGCCGCGGAACTCTGCCGTACCGTCGAGCACGTCCTGCGCTTAGTTGCCGGACGCAAGACTCGTTGGCTGCCCTCGGCGGAACACCCTCGCGAAGCGGCCGAAAAACTCACCACCCAAATCCTGCGCCGCGAATTTTCTGACGGGCTAGAGCAAGAATTGACCCGCACATTTGCCACCGTTCGTGAGATTTACGACCGCGTCGTGAAGTAGGACCGCGTGGTGAATACCAACCGTAAACGAAATAGCTAAGATTTAGTGCGATAACACCGTGCGTTGAAAGCCCCGCAGCGACGGAGAATAAAGCCCGCGGCGTAAGCCATGGAAAAAGCGAGCCGAGGACCCGGCCCCGATGGGGCGAAAGAAGCCCCTGCTTCTGCGTTTGGTGAGCAGGAACATACGCAGATGCCGCGTAGCGGCAACTGAAAATAGCCCAGCGCTTCAGCGCTGGGTAGCATGGAATTTCTGAAAAGTGCCGTAGGCACGACTGACGCGTTCCGAACATTCCTGTACCGATCAACAATCCGCGAGCATATACAATTGCAAGGCATACATCCGACCTCAGAAAGGACCCTCATGGCACGTCAGCCCGGAACCTACGCAATCTTCAATACCACGGAAGGCACCATCGTTTGCCGTCTCTTTGAAAAGGAAGCGCCTAAAACTGTTCAGAACTTCACCGATCTCGCCGAGGGCAAGCGCGAGTGGCGTCATCCGAGCACCGGGAAAAAGAGCTCCGACCGCCTTTACGACGGCACAATCTTCCATCGCGTGATTCCGGATTTCATGATCCAGGGCGGCGACCCGCAGGGCACCGGCATGGGTGGACCCGGATATCAATTCGAGGACGAGACCAAGGGCTCTCCGCACAGCTTCGATAAGACCGGCAAACTTGCCATGGCGAATGCTGGTCCGAATACCAACGGCTCGCAGTTTTTCATTACTGTGGCTGCCACACAGTGGCTCACCGGTAAGCACACTATTTTCGGTGAAGTCGTCGAAGGACAGGACGTTGTGGACAAGATTTCCAAAGTTCCGCGCGGCCGCCAGGATCGTCCGAACAAAGATGTGAAACTGACCTCAGTTGTGATCGAGCGGGTTTAAAGACTGTGTGGGGCGGACATTCCTGTTCGCTGCCTCTGCTTGTGTGCCGCGGGCGCCCTCGCCCGCGTTTTTGTCCTGCCGCGGGAGATGGCTGGGGGGCGAAGTAACAGGAGATTGAGCGGGTACTCCTGTCCGC